>Ga0070741_10007940_pt1 | contig 21596 bp, 21 predicted proteins | sample Coa_R1_4_FD_66440 | JGI IMG/M metagenome (GOLD analysis project Ga0070741, IMG submission 66440) | Surface soil microbial communities from Centralia Pennsylvania, which are recovering from an underground coalmine fire - Coalmine... | ecosystem: Environmental > Terrestrial > Soil > Unclassified ... | reverse complement strand
CACTATCGCGAGCTGTTTCGCTGGCCCCTGACATTCGGCCTCCTGGCATTGCTGCTCGAGCTGGGCCTGCTCGCGTGGCGAGGGCCGCTGCCATGAACGGACTGAACCTGCCTTGGCTCGCCCTGTTCGATCAGCCTCTGCTGCTCACGGTGGCCATCGTGAGCCCGCTCCTCGTCATCGCGTTGGTCGTCTCACGCCAGCAGCGGCGCCGCGCGCGACTCGCGAAGCTGGGCGGCCCCACTATCATCGCCCGGCTCGTGCCGACCGCGTCCCGGGAGTCCGGCGTCGTCCGCGCGATTCTCCTGGGAGGCGCGGCGATCTGCGCCGGCCTCGCCCTCGCCGGGCCGAGGTGGGGCGACGAGCAGCGGCTGGAGCACGGGGCGGGGGTCGATGTGGTCCTGGCGCTCGATGCCTCGCTCTCCATGATGGCGCGCGACGAGCGCCCGAACCGCTTGGAACGCATGAAGGAGGAGGTCCGGCGCCTGCGCGATCTCTCGCCTGGCGATCGGACGGCACTCATTGCGTTCGCCGGCCGCAGTTACGTCCTGACGCCGCTCACGGTCGATGATGGAGCGTTGGACCTCTTCCTGGAGAACCTCGACCCGTCCGTCGTCGGCCAGCCCGGCACGGCGCTGGCACGAGCCATCCGGCAAGGCGTCGACCTGCTGTTGGCGACCAGAACGGCGAGCGACCGGGCGCTCGTCCTGATGAGTGATGGCGAAGGCTTCGATGACGAGGCTGACCTGAAATCGGCCGCGGCGTATGCGAAGGAGAATGGGGTGAGCGTCGTGACGGTTGGTTTTGGCACGGAGGCGGGCACGACGATCCCGGTGGCCGGGCCTGGCGACACCGTCAAGCGCGATGAGAACGGTGACGTCGTGGTCACCCACTACACGCCGAGGTTGCTCTCGGCGATCGCGGACGCCGGCCATGGCGTGTTCATCCCGGCGACTGAGACCGACAAAGCGGTGAAGATCCGCAATGCGCTGAACAAGCTGCGGACGCAGGAGCGCGCGCTCGAGCGCGGGCAATCGCTCGCTCCGCAGTTCCAGCTGTTTCTCGCGCCGGCCGTGTTGTTGCTCCTGCTGGACACGTTTCTGGCCGATCGCTCCCGCGTCCGTCTCAAGAAAGCCGCCAAAAAAGCCGGTGTCGTCGCCGCCACGGGCGTGTCGCTTGGATTCGTGCAAGTGTCCGACACGACGACGCCGCCGCCTCAGACCTATCGCCAACTCGTGGATAAAGGCGACCATACGGCACGAACCATGTACAACTATGGAACGTCACTGCTGGCCAGCGACTCCACGGATGCCGCGGTCTCCGCCTTGTCTCTCGTTGCCAGTGATCGGGAAAACGAAGTCAGATACCGGGCGCTGTTCAATCTGGGCCTGGCGCATCTCAAGCGCGGATTGTCATCCCAGGGCGATAATGCGCGATCGGAGTTGGATATGGCGCTCGCGGCCTACAAACGTGTCCTGTTAATGCGGTCAACGGACGCGGACGCGAAATGGAACTATGAGCTCGCGCTGCAAGCCAAGCAGTCGGGAGGCGGATCATCCCAACAACCCAAAAACAATCCGCAGCAAGGCCAACAACCGGGTCGTCAGCAACGCCAGGGTGATCAACCCGAAGGCCAGCTTGGCAAACGCCAGGCGGAAGAGATTCTGAAAAGCGCGGCACGGGAAGAACGCGATGTGGAAGGCAAGCGCCAGAAAGAGACGGCGACCGACGTGCCGCCACTCGGGAAGGACTGGTGATACTCGGCGTCCTTCTCCAGTTGGCGATCGTCGCGCGCGCGCCCATCGACACCGCTCAGCCCGTGAACTTCCACGCGATGGCGGCGCCGGACACGGTCTTCGTCGGCCAGCAGGTCACCTACGAAGTCGGCGTCTTTCTCGACGACCAGCTCCGCCTCCGCCTGCGCCGGAACCCGGAGTTCGTGCCGCCGGAGCCGCGGGCCATGCTCGCGTACGACTTGCCGTCGACCGCCACGACGCCGGGCGCGCGGCGCGTCGGCGATCACGAGTACGAGGTGCACGTGTTCGAGCGGGCGTTCTTCCCGCTCGAAGCCGGCCGCTACGAAATCCCCGCGGCGGAGCTGTCGTACTCGCTCCCGCTGTCGATGAGCTTCTTCAGTCGCGAGGAGAGCCACACGCTCGCCGCCGAGAGCTTGACCGTGGTGGTGCTGCCGCCGCCCGCGGCGGGACGGCCCGCGAACTACGGCGGCGCGGTGGGCGAGCTGCACGTCGACGAGCGCTTGGACGCGCATCGGGTGCGCGCCGGTGATCCGGTGCTGCTCACGGTCATGGTCGGCGGGCGCGGCAACGTGAAGCTGCTGCCCCGGCCGATGGTCGCCGTGCCCTGGGGATCGGCGGTCGCCGCCGAGGAGCGCGTGCGCATCGATACGTCGACGTCCGATGTGCACGGGACCAAGGAGTTCGATTGGGTCGTCACGCCTCGCGATACGGGCGTGCTGGCGCTGCCGCCGGTGGGGTATCCGTACTTCAACCCCTACACCGAGCGATACGAGATCGCGCTCACGAGAGCCGATACGCTGCGCGTGGGCGCGGGCTCGCTCGCGGCGCTCGATACGACGCGCGCCGATGCGGGTCCGCCGCTCGCGATCCGCACGCTGTATCGCGGCAACCTGCCATCGCCGCCATACACGCGACCGGAGTTTCTGGCGGCCGCGGTCTGCGCCCCGATCCCCGCGCTCCTCCTGGGCGGCGCCCGCCGCGTCCGGCGTCGTCGCCGGCGGAAGCTCTCGGCCGCCGACCGGCTCAAGATTCTTTCGCGCTCCCGGCGACCCGTTCCCGCCCCGGCGCTTCGTCGGGCCTACGTCGCCGCACTCGCGGAACGCTTTGCCCTTTCGCCAGCCACTCTCACGGAACGCGGCGCACTCTCCCATGTGCTGCGTCGCGAAGGTTGCACCGGGCCCTCAGGTCAACGCGCCGAACGTCTCCTCGACACTCTGGATCGCACCGCGTACGGTCCCGGCCCGGAATTGCCGAAAGACATCGCACGGCAGATCTACGAGGCCTTCGTCAGTGTCACTCGCGAAGCACGCGATCGAATTATCCCCGTACTGCTCCTGTGTGCGGTGATCGGAGTGGCGGCGAAGGCTATAGACGTGGCGGGGACCCAGGCCGCCGAGCAATTCCGCCAGGGTCTCACGGCGTACACTCGTCACCAGTACGGCCCAGCCGCGATCGGATTCGCGGCCGCGGGACACTTGGCCCCGCGTGCCGCCGACGCATGGGCGAACGCCGGCACGGCCGCGTGGGTCGCCGGTGATACCGCGGACGCGGTCGTAGGCTGGCAGCGTGCCGCTCGCCTCGAGTCGTTCGCGCCGGACGTTCACGAGCGCCTGAACCTGGTGCGAGCATCCCAGGAGGGTCCGATCGCCGCCCCACCACGCGTCGACGCCGGCCTCGTCGCGTCGATCGCGCTCGGCTGCTGGGTCCTCCTCTGCCTTCTCACGGCACTCCGCCCCGGACGCCTCAAGCCACTGGTGGCCGTTCTCGCCGGCCTGGCGATCGTCGGCGCGGCGAGCGCCGCCTGGCTGGCCGAGATGACGGCCGGCGATCACCTCGTGGTCATTGGCCCCGGCGCGGGCCTTTCATCCTCGCCCGCGCTCGGCGCCGAACGGGTCGCCGCGCTCGACGCGGGCGACGTGGGACATGTCGAGGAACGCTCGGGCGCCTGGGTGCGTGTGCGCCTGGACGGCGACCGGGAAGGGTGGGTTGAAATGGGGCGCACGATTCCCATCGGCGAGGGGAACTAAGCAGCACTAGCTTTTCCCGCGTGCGGACGATCGCCATACTGCCGAGCGCGCTAGCCGATCAGATCGCGGCCGGGGAAGTCGTCGAACGGCCCGCCTCGGCCGTCAAAGAGCTGGTCGAGAACGCGATCGACGCCGGCGCCAAGTCCATCGAGATCGAGGTCGACGACGGCGGTCGGACGGCGATTCGGGTCAGCGACGACGGATGCGGCATGGGCCGCGACGACGCGCTCCTCTCACTCGAGCGGCACGCAACCTCGAAGATCCACTCGGCGGACGATCTCGTCGGCATCGGGACGTTCGGCTTCAGAGGCGAGGCGCTGCCGTCCATCGCGTCCGTCTCGGCGCTGACGTTGGAGACCGCCACGGATGACGGCGCCGGGACCGTCGTGCGCGTCATCGGCGGCAGCGTCGTCGAAGTCGCCGACGGCGCGCGGCGCCGAGGGACGACCGTGTCGGTCGCGCGGTTGTTTCACAACGTGCCGGCGCGGCTCAAGTTCCTGCGCAGTGCGCGATCGGAATGGCGGGCCGTCGCGGACGCGGTGACGTCGCTCGCGCTCGCGCAGCGCGGATTGCATCTGACGCTGACGCACGACGGCGTTACCGCTATGACACTGCCTGGCGCATCGTCTCTGCGATCCCGCGTCGGTGGCATCTGGGGTGGGCAATACGCCGACGCGCTCGTGGACGTGGACGACGTGGCCGGCACCGTGTGCGTGACGGGGCTCGTCGAGCGACCGAGCGACGTCGGGACGCGCTCGCGTCGCGTCGTGCTCGTCGTCAATGGGCGCGCGGTGCGTGATGCGGGACTCGTGCGCGCGGCCGAGGCGGCGTATCGATCGACGATTCCCGCCGGGTTACGACCGTCCATGTTTCTTGACATCACGGTCAGCGCCGAGTCGGTCGACGTCAATGTGCATCCCGCTAAGGCCGAAGTGCGGTTTCGGGACCGGTGGTCCGTCGAGCGCGCGGTCGAGAATGCCGTGCGGCGCGCTTTGGGTACCATCGCCAGCTCTCACGTCGCCGGCAACTGGAACAGCGGGCCATGGACGCCAGTACAGGTTGATGAGCGCACGTTACTCCGGACACCCGTTGTCACACTGAACCCACTCGCCGCGGCGGAAGTTGTAACCGACGCGCGAAGCGCGGAGGAAGAGAGAGTACCGCCGCTGGTGCAACTCAGGCGAACGTATCTCATGTATGAGCATGACGAAGGCGTCGTACTCATAGACCAGCACTCCGCACATGAAAGAGTGTTGTTCGAACAGTTCATGAGCAAAAAGCCGACGACGCAGCGCCTGCTGTTCCCGCTGACGCTGCATCTGGGTCCGGCCGAAGGCGATGCCTTCGAAGAAAATCGAGAGTATTTCGAACAGCTGGGATTTGAAATTGAAGGCTTTGGCGGTCATAGCTTGTTAGTCCGCAGTGTCCCGATGCCGCACCAGCGATTCGACGCCGAGCGTTGTCTGCGTGAGACGCTCGATGCGCTGACCGGCGATCGCGTGCCGGGCACGGCGACGCGGCACGAGCGCCTGGCCGCGACCGTCGCCTGCAAGGCCGCGGTCAAAGCCGGCGATCCGCTCTCGGCGGCCGAGATGCGGGCACTGTACGTGGCGCTGGGGAAGACGACGCTGCCCGCGCACGATGTGCATGGACGCTCGACGATCGTGCGGCTTTCGTGGGATGAGCTCGAGCGACGGTTTGGCCGGCGCTAAAATCGTCGTCGTGTGCGGGCCGACGGCCGCCGGAAAGTCGGCGCTCGCCATGAGGCTCGCTGAGCTGCTGCCGATCACGATCATCAGCGCTGACTCGCGTCAGATCTACAAAGGTTTTGATATCGGCACCGCCAAGCCGGATCGGCTCGACCAGGAGCGCGTCCCGCATGTCGGCCTGGATCTGGTCGGCCCATCCGAACGATTCTCGTCATTCGCCTGGGCGACTGTAGCGGCCAGAGGCATTGATGATGCGCGTCGAGCCGGACGTGTCCCGATCGTGGTCGGCGGAGCCGGATTCTATGTTCGCGCACTCGTGACACCGGAACCGGGATCATCCCGATACGATGCCCGCTATCTTGTCGTAGACCCCGGCCCGGTGCTGCGCGAATGGATCACCCACCGGACCGATGTCATGCTTGCCGGAGGGTGGGTCGATGAGGTCAACGCATTGGACCGAGAAGTTCCAGCCGACGCACCCGCGTGGCAAGCGAGCGGGTATGCGGCGGTGCGCGACATGGTCCACGGAACGCTGTCGGAGGCGGAGGCGCGGGAGGCGATCGTGATTGCGACGAGACAGTACGCCAAGCGCCAGCGCACGTGGTTCCGTCATCAGCTGCCGCCAGAGCGGACGACACGGATCGACCCGCGCCTGCCAGATGCGCTCGCGACCCTCGAAGCGCTCGTGCGATCGTGAACATCGGGATCACGTGCTACCCAACGTACGGCGGCTCGGGCGCGGTCGCGACCGAGCTCGGGATCGCGCTCGCCGCGCGCGGGCACGAGGTGCACTTCATCACGTACCAGCAGCCGTTTCGCCTGCCGATGTTCAAGCCGCGGATCTACTTCCACGAAGTGGATGTCGGCCGGTACCCACTCTTCGAGTATCCGCCGTACGATCTCGCGCTCGCGGTCCGCCAGCACGAGGTCGTCCTGCGCAACAAGCTCGATCTGCTGCACTGTCACTATGCGATCCCGCATGCGACGAGCGCTTGGATCGCGCGTGAGATGCTGCGGCAGAACGGCGACGACATCAAGCTCGTGACGACGCTGCACGGCACGGATATCACGATCGTCGGACAGGATCCGTCGTTCCATGCGATCACGAAGTTCTCGATCGAGCGGTCGGATCGACTGACGGCCGTGTCCGATTATCTGCGGGAAGCGACGTACTCGGCGTTCGGTTGCACGGCATGTCGGGTGGATGTGATCCACAACTTTGTCGATCCCGTGATCTTCGATCGCCAGCGCTATCCCCGGCTGATCAACGACGAGCGCGCGGTGCTCATGCACATCTCGAACTTCCGACCGGTCAAACGCGTCCGGGACATCGTGCGCATTTTCGCCCGCGTGCGGAAAGCCATGCCGAGCGTGCTCGTTATGGTCGGCGACGGTCCGGATCGGGTCGAGGCGCAGGACGAGGCGAAGCTGCTGGGGATTGAGGACGAGGTATCGTTTCTCGGCAAACTGGAGTCCGTCGCGCCGCTCCTGGCGGGCGCCGATATGTACTTATTGCCCAGCGAGACCGAGTCGTTCGGGCTGTCAGCCCTCGAAGCGCTCGCGTCCGGTGTCCCCGTGATCGCGTCGCGCGTGGGTGGGCTGCCCGAGGTCGTGCGAGACGGGGAGACGGGCTGCTTGTTTCCCCTAGGGGAAGTCGACGCGATGGCCGACGCGGCGATCGCGATTTTGCGCGACAAGCAACGATGGAGCGCCATGAGCGCGGCCGCGGCGGCCGATGCGCGGGCGAGGTTCGCGATCGACGATATCGTCAGCCAGTACGAGGCGCTGTATCGCGACGTCTAATTTCGCGCGCCTCGTTCGTCTCCCGAACGGCCTGCTTGCGGCTACGGGTGTGTTTATAGGCGCTCGCGGCGCGGGTGTTATGTGGTCCCCCTCGATTCTTTCGGCGGGGTTGGCGGCGATTTGCCTCGCGATGGTCGCCAACGCCTTCAATGACTATGATGACCGAGAGATCGACGCCATCATCCATCCCACGCGTCCGCTGCCTTCCGGCGCCGTCACACCACGTGCGGCGCTCCGCGCGGTCGGTGTGGCCGCGTTGGGAGGCGTGGGATTGAGTGTGTTGGCGCGGCCGATCCTCGGGGTTGTGAGCATCGTCGTAGTCGGTCTTATGCTGTTGTATAGCCGGATCAAATCCCAGTGGGGCGTCATCGGCAACGGCATGGTGGCGGTCCTCGGATCGATGCCATTTCTGTATGGCGCATGGGCCGTTGGCAAGCCCACGGCTGGCATGGTGCTGTTGGGTGTTGCGGCACCACTCCATTTCGCCAGGGAAATTCAAAAAGACATCGATGACATGGATGGCGATCGTGGGCGGCGACGCACATTGCCGTTGGTTGCGGGTGTCACCGTGTCGATCGTCGTCGCCGTCGCCGCCACGGCCGTGTTTATCGGGGCTTGGATCGCGTTGATGGGAACCCGGTGGATCACCTGGCCGGCGGTGTTGCTCGCGATGGCGGCTGCATACTGGGGGATGCCGGCGATCTACAAGATCGCGATGGCTGTCGCGATGATCACCTACTATGTTTCGCGGCCATGACGGTCGTGCAAGCGTTCGTGCTCGGGATCATCCAAGGGCTGACCGAGTTTCTGCCGATTTCGAGCTCGGCGCATCTCACCCTGGCGCCATGGTTCTTCCACTGGACCGACCCGGGTCTCGAGTTCGATGTCGCGTTGCATATCGGCACGCTGATCGCGGTCCTTTGGTATTTTCGCGCGGAGTGGGTCAGGCTCGCGCAGGCGGCGTGGGGGATCGTGCGGCATGGCGGGCGCGTGCAGAGCGCCGAGGAGATGCGCGTCGTTCTTTTGATCATCGGCACGATTCCCGGCGCGATCGCTGGTGTGCTGCTCGAGAAGCGGGCCGAGGACACCTTCCGGTCGCCGCTCCTGATCGCGGCGACGCTGTCGATCATGGGCGTGCTGTTGTGGGCTGTCGACAAGTGGGCGCCGGCTGATCGGTCGATGGACAAGCTGGGCGTCATCGATGCCGTGTGGATTGGCCTCGCACAGATCCTGGCGCTCGTTCCCGGCGTATCACGCTCAGGGTCGACGATCACGGCGGGTCGAGCGCTCAAGCTGGATCGGGAGAGCGCGGCGATCTTTAGCTTTCTCTTAAGTATGCCGATCATTGCGGGCGCCGGACTGCACAAGCTGCCGCATTTGCTCAAGGCGGGCATCACGGCGCCGCTGGCGACGGGCGTCATTACGGCGGCGGTGAGCAGTTGGCTCGCGATCGCGATCGTGCTGCGCTATGTGAAGAGCCATAGCTACGGCGTGTTCGCGCTCTATCGCGTGCTCTTGGCGGCGGCCGTCGTCGCGATCTGGTTCGCGCGTGCTGGAACCTGAGGCGACGACTTACGACGGCATGACGGCGGCCGAGCTCAAGGCCAAGCTCGGGGTCCCGCGAATCGACATTTACGACAGCATTGGCTCCACGATGGATGCGGCCCATGCGGCCGCCGAGGCCGGGGCGCCCGCGGGCACCCTCATCATAGCCGATAGGCAGACAGCCGGGCGCGGGCGCGGTGGCCGGCGCTGGGCCTCGGCGTCTGGGGCGGGGCTGTGGCTGACTTTGATTGAGCGGCCGACTGATCCGAAAGCGTTGGATGTCCTGTCTCTCCGCCTCGGCATCCACCTCGCGCCCGTCCTCGACGTATTTACCGGTCGTCATGTAGAGATAAAGTGGCCTAATGATCTCTACGTGGGCGGCGGCAAACTGGCCGGGATCCTGTCTGAAGCGCGGTGGCAAGACGAGCGCCCATCATGGGTTGCCATTGGCTTAGGCATCAACGTTCAGGTGCCAGCCGAGATCCCTGATGCTGCGGGTCTCCAGCCGCATGCCAGTCGCGCCGATCTGCTCCTCGGCATCATGCCAGCGCTGCGAGCTGCTGTGCGCCAACGAGGAGCGCTAACAGAGGCCGAGCTTGAGGAGTACGCGCATCGCGACATGGCCAGAGGGCACACCTGCCGCGAGCCGGCTGTGGGCACCGTGGCCGGGATCTCGCCCTCCGGTGAATTGCTCGTGCGGAGCGGCGAGGCGGTCGGCGCGTATCGCTCCGGATCGCTCGTTATGGTCAGCCTATGATTTTGGTTTTCGACGTCGGAAATACCGAGACCACGGTCGGCCTGTGGGTCGGCGCCGAGCTGCGTGGGCATTGGCGACTGACCACGACTCCCGAGCGGACGTCCGACGAGCTGGCGATTCTCATTCACCAGCTGCTGCGCATCGGGATGGTGCAGCCCACGGAGATCACGGGGAGCGCGATCGGGTCGGTGGTGCCCGCGGTGACGCGGCCGTTGGCGGAAGCGTGTAAGGCATCGTTGGGCCGTCCGGCGATCATCGTGGACGCGTCGTCGCAGCTGCCTATCACGCTGGCGGTGGACGAGCCACTCACGGTCGGCGCGGACCGGTTGATCAACACGCTCGCCGCCAGCCGTCTCTATCACCGCGACACGATCGTCGTGGACCTGGGCACGGCGACGACATTCGACTGCATCACGGCCGATGGGACCTTTCTCGGGGGCGTCATCGCGCCCGGCATCCGGACCTCGTCCGACAACCTCGTGCGACGGACGGCCAAGCTCCCGGCCACGGAACTGGTCGCCCCCTCCCGCGTGATCGGCAAGCGCACGGAGGAGTGCATCCGCGCGGGCGTCGTCTTCGGCGCGGTCGACTCGATCGACGGGATCGTCAGGCGAATCAAGCGGGAGTGGCCCACCGGCCAGACCCCCTATGTGGTCGCCACCGGAGGTCTGGCCGAGGTACTGAAGCCGCATGTCTCGAGCTTCGATCACGTCGCGCCCTTTCTGACGCTCGAAGGCCTGCGAATCGCGTACGACTTGCTTACAGGCCGCTAGCGAGGTTCCAGATCACGACGTGGGTCACGCCGCTCGAGGTGATCGTTCCCAGGATGTGATGACTGGCGTTGATCCCGACCGCGGTACTGGTTTCTCCCGTCTTGCCGAGTCCCGGCAGATGCGCGAACCCGCTGGCCCGACTCGCCACGAATGCGAAGAAGCTCGACGCATCTTGGTTCGCATCGGACCCGGTGCCGGAGATGACCTGGTCTGGTGTAATCCCCGTGGACTCTCCGCACGTGCCCATGCGAATCTCCGGGAACGACTGGCCCGGGTGCGACAGCCACGCAACGGCCTCCTGGCAGCCGCCCTCCGTGCTGTACCCCGCCGCGTAGCCCTTCCGAGTCACCGCCAGCACGACCGAGAAGTCGTGCACTAAGCCGTCGTGCCCGCGCAACTGAATGATCTGACCGGTCGGTGACACGATGATAGGCGCCGTTGGAATGCCCTGGCTATTGATGTCTCCGCCGATCCAATTGTCGTCGGAGACCGACATAAACTGCGAATTGGCCTGCAGCACTCCTCCGGCGCTGGTGGCGGGGCCATGCCAATCGAAGTTGTCGATGCCGTTGTAGAAACCGTGTGGGATTTCGCACGTGCCGATGATATGGCCCCACACGTTGATCCCGGATGCCACGCAGATGTTCTGACCGTCGAGGCCGACCGAGTCCGAAGGGTCGGCGAGTACGCGGAACGAACCGGCGGAATCCCAGAGCGCGCCGTTCGACGCCACGACCGACTCGGTCGATCTGATCGCGGTACCCGCGATCACTCCACGATCGCTGACCGACGACGGAAGCGCCCCGACAAACTTCCCATGCGACAGCATCACGAGGCCGTGCGCGGGTGTCCATCGGAACGGCAAGGCGGCTTTCGTGTAGCCGACGACCTCGTCGGCGTCATTGATCGCGGTTGGAATCAGTCCGTCGAGTCCCGGCAGGACGCGCACGGTGGCCGAGGCCAGTGCTTTCGAGATCGGCGTCGGCTGGGTGGCTGACGGGGCGGAGGAATCGCTGCACGCTATGACGGCGACACCGATGAAGAGCATGGACGCGACACGGACATGTGCAGGCAACATGCGGGGTTTCCTGTGTCAGGTAGGGTGCGCGATAGCGGTCGCAAGTTGCGTACGCCCCGCTTGCGTCCTGGCCGCGAGGTAGGTAACTTCCCCTCGCTAGCACTCGCCATCCTTGAGTGCTAACAGTTCCGCAAAACAAGGGAGGGAGTTGTCAGTATGGCCACTAAGAGTGCCGTGGGCTCGAAGGTCAGCCCCCTGGCTGACCGGGTTGTCGTGAAGGCGCTGGAAGAGGCGGAGCAGATGCGGGGTGGACTCTATATCCCGGATACCGCCAAAGAGAAGCCGCAGCAGGGTGAGATTGTCGCGGTGGGTCCTGGCCGCTTCGACGAAGGCAAGCGGGTGCCGATGGAAGTGAAGGTCGGCGATAAGGTGCTGTACGGGAAGTACAGCGGCACGGAAGTGACCGTGGATGGCGAGCAGGTGCTCATTCTCCGCGAGTCTGATGTGCTCGCGGTCATCGGTTGAGGAATACATAACATGGCTGCGAAGGAACTCCATTTTAATACGGATGCGCGCGCGGCACTGAAGCGCGGCGTTGACCAGTTGGCCGAAGCGGTGAAGGTGACCCTCGGCCCCAAGGGCCGGAACGTCGTCATCGACAAGAAGTTCGGCGCCCCGACGGTCACGAAGGACGGTGTCACGGTCGCCAAGGAGATCGAGCTGGCGGATCCGCTCGAGAACATGGGCGCCCAGATGGTGAAGGAAGTCGCGACGAAGACGTCGGACAACGCGGGTGACGGCACGACCACGGCGACCGTGCTCGCGCAGGCGATCTTCCGCGAAGGCCTCAAGAACGTGACGGCCGGCGTGAACCCGATGGCGCTTAAGCGCGGCATCGACAAGGCCGTCGCCACCGTGGTCGAAGAGCTGAAGAAGATCAGCGTCCCGACCGCCGGCAAGAAGGAGATCGCGCAGGTTGGCACGATCTCGGCCAACAACGACTCCGAGATCGGCGATCTGATCGCCGAGGCGATGGAGAAGGTCGGCAAGGATGGCGTGATCACGGTCGAGGAGGCCCGCGGCCTTCAGACCGAGCTCGAGACGGTCGAGGGCATGCAGTTCGACCGCGGCTATCTCTCGCCCTACTTCGTCACGGATCCGGAGAAGATGGAGGCGGTCCTCGAGGACGGTCTCATCCTGATCCACGACAAGAAGATCTCGTCGATGAAGGACCTCCTCCCGATCCTCGAGAAGGTCGCGCAGGTCGGCAAGCCCCTGCTGATCATTGCCGAGGACATCGAGGGTGAGGCGCTGGCGACGCTCGTCGTCAACAAGCTGCGTGGCACGCTCCGTGTCGCCGCGGTCAAGGCCCCCGGGTTCGGCGATCGCCGCAAGGCGATGCTGCAGGACATCGCCGTCCTGACGAGCGGCCAGGTGATCTCCGAGGAAGTCGGGTTCAAGCTCGAGAACGCCGTGCTGAACGATCTGGGCAAGGCGAAGCGGATCGTCGTCGACAAGGACAACACGACCCTGATTGACGGCGCTGGCTCGACGGACTCGATCCAAGGCCGCATCAAGGAAATTCGGTCGGCCGTCGAGAAGTCGACCTCCGACTACGACAAGGAAAAGCTCCAGGAGCGTCTCGCGAAGCTCGCCGGTGGCGTCGCCGTGATCAACGTCGGTGCCGCGACCGAGTCCGAGATGAAGGAGAAGAAGGCTCGCGTCGAGGACGCGCTCCACGCGACCCGCGCGGCCGTCGAAGAGGGTATCGTCCCGGGTGGCGGCGTCGCGTTCATTCGCGTGCAGTCCGCGCTCAAGACCCTCAAGGCGGGTGATGCCGACGAGCAGATCGGCGTCGAGATCGTCCGTCGCGCGATCGAGGAGCCGATCCGCATGATCGTCCAGAACGCCGGTGGGGAAGGCTCCATCGTCGTCGAGAAGGTCCGCGAGTCGAAGGACAATGCGTTCGGGTACAACGCGCTGACCGACAAGTACGAGAACCTGGTCACGGCGGGTGTCATCGACCCGACCAAGGTGACGCGTACGGCGCTGCAGAACGCGGCGTCGATCGCCGGCCTGCTCCTCACGACCGAAGCGCTGGTCGTCGAGAAGAAGGAAGACAAGCCGGCTCCTGCGGGCGGTGCCCCAGGCGGCGGCATGGGTGGCATGTACTAGGCGAAGGCCTAAACATGGGACGGGGGTCGAGCAATCGGCCCCCGTTTTTTATGTCAGATCTCCTCGCAGATGCAGCGGAACGGGCCGCGAGTTATGTAGCGGCCGTAAATGAAAGACCCATAGCGCCGAACCAGGATGCGCTCCATGGTCTCAAATCGCTCGGCGGTCCATTGCCCATGGAGCCGTGTGATCCGTCGGAGGTTCTAGCGGCGCTCGACACCTATGGCTCGCCGGCAACCGTCGCGTCCACGGCGGGGCGGTACTTCGGGTTCGTGACCGGAGGCACACTGCCGGCCGCGCTCGCCGCGAATTGGTTGGCCGGAGCGTGGGACCAAAACGCTGGCCTAGTCGTTCAGTCCCCAGTAAGCGCGGCGATTGAAGAGATCGTCATGGGCTGGCTGCGAGAGTTACTGCGTCTCCCCGGGAACTGCGCTGTAGGCTTCGTGTCCGGCGACACGATGGCGAACCTGTGCGGGATAGCGGCGGCGCGACACGCGCTGCTCGAGCGCGCGGGCTGGGATGTCGAACGCCAGGGATTGTTCGGCGCACCGGAAATCGATGTCGTCGTCGGCGCCGAGGTCCATGCCTCAGTCCTGAAAGCGCTCCAGGTCCTCGGACTCGGCCAGGCGCGCGTGCACACGGTTCCGGCGGACGGGCAGGGACGGATGCGCGCTGATGCGCTGCCGAAGCTCGGCCCACTCTCGCTGGTGTGCCTGCAAGCGGGCAACGTTAACACGGGTGCATTCGACCCGGCGTCGGCGATCATCCCACGCGCGCACGAAGCAGGCGCATGGGTGCATGTCGACGGCGCATTCGGCCTCTGGGCCGCAGTCACCCCAGGGCGCGCGTACTTGATGGACGGATACGCCGAGGCGGACTCGTGGGCCACGGACTGCCATAAGTGGCTCAATGTGCCGTACGACTCGGGACTCGCGTTCGTCCGAAACCCCGAGGCGCTTCGAGCGACGATGTCGGTCGTCGGAGCGTACCTGGCGGTCGGTGACCGCCGCGAGCCCTTCCACTACGTGCCCGAGATGTCCCGCCGCGCGCGTGGCGTCGAAATCTGGGCCGCGCTCAAATCACTCGGCGCCCGCGGACTCGCGGCGATGGTCGAGCGCCACTGCACGCTCGCGCAGCGGTTTGCCGAGGGCCTCCGCGCAGCCGGACACGCGGTGCTCAACGACGTCGTGCTCAACCAGGTCATGGTCGCATTCGGCGATGCCGACAAGACTCGGCGCGTCATCGCCGAAGTCCAGCGCGATGGCACCTGCTGGTGCGGCGGCACCACGTGGCAGGGGAACGCGGCCATGCGCATCAGCGTCTCCTGCTGGGCCACGACCGAAACCGACGTCGATCGGAGCGTCGCCGCCATGGTGCGGATCGCGGGCCGATTGACGTAGTTCGCTGCAAAATCGTGGTGCTCGGTCACGCGTCCGCTGAGCATTCCAGTATGCTTGCCACGCTTGGCCTCCTCATGCAGCTGACCGCCATCGCGCCAGGTGTCATCTCGACGCCGGCGGAAGAGTTCAAGGCGACGGTATCGCCCGACGGTCTCACGCTGCTGTACGTACTGACGGACCACCAATTCCGCCACATGACGATCGTCGAGAGCCACCGATCGTCGCCATCCGCTGAGTGGCGGACACCGGACGTCGCCGCCTTCTCAGGTATCTGGCGCGATGGCGATCCCGCATTTGCGCCCGACGGCAAGAAGGTGTTGTTCATCTCCAATCGCGGCGGGCACGGGGTATTCGAGATCTGGTCCGTGTCTCGTCTCGCCAATGGAACGTGGGGCACGCCGGAGTTCGTCCGCGGCGATACGACCTATTTGTTCGCGCCGTCGCTGACGACGTCCGGCGTCATGTACTTCTCGAAGGGTGACAGCATCTATCGCATGGAGCCGCACGCAAAGCCCGAGGTGCTGCCGTTTCCTGGGGGCGATCCGGCGATCATGGCGGATGAAAGCGCCGTAGTGTTCGACGACAACGGCGATCTCTTCGTCAGTTGCCGGACGTCGAGCGGGTGGGCCACTCCGCAAAAATTCCCAGCACCGATCAATTCGCCCGATGACGAGGGTGATCCGTGGGTCTCGGCCGACGGCCGCACCATGTACTTCTACAGCAAGCGATCGACTCCAGCGCCAGATCGAGCTCCACGCGCGAAAAAACCGACGTACGCTGAAGTACTGAGTGAAGTGACCAGCGATATCTATAACGGCACACGCAACTTATACAGCGCACCCTTGCAAGAAAAGAACGATCGGTCGTATTATTGTGTCCATGTCGAAGGGCACGCAAACCCATGATCGGATAGTCGGCCACGCCCTCGCCATGGCGAGCGTCGAGGGTCTCGATGCCCTGAGCCTAGGCGATCTGGCGAACGATGTCGGCATGTCAAAGAGTGGGCTCTTCGCCCACTTCCGTTCCAAAGAGGCGCTGCAACTCGATGTCCTCACGGCCGCCGTCGAGAAATTCCGGCGAGTCGTGATTCTCCCCGCGCTGGCCGAGCCGCGTGGTGAGCCGAGGTTGCGCGCGCTGTTCACACGATGGATCGAGTGGGAGCACCACGACAGCATGCCCGGCGGCTGCGTGTTCGTGCACGCGGCGTTCGAGTGGGACGATCGCGCCGGACCGGTGCGCGATGCCCTCGTTGGGTTCCAACGCGAATGGATCACGTTCCTGGCGGGTGCGGCGCAACGGGCCAGTGTCAAGAATCCCGAGCAGTTCGCGTTCGAGATGTTGGGGATTGTCTTGAGCTACTACTGGTCGAAGCGCTTGCTGCGTGATCCGGAGGCGAAAGCCAAAGCGCTCTCGGCATTCGAACACTTGATCCAGGGCACGCAATGCTGAAACTCTATTTTCGAGCCGCGTCGGCCTTCGCGCCGCGCGCGGTCGAGCGACAGGCGGCCTCGCTGTTCTTCAAGCCACGCCGCCGCGCCAAGCGGTATGTGCCAGCGGAATGGCGGCGCATGACGGTGGAGGGCCTGGCCGTGTGGACCACGGGCTATGGGCCGACCGTGCTGCTCGTGCACGGATGGGAAGGGTCGGCCGCCGACTTCATCCCGCTCGCGATCGGACTCGCCAACAAGGGCTACCGCGCGGCATTGGTCGACCTGCCCGCGCACGGACAATCGCGCGGCCGCAGCACTACGCTCCCCGAGTGCATGCGCGCCCTGTCGATGGTCGCGGACGCGCTCGGCGGGCTCCACGCCATCGTCGGCCACTCGTTCGGCGCCATGGCCACCGCGCTCGCGGTCGCCGAATCGCACGTGACGGCGCAACGCGTCGTGTTGTTCGCGCCGGTGGCGACGCCCGAGCAATTCATCGAACCGTTCTCCCGCACGCTGGGCTTGCCAGTGGAGCGCACCGATGGCGTCGTGCGGCGGATTGAACAGCGCGTCGGCCGGTCAGTCGAGTCCTTCGACGTGCGACGGGCGGTGCGCTCCCTGGCCGTGCCGTCGCTCATCTTCCACGCGCCGCAGGATAAGGTGGCCGAGTACTCGTACGCGCGGGAGATCGCCGATGCGTGGCCCGGGTGTCGTCTCATCGAGTGCGAGGGGCGCGGCCACCGCAGGCTGTTGGCCGATCCCGACGCGATCGCCGAGACCGTCGACTTTCTTAAAACAGCGACAGCTGCTCCGATTCTCCGGTAACGCAGAGGGCGTCTTGAGGCGCGGTCTCCAGCGGACCGCGCCAGGCCTTTCGCATAGCGGCGACGGCGAACTCGGGCTCGTTGGCGGTCTCGCTCAGGTGCGCGAGCACGACTTGACGTAGCCCGCGCCAGGCAATCGATCGGACGAGCTCCGCGGCCGCCCGGTTGCTCAGATGGCCGCGCGGCCCGGCGATCCGCCAGCGGACCGACGGCGGATATGGGCACGCGCGCAGCATCATCTCGTCGTGGTTCGACTCGACGATGAGGACATCGACGCGCTCCAGCGCTGCCCTCACGCTGTCGGTGACGTGGCCGAAATCATAGGCCAGCCCAATGCGAGCGCCTGTGGTGCGTTCGGTCGCCACTACGGCGATGGGCGATGTGGCATCGTGTGGCACTGGAAACGCCTTGAGATCCAGCGCGCCAATAGAGATGGTTTCAGTCGCCGCAATCTCTCGTCTCTCGGCGAAATCGGCGCACTGCGCGAATGTGCCAGATGTGCTGTAGACCGGCCACTTCCATCGGCGAACGCTCGAAGCGGCGCCACGAGCATGATCGACGTGCTCGTGCGTCAACACGAGCGCCGAGATCGACTCCGGCGCGATGTCAGCGGCAATGAGACGCTTGGCGAGATCGCGCCGAGGAAACCCGGCGTCGATGAGCACGCGCGTGTCACCAGACTCGATGACCGTCGCGTTCCCTCGACTCCCACTCCCCAACAACCACGTTCTCATCTATTTCCCTTTGAGGGACGCCGCATGCGCCGCCGCCAACTGTCGCCGAGCCTTGACGCCGAGCGTCTGCGCCCGCCGCTGCATCTGCCGCTCGGCCGCCTCATAGAATTTAGCCAGCTCATACGTCCCGGGACGTCCGGAGTTGTCCCAAGCGAAGGCCGGGATGTACTTGGCCGCGACGCCGGCGTCGACGACGTTCGCGCCGGCCCCGACGACACTCCCAGTCGTGAGGCGACTGCCAATGCTGGTTTTGGCGAAGTCTCCGAAGAGCGTTCCCAGGAACTGCAGGCCCGTGTCTCGCAGTCCGCTCGGCGTCCACAGGCTCACGGACCCGTACGTGTTCTTCAAGTTGCTCGTGATCGTCCCGGCGCCGAGGTTGACCCAGCGGCCAAGGTACGAGTGGCCGACGAAGCCATCGTGGCTCTTGTTCGCGTAGCTCAGAATGATGGACGCCGAGAGCTCTCCGTGCACCTTGCAATGCTCGCCGATCGAGCTGCCCTCGATGCGATCCATCGAGACGGTCGACTCCTCGCCGACGTAGCACGGACCGATCAGTCGTGTGAACGCGCTGACGACCGCGCCCCGGCGGACGAAGACGGGTCCCTTGGAGCAATCCACGGATGCCATGGGATCAACCTTCGCGCCGTGCTCGACATACACGGCATGGGCGTCGCGCTTGGAACTGCGTGAGGCGGCCGCGGGTCCGAGAATGTCGATGTCGTCGCAGAGCTGCCCGTGCAGGTCGCGAATGAAGTGCCAGACTTCGTCGACCCAGCGTCCCCGGATGTCGACCGCGGGTTCGGCATCCCCCGCGATCGCCTCGAGCGTCGTGGTCCCATCGCTCAGCTCCGCCACGGGCACGGCGCGGGGCAGCCGTATGCCCGCATACCGGCCGCCACAACGCCAGACCGGCGCGTCATGCGATGGCCGCGCGTCGAGCGACGGAATGCAGCGGGAGTTCACGAGCCACGCGCCGGCCGGGAGCGAATCCGTGACGGCCCCTGGTACGTGGGGTTCGTCGTAGTCGAGGAGGTGGGCCGAGACGACGTGGCCCCCGGCCTCCTCGCCGGTGACACGCGCCCAGCGCTCGCGCGTGATGAGCGCTCCCGCGCGCAGCTCGCCGATGGGTCGCGTGAGCGCGAACGGCTCGAACGAGCGTGCGCGCGTGTCGTCGTAGAGAAAGAAGGTCACTGCGGTTCGCGCAGGTCCGGAGGCAGCGTCTCGAGCAGGCTCTTGAGGTCGGCCGAGCGTTCGACGGTCGTCACGAGGGTCACGCCATCGATGGCCACGACGACGATGTTCGATACGCCATCGAGGACGACGGCCATCTGTCCATCGGCGTGCACCACGTTGTCATGCGCATCGCGCGCGAATACCTGACCGTGCGAGTAGTTACCCGAGGCGTCTTTTGCTCTCACTCGGGCCAGCGCTCCCCATGTCCCGACGTCGTCCCAGCCGAATCGGCCGGGAATCACCAGCACCTTGTTCGACCGCTCGAGCACGCCTACGTCGACCGAGATGGACTTCACTTTGTCGAAAAACTCACCAATGCCCGTGATGCCTAGCGCCGGCGAAACTTCAGGGGTCAGCGCGCGGATCTCATCGAGAAAATCGCCGACTCGCCACGCGAATATCCCTGAATTCCAGAAATACCCGTCCGCCACCATCTTGGCCGCGCGCAACTTGTCAGGCTTCTCGATGAATCGCTCGACGCGCAGCACGCCCGGCTCGACCTCGCCGCTGGGGCAGATATAGCCGAACCCGGGATCGGGACGGGTGGGCACGATGCCGACGGTGACGAGGCTCGCCTGGCGCGCGGCCGCGGTGACGGCCGTCGAGAGCGCGGTCCGAAATGCCGGCTCGTCGGTGACGGCCCAGTCGGCGTGCACGCAGATCATGCCGGCCTCGCGCCCTTCGCGGCGCTCGATCTCGGTGGCGGCGTACGCGAGCGCCGCGGCGGTCCCGGCTGGCCGTGGCTCGGCGATCACGTTCTCACGCGGCACATGCGCGAACAAGGCGACCTCGTTCTTGATGCCGGCGTTCGTGAGGATCAGGGTCCGCTCCGGGGGCACGAGCGGGGTCAGTCGATTGATCGTGTCGACGAGCAGCGGATGCTCGGTCACGAGCGGCAGCAGTTGCTTCGGTCGCTCGGGCGTGCTCAGTGGCCAGAAGCGCGATCCGACGCCGCCCGCCAGAACCACCGCCCAGGTGGTCACCGCTTAGACGTCCTCGGAGTGTGCGACGCCCGCCAGCTCGGCGGTCCGCGCGTAGAGCTTCTTGGGGCTGAACGGCTTTGTCAGGAACTCGGTGGCGCCGAGGCGCATGGCGAGCCGGTGCTGCTGCTCCTGGCCGGCGGCGGTCAGAATGATGCAGGGCAGGTCACGCCGCTTTGGGTCGGCCCGAAGCTCGGCGAGGACATCGAGTCCCGAGAGATGGGGCATCATGAGGTCGAGGAGGACGATCCCGATGTCCGGTTCCTGCTTCAGGATCTCGAGCGCTTCGCGCCCGTCGTAGGCCAGGGTCACCCGAAAGGGACCCTGTTCCAATTTCATCTTGATGATCCGCCCGATGTGCGGCTCATCGTCAGCCACGAGGGCGTGGATCCGCTCCCCCGCCATTAGACCAGCGACGCGATCTGTTCGCGGTGGCGGCGAAGCTCGAAGAGCAGCTGTCCGACGTTGGCTTTGGGCTGGACCAGCACGAGCAGGATGGCGTCGGCGGAGAGGACCGACACGATCGCCAATCCGTTGGGATGCTCGAGCACGGCGGTGACGAGATCTCCCCTGGCGGCCGCGGCCCCGAACTCGTCGGCGGCATTGACGAGGCCAGGAACGTGGGCCGCCACGTTCTCGGCTTCGAGGCTGGGGACCGTCTGGCTGTCGATCAGCAAGCCGTCGCGACCCAGCACGACAGCCGCATCGACGCCATCACGTTGGCGGACGGCCGCGACGAGGTCTCTAATGGTTGGCATGGACGTGCGAAGCTAAAGAGCCTTAAAGGGGTATGTCAAGCGATGCGAACGGCTTGCAGTCATCGTCTCCCACCTCTAAAGTACGCGTACTCATGACACTTCGCCCACCTCATGCCCGTCTCGGCGTGGTTTGTTTTGTATTGTCCGCCGCGATCCTGGGGGCGATGGCATGTGGCGACCCCAACAAGCCGGCGGCGACGATCCCGATCACGTACGACACGCTGACGGCGTACTCGCTCACCATGGCCGATGCGACCCAGCCGACCGCGTTCGACTTGGCCACGAGCTCGTTGGTAATCCCGGACGGCAGCCTGAACTTCGACATCGCCTTCAATGTCGAGGGCTCGAATGTCGTCGTGTATCCGGCCAAGCTCGTCGTCACCGCCGCCGGCATCCCGCGCGTCGTCGGCCTGCAGCTCATTCAGCACCAGTTCTTCGAGGCCATCGACATCGCGAGTCACAACGGGTACGAGTTCAACGACTCGCTGCTCGTGAAGCCGGGGCAGATCTTCGAGGTCGTGACGCAGAATACCTCGGCGTGTACCGCAGTTAGCATCACGTCCCAAGAGTTGCTGTACGCCAAATTTCAGATCGATAGCATCGATCCCCCGGCCGGGTTGATTCATTTTCGGGCCGTCGTCGATCCGAATTGCGATTACGATACGCTGGTTCCTGGCGC
>Ga0070741_10007939_pt1 | contig 21598 bp, 24 predicted proteins | sample Coa_R1_4_FD_66440 | JGI IMG/M metagenome (GOLD analysis project Ga0070741, IMG submission 66440) | Surface soil microbial communities from Centralia Pennsylvania, which are recovering from an underground coalmine fire - Coalmine... | ecosystem: Environmental > Terrestrial > Soil > Unclassified ... | reverse complement strand
TCCTCGTCGCGAGCGTCCCCTTCATCACCGGGTTCACGATCGTCTTCGTCGCGCTCGGCGCGGCTGCGGCGGCGATCGCGGGCGTCGTCGCGAAGTCGACTCAGAACGAGATCGCCGGGTTCGCCCTCGTCGTAATCGGACTCGCGTTCATCGGCCTCCTGCCGTGGCCGGAGCGGGCGGTGGCGCCGGGCCTGCTCCAGCGCGCACGACGCGGTGGGTCGGCGCTGCTCCTCGGCGCCGCCTTCGCGGTGTGCGCAGCGCCGTGCATCGGGACGGTCCTTGCCTCCGTGCTCGTGCTCGCGAGCTCGACCGGAACCGTCGCGCGGGGTGTCGTCCTGCTGCTCGCGTACTCACTCGGCCTCGGAGCGGCATTCGTCGTCGCCGGCGTTGCGTTCGCGCATGCGATGCGCGCGTTCCGCTGGGTTCGCGCGCACTACGACGCGCTTCGCTACGGCTCAGGCGCCGTCCTCGTCGTCCTCGGACTGCTGCTCTTCTTCCACCGGGATTGGTGGCTGCGGATCGCGCTCGACCAGCTGCTCTCGAAGGTCGGGCTCGGCACGTACTAACGCCGCCAAGAGCCGCTCGATGTCGAGACCGCGGTGTGAGGGCGCGTACGCCGCGAGCCGGCGCACGGCTTTTGCGCGCTGACGCTCTGCTCCGACGAGCCTGCCGCGGCCGTCCTGGTATGCGAAGACGACCGCATGGACGAGCCCCTGGAAGAAATCGCGTTCGTCCGGCCGCGCGGCGCGCCACGCAAGCTCGAACGCCTCGTGGGCGGCGAACCACTCGCCGCGCCGGGCGAGCGCGAGCCCGCGCTTGTATTCAGCGCGCACAGTGTTATCGTCGGAGGCTGGCATGGCGACGATCCTGCTCGTGGGCGTCGATCTCTTCGTTCGTGGCAAGCTGGAGGCGCTCCTTCCCGGCCACCGGTTCGTGACCGCAGAGGGCGTCGACCAGCCCGATCTCGTCGTCGCCGACATCGCACGGATCGATCCCGACGACGTCGCCGAGAACTTCCCCGACGTCCCGCTGCTCGGCTTCACGAACCACACGGACACCTCGGGACTGCGCCGTGCGCATGCGGCCGGCTTCGACCAGGTGGTCGCGAAGTCCGCCCTCTTCGAGCGCACGCAGGAGCTGATCGGAGGCTTACTGGCCTCGGTAGAGTAGGCCGGGCGTGACGTACGTCATCGCCGAGCCGTGCATCGACATCAAGGACAAGTCGTGCATCGACGTCTGCCCCGTCGACTGCATCCACGAGGCGGCCCGGATGCTCGTCATCGATCCCGAGGAGTGCATCGACTGCGGCGCCTGTGAGCCGGAGTGCCCGGTGGAGGCGATCTTTCCGGAGGATGCGCTGCCCGAGAAGTGGGAGCCGTTCGTCCGCATCAACGCCGCCTTCAACGCCGGCATGGAGACGGTGAACAGCCTCGCCCAGGAATACGCGACCGAGCACAACGTTCAGAACTAGGGGAAGGTTCACGCCGAGCCTGCTCGGGTACAGCGGACGCCATGCAACCGAAGACCATCGACCACGTCGCATTCTGGGTGTCCAGGCGGCACGCAATCGCCGCGACCCTCACCACGATGCTCGGCGTCCGCGAGATCGACCGCCAGGACAACTTCACCTTGCTCGGCACCGACGCCCGCCGCTTCAAGATCACGCTGTTCGACGCGGAGGGGCCACGCGAGCCCGGGCCGTTCGTCCACGTCGCGCTTCGCGTCCCGCGCCTCCCGCGCGGTGCCGACCCGCGCTTCGACGCCGGTGAAGGCGTCAAGATCGTCCTCGTCGAGGACCCGGCTGCCGCCGAATACGACCTCGACCACGTCGCGCTCCGCTCCCCCGACCCGTTCGCGGCTGCCGCCGAGTACGAGCGGTACGGCTTCCGCCCGGCCGGCGACGCACGCGTCGAGCTGAACGGCGCGTACGTCGAGCTCCAGGCCGGTGCTGTCCAGCCGACCGACCGTCCGCTGCTCAACCACCTGGCGGTCCTCGTCGACTCCGCAGACGACGCGATCGCCGACGCGGAGGAGGTCGGAATCGAGGTGGAGTCCACCGTCGATGCCGCCAACACCTACGCCGCGTTCATGACGGGCCCCGACGGCGTCAGGATCGAGTACGTCGAGCACAAGCCGAGCTTCTCGCTGAAGTGATCGTCGCCGGCGCGGGGATGGCGGGGCTCGTCGCCGCCGTCCGCGCTCGCGAGCTCGGCCTCGCTCCGGTCGTGTACGAGAAGGGAACGCGGCCCGGCGGCTCGATGGTGCTCAGCTCCGGCGTCGTCTGGAGGCACCGGGAGTGGGAGGTGTTTCGCCGCGAGTGCCCGGCAGGCGACGAGCGGCTTCAGCGGCTCGTCTGGGAGCGCCTGGACGACGCGCTCGAGTGGTTGCGCAGCCAGGGCGCCGACGTCTCGGCGGAGGACACGGAGAACCCACTGACGACCGGCAAGCGATTCGACCCGCGGCAGCTCACGGACGCGCTCGTCCAAAGGACGACCGCGCTGCGGATCGGCGAGGCCGCGCCGCTCGACGGACGCGGGCCGACGGTTCTCGCCACGGGCGGCTTCGGCGGGTCCCCGGCGCTCGTCGCGCGGCACATCCGACCGGCGGCACCGCTTCGCCTCCGGGCGAATCCGTGGTCGACGGGCGACGGCCTCGAGCACGCGGTCGGCCGCGGCGCCGCGCTCAGCGACGCGATGGACGAGTTCTACGGCCGGAACATGCCGGACACGCCGTGGACGGAGGCGGCGTTCGTGGCTGCCGCGCAGCTCTACGCGCGCCACGCGCGCATCTTCGACGAGGACGGCGTCGAGTTCTTCCGTGCCGACGACGTGAGCTGGTCGGAGACGAACGTGGCGCAGGCGACCGCGACGCGCCCGGGTGCGCGTGCGTACTACGTGCTCACGGCGGACGCGCTCGCGGAGCCGGCGGTCGCGCAGCGGGCGGGGCCGCTGATCCCGCCGGCGGCGCTGCCGTTCGCGCCGCCGCTGGACGCCGCGGCCGCGGTGCGGGTGGTGGCGTCGATCACGCACACGATCGGCGGCCTGCGCATCGACGAGCGCGCCCGTGTGATCGGCGTGAACGGGGCGGCCGTGGACGGCCTCCATGCGGCGGGCGTGGACGCCGGCGGGGTCGCGGCCGGCGGGTACGCGAGCGGGCTCGCACAGGCGCTCGTGCTCGGGCTCGCGGCCGCCGAGGCGCTGGCCGCGTGAGGGCCCCGCGCTAAGCTCCGCGCCGATGGCCGACCAGAACGGCGGTGGGACGCGCGGCTACCTGCTCCTCGTGTGGTCGCCGAGCGGCTACACGCTCCGGGAGCAGGACGGCGAGCCGCCGCGTGTCGGCGACGAGCTGAGAGACGGCGACCGGACGCTCGTCGTCACGAAGGTGGGCCCGTCGCCGATGCCCGGCGACCAGCGGCCTTGCGCGTACTCGATGGGTCGAGGCTGAGCGGCCGCTAGCGCTGCGCCGTGTACGGCGGCAGCGTCACGCGCACCGCGGTGCCGTGGTCGTCGTCGACGACGACCTCGATCTCACCGTGGATCTGCCGAACGCGTTCCTCGATCGCTTCGAACGAGCGCCGGCGCCGCTCTGGGTCGGCGTCGTCGGCGACGGTCACCTCGACGCCGCCGTCGGCGGTACGCGCGAACTTGACGGCGATGCGCGTCGGCGGGCCGCGGCGCACCGACTGCTCGATCAGCTCGCGGATGATCGTGTAGAGCGCCACCTGCGCCGTGTCTCCGAGCTCCTCGGCGCCGTCGGGCGAGAGGTCGACGCGCAGCGAGTGCGTCTCTCCGACCTGCGCGACCAGCGCTTGCAGCGCAGGCGCGAACCCCTGGTCGCGAAGGATGACCGGCTCGAGTGCGAACGAGAGATCGCGCAGCTCCCGGATCGTGTTGCGGTGGCGCTCGAGCGCCCTCGCGATGATGTCGCGTGCCTCGTCGAGCCTTCCCTCCGTGATCGAGTGCTGGACGGCGTCGAGCATCAACGCGATTCCGGAGAGCTGTTGCACCGGCCCGTCATGGAGGAACAGGGCGATGCGTCGGCGCTCGTCCTGCTCGGCGGCGATCAGCCGCTCGACGCGATCCTCCACGGGGTTGCTAGTCGATGATCGCTTCGCGCAGTGCGATCGCGACGGCATGCGTGCGCGTATCCGCCTCGAGCTTCGTCAGGATGTGACGGACGTGGCTCTTCACCGTCTCCTGCGAGATGAAGAGCTTCTCGGCCACATCGGCGTTCGACATCCCGTCCGCGAGCAGCTGGAGGATCTCGCGCTCGCGCGTCGTGAGCATCTCGCCCTGGTCGCGTGCGGCGAGGAACTCGGGCATCAGCGCCGGGTCGACGTACGCCTCGCCCTCGGCAACCTTCTCGATCGCCCGCACGAGAGTGTTGTGCGGCGCCTCCTTGAGGATGTAGCCCTTCGCACCCGACTCGAAGCCGCGTGTGAGGAGCGACCGTTCGGAGTAGGCGGTGAAGATCAGCACCTTCGCCTCCGGCTCCTGCTGCAGCAGCTGCTTCGTCGCCTCGAGCCCGTCCATGCCGGGCATGCGGACGTCCATGATCACGACGTCGGGCTTGCGGCGAAGCGACAGCTCGACAGCGGCCGCTCCGTCGGCCGCCTCGCCGACGATGCGGATGTGCGGTGCGCGCGAGAGCGAGAGCCGCAGTCCTTCCCGGACGACCTCGTGGTCGTCCACGATCAGCGTCGTGATCTCCGCAGGCGCCGCATCTTCGGGCATCGCAGCAGTCTAGTTGTCGCCTCTGCCGGAGTCCCTCACGCGGACAGGAGCTCGAGCTGCTCGGGCTCCTGCGGCGGCTCGAGCTTCACCCGACGCCGGTCGCGGATCCCGTGCTCGCGGGCGAGCTGCCGGACCGTGTCACGCACGGGTGCGGATTCCCGGCTCGCCAGGTACGCGCGCCGCCCGTACAGCCGCTCGTACTCCGGCAGCAGCTCCGGCCAGTCGCGCGCGAGGCAGTCGAGAAAGTGCTCGCGGGTTCCCGGCTTGAGGTAGAGGGTGTTCGCCCAGACGCCGCAGGCGCCGGCCTCGCGCGCGGCGACAACGACCTCCCGCATGAGCTCCGGCTTGTCGGAGATGCCCGGCAGGATCGGCGCCATCCCGACCGACGTCCTGATTCCCGCGTCGACGAGCCGCGAGAGCGCGGCGAGACGCCGTCGCGGCGGCGCCGTCCCCGGCTCGGTCCGCCGCCAGATCTCGTGGTCGAGCGTCGGGATCGAGAACGTGACGGACACGTCGGCGCGCGCCGCTGCCTCCGCGAGCACGTCCAGGTCCCGCACGATCATCGGGCTGCGGCTGATGAGGGAGAAGGGGTTCGAGGCCTCGGCGAGCGCCTCGAGGCAGGAGCGCGTGAGGCGGAAGCGCCCCTCCGCCGGCTGGTAGGGGTCGGTGGCGGCGCCGATCGCGACCGCCTCCTGCTTCCACGAGCGGCGGGCGAGCTCGCGGCGAAGCACCTCCGCGATGTTCACCTTCACGCGGATCGACGTCCCGTACCGCGCGTCGAACGGGCGATCCGCGCGCAGCTCGAACGCTCGCACGTAACAGAAGGTGCAGCGGTGGACGCAGCCCATGTACGGGTTCAGCGACCACGAGAAGGCCATCCCCTTCACGCGGTTCAGGGCGACTTTGCACGGCTCCTCGCGGTACTCCGGCCGCATCCCGCTATCATAGAACACACGTTCGATGACCGGCCGATGAGCTACCATCGGCCTCCGAGCAGGAACGGATGACCCTATTTCTCGAGCTGCTGGCTCTAGCGGGCCTGATCCTTCTCAATGCGTTCTTCGTCGCGGCCGAGTACGGCCTCGTCACCTCGCGGCGGACCCGCATCCGTGAGCTCGAGCGTGAAGGGAACCGGCGGGCGCGGTCCGTCCTCCGGATCACGGGCGACCCGCCGCGGTTCATCGCGGCGATGCAGCTCGGCGTCACGCTGACGTCGCTGGCAATCGGCGCCGTCGGCGAGCCGGTGCTCGCGCACCGCTTCGAGCCGGTGATGGCGACGGTGCTGGCGGTCATCCTCGCTCTGCTGATCATCACGTTCCTGCACGTCGTGCTCGGCGAGCTCGTGCCGAAGGGGATCGCCCTCGCTCACCCGGAGACGATCGCCCTCGCCGTGTCGGCGCCGGTGCGCGTCTTCTTTCGGATCTTCTCGCCGCTCATCTGGGTGCTCCAGCGCGCGACGGAGATCGTGCTGCGTGCCCTCGGGCAGGAGCCGCCTGGAGCGGAGCACGAGGCGCACTCCGAGGCCGAGCTGCGGATGCTGCTCACGAGCTCGGCCGAGCAGGGCGAGATCGAACGGGGCGAGCAGGAGATGGTCACGCGCGTCTTCGACTTCGCGGACAAGGAGGCGAGCGACGTGATGGTCCCGCGACCGGAGGTAGCCGCGCTCTCGATCGACCTCGCCCCCGAAGATGCGCTGCGGGCCGTGCTCGAGTCTCCGTACACGCGCTACCCCGTGTACCGGGAGACCCTCGACGACATCGTCGGCGTGCTGCACGTGCGCGACCTGATCGGCGCCATGCACGACCGCGGTCTCGCCGCCGTCGACCTCGAGGAGATCCTGCGGCCGGCCCTGATGGTGCCGGAGACGAAGGACCTCGCGTCGCTGCTCGCGGAGTTTCGCCGCACGCAACAGCACCTGGCGGTCGTCATCAACGAGTACGGGACGATGGAGGGGATCGTGACGCTGGAAGACCTCGTCGAGGAGATCGTCGGCGAGATCGAGGACGAGTTCGACGTGCCGGAGGAGTCGGTCGAGCGCCTCGACGAGGACACCGTTCGCGTCGACGGCACGTTCAACATCGAGGACTTCAACGCCGCGTTCGGAACCGACCTGCCGGACGAGGACTACCACACGGTCGGCGGCTTCGTCTTCGGCGAGCTCGGCCGCCCCGCCGAGCCGGGCGACGAGGTGACCCACGACGGCATGGTGTTCCGGGTCGACTCGATCGAGGGGCAGCGGATCGACAAGCTCACCGTCACCTTCGGCTGGCGGCCGATGGCCGACGAGGCCGAGGCCAACTGACGCCGCCTACCGGTAGGTGATCTGCTCGCGCCGGCCGCTCTGCGAGGAGCGGACGATCGCGTCGGCCACCTCGGCGGCCCGGTAGCCGTCCTCGAAGGTCGCGCCGTGCGGGGCGACGGCGTGCTCGCCCGCGATCGCGCCGAGGAAGTGGTGCAGCTCGTGGACGAACGTGTCACCCCAGCCGATGATGTGGCCCGGCGGCCACCAGTACTCCCAGAAGGGGTGGTCGGCCTCGCTCACGAGCACCGTCTTGAACCCGCGCGCACGGTCGCCGTCGGCCCTGAACACCTGGAGCTCGTTCAACCGCTCCATGTCGAACGCGAGCGATCCTTCCTTGCCGTTGATCTCCCACTGGAACGCGTTGCGGCGTCCGAGCGCGAACCGCGTCGACTCGATCGTGCCGACCGCGCCGTTCTCGAACTCCACGGCCGCCTCGATCGCGTCGTCGACGTCACGGTCAGGCAGGAAGGTCTTCACGAGCGCCGAGACCGAGGAGATCTCGCCGACGAGGTATCGCGCGAGGTCGATGACGTGCGTCCCGAGGTCTCCGAGCGCGCCCGAGCCTGCCGCCTCGGCGTCGAACCTCCACGTCGCGAGCGTCGGGTCGTCACCCCAGTCCTGGAGGTAGCGGCCGCGGAAGTGGCGGATCTCGCCGAGCTCGCCCGCCTGGATGAGCTCCCGCGCGAGACGGACTGCCGGGACGAACCGGTAGTTGAACGCGCACATGTGCTCGACGCCGGTTGCGGCGACGTCCTGCCACATCCGGTAGCTCTCCTCGGCGTCACGGCCGAGCGGCTTCTCGCAGATCACGTGCTTGCCGGCCCGCGCGGCCGTGATCGTCGGGTCGGCGTGGACGACGTTCGGGCCGCCGTTGTCGAAGAGCCCGATCGCCGGGTCGTCGACGATGTCCCGCCAGTCCGTCGTCCAGCGCTCGTAGCCGTACCGCTCGGCCGCCTCTCGCACCGCGTCCTCGTTCCGGCCGGCGATCGCCTCGAGCTTCGGCACGAGCGGCGGCGGCCACGTCATGTACGCGATCTTCCGGAATGCGTTCGAGTGCGCCTTCCCCATGAAGGCGTACCCGAGCATCCCTACCCGGATCTCCTGCGGCATGGCCCGCGATACTACGCCCGATGACGAGGTGGGGGATCATCTCGACCGCGCACATCAACCGGCTCGTGATCCCGGGTGCGCACGAGTCGCCGCGCGTGGAGCTCCTCGCGGTCGCGAGCCGCGACGCCGGCCGGGCCGAGGAGTACGCGCGCACGTGGGGCATCGAGCGCGCGTACGGGTCGTACGAAGCCATGCTGGAAGACGGGGACGTCGAGGCCGTCTACATCTCGCTTCCGAACACGCTGCACGTCGAGTGGTCGATCCGGGCCCTCGAGGCCGGAAAGCACGTGCTCTGCGAGAAGCCGCTGTCGCGCCACGTGGAGGAGGTCGAGGCGGCCTTCGACGCCGCGGAGCGCGCCGGCTGCCGGCTCTCCGAGGCGTTCATGTACCGCCACAACCCGCAGACAGCCCGACTGCGGGCGCTCGTCGACGAGGGCGCGATCGGGGAGGTGCGCCTGATCCGGGCCGCCTTCAGCTACTCGCTCTACGACCCGGACAACATCCGGCTGAGGCCCGAGGTCAAAGGCGGAGCGCTGATGGACGTCGGCTGCTACTGCGTGAGCGGTGCGCGGTTCGCCGCGGGAGGCGAGCCCGTCTCGGTCTACGGGCAGGCGTGGGTCGGCGAGACCGGCACCGACTGGGTCTTCACCGGCTCGATGCGGTTCGAGGGCGACGTGCTCGCGATCTTCGACTGCGGCACGGCGCTTCCCGAGCGCGACGAGCTCGAGGTGATCGGATCCGAGGGCTCGCTCTTTCTCGACGACCCGTGGCACTGCCGCGTGCCGGTGATCGAGGTGCGCCGCGGGGAGGAGGTCGACCGCATCGAGCTCCAGGCGGTCGATTCGTACCGGCTCGAGCTCGAGAACGTGAGCGACGCGATCGACGGCCGCGCGGAGCTCCTGCTCGGACGCGACGACGCGGTCGCACAGGCTCGGGCCCTCGAGGCGCTCCACCGCTCGGCGGAGACGGGAGAGGCGGTACGGCTCTGACCACCGACGAGGCGCGCGAGCGCGCGGCGGACATGCTTGCGGCCGCGGGGATCGTCCTCACGGCCGCGGAGCGCGAGACGCTCGAGGTGACGGACTTCGGGCTCGGCAGGCTCGACGAGATCGGCCTGCAGCTCGTCGTCTACGTCAACACGGAGCGCGTGTGTGCCAAAGAGCTCGTCCTCTTGCCGGGGCAGACGTGCCCGGAGCACCGGCATCCGCCCGTCGAGGGCTCGCCGGGAAAGGAAGAGACGTTCCGCTGCCGCGCCGGCAGCGTCAAGCTCTGGGTCGACGGCCGCGGCGAGATGGTGCTTCGCCCCGGCGAGCAGTTCACGATCCCGCCCGACACGCTTCACCGGTTCACCGCCGGGGACGACGGCGCGGTCGTGTCGGAGTTCTCGACGCGAAGCCGCGATGAGACGGACGTCTTCACCGACCCTCGCGTGCGGCGCTGACGATGGACAGGTCCGACTACACGCGGATCGCGCACACGGGAATGGCGATCATGAACCCGGTGCCGGCGACGAAGCTCGACGAGGTGCTCGACCTCCTCGAGTTGCCCGCACGAGGCCGCGTCGTCGACCTCGGTTGCGGCAAGGGCGACCTGCTCGCGCGCATCGCCTCGCGGTACGACGTCGACGCCGTCGGCATCGACCGGGACGCGAAGCTCCTTGCCGAGGTCCCGCCGGGGATCAACGTGATCGTCGCGGACATCGAGACGTGGAATCGCGGCCGTGGCGCATTCGACCTCGTCGCCAGCGTCGGGTCGCCGGCCAGGCTCGCCTCGCTCGCGTCGCTCGTCCGACCGGGCGGGCTCGTGCTGTACGGGCAGGGCTACTGGCGGCGACAGCCGTCGCCCGAGTACCTCGACGCACTCGGCGCGGAGCGCGAGGAGATGGCCGACTACGCAGGCACGATCGCGCGTGGCGTGTCGCTCGGCCTCTCACCGCTCTACGCCGTCACGGCGAGCGTCGGCGACTTCGACCACTACGAGTGGTCGTGGAGCCTCAACGGCGAGAGGTACGCCGCGGAGCACCCGGACGAGCCCGGCGTGGGGGAGTTCCTCGACTGGATCCGGGCCGGCCGCCGCCGCTACGTCGACCTCGGCGGGCGCGACACGCTCGGATTCGGGCTCTTCCTGTTCCGCGCGTGAGGGTTGCGGTCGTCGCGGCGGCCCTGGCGCTCCTCGCGTTCGTCCTGGCGGACGTCTCCGCTCCCGAGGCAGGGGGCGGTACCCGGCCTTCGTACGACCTGCGGGCGGCCTACCCGAACGAGCGGCGCCAGGGGGCGTACTTCCTTCGCGGGGTCAACGTCTACGGCTCGTCCGCCTCCACGAGCGGGCCGCAGCGGACGAGCCTCTGGTTCCAGCCGCAACCCGACGGCACGTTCAAGCAGTTCAACACGACGCCGTACCGCACCTGCCACTGGGATCTCCTCCGCTGGGGCGCGGGCAACCGCGGCACGCTCGTCTACCTGGCGACCCACGCGGAGTGCTACGCGCAGCACACGGCGATCGTCTTTCGCCCGGGCATCTCGTTCATGCCGAAGACGTGGGCCCCGGGAGAGCGGTGGGTGGCGCACGGCGTCTCCGGCACCGTCTATTCCGAAGACGGCACCGCCGTCTGCGCCGGCACGAACGCGTGGCGGTCGCAGGTGGTCGGGGTCGAGCCTCTGCCGAGCGGCGCGGTTGCGGTGCACACGCAGACGAACGAGACGCAGACGCTGTCGGCGATCGCGGGAGCGCCCTCGTCCGGCGCCTGCCCGCCGGGCCGGCCGACGAGCTTCGGCTGGCAGGAGAACTTCTACGTCGGCGGCGGGTTGACGGTGCGGCAGCAGGACGGGTCTGCGGCCGGCTCCGACCTGGGGCTCGTCCGGAGCTCGGGCGGCAACGCGGACGCCCGCCGCGTCGCCGGACACCCGGACTGGGACTCGATCTTCGACAGCTGGAACGCATTCCCGCCCGCCGATGCAGGGACGGTGTCGACTGCGCCCACGCGCGTCGGCGCGGGCTCGACCGGCAACACCGTCGCCGTCACCTATACGGCGCCGGCGAGCGGTCTGCAGGAGGGCTCCGTGACAGTCGTCGTCCCTGCAGGCTGGACGCCGCCGACGACGGACGACGCGAAGGGTTGCGCGGCCGCATCGGCCGGCACCGTGACGGCGTCGGGGCAGGCGGTCGTCGTCTCCGGCCTGACGCTGAGCGGCGGCGAGCGGCTCGAGATCGCGTACGGCGCAACGGCGGGCGGCGCGTGCACACCGGGAGACGGCGCGACCGCGCCCTCGACGCCGGGCGCGCCGCTCTGGCAGGTTCAGTCGATCCTGCGCCCCGGGATGCCGTTCACGAATCTCCCGTCGTCGGTTGCGATCACGGTCGGCGCATCGTGATGCAATGCTGATCCTCGGCCGCGACGACGTCGAGCGCTTGCTCGATCTCGACCAGCTCGTGGTTGCGTTGCGTGACGTCCACGTGCAGCTCAGCGCCGGCGGCGTGTCGATGCCGCCGCGGATCGCGGCGAGCGTGCCCGAGCGTGAAGGGTTCCTCGCGGCGATGCCCGCCTACGTGCCCGGGCTCCCGCTGGGCGCAAAGCTCGTGTCGGTCTTTCCGCACAACGTCGACGTTCCGTCGCACAACGCACTGATCGCGTTGTTCGACGCGCGCACGGGCGCGCCCGCGGCCGTGATGGACGGTGGCTACATCACCGGCGCGCGAACGGCGGCAGCGGCTGCGCTCGCGATGAAGACGCTCGCGCGGCCGGACGCACGCATCCTCGCGATCGTCGGGACAGGCGTCCAGGCGCGATGGCATCACCGCCTCTTCTCGCACGTCCGTCCGTGGGACGAGGTGAGGATCGCCGGGCGCGACGCGCGCAAGGCATCCGTGCTCGCGGCCGAGCTGGGCGCCGTCGCCGTCGAGACGATCGAGGACGCGGTTCGCGGCGCGGACGTCGTCGCCGCGACCACACACCCTGCTGATCCCGTCGTCCGCCGCGAGTGGCTCCGGCACGGCGTGCACGTCAGCTCGGTCGGGTTCAACCCCGGACACTGGGAGATCGACCGCGAGACGGTCCGCGACGCGAAGGTCGTGGTCGAGCTGCGCGCCGCCGCCCTCGCACCCCCGCCGGCCGGCGCCACCGAGCTCCAGGGCTACGAGGGTGCCGCCGAGCTCGGCGAGGTGCTCGCGGGGACGCGTCCCGGCCGCGAGAGCGACGCGGAGATCACCCTGTACAAGTCGGTCGGTGTCGCAGCGCAGGATCTCGCGGCAGCTGCGGTCGTGCTCGCGGCGCAGCGCGCGACCTGAGGGCACCGACGCTACAGCGCGGCCGGCACGAGCACGAGCCGGACGCTGCCCGTCCTCTCGCCGTGCGGAAGGTACTCCGTGTAGAGCGTCTGGTAGTCGCGCGCGACGACCTTGAGATGGATGTGTGCGGGGCGGCCGTCGTACGCGACCGGCATCGGTCCTTCGAACCGAAAGCGTCCGGAGCCGTCCGTGACCACAGCCCCTCGCCCGGAGGCGGTGTAGACGCCCTTGGCGTTCGACTGCCAGAACGTGACCGTCGCGTGGGCGATCGGCGTGCACGACGGCGAGAGCACGACGCCGTTCAGGACGTGACCGCTCCCGATCTTCGCGCGCAGCGAGACAGATCCTGGATCCCGCCCGAAGCTGTCGTCCGGGGTCGGGGTGCATTGCGCATGTGGCGCGCCGAACGCAGTCGCGCCCGACGACACGAACGCCGCGATGACGATGACGGCGAGCAGCCCGCGCATCCCTTGCCGGCGAGGCTATCACCGCAGTCGAAATCCGGGAAGCTGCGCGGCCCGTAAGGCGAAGGGAATGACAAAACGTCGCGAGGAGGTTTCTCTTGATCCGTCGCCCAATCGTCGCCGCACTCTGCGCGCTCTGCGTGATGGGCGTGGCCGCCGGCGAATCCGCTGCATCGCCCACCGGCTCGTCGACCCTTAGCGGAACCGTCGGACCCGGCTTCAAGATCACGCTGAAGCACGACGGCAAGGCGGTGACGACGCTTCCGGCGGGCAGCTACACGTTCGTCGTCTCCGACAAGGCGAGTATTCACAACTTCGTGCTGGAGAAGAAGAAGGGCGGCACCTTCGAAAAGGAGCTCACGTCGGTCCCGTTCACCGGGACGAAGTCGGTGAAGATCAAGCTGACGAAGGGTGAATGGGAGTTCTACTGCCGCCCGCACGAGTCGCAGATGCAGGGCGAGTTCGCGGTCACGTAGGCCACGCCCAAGAGCGGGCGCCGGCCGGCGCCTCTGTCGGCGCCGGCCGCTCGTCCGCCAGGTTCGCGACGACGTCGCCGGCGGCGAGCCACGACGACTTCCCGCGTGTCTCGAGATTCCCGTTCGCGGTTGCGACGAGGAGGCGTCCGTCTCGCGCCCAGTCCGCCCACTGGACGTCCGGAAGCTCGACGACGGCGTCGCCGTCGACGACGCGGTAGCGCACCGTCGACGAGAAGCCGCCCGATCGAAACGCCGCGAAGCCGCCGCTCACGACGAGGCGGGCGCTGCCGTCGCTGTTCGGCTGCGGCTTCGTCATCTCGAGCGTCTCGGCGCGCCGCTCGTCCCACATGTCGGACGGAGCGCGGGCGGGTGATCCCTCCGCCTCCGACCAGCCGCGTCGGCGCTCGACGGCGTACGTCGCCGCGCGCGTGACGGCGAGGCCCGCGCGGAGCCGGTCGTAGTCGACAGAGCCGTGATCCGGCTCGACCACCTCCCGGACGGAGGCGTCGGCGACGAAGTGGGCACCGCGCGTCCAGGTGCCGTCGGTCGACCAGGCTGCGAGCGCATGGAGCCACGGCAGCCGCGAGAGCGCGACGTAGGTCTCGCCGACCGCCCACGTCGCGCCCGCGTTGAGCGTGAAGTAGGAGAACCACCGCCCGTCGGGAGAGAGGTCGCACCGCTGCGGATACAGCGTCCCTCGAAGCCACGCACCCGCCTCGTAGCGGCCGGCGGAGACGTCCCAGCGGCCGACGGCGCACCACGAGCTCGGGCCCCGCCGGATGACCGCGACGACGTCGGCGTCGAGCGCCGGGATCCCGAAGAGCCTCGGAGTCAGCTCGTCGACCGGTCGATCGCGAGCACGGCGAGGCGCTCGTCTTCCTCGCCCGGCAGGCCGCTGACACCCACCGCGCCGACTCGCCGCCCGCCGTCGAAGACGGCGACGCCGCCGCGGAAGAACGTGAAGAACGGGTCGAAGCTCGCGCGCTCGACGGCGTCGTCGCGCACCTTGTCGGCGAGCTCACCCGTCGTCCGGGCGTCGCTGCGCGCAGCGGTGTACGCCTTGCGCTGCGCGTTCAGGCGCGTGTCGGGTGCGGCGCCGTCCATCGTCGCCGCGGCGACGACTTCGCCGTGCGGGTCCGCCACGAACACCGACACCGGGCCTGTCGCCTCCGCCACGACCACCTCGACGATCCGGAGCGCGCGCTGGAGGTTCATCGCCGGCCAGCATACGATGGCCGCGATGCCCGCGCTCGCGATCCGCGGCCACAGCTACCCGGTGCTGCTCCCGCGCGTGTCCGACCCGCGCCTCCACCTCGCGTCCGTGATCGTGTCGCTGCAGGTGCTCGGACAGGTCGCGTTCGGCTTCGAGCTCTCGATCGCCCAGATCCTGGTCTCGCTCGGCACCTGCGCGGTGCTCGAGTTCGGGATCGCGTTCTTCCACAACCGGGTGGTGATGTGGCCGGCGAGCGCGCTCCTGACCGGGAACGGCGTCGCGTTCGTCCTGCGCGTCCCGGGCACGCGGCACGGCGACTGGTGGTCGCTGCACGGCTGGTGGATCTTCGCCGCCACCGCGGCCGTCGCCCTCCTGTCGAAGTACGTGATCAAGGTCGGCGGCAAGCACATCTTCAACCCCTCGAACTTCGGTCTCGTCCTGTGCTTCCTCGTGCTCGGGTCTGCCCGCACGGAGCCGCTCTACTTCTGGTGGGGGCCGATGTCGGCGTGGATGGCGCTCGCGCTCGCGATCATCGTCACCGGCGGGCTCGCGATTCTTGCGCGCCTCCGGCTGCTCGTGATCGCGGTCGGCTTCTGGGTCGCGTTCGCTGCCGCGATCGCGCTGCTCGCCGCGACCGGGCACGCGATGACCGCGCGCTGGCATCCCGGCCCGATCACCGGCGCCTACTTCTGGTGGGTCCTCGTCACCTCCCCGGAGATCCTCGTCTTCCTCTTCTTCATGATCACCGACCCGAAGACGATTCCCTCGGGAAACCGGGCTCGCGTCCTGTACGCGATCTCGATCGGCCTTCTCGCGGCGCTGCTGAACGCGCCCGCGCGCACCGAGTTCTGGAGCAAGGTCGCCGTCCTCGGGGCGCTCGCGATCGTGTGCGGCGTCCGGCCGCTGCTCGAACGGGTCGCGTTCCGGCAGCTCGAACCGCGCCGGCTCGCTCCCGCGGCCGCGGTCGTCCTCCTCGGCTACACCGCCGCGATGGCGGGCGCCGGGATCCGCGCGCGTCCCGAGGCGACGGCGCCGGCGCTCGCGCCCACGGGGCGGCTGCCGGCCGTCGCGATCCTGCCGTCACGCGGCGTGCAGTCCGTGCTCGACAGGAAGACCGCCGACCGGATCGCGGGCGATCTCGTCGCCGACCTGTCACTCCAGGCGCAGGCGCTGACACACCGCCGCGCGAGCGACCTCGCGCGCGCGGCGATCGGCGACGAGCTGACGCAGCTGACGCGGCAGATCGCTGCGGCCTCCGGCGGCTCGATCGAGGTCGCCGCCTCGCGGCTCGAGCGGATGCGCGTGCGGTTCGAAGCGGGACGGGGGCAGGGACCTGCGATCGCCGTCGCCACGCTCGAGGGCACCCGGCAGCTCGCCGCGTACAAGGACGTTCCACCGACGCTCGTCCGCCGCGACCCCGCTGCGCGCTTCCGGGAGACGCTCGAGCTGCAGGAGGATCAGGGACGGTGGCTCGTCGCCCACGTGCGGACGGGCCGGCCGGTTCCGGCCGTCGCCGCGCCGCACGAGAGCGCCGCCGTCCGCCGCGAGGCCGCCGCCGGGTTCGCGGGCGTGCTCCTGACCGACGTCGCGCAGAGGGTGGGGCTGCGCTTCCGGCAGGACGCGTTCCGGTTCGGCGTGACGAACGACACGCCCGCGATGATGGGCGGCGGGCTCTGCTGGATCGACTACGACGACGACGGCTGGCCCGACCTGTTCGTCGTCAACAACTACTCCGACTCCGACGTCGGTCTCTGGAACGAGCGCGGCGGGCTGCCGCGCACGCAGCTCTTCCGCAACGACCACGGTCGCTTCGTCAACGTCACCGGCCGGTCGGGGGCAGGGCTGCCCGTGCGGGGCCAGGGCTGCGTCGCGGCCGACCTGAACGGCGACGGCCGTACCGACCTCTACGTGTCGACGGCCTCCGACGACGAGATCCTCTGGAACAACGGCAACGGGACGTTCACCGAGGGCGCGCGCTCGTCCGGCGTCGTCTCGTTCGGCTGGCATACGGGCGTCGCCGTCGGCGACGTCAACGGCGACGGGCGTCCCGACATCTTCGTCGCGGGCTACACGGAGGCGAACGCGCCGATCGCCGGCTCGACGGCCGGCTACCCGACGAATCACCTCGGCGTCCGCGACCTCCTCTTCCTGAACGAAGGCAACGCGCGCAACGGCCACGCGCGCTTCCGCGAGGTGGGGCGGCAGGCGGGGATCGACCCGCCGCCGCACGACCACAGCCTCGGCGCCGTCTTCACCGACCTGAACGGCGACGGCCGGCTCGACCTGTACGTGGCAAACGACGAGGACCCGAACCGCTACTACGTGAACGTCCCGGCAAGGACGGCGCTCGGCTTCCGGTTCGTCGACGAGGCGAAGCGGTTCGGCCTCGCCGACCGGAACGCCGGCATGGGGATCGCAGCGGGCGACTACAACGGCGACGGCCGGACGGATCTGCTCGTGACCAACTCGCGTGGCCAGGGCCACGCCGTCTACCGCAGCCGCGGCACGTCCTACACGAACGGTCAGTCCGCGTTCGCCGCCGCCTTCGGCACGAACTTCACCGGCTGGGGCGACGCGTGGGTCGACCTGAACAACGACGGCAACCTCGACCTCGTGATCGCGAACGGCGCGATCCCCGTGACGAACCTACGCAGTGATGCCGGGCCCGTGCAGGTGCTCGAAAACGTGCGAGGGACGTTCGCGAACGTGAGCGGCATCGTCGGCGCAGGCCGGCATGCCCGGACGAACGGCCGCGGGCTCGCCGTCGCCGACTTCAACAACGACGGCCGCATGGACGTTGCGGTCAACTCCGCCGGAGGCAGGCTCATCTTGCTCGAGGGCAGCGGCGGCTCCGGGCATTGGCTGGAGGTCGCGCTGCGCCGGTTCGTGCCCGGGACGGTCGTGACGGCCGTGCTCCCCGACGGCCGCAGGCTCGTGCGCGAGGCGCTCGCGGGGTCGAGCTACCTCTCGTCGGACGACGAGCGGGTCCACTTCGGCCTCGGCGCGGCGACGCGGGTCGCGCGGCTGATCGTCCGGTACCCGGACGGCACGTCGAGAAGCCTGGTGGGCGTCGCCGCCGACCGGATCGTGTCAGCGCCCTGAGCGGACCTGGATCCGCCGCACGATCGTGTCGAACGTGACGGCGAGGAGCAGGATCACACCGGTGACCATGTAGATGATCCCGGTCGCGTAGCCCTTGATGAACATGCCGCTCTGGATCGTGTAGATCAGGGCGGCGCCGATGAGCGCGTTGCGGACCTGGCCGCGGCCGCCGAAGAGGCTGGTGCCCCCGATCACCGCCGCCGAGATCGCGTCGAGGAGAAGCGTTCCGCCGCCGGCGTTCAGGTCGACGCTCTGGAGGCGCGCAGCGAGCACGATGCCGCCGAGGCCGGACATCGCGCCGGAGATCATGAACACCACGATCCGGATCCGCGGCACGATGATTCCCGCGCGCCGGGCGGCTTCGGCGTTCCCGCCGACCGCGTAGACGTGCCGCCCGAACGTCGTCCGCTTGGCGACGAACGTCCAGACGACGAGCGCGCCGACCATGAGCAGGAGGCCGAGCGGGACGCCGCCGGACTTGTTCAGGATGTGGACCGTGAGGAACGCGATCAGCGGGACGATCACGACCTTCGAGATCACGACCACCGGGTCGCGAACGGAGATGCCGTGTCGCATCCCCGCCATCGCCGTCCACAACGTGACCCCGACGTAGAGCGCACTCGCGATTCCCGCCATGATCCAGCCCGCCTGCCTCGAGAACAGGTAGCTCGAGAAGTCGTTGATCTTGCTGTCCTGGATGACGATGACGCCCTGGTTCAGCACCTTCAGGATCACGCCGTTCCAGATCTCGTAGCCCGCGAGGGTGACGACGAACGAGGGGACGCCGATCAGCGCGACGATGCTCCCCTGGAACGCGCCGATCGCGGTCGTCGCCGCGAGCGCCGCGAGGACGCACACCCACCACGGCAGGTTCGCGCCCGTCGGTAGCTGCGTCTCGGCGACGACGACGCCGGCGACGCCGCTGACGAAGGCGACGGAGAGGTCGATCTCGCCGATCAGGAGGACGAAGACGACGCCGTAGGCGATCAGGCACGGCCCCGCCATCGTCGTGATGATGTTCTGGAAGTTCGCCGGTGACCAGAAGTTCTGCGCGGTGAACGCGAAGATCAGGACGACGAGGCCGAGTGCGAGCAGCACCGGCGCCGAACCGAGGTTGCCGGTGCGGGCGTTGTCCCAGATCCGACGCGGCAGCGACTCGAGCGTCGGCGCGACGTCGGGTGCTTGCGGAGCCTCGGGTGCCTGCGCAGTCGTCGTCATCCCGCGACCTCCGAACGCGCGGTGCCCGGAATGCCGGAAACCTTCGTCGGCTGTCCGGCCGTGATCGCGTGCACCACCTCTTCCTGCGTCACCTTCGCCCGCTCGAACACGCCGGCGTTCCGCCCGAGACGGAGCACGGTGATCCGCGTCGCGGTCTCGAACACGTCGTGGAGGTTGTGCGAGATCAGGACGACGCCGAGCCCCTGCTCGGCAAGCCTGTTGACGAGCGCGAGCACCTGCTCGGTCTGCGCGACGCCGAGGGCCGCGGTCGGCTCGTCGAGGATGACGAGCTTCGAGTTCCACATCACCGCACGCGCGACCGCGACCGACTGCCGCTGGCCGCCGGACAGCGTCGCCACCGTCTGCCGGATCGACCCGATCGTCGTCACGCGGAGGGTCGCGAGCGTCTGGCGAGTCCGCGCCTCCATCGGCGGCTCGCTCAACACCTGCAACCGGTTGTGCGCCTCGCGGCCGAGGTACATGTTCTGGACGACGTCGAGGTTGTCGCAGAGCGCGAGGTCCTGGTAGACGACCTCGATCCCGAGCTTGGCGGCGTCCTTCGGCCCGTGAACGGTGACGGGCTGCCCGTCGTATAGCATCTCGCCCTCGTCCATCGGGTGGATGCCGGCGACGCACTTGATCAGGGTCGACTTGCCGGCGCCGTTGTCGCCGACGAGCGCCATCACCTCGCCCGGGCGCACTTCGAAGTCGACGTCCGTCAGCGCCTGGACGGAGCCGAAGGACTTGTAGACCCCACGGAGCTCGAGTAGCGGCGCGTCGGTCACTGCACGATTGTGATGCGGGTGCGGAGGCGCCGCAAGCGGCACCTCCGCACGGACGCTCTTCCTAGCAGTACTTGGCGTAGTCCCCGTTGCAGATGTCGCCGCGCTTCAGGAAGCCGCTCGTCACGAGCACCTTCCAGTTCGCCTTCGTGATCGCCTGGGGTGCGATCAGGTAGGCCGGCTCCTTGCTGCGACCCTTCGTCGTGACGAAGCCCGTCGTCGGCGGCGCCTGGCCCTTGACGATCTTGACGGCTGCGTTCGCGGTCGCCGTTGCGAGCTTCCGGACGTCCTTCCAGACCGTCATCGTCTGCCAGCCCGAGATGATGTTCTGGACACCCTGGGTGGTCGCGTCCTGCCCGCTCATCGGGATCGGGTTCAGGTGGTGCTGCTTGAGGTCGACGATCGCCGCGTTCGCGAGACCGTCGTTCGCCGCGACAAGACCGTCGATCTTGTTGCCGGTCTTGATCAGCATCTGGTTGAAGATCGTGCCGGCCGTCTGGTTGTTCCAGCCGGGTGTGAACTGGTCGGGCCCCTTCTTCAGCGCGCCGCTCGCGTAGAGCGGCTTCAGCACGGAGTCGTACCCGCCCTTGAACAGGAACGAGTTCGCGTCCTCCTGGCCGCCGTTCAGCTCGGCCACGACCGCGCCCTTCTTGCTCTTGAGCGCGTTCGAGACGAGCGTGCCCTGCAGGACGCCGACCTGGTGCCCGTCGAAGGAGGCGTAGAGAACCGCGTTGCCGCCCTCGACCTGACGGTCGTAGTCGATCGACTTCACGCCCTTCGCCGCGGCAGTCTTCTCGATCGCCGAAGCCGACCCGGAGTCGAGCGGGGCGATGATCAGCACCTTCGCGCCGTCGGCGATGCACTGGTCGGCCTGCGTCTTCTGCTTCTGCGCGTCGCCCTGCGCGTTCACGACCCGAGCCGAGACGCCCGCGGCCTTGAAGGCCTTCTCGAGGTACGGCTTGTCGAACTGCTCCCAGCGGACGGACGACTTCGTGTCGGGCATCAGGCCGCACGCCTGGATGCCGGCTGAGGTCTTCGCCGCGCCGGTGACGGTGACGACGAGGGCGGCGATCACACCGGCCGCTCCGACGACGACCACCTTCCGAGAAAACTGCTTCACGAGCTCCTCCTCTTTCCCAATACCTGCCTGGTGTCTGTTTGCTCGGCCAACAGCCTGATCCATGGGCGCTCGATAGTCAAATGGCTGCACGTTAGGCTGCTCGGGATGAAGACGAGCCTCGGCATCTGGGCGCTCGGGACGATGGCGACCCGGTTCGTCCCCGGTGGCTACAAGCCCGAGTGGGCGGGAGAGCCGACGGCGGCGAAGGTCGCCCGCGCCGTCGAGGGCCTCGGCGACCTGATGGACGGGTACGAGTTCCACTACCCGCAGGAGCTCTCGGAGGCCAACCTGGACGACGTTCGCCGCGCGCTCGGAGGGCACGACATCTACTGCGTCGCGACCGGGCTTCATCTCGATCCCCTCTTCGGCAAGGGCGGCATGTGCTCGCCGGACGACGCGGTCCGAGACGAGGCGCTGCGGCGGACGCGGGACGCGATCTCGTTCGCGGCGGAGGTCGACGCGCACTTCATCATCTGGCCCGGGATCGAGGGCTACAACTACCCGTTCCAGGCGCCGTACCGCGAGAGCTGGGCGCGCTTCCTCGACGCGATGGGCGAGGCGGCGCAGCACGCGAAGGAGCGCGGCGTCACCATCTTCCTCGAGCACAAGAACTCCGAGCCGGCGATGAAGATCCTGATGCGGAACATCGGTATGACGCTGCACGTGATCCACACGCTGCGCCGCGAAGGGCTCGACAACGTCCAGGTGAACATGGACTGGCAGCACCTGATCATGAACGGCGAGAACCTCGCCGAGTACGCCGCCCTGCTGGCCGCCGAGGGCCTGCTCGGTCA
>Ga0070741_10007938_pt1 | contig 21598 bp, 21 predicted proteins | sample Coa_R1_4_FD_66440 | JGI IMG/M metagenome (GOLD analysis project Ga0070741, IMG submission 66440) | Surface soil microbial communities from Centralia Pennsylvania, which are recovering from an underground coalmine fire - Coalmine... | ecosystem: Environmental > Terrestrial > Soil > Unclassified ... | reverse complement strand
TCCTTCACGGGGTCGATTCGCCCCAGTTTTCAATGCAGCCTGTGACCTGTCTACTCCGGGAGTTCTCTCCCGGAGCCTACCGCGCGCCGGACGATAAGACATTCATCTCATCTCCTTCTTTTTCATTTCCTTCAGAACCACGTCCAGCTTGTCGAAACTCTCTTCCCAGAATCGGCGATAGTTGAAAGCCCAGTCGCTGACGGTCTTGATCGTCTCTGGCCTGAGCGTGCACACACTCTCGCGTCCACGCTTCGTCTTGATCACAATCCGTGCCCGCACCAGGTAGGCGATATGTTTTGAAATCATCTGCTGCGAGAGTGCAAACGGTTCCGTCAAACTATGCACAGAGGCAGGCCCGCGGGAGAGTCGTTCGACCATCGCCCTACGGGTGGGATCAGACAAAGCCGCAAATGTTGTACCCAAACGATCCACAACCATATGGTGGTGGAATTTCGTTGCATGTCAATTGCTATTCTCGCGATCCCCGTTTTCTGTTCCCTGATCGGCGGGTGGCCCGATCCTTTTACACCGGATCTCTCAAGGAGGGTAAGAGGGTGCCCCCGATGCCTCGCACTTGGGGGATCGGAGATACTACGCCCATAACCGGGAATTGACGGCGATGACCCAATCAGTCCGGCAAACTGGTTCTCGTCAGCTTGCGTCTAACCCACTTCAAAAAGCGCGTCATCGCCAATGCGCTCACCGACGCGGATTAGTACCGACAAGCCCCTTGTGGCCAGTTTGGAGTTGATCGGATCGGGGGATGTTGTCAGGCGGGGGCTCCTGAATCTCAATCTGCTCTAAGCATTTCGACTGGATTGATACGCCGCGCGCGGATAAACGCAGGAGCCGCTGCGCCAAGCGCAGCCGCAGTGATAATAAGAAACGGGATCAGGACAATGGCGGGGTCGGCGGCGCTCGCCCGGTACAGTATCGACCGAATGTACTGAACCGACAAAATTCCCGCAGCGTATCCAAGAACCGCGCCGAGGGCCACGACTGCGACGGTGGCAGACGTTACTTCCCGGATGATGTGCCAGTTCCGCGCGCCGAGCGCGATGCGGATGCCGATGTCGCGGCGCTGTTGAAGCACCGAAAAATCGAGAACGCCATACAACCCAACGGCGGCGAGCACTACCGCGACAACTGCAAAGAATCCAGCCAAAATAGAAAGCAGCCGTTCGCGGACAGTTTTCGATTGAACGATTTCGTTTTGTGTCCGAATATTCGAAACGCGAATTTCGGGGCGCACGAGCGTCACCTCTTTGCGAAGAAATGCGGCGAGGCTGAGAGGATCGACATCCGGCTTTGTGCGGACGACAAATGTTCCGCGACCGACGGGCTGCTGATCGCCACTGGCAGTCAGGGCCCGGTACGGGACGTAAAAGGTCGGCCGAATCGGGATGCGGAGATTGTCGCGATATCGAGCATCCGCGACAATGCCGACCACTTGCATGCGAACCGGGGCACCGGGGCCATCGCTCATTTCAAATGACTCGCCTAGCGGAGCCGGGTTTGTGAAGAATTGCTTCACAAATGCCTGGTTGACAATGGCGGGTCCAGGTCTAGCCTCTCCGGCACGGAAATCACGGCCACTGAGGAGGGGAATCTTCATTTCCTGAAACCAGCCGGCGGAGACCATGAAGCGGTCGGCGAACACATTCGAAACCACGCCGCGAGTGGAGATGGCGGAATTGGCGGTCTCACCATTCATCAACGGCCACGCGGCGAGCGCGACAGATTCGACTCCGCGCATGGTGCGAAGACGGTCCGCGATCTGTTCCCAGTAGACCGGCAACTGGGGACGCCGCGCGACGCTCTCCAGGTTCAGGATTTGCGCCGGAGAGTAGCCGAGCGGCTGGTGCGACAGACGATCAAACGATCTCAGAAACAATCCGGCGATGAGCACGACAGCGAAGCAGAAAGAAACCTGCACCATACTCAGCGCATGCATGAGACGGCGACGATGAGACCGATCGCCTTGCTTCAGCGCGAATGAAGGAGCAGCGCCGGCAGTACGGAATACCGAGGGAAGCCCCAGCAGAAAGGTCAGCAGCAGGCTTAAGCAGATGAGGAACCCGAGCAGCCGGAAATCCAAGGTGAGGGTGAGCCGGACGGGATTCTCCGGCGAATTAATAAGGCTAATAAGAAATGGAGTCGCCCATGAACTGAAGAGCGCTCCGGCAATGCTTGCGAGTCCGGCAATCCAGGCGCTGTCAAGCCAAACAAGCATGATTAGCCGTGCACAACCGGCTCCGAGCGAAACGCGAATGGCCATCTCGCGCGAGCGGGCGACAGCGCGTGCCGTCATGACGTTGGTGAGATTGGCGATGGCGATGAGTAAAACCAGCGTGACGAGGATGGCAAGCGCAAAAAGAGAATCGCGGTAGTCGCGTTGGAGATTGGAACGGCCTGCGGCGGCAGGCTCGACCAGCAGTGTCTCGTTAAAGAGCGTTCGCCTTTGCGTCGGCGTGAGCGTCGCGGATTTTGCGCGTTCCGCTTGGATGGTGTAGTGGACCGCCGCCAGCCGGTCCCTAACCGGAGCCGGTCCAACCCCGGGACGCAGTTGAATCAAAATTCGCAACCAGAAGTTGTTCCAACTTCTCAGCGTGGTTGGATTCTTCATCATCGTTGGCAGGAAGATGTCGACGGAAGCGCCGGTCTCGGTACCAGTGAATCCGGCGGGGGATACGCCGACGATCTGATAGAGACCGTCGCTCAGACGGAAGGTTTTGCCTATGACGCGCGGATCGCGGCCGAATCGTGCCGCCCAATAGTCGTAAGAAATGACGGCGACGGGATGGGCGCCGGGTTTCAGGTCATCACTTCCAGCGAGAAGCCGTCCGAGCGCGGGTTTCAAGCCGAGGATGGCGAACATGTCTCCAGAGACGAATTGCGTGAACGCTTTTTCCATCTCGTCATCGGAGCTGTAGGTCAGATCCGAACGGTCCGTGTAGGAAACGGCCGTCAGTTTCGCTTGATCTTGAACCGCCCGCTTCATCCGCTCAAACGCCGGGTAGGAATTGCTGTCATATGTGGAAATACGGCTCTCATCGACGTTTGGGCTGCGGAACTCCACCACGAAAAGGCGCTCGGGACTCGCTACCGGCAGGGGCCTAAGAAGCAATGCCTCGATCAGCCGGAAAGCGGAGACGCAGGCTCCAGCGGCCAGCGCCAGAGAGAGAATTGCCGCAGCCGATATGATTTTCGTTTGCGTGAGCCGGCGCAGGGCGTAACCTGCATCAGAACGAACGTTTGCTAGAAATGTCAGCCAAGTATTCACAGAGATCGGGAATTTACGTTAGTAATACCGGCACTGACCGATTCGGTTACAAACTATTTCACGGGATCAAGCTGAAGAGTTGACGGATCGGGACGCTCTTGATCTTGGTTCAGGAATGACAACACACGCCCTACCGCGCAGGAAATGCGAGGCCGAAAATCGTCATAGGTCCCCTCTCAGAGTAGAATTCACGCATGACTCGTTTGCGTGTGGTTGCCTTATCTGCGTTGGCCGCATTTGCGCTTATGTGCTTTGCCGCGGCAACGGCTTTTGAGATCGTTCCACTCGAAACTGTTTCCGAGACGTCTTCCAACACCAGCATTGGTGACCTTAACGGCGACGGCCACCCTGACATTGTGCTGGTCAAAGGCCGGCACTGGCAACTGACAAGCAAGGTATTGCTAGGCGACGGAAAGGGACACTTCGCTCCGGGTCTTGCGCTGCCGAGCAACGCCACAAAGAGCTATTCCGGTTCGCTTGCCGACATGACGAAGAGCGGGCATTTGGATATTGTTCTGAGCAATGATGCTCCCGATCCGAAACTGGTTTTAGTCAATGACGGCATGGGCCACTTCCGGGTGGGCGGAACCTACGGCGATCCGAAATGGCCAACACGGAATGCGGCAGTTGGAGATCTGAACGGCGACGGCTACCCGGATATCGCCGTCGCGAATCGCGAGATGACGTCCTATGTTTGCTACAACGACGGAAAGCTGCATTTCCAATGCAGCCCGCTGCGAGATACGCCGAGCGCGGCGAGCATCGTAATCGCGGACATTAACGGCGACGGCTTAAACGACGTGATATTCCCATGCCGCGACAATTGCCAGAGTCGCGTGTTCTTCAACCGGAACTTGTCAGGCGAAGGACAACCTTGGGGACCAGCTAAAGCGTCGATCCGCGCAATTGCCGTGGCGGATCTCAATGGCGATGGTCATCCCGACATCGCCGCTTGCCCGGAGAAGCTCGGTTGCATTGTCTACTTCAACGATGGCAAAGGCAATTTCGGGTCCGGCATTCAGTTCCAGAAACCGGATGCGCTGGAACTCACAGGGAAAGAAGAAGAGCGCATGCCGTACTCGATGATAGCCGCGGATTTCAATGGAGATGGCCACCCGGATCTCATCGTGGGCTACGTCGATGTCCCTGGCGTAATTTATTACAACGATGGAACGGGTAGAAACTTCGAGGCGCATCCGTTCGGCGATGGGAAGGGAACAATCTATGGGATGGCCAGCGGCGACCTCAATGGAGACGGGCGGCTCGACTTAGTGGCCGCCAGGAGTGACGCGCCTTCTTTTATCCTGTTCAACCGAGGATCGAACTAGAAAGGCCTGCCGAAGGCGAAGATTTCGGCGACATTAGAAAAGAGGCGGCTTGATGCCAGCACCGGCGGATACACAAATCATTCGTGGGTCGATCTAGCTATCAGGTTCGGTTCGACGAGTGGCCCCAGGCCGCTCAGCTACTCAACGACGATCTTCGTGCCGGTGTTTTGAGCTTTACGCGAAAGCCGGTCAATGCGGTGATCGATGATTTCGCGGATGCCGCGAAGGAACTCGATGCGGGATTCCCGAAAGTGCTTGCAAGCGGATTCCGGGGGCGTGAAGGCGTCGACAATGCTGTCAAGTCCTTCGCGCATGCAATTACAGAAGTCATCTATATGCGCGGATGCGCGCGTGTTACCGCCGGGGGCTTGGCCAGCTTCGCTCATTGTTGCTCCCTCATCTCTACTACTAGCTTACGTCCGTCGAGACGAGCTTTGACAGGCATCAAGCTCGCCATCATGGTGGGTAAACCGATGTGCCGGCGATTTGTGCCGACTTCAACCACCAACTCATCTTCCTTCTTAAACAATCCTATTTCCGCTTTTTCGGTGAACGGAAGGTCCATCCACACTTCGTAATGATCGCCCTCGCGGACGAAGGAAAACGGAAGCGAATCGCGCGTGACGGCGGCCGGGTCTTCGCCGGGCGCGTACAGACTGGAAGCTAACTCGCGCAGCCGATCGATTCCCAGGACTTCGTCGCGGAACATGGGGATGCGGCGAACGGGCACGGGAGCAAAATACTGCTCGATCTCTGCAAGCGTTTCGCTTTGCGAGCGCCGCCAGTGTTCAAAGAATTCATCATGCACTTGTTCGGGGATTAGCCGATTCACGACGATGTTATCGACAACCAAGCCATGCAAGGAGAAATAGACGAATGCTCTCTGGGTCTCGCGCAGCACCATCTTCTCGGCGTTTGTGACCAGGCGCACGCTGGTCACGCTGGCATCTTCCAGAACGACGTCGATTCCTTCGATCTTCTGGAACAGGGCGAGCACATTGCCAAAGTAGCTGTCGGGCGGAAGTTCCACCGGCGTCATGCGATTTGCAATGGGCCGCACCGCTTTGAGAATGCTGCGCTCCAGATGAAAGATGTGCTTCATGTACCAGTCAAGGGTTGTGGGAAGACTGATAAAACGCAGCGATTCGGCGGTAGGGGCACAGTCCAAAATGATGACGTCGAAATCCGTGCCCTTGCGGTACTGATTCACGTACATCATGGCGCTGAGTTCTTCCATGCCGGGGAAAATGGCCATTTCTTCGGCCTGAACTCCGCTTAAGCCGCTCGTGCGCAGAACAGACGTGAGATAGGCGGAAATGTCGCCCCAATGGCGCTTGATTTCGTGGTTGATGTTTACTTCTTGAATCGAAAGGTTGGGCGCGATTTGGACGGGCTCAGAGGTGGCCGAGTGAAAAAGCGCGCCGCCCAGGTCGAACGAATCGGCCAAGCTATGGGCGGGATCGACGCTCATGGCGAGCGTGCGTTTTCCCGCTTCCGCAAGATGTACCGCGGTGGCCGCCGCAACGCTGGTCTTGCCTACCCCGCCTTTGCCGCTAAACAGAAGAATTCTCATCTGGAGATGAGATGCCGCAAGAGGCGATTAAGAAACGAGGCGGCGGTGAGGATGCCGCCGCCTCTTTAAGGAAGGCTATGCGGAAGTGCCGGATGTAACCAGGTTTCCGTTGACGCCCATGGGGAAAAACCCGCCTGAGGTTGCGTTGGCGGCGTTGTATGCGAGGAACAGCACTTGACCCGGAGTACGGAGTGCGGTGAGCCCCGTCGTCGGATCGATGGAGAAAAAGTAGGTACCCGAAGGAGGAGGAATAATATCGACCCCGTCTAAAGCAGTCGTGGGAACTGCCAGACGAGCGACTTGAAGGCGAATGTTTGCAACATGCTCGGCTTCTGCGGCTAAGATCCGCGCGGCTGTTCCGATATAGGGGCTGCTGGTGACGGCGGGAAGCTGTGCTGCGCCGCCGTAAGCCGAGACGCCGATATCCTCGAATATGCGCGCCAGCGTGAGGAACTGAAGCTCGTTAGCAAACCCGATGCCGAGGGCTCCCAAGTTGATGGGGGGCTTCGCCACCGGTGTAATTCCTGCGTTCTGCAAGGCGGTTCGAAGCAGGCTGACATGATTGCGCTCATCATTTCCGATTTGCGCAGCGACCGCGCCGGTAAAGACGAGGCTATTTGAGAAGTTAACTTGGTTCCAACCCGTGGTGGGACCCGTATTTCCGGTTCCCGATGTACCGATCCCGACCTGATCGATAGTCTTGCCCATGGTTGCAGTTGTGTAGAACTCGGCTTCGAGATATTCCAGATTCAGAGCGAATTGCAGCACATCCACGACTGTAGGCGACGAAGGGTCCGCATTCAGCTTGATGCCACCCGTTGCGAAGGCGGCACCCGCTGCCGCGCCCGCCATACCGATCTTCTTCAATAAGCTCCGTCGATTTGGAGCTTGTTCTAACATCTCAGAAATAATATTTTGCTTTGCCATTTTTTTTCCAAAGAATAGTGACAGGTAACTCAGACGACTAACCTAACTGCGAATTTCGCTTGCGTAAAAAAATCAGCGCACATGCCAAAACCGGTAATACAAGGAGCGCACTGGCAGGTTCCGGTGCGGCTGACGGGGCCAGAGGCGTCGCCTGGATATTGAGCGCGTAGTTACCGTTTCGCGTATTTCCCTGCACGTCCGAGAAGCTTGGTCCGCCGGGGCCGCTGAACTGTGTGTAGGCAGCCGTGCTCAGGTTAAGACCGGTCGATGTAATCGACATCTGGTTTTGCCAGTCAGTCAGAGTGACGTAGTACGTTCCGGGCGGAACGTTGGCGTCGTTCAGATAACCGTCGCCTTTCCATCCATTCGATGGATCGGGGTTTGCTATGGGAGAGAAACTAGCGCTCTGATTCGCAATATCAAATCCAGCGCTGTTGAATAGAGTGATGTTGGGCTCAAAACCGCCTGAAGCGGCAATTGAGCCGTCAAGATTCCTGCCTCCCCCATACGACGTAGTGAATATCGTCACTGCCGACGCAGCGGTCAGTGAAAATTGCTCAAGAACAACCGAGCCCGCGGTTCCAGATTCGCTGGTCAGTGTCCCTGTACATGTTGCCGGTAATGTTACTGTGCTGGAACATGTCGAACCTGCCGCTTGAGTGGCGCTCAAAAGAGCCAAGGGCAATATCGCCGCCGCGAGCAAGTTCTGCTTGCCGTTTAACTTCATTCGTCTACTCCTAGTAAGGTGGTCGAATTACTTCGATTACGCATCCATTCACGTATACGGAGCGCAGATCGAAAACGGACGACTAGCGAAATTACGGTGTTGCGCAGAGCGAGAAGCTACCGCGGTTTACGCAAGCGGGACGATGAGAAACGGCTTCGTCGTAGGAGCGTTTGAACCTCCCGCCGGCTCTATGCTGACGGCGACGGCAGCCGCACCGGATGCGTTGATATTCGGAGGGGTGATATTAACGGAAGCATTATTTGCATCCGGCCTGAAAGTGCCGGCGGGCAGCGGCGCGCCGGTTGCCGGCACTACCCAAAGCTCGAAGGTCTTGTTCGTAGGCAATGACGGCAACTTCGTGCCGACAAACACAATGCCGCCATTCCTGCTCACAAAGACTCGGCCTTGCGGCGCATTTTCGAGATTTCCGAATTGGACTGCTCGAGTCTCAGAGCGACTCATCAATTCCAGAGCCGAGCGCAACTGATCTCGCTGCGCGCGCATGTGGGCAAGTTGTGTTGTAACAGTTTTGTTCTGTTGGACAGACCAGATAGAAAGAGCCAGCAGCGCAATGCAAGCAGCCGCCAAACCGGCAATCGAATACCACCAATAGCGTGAATGCGCCCGAGGAGCAACACTGGCAAGCACGCGCCTTCGCAAGGCCGCCGGCGGTTCGACTTGATTCGCCATACCTGACAATGCCGCACCAACTCGCCTCGCCTGCAGCAGTTTGGCTTGGCAATATTCGCAGCCGTTGCGCAAATGAGCGTCTATCTCCTCGCTCTCGGCGGTCTCCAGCACGTCGAGAACGTACAATTCGTAAACTTGATCTTCGATTTCGCGGTGGTTCATTTGTCACCGCCTCGCCCGATCGCGTCTCGCAAGCGTGATAACCCAGAGCGCATCCAGCTCTTAACCGTTCCCAACGGCTCTTCTAATTTGGCTGCTATCTCCGTTTGGGACAATCCTTCGAAATAAGCCAGCTCCAATACCTGTTTTTGATTCTGATTAAGATACGAGAAAGCGGACTGAACGGTTCTAAGGTCATCAATGGTTGATTCGGGGTCGTTTCTTGACGGATCCGTCGCAGGCCGGTATTCCGCCTCTTCCATTGGCCGAAGCTTTGCTGAAAATCTGGCGCGCGCGGAACGTACATAGTCAATGGCCATGTTCCTGGCAATGAACAGAATCCAAACTCCGAGCGAGCCTTTTTGTGGATTGTAAGCGCGGGCTTGATTCCACACCCGGAGAAACAATTCCTGCACCAGGTCTTCCGCGAGCGCCGTGTCTCGCGTTACCCGCAGGAAGACGGAGTAAACAGGCCGGCTGTATCGATCATATAGAGTTCCCATTGCATCCGCGCGCCTCTGCTGCAGGTGCGCGATGAGATCCCCGTCGCTTAGATCGGCCATATCCCCGTTGATAGACGTCCGCCGCTGCCGCATTTTCGTAGCAGGAGCATGCGGCGAGTACTACATCATAGCGCTACTGCTTGTAGTTCTGAATGTAGGAATCGTGCGGCAGTCCCAGGCCAACCGCACGCTGCCGTAGACGCGCTGCCTCTTCTTTCGTCATTTTTCCGCCTACTGTAACTAGATACGGACTACCTTGGCCGCTCGGACTAAACACCTTGGCGTCCAGATTGGGATGCCGGTTATTTATGGAATGAGCTTTGTTCTCGGCATCAGCCTCGCGCGCGTAGGTGAACACGATCACGCGCCATACCGGACCATTTATTGTAGGAGGCCCTGGCGGCGTGGGCCGCGTTTCAGCCACAGCTCCGGAAGGCGTCGGGGATACCTGCGGAAGCTGCGGGGCACGGGTAAGGGGCCTGACTTCTCGTGAAGGCGATGGGGCTGGAGGCCGTTTTGTGGCCGCGGTATTTGTGTGCGGGGGAGTAACGGGCGCCGTTACCGCTTGATACTGATGCCTGGGTCTTGCGGCCCAGAGCATCAGCAACACGAACAGCACCGCGGCGACAGCGTAGATCCACAGCTTAGATGACCGCGGATGTTCTTCCTCTGGTCGTACGCGTGTCAAGACGGGAACGCTCTCGCGCTTAGGGAGTGCAGCAGGGGGAGCTGTCTCGGCAGCCAGCGGCGTACGCCGCCCCGCAATTAAATCGCCGAGTTCCCGAAGCGCGCAGCGTGTCTGGGGATTGGGATCGAGGCATCGCTCGGCGACACGGTTGAATGGTGGGGGTAAGTTCGCGAGTTCGGCTTGCCGCTCGACCGAAAAAACTTTTTGTGTCAGCGCCTCAAACAGCGTCGCGCCTAAGCACCATATATCGGCTGCGTTTGTTGTGTTTTCACCGGCTGCCTCGGGCGCCGTGTATTTAGGATCGGCCAGATGCATAGGCCTGGCCGTATTGGTCCGCCCGGCATATTCGGTTGAAATCTCAATAGCATCGCCGACTGCAAATATGTGCTCCGGGGCCAAATGCCCGTGTATCCATCCGCGACCGTGCAAGTGCTCTAAGGAGCGCCGCAAACTCGTGAGGATGTCACGCACTTCCTCCACGGTTAGGGCACGTTCGCGCAGCACGCCCGCCAAATTCTCATCTGCGCTACGTGCTACCAGGTAGACCAGGTGGGCGCCCTCATGCTCCAGTTGGCCTGCCGAAAGCGGGCTGCTTAGATTGAGATGCTTTAGCTCCTTTGCAGCGGACCAGAGCGCGACCTGTTCTTCCGCCGCGGCTTGATCGGCAGCGAGGAACACATCCAGAAATGCATTTGCCGACCAATCCCCAAGCACTCGAAGGCGAAATCTTGCTCTTTTCGCTTCGGCCTCGAGGATGTCCCCAACTTCATAGCCGCCGGGAACGACAGTGCCAGACAGAGTCGGCCAATTAGCCTCGCAAGAACTGGAGTTTTCGGTAAGTGTCATGAGTGCGGGTGGCCAGAGAGCTGCAACTCCGAGCCTATCCCCGCACTATACCACTGGTTTACTCGCGCGGTTTAGCTATATAATTCAGCCACTTACGCGCAAGTTATTGAATCTTAATAATTTCAATTCAGTTATTTTGCTTCGACCGGTACCCAGACGCGCGTGTTCTCCCATTCGAGAACAAGATCGGCTTTGCGGTCGCCTTGCTTCTTCCAGGAAATGAGGAATTGTTCTACGGGTTGAGCCGTTGAGGATTTCTGCATGTCGACGCGCACCAGATCCTTGCTTCCGTCGTAGTTAGTGCCCCATTGACCGGTCTCCTTGTTCACGATCAGCTTCCAAGTGCCTTCAGACGGCAGCGTCCAGAGTGTGTATTCGCCCGCTGGAACATCAGCGGTGCCGACCCGCAACGCGACCGGCGTAGTCAGTGTGGTCGCCTCGTTAGCGCCTGTTCTCCAAACCTGACCGTAAGGAACAAGCGAGCCCATAATCTTCCTTCCCCGCATGGATGGACGGCTGTATTTGATCGTGATCTGCTTTCCGGCGAGTGTCACCTCGGCCGTCGCCGGCGGACTGGGCATGTTTCGCTGAGCAAGGCCGATTGTAGTCATCGTCAATGCCAGCGCCAGTAATCCTGAAACTTTGTGTTTGATACGCATCAACTCCTCCAGCAATACACTACCAACACTCAGTTGGCAAAAACTACGTTCAAGACCTTACGTTTTTATAACGTCCGCAGACGACCCAGCAAAACTTCCTGCTGTACTGAAAATCGCTCCAGGCACTCTCGATTCAACCGCTTAAGAACCGCAGCAAATAGCTCTTCAATCGTTTCGGTCATTGGCCAACATCGTGCTTTCCATATCCGCGGAGGAGAACTATGATGCGAAAACTGGCGCCGGCGGCGTGCAGCCTTACGCTGTGTGGTGCGTTTCTGCTGCCCGTCAGTCTGGGGGCCGGACAGAATCGCGCTCCGGATAACACGGCGGTGAACAAGCAGGACCGGAACACGAATTCACCCACCGCAGATCAAGCTAAGAACAACCGCTCTGACGCAGATCTAATGAAGAACATTCGTCACGATGTGGTGAATGATAAGTCGATTTCTTCCTATGGCCACAATGTGAAGATCATCGCCTCACATGGACGAGTAACTCTCAAGGGACCCGTTCACACGGAAGAAGAAAAGCAAGCCGTTGAAGAGCATGCCCGCAGATATGCAGGAGACGGCAACATTGATAACCAGATAACGGTTAAAAACGATCGCAAGTAAACATCGAAACGTTCAGAGGAGAAAAAAGAAAATGGCAGGAAAGAACACCGCAGTTTATGGCATTTATGGCGACCGCCCGATGGCGGAAAATGCCGTGGACCGCCTAATTGCAAGCGGTTTCCGAAGTGAAGATATATCGGTGCTGTTGCAGGACAACGTGGGCACAAAAGACTTCGCTCACGAAAAGCAGACAAAAGCGCCGGAAGGAACAACAACGGGCGTGGTGGCTGGCGGCGTCATCGGCGGAACGTTAGGGCTGCTGGCCGGAATTGGCGCGCTCGCGATTCCAGGCATTGGCCCGTTCATCGCGGCTGGCCCAATTATGGCAACACTTGCCGGGATTGGGTCTGGTGGAATTGTCGGTGGCGTTGTTGGTGCGCTGGTTGGAATGGGAATTCCCGAATATGAAGCTAAGCGCTACGAAGGCCGCATAAAAGAAGGCGGAATTCTTCTGTCTGTCCACTGCGATAACAGTGATTGGGTGAGCAAAGCGAAAGATCTGCTGAAGCAAACTGGCGCGGAAGACGTTTCGTCCGCCGGAGAGGCATCGGCCGATTACGCCAAAAGCGATATCCCTACATCGCGCAGCAGCAGGACAACAACGGCCGGCACTTAAATAATTTAATGCGGGGCGCGATCTTAGGAACCGCGCCTCGCAATATGCCCTTCCAGTTCCTAACTCCCGCCCCCAGTTCCCACGGAAGTGCGAACATCGCACTTATGAATCTGAATGCACGCGAAGCAGTCGCACAATATCGTGGAGTTTTTGGATTTCCCGTCACGCCGTTTAAACAAGATCTCTCACTGGATCTGAACGCGCTCCGTCAAAACGTCGCAGACATGGCATCTCACCCGTTCTGCGCAATTGTGAGTGCGGGCGGCACGGGCGAACTGTATTCGATGTCGGTAGAGGAAATCGATAAAACCATTGCAGTGTCCGTAGAAGCTGTTGGTGGCCGTATGCCGGTGGTTGCGGGAACTGGTTTTAATGTGCCGCTCGGCGTTGAGATTGCAAGACGCGCGGAAAAAGCCGGCGCCAGCGCCATTCTCGCGTTGCCTCCGTATTATGTCGCTGCGCCCGAAGAGGGACTGTTTGCCTATTACGAAGCGGTCGGCCGCGCAACGAACCTTCCTTTACTGGTCTATAGCCGCGATTGGGCGGTTTTCACGCCAGATATGGTGGGCCGCTTAGCGGACCGCGTGCCTACGCTTGCCGGTTGGAAGGACGGGCAGGGCGACATGCGCCGTTATCAGCGAATCATGGAGCGCAACGGCGATCGTCTGGCTTGGTTTGGCGGATTGGGCGACGATTGCGTGCCCGGTTATTTCGCCATTGGCGTTCAAGCGTACACATCGAGCATCTCGAATTTTTCGGCGCGCCTTTCACTTGCACTAGCAGAAGCCGGAATGAAGCGGGATTTCGAGCATCTCAACGGGTTGATGCGGCGCTTTGTCAACCCGCTGTATGCGTTGCGTGAACGGGCGAAAGGTTATGAAGTCGCCATGATGAAAGAGGGGATGGAGATGCTGGGCATGCATGCCGGGCCAGTTCGTCCGCCACTGATGAACTGCCGTCCGCAAGACCGCGAAGATCTACGAAAGCTGATGGATGTTTATCGTGAGATGGCGTAATCCCGGCTCATTGCTTTAGGCGAAGAACCTTCAACTCGTTAGACTGAACCACCACCGGGCCAAGCGATGCTGAGTCGATTGGGCAGTTTGGCCACACGAACAACTCGCCGATATGTTGAGACGACAACGCTTGCTTGGCGTTGCGCGCATCCGCAAATGGCGGCGGGGCGGCATTGAAATCTGGGTTTAATTCATGGGCGATTTCATCGGCATCCGGCTCGGGAACAATTACTCCGTAATAGGGCGCATGCAGGAGATAAGCGAAATATGCCGAGTGGGCCCAGTCTCCACAGGACGCGAACGGCTCGCGAACCTTTCCGCTTGCCTTGACAGTTTGAACGGCTGCGTATAGAGCAGCATCTCTTTTGAAATGACCTTTCAGCGCTCGCAGGGGAGATACGACGAATGAAAAACCAACAACTACCACTAACGCAGTCCGCCATGTCGTAGTTTTAAGTTTCTGTTCGAAGATGAGTTCAAGGGTTCGAAAGGCGACTAAGAGTATCAATAGTTCTGCAAACCAGAAATAGCGATCGGCGACAGTCAAAAATATGTATCCGGCCGAAAACAACGCAATTGTCAGGATGGGGTAAATCCATTCCCAACGGCGGTCTGGTTTCCTTATGCATAGAACTATATAAACGACGAAAAACAGCGGAAAAAGAACGGATTCGTTGCCCCAAAAGTGAAAGACTTGTTTCACATTGAGCATGATCAGCTTCAGTTCGTGGCGGCGCTCCGCCAGCGCGTTCCAGGATGGTAACGTCGCAAGCGACGGGTCTTGCCACGCTGTGATCGCGTGTTCGCTTGCGGGTGGAGTCAATCCGCGAAGATGCGGATAACCCGAAGATCCTGGTCCTACCAGGCGATGATTGAACTCGCCCGTGCTGCCGATGGTCCATACGCCGTACTTACCGTGGAGGGCAAATATCCAGCATGCTGATAGCACAAAAAAGCAGGCGAGTCCCAAGGAAAACTGCTGAATAACTCGGCCGCGTCTTGCCGGCTCGCTACGTAACCAGGTTAAAAAGCTAAACAGACAGAAATGAATGAAGAAGAAAGCGAACCCATAACTCTTGGCATAGAACGAAAGAGCTCCCAGGATTCCACAACTTATGCCCGAGTAACGCGATGGATAAGTGGGATCGAGAATAATGCTTGTGTATAGAAGAAGTAACGCGGTAAACAGCGCATCGGGCGTATAGGATTGTATGGCAAATGAAAGTAAAATAAGCGCTGCCAGCCAGAGCGCTGCGCGTTGAAGCGCTGATCGCATGGGCAATCTGTGAAACAGACGACCTAGCGCATAGAGGGCGAGCGCGCCAGAGGCTAACCCGATCATGCGCGTGGCAAGAATGCCGGGTAGGTGAAGCCCCAGAAGTAACGCCAACAGCCAACTGTAGAGCGGACCCCAGTATGCATTGACGGCTTCATGCCAGAAACCTGCCGCGTATTGCTCGGCGATAGAGAGGTAGGAGATACCATCTGGCCCCAGCTCGTATCGGTAGAAGGGCAGCAGCAGAAATCCTAGCCCTACTAACACGAGCAATTGTTTGCGCACCAGCGTATGGAGGGGTGCCTGGGACTCAACGCCAGTTTGCGCCATGCAATCTGATCTGCTCATTGTTGCATGCGGGGCAACCCGTCGATCTGAATATGTGGCGCAAGGTTATGATCGTGTTGTCAGCCGCGCAAAACCGTCGTCAATGATTGAGCTCGCCGTAATCATTCCAACATTCAAGGAGCACGACAATATCGTTCCGCTGCTTGACCTGCTTGCGTCGGCGCTGAAGGGGATTTCCTACGAAGTAATATTCGTCGATGACGATTCTCCCGACGACACCGCCGGGCTGGTACGTGATATCGCACTTACAAACCCACTTGTGCGAGTTGTTCACCGGGTCAACCGGCGCGGTCTCGCTTCGGCGTGCGTCGAAGGGATGCTGGCGTCTTCGGCTCCCTACATCGCCGTAATGGATGCCGATCTGCAGCACGACGAGCGCATCCTGCCGGAGATGTTGCGCGAAATCAAGGCGCAGGATGTCGATGTTGTCGTCGGCAGCCGGAATGTGGAAGGCGGCAGCATGGGCGAGTTCTCGCAAACCCGCGTGCGGCTAAGCATGCTGGGCCGCCGTTTCAGTCAGGCTGTCTGCCGGTGTCCGATCCAAGACCCCATGAGCGGCTTCTTTCTGCTCAAGCGCACGTTCCTCATGCAGGTGGTTCATCGCGTCTCCGGCATTGGGTTCAAGATCTTGGTGGATCTACTGGCCTCATCCAACCCTCCCGCTCGCGTCAAAGAAGTTCCGTACACGTTCAGACAGCGTGTGCGTGGTGAGAGCAAGCTGGACATTTTGGTCGGAATCGAGTATCTGCAATTGTTACTCGACAAAGCCATTGGCGATTTCATACCGCCGAGCTTTATTCTGTATTCACTGGTGGGTTCCGCAGGCGCCGCGCTTCACATTGGGCTTCTATGGATTCAGTTTCACCTGTTCCATGAGAGCTTTTTACGCGCGCAGATCGTTGCGACGATACTCGCGATGACAGCCAACTTCCTGTTAAACAACGTAATCACTTACCGGTCACAGCGGCTTCGCGGCTGGAGGCTTATCGAAGGCCTGATCGTGTTCTATCTGGCTTGCTCGGTCGGTCTATTGATCAACGTCAAGTTGGCTGAGTTTGTGCGCGATGCGGGAGTCAATTCCTATCTAGCGGGTCTTTTTGGCCTCGCAGTTGGCTCTGTTTGGAACTATGTTGTCACTCGGATATTCACCTGGCGCACCTACAGGAAGGCAAACCGAAATCGCCGGGAGAACGCGTTGGCCGCACGAGTTAGAACGGCTCCGTAATGAACTTAGTCGAAATTTTTTTCGCATTAAGTTAGTAACTCAAATTCCGGGAACTTTCCAGACCACTTGCGACTTCTAACGCAGTAGCATCGGACCTTTCATCGTCCGATTCATCTGAAATCTGGAGGACGTTCCATGCAGGCCTACGAACTGCGGAGGCGAGCTATTGCTTTGTTTACGGCAACAGCGACCATATTGGGGGGCACAACACCTGTTGCCGGGTCCGATGTTCCAGTAAAGAGCGTCACGCTCTATAAACATGGGATCGCGTACTTCGAACGCGAAGGTGTTATTCCCGACGGCGAAGAAGCGCGACTCGATTTCAAAATCTCTGACATGAACGATATTCTGAAGTCACTTACGGTGACGGAAGGCGCGGGATCTCGAGTTAGCGGCATACGTTACGATTCGAACGAAACTCTGGAGCAACGGCTCACTCGTTATCCTTTTCAGGCTACTGATGGACAGTTGCTAAGCGCATTTCTCGATCATTTGAGAGGCTCTCGCATTGAGGTGAAGCTGGGGGAACGCTCCGAATCGGGATCGATTTTGGGTGCGAGGAGCATTGAAACCGGCGCAGAAAGCGACCGGCGCGTGCTGCGGGAGCAGCTCACACTATTGCTCGATTCAGGTGACGTGACCAACATCGATCTGGCTTCCCTCACGTCCATGCGCCTGCTTGATACGAAGCTGCAAGAGCAATTGAAGCAGTATCTGCAAACGTTCGCTCAGGCGAGATCTCGCGATACGCGCAGCGTTTACATAGATTCGACCGGGCGCGGCAGCCACAATCTGCACGTCTCCTACATTGCCCCAACTGCCGTTTGGAAGTCTTCATATCGGCTTGTTCTAGATGAACCAAACTCGATGTTGGAAGGCTGGGCCATCGTCGACAACACGACAGATGAGGACTGGAACAACGTGAAGCTGTCGGTTGTTTCGGGCCGTCCGATTTCGTTTATCAGTTTGCTCGACACTCCGCGCTACGGCCGCCGCCAGGTGGCGGAATTGCCCGAAGATCGGGCGGCAGGACCGGTTGTGTATGGCGGCAGCGTGGACACAAACGGCGTTCTTGGTGGTGTGGTCGGAGGTACAGGAAATGGCGTCGGCAACGGTTACGGTCCTGGGTCAGGTGGCGGAGTGGGCGGTGGTGTTTATCATGCGCCGGCAGCCCCACTAAAACAATTCATGAGCGACAATTTGATGGCTCCGAAACGGCTGGAGCAATATGCCCAACTTCAAACCAGTTCCGTCGAAGGCGCTACGGGCGCGACGCTCGGCGAATTGTTCGAATACAATTTCGCGGGTCCCATCACGATCAAAAAGAATCAATCGGCGATGCTGCCCTTTCTGCAAGACAAGATCTCGGCGCGCAAGCTTCTGATCTACAGCCAAAATGATGGCGAGCACCCGGTCAATGCAGCGGAGATTACCAACAACACTTCCAAGACTCTGGATGGCGGCCCGATTACCGTGTACGACTGCGGAGCCTATGCCGGCGAAGCTCTGTTTGAAACCGTGAAGGCGGGCGATAAGCGGCTGATCGGCTATGCGGTCGATTACGGCACTCGCGTTACCGATGCCTTCGATACCGGGCGACGAATCGTTCGCGAACTTCACGTCAAAAACGGGACGCTGGAGCTTCACTACGGTGAACACACCACGCGCACTTACACAATCAGAAATGTCGATGCCAAGCCAAAGAGCTTGATCGTACAGCAGGAGGGCGTTAAAGAATATTCCGTGGTTTCTCCGAAGCCTTTAGAGCGTACGGCTACGGCTTATCGCTTCGATGTAAAACTGCCAGCCAATGGAACGCAAACATTGAAGGTAGAAGAGGAGCGAACGTACCTGAACACGACCTCTGTTCTGAGTTCGACGCCGGATTTCCTGCTTACTCTCATCGAGAACAAAGAATTGAGCGAGCAAGGCCGCAAGCAACTCAAAGCGGTCACAGAGTTGAAGCTGAGCCTGGCTGAAGCAGAGAATTCGCTTGAACTGGCGAAGACACGGGCCGACGAACTAACGCAGGACCAAACGCGGCTACGTGCCGACATCGATAGCCTGAACCGCGTTAAAGGTCAGGAAGATCAGGTGCGTAAATACTCCGCCCAACTATCGGACAACGAAGTCCAGCTCGCCAAATTGCGCGATCAGCGCCACGACCTGGAACTGCGCAAAGCGAGCCTGGACGCTAACGTCCGAAAAGCGATTGACGGGTTAGATTTTTAAGACGCCGCCGATGCGCGCTTCGATTCTATGGGTGTCACCAGCTCGAACTCCGGCGACATCTTCGGGCTTGCGCCGCTTCCGTTTAACCCGAGACTCTGCCGTAACTCGGTTTCGATATTGGCGCGCATTTCCGGTTTGTCGATCAACGTTTGGCGCGCATTCTCACGCCCTTGCCCAATGCGCTCGCCCTTGTAGCTATACCAGGAACCGCTCTTTTCGATAACCCCGTGCTGCGCGCCCAGGTCTAAGGCATCGCCCTCGCGCGAAATTCCACGGCCATATAGAATGTCCACTTCTATTTCGCGGAATGGCGCAGCAACCTTATTCTTCACGATCTTGATTTTCGTGCGGTTGCCCACCACCGTTTCTCCATCCTTAAGCGCTGTCGTGCGGCGGACCTCCACGCGGACAGATGCATAGAATTTCAGAGCGCGGCCGCCGGTCGTCGTTTCGGGATTCCCGAACATAACGCCAATCTTTTCGCGCAGTTGGTTAATGAAGATCAAACAGGTATTCGCCCGCGATACCGACGCGGTCAGTTTGCGCAGCGCTTGCGACATCATACGCGCCTGCAGGCCCATGTGGCTGTCGCCCATTTCGCCTTCGATTTCGGCCTTTGGCGTCAACGCTGCCACCGAATCGATCACGATCACATCGATTGCTTGCGACGCGACGAGCGCCTGCGCGATTTCGAGCGCTTGCTCTCCATAGTCGGGCTGAGAAACGATCAGGTTCTCCGTATCGACGCCGAGCTTCGTCGCATACGTCGGATCAAGCGCATGTTCGGCATCGATGAACGCAGCTACGCCGCCCGCCCGCTGTGCTTCCGCAATGACGTGCAATGCCAGGGTCGTCTTGCCGGACGATTCGGGGCCAAAAATTTCAACAACTCGGCCACGCGGGAAACCTCCGGCGCCCAAAACGTTATCGACGCCTATCGATCCGGTGGGAATGACTTCCACAGGCAGCGTGGCGCGCGAGCCTAGCATGAGCACTGACCCCTTGCCAAATTGCTTATCCATTTGCGCAAGCGTCGTCAAAATTTGTTTTCGCCGTTCGTCCATTTCGCGACCCTCCAGGGCGCAAAGACAAAGTCTCCGATGGCGAGCCGCTCTCTCGTGGTCCCCATCAAAGAAAATCCTGACCCCATTACTTTTCCGGATTTTGGGGGTGGAAAAAATATTGCGGATGTGAGAGGCTGTCCCAGATGCACGCTGCGTGCGGCGCTCGTTTAGTCATCTCTTTCGCCTTATCATCGCTATTGCCTCCGTTCGCCTACTCCGCCTCGCCGCCCAGGCAAGACACGGTTTGGAAGCGCTATTACAACTCAACGGCTGGATATTGTGTCAGTTATCCATCGCGCTGGTACAAGGGCGATGCCTTCGACGGATCAGGACTATATGTCATGACCGGCGTCAAAAAGCATTCGAGAGCAACGGGCGAGATCGACATCGGCATCTTCGCGCTACCCAGCGGTAATGAGGCACACGCAGCAAACATCAGTCTGATCGAGGACTTTCGTTCGCACGCCGATGGGCTGAAAAAATTCGAGCGAGCCGAGCGAATGGAAGTGTTGGAACAGCGTCCGATGCAAGTTGCCGGCGATTCAGGGCTGTTTACCAAAGACCGGTACTATGACCCGCAGGACCGTTCAACCTGGATAGAAGAAGTGCTGTTTGTGCAGCGAAAAAATGAGTTGTACCGCATTGAACTGGAGTGCAAAGCGGACCAGGCGGATCGTTTTGAGCCCGTGTTTGCTCACTTGCTGAGTACGTTTCAATTCGAGTGCGGAAGCGGGCGCTGAAGACGCTAAACTGCGTGCCGGCGGGTTTGTTTCTTCTCACGACGGCTTTGCGTGAACTGCTTCAGGCGAGCGCTACTGGCATACGCCGCTCTCGCAAACCGTACCGAGAGGCGGCGTATAGTACGGGGGGTAATGCTGGAATTGTGCTTGAACAATCGGCGTCCGGTAAGAACCGTAATTCTTGCTAGCTTGGTTCGTGATTTCATGCCGACGCACGTTTTTATCGGCTCTATCCGGGAGGCCAGTTATGGCCCCTTCGTCCTGGAAAGTAATCAGCGGGAAGCTCTTTGAACTTGCCCGGATGCTCCGGATCGGGAACACCATACCTGCCGAGAATCTAATGCATTCCGTCTCCGAAGTAAAAAACACCACGATAGATGTTCACTTTGGTTACGGCGGTCAGCGGCAGTGAATTCGCCAACTGTTGTTCAATCTCGGCCAGGTAGTCGCTGACGTGAATCACGAGCGTTTGGTCCGACTTCCAATCGAGCGGCGGTCTTTCGGGGTGCTCAGGCTTAACAGGTTTACCGGTTCTTCCGTCAAAAGCATCAACGGCAGGTCTTTGACCGAATTCAAGCGTTGTAGAAGCACAGGGTAGAGAGCTGCTACAGTCACCCGTGTCCAAGAAGTGCAGAATTATTGAGCCAAACACGATGGTTTTGTTCGTGCGGTTCACAAGCGAAATAGTCATTTGGTTCAGCCAATCGCTGCCAGCTTGAAATGGGGCAGCAGGCTGCACGCCAGGGGCCCTGACAAATAATCCACTTTCTACCCGCGACCGAAACATTGGAGATTATCACCGCGTCTGTGATCTGCACCGCTTGATTTACCCGAACGAGTTTTTCTCCGGTTTGCTGTGCGAGAAAGAGAGCCCACGAGCCCAAACATCATGCAAGCGGCGTAGACGAAATTCGAAAACTGATGTCTAAAAGGTCGGACAATCATAAGGCGTCTCCATTTTTCTTTGTCTGGGCCGCTCCAATGATCTTCAGCGCCTGATTTTGCTTGGTCGGGCGCCAGCTTTCCCACCCAGGTTTGCGTCACGATCCCATTCTTATTCACAAGCAGTATGGTCAGAGTTCCC
>Ga0070741_10007937_pt1 | contig 21602 bp, 18 predicted proteins | sample Coa_R1_4_FD_66440 | JGI IMG/M metagenome (GOLD analysis project Ga0070741, IMG submission 66440) | Surface soil microbial communities from Centralia Pennsylvania, which are recovering from an underground coalmine fire - Coalmine... | ecosystem: Environmental > Terrestrial > Soil > Unclassified ... | reverse complement strand
TTTCTTACCCATGAGCGTGGCTGCGGCGGCACGCGCGAAGATGCGCGTAATCTCTGTGGGCTGATTGCCGGCTATCTGCATCATCCCAACGTTGCCGGCGCAACGGTGCTGAGCCTGGGCTGCCAGCATTCCCAATCCGACATTCTGAAGGAAGAGATTCAAAAGCGCGATCCCCACTTCGATAAGCCACTCATTCTCCTCGAGCAGCAGCGCAGTCCTTCCGAACGCGCGATGATCTCGCGAGCTCTTCGTGAAACTTTCCTGGGCATGGTCGAGGCCAACAAGCTGAAGCGCGAGGAAGCATCACTCGCGAGCCTCTGCGTTGGATTGAAGTGCGGCGGATCGGACGGATTCTCCGGCATCTCGGCCAATCCCGCTATCGGACACGTTTCCGATATTCTCGCTGAGCTCGGCGGCAAAACCGTCCTCGCCGAGTTCCCCGAGCTGTGCGGCGTGGAGCAGTCGCTGATCGATCGTGCCACAACGCAAGCAGTTGCCGATCACTTCATCGAACTCATGCGCGATTACGCGGCGCGCGCCAAAGCTGTGCGCGCCGGCTTCGAGATGAATCCGTCGCCCGGCAACATCAAAGATGGCCTGATCACCGATGCCATGAAGTCTGCCGGCGCTGCGCGGAAGGGTGGAAGGTCGCCTGTGACAGGCGTCCTCGATTATCCCGAATATGCAACCGCGCCCGGGCTCAACCTGCTCTGCACTCCCGGCAGCGATGTGGAAGCGGTAACCGCGCAGGTAGGCGCTGGCTGTAACGTGGTTCTATTTACTACCGGATTGGGAACGCCCACGGGCAATCCAATTGCTCCGGTCATCAAGATTTCGACGAACACGCAGCTCGCGCAGCGGATGTCCGATGCCATCGACATCGATACCGGCCAGATCATTGCCGGAGAAGAGTCGGTGGAAGAGGCCGGCGAGCGCGTCCTCGAATTTATTCTCAAAGTCGCCAGTGGCGAGGTGAAAACGAAAGCGGAGCAGCTGGGGCAGGACGACTTCATTCCGTGGAAGCGAGGCGTTTCGCTGTGACCACAAACGGCAACAATTCGGCTGTATTCCGGCTGGATGGCAAGCACGCCGTCGTCACCGGTGGAGCGAGCGGCATCGGCAAGGCCATTGCCATCAGCTTCGCCGAGGCCGGCGCATCGGTCCACATTATTGAAGTCGATCAAAAGAACGCCGAAGAGACCACAAAGCAGATTCGTGATACTGGAGGAAAAGCCCAGTGGACGCTCTGCGATGTTTCCAATCAGCAGCAGGTCAAAGCCGTCTTCGGCAGAATTGCGGCTGCAGGCGCCATCAACATCCTTGTGAACAATGCCGGCGTCTCCCATATTGGGAAGCTGGAGAATACACCGGAAGACGAGTTCGACCGCGTTTATCGCATCAACGTGAAGGGCGTGTACAACTGTATGTTCGCCGCTCTCGATTCCATGAAGGCCGCCGGCGGAGGCGTGATTCTTAATCTCGCCTCCATTGCTGGACTTGCCGGACTCGCAGATCGCTTCGCTTACAGCATGAGCAAAGGCGCGGTGCTGACTATGACTTATTCGGTAGCCCGCGACTATGTGAACCACAATATCCGCTGCAATTGCATCTCTCCGGCGCGCGTGCATACTCCGTTCGTTGACGGCTTCCTGCGCAAGAACTATCCCGGACGCGAACAGGAGATGATGCAGAAGCTCTCGCAACTGCAGCCGATCGGCCGCATGGGCCAGCCGGAAGAAGTTGCATCCCTGGCGTTGTTCCTTTGCTCCGATGCTGCAGGTTTCATTACGGGAAGCAACTATCCCATCGATGGAGGATTTCTGAACCTGCACGGCTAGTCTGTTTCGGTGGGAGCCCCCGAGTTTACAGGCTGCGGCAAAATCAAAGACAGAACCGCCGGCAGTAGCCGGCGGGTTGTGAGATCGCTGAATGGCGAGCTCCGAGTGCAACGATACTGCCGCCAATAGCGGAGAGACGCAGCCGCAACACACGCGGCTGCCCCAGCGCCTACCGGCGCCGGTTCTGTCACCCTGGCGTTGCCCGCATTTTTCCGCAGCCTGTGGAGTTCGGGCCTGCCAGCGCAACACCGTCCGGCGAAATTAAGCCCAAGGTTCACCTCCGTGCATGCGCGTCGATTCTCACCAGCACTTCTGGCACTATCATCCCCTTCGAGACGCCTGGATTGCCGACGAAATGGCGGTCTTGAAGCGTGATTTTCTGCCTGCGGACCTTCTTCCCGAGTTGCGTGGTAACGGCGTTGATGCCTGTGTAGCAGTCCAGGCAGATCAATCAGAAGACGAAACCCGTTTTCTGCTCGATCTTGCGGAAAAGCATCGCGAAATCGCCGGAGTCGTGGGATGGGCTAATCTGCTCGACGAAAACGTGGAAGAGCGACTCGAATATTTTTCCCAATTTCGGAAGCTGCGCGGCTTCCGCCACATCGTTCAAGCCGAGGCAGACGACGGCTTTTTGATGCGCAAGGAGTTCCTACGCGGCGTCGGCATGCTTTCGCGGTTCGGCTTCACCTACGACATTTTGATTTACGCGCGCCACCTGCCGGTTGCTAACCAATTCGTGCAGCAATTTCCTGATCAGAAATTCGTCCTCGATCACATTGGAAAGCCGCAGATCAAAGCCCGCGAGCTGCACGAGTGGTCGCGCGGCATTCGCGCCATCGCGAAACATCCGAATGTCTGGTGCAAAGTATCAGGGCTGGTAACCGAAGCAGATTGGAAGCGCTGGACGCCTGACGACTTTCGTCCATATCTCGATGTGGTTTTCGAGGCATTCGGGATTGAGCGTCTGATGTTCGGGTCGGATTGGCCGGTCTGTCTCGTGGGCGGTACTTATGCCAGGGTGAAAGCAATCGTCGAAGATTACACTCAGAGTTTCCCGGCTATCGACAAAGAAAAGATTTTCGGAAGGAATGCCGTCCGCTTTTATGGACTTGCAGCTTAAGGACAAGGTTGTAGTCATTACCGGAGGCGCGAAGGGCATCGGCGGCGCCATCACGCGGGCGTGTGCCGAAGAAGGCGCGATTCCGGCGATTGTTGATCGCGACCAGGCTGCGCTCGCAGAAATCGAAAAGCTGCTGACTCGGAAAAATCAGCGCTGCCTTTGTATCTCCGCCGAGTTGAGCAAGGCGGGCGATTGCCGGCGCGCCATTGAACAGACACAGAAAACATTTGGCCGAATCGATGCCCTGGTCAATAACGCCGGCGTCAACGATAAAGTCGGCCTGGAACACGGCAGCCCTGAAGAGTACGCCGCATCGCTCGAACGCAACCTGCTGCACTATTACAACATGGCGCATTTCGCGCTTCCCTTTTTGAAACAAGGGCGGGGAGCGGTTGTTAACATCAGTTCGAAGACGGCCATTACCGGGCAGGGCGGCACATCAGGATATGCGTCTTCCAAGGGTGCAATTCTGGCGCTCACCCGCGAGTGGGCCGCCGAACTGCTCCCTTATGAAATTCGTGTAAATGCCATTGTTCCGGCAGAAGTGATGACGCCGCTCTATCGTCAATGGCTCGACACATTCCCGAATCCGGAAGAAAAGCTAAAGACGATCGTGGCGAAAATTCCTCTGGGCAAGCGCATGACACTGCCGGAAGAGATCGCCGCTATGAGTGTCTTCTTGCTCTCGCCTCAAGCTGGACACATGACCGGCCAGCACATCTTCGTGGACGGCGGATATACGCATCTCGACCGCGCCCTGAGTTAACAGAACCGTCGGCGGTAGCCGATGGGGCAGCCGCGTGTTTGCGGCTGCGCTTTCCATACATTCAGTTCGCGCGAGCACGTTATGGCTACGTGGAAGTTAGGCTTGCACTTTTCGTGCTTCCAGCAAAAGCAGATGCAGATTTTGCAAACGCTCACTGCCGAGGTGTCCCAACTGCCTGCGGTGCATGCGCAGGACGGGTTCGTCGAGGCGCGCAAGCAGCTTCAGGCCCTCGCGCGTGATCTTTGCGATCACTGTGCGACGGTCTTGAGGATCACGACCACGTTCGATGAGCCTGCGTTTTTCCAGGCGATCGAGCAAACGAGTCACATCAGGATCGCGCGTAATCATTCGATTGGCAATGTCGCCGCATGCGAGCCCATCAGGCGCTCCACGGAGGATTCGAAGGACGTTGTATTGTGTCGCCGAAAGGTCTTCTTCTTTTAGTACTTGCGCGATCCCGCGGGACAGCATGTCCGTAGTGCGCAACAATTCGAGGAAAACCAGTTCTTCAAGACAGCCTTCGCGCTTTGTCGCCCAATGCTGTGCTTTGCTCACAGTTCATTATTTGTTGTAACGAGCATTACTGCAACCCGAAGAAAGAGCTAAACGGAGGTCGGAGCAGCAACAGGAAGCGAATGATAATGGCGGAGGGAGAGGGATTCGAACCCCCGATACCCTTTCGGGTATAGCGGTTTTCAAGACCGCCTGTTTCAACCGCTCACACATCCCTCCGCGGTCCCGCAACACGATTATCTCATTCGTTTGCTCCAATCTACCGGCGACACGGCTCTGCCCCAGCCTTCCTGGCTTGCGGACAGATGAACACCTTCGGAATCGGGGACTGCCAAACCGCAGCCGATCCTGCTTACCGAGGTAACAACTGGATACTCCGCCGTAACCGCCCGTGTGAGTAATTCGAACTAAGGATTTCTAATTCCGGCGTTACTCTTCATCCTGCGCCACTTTCCATCGCCATGAAGAGCGAGTCCACCCTCACGCCTCGCAAAGAGACCGTCTACGACGGCCCGGAGGTGGACCTTTTTAAACCGCGCCAGCTCAAACCCACCGTCACTGAGACCCACGCGGGAAAAGAAACCGTACACGAAGGCGATATTCCTGATTTCATCAGTCGCCGCCTCAAGGGCAAACACGAGCCGGAAGCGCCGCTGAAGCCGCAGACCGAAACCGTCCATCAAGGCCCAATTCCGGAAATGTTCGCGAAGCTCGGACGCATAGCGCATGACCTGGTCATGCCGGACCGGGAGACCATCTACCAGGGGCCGGAAGTTGTCTTCCGCCAAGTGGTCGATGCGAAGCGGCAGGATTGCGAAACGGGAGAGAAGCAAGAAACGGTTTTCGACGAGGCAAGCTTCGTCGCCAAGCGTGTCGATACCAGCGCCGCGCGCGGCCTAGTCACACGCCTGGTGCAGCGTGCGTCTGTTCGGTTCTTCGCGGTCGCGGTCTTATCTGGGATCGAACTCTATGTCTGCCGGGAAAATCTGCCGATCGCCATCGCGTCGGGAATCATGGCATTCACCTTTGCGATCGTCGGCGTGCAGACATACAAGCTGAATTTGAAAGCCCTGCTCTTGGCGATCGGCCTCTATGCCTGCAGCACTCTCTTCATGATCGCGAATGGGATCATGGAGGACCACATGCTGGAGATGATCATTCCCCTGTTCTCGCGCGGCTTCATGATATATAACCTGCTCAGGACTTACGGACTGCTCGTAGATCTCCATCTGCTCGAAGCCGAAATCTATTAGTACGAGCGGCCGCTCCGCCGCATGATCAATGCACTCGTTCGCTGGCTGCTGATGTCGATCAGCCTGCTCATTGTCTCGTACATCGTTCCGGGATTCTTCGTTCGCAGCCTCGGGGCAGCGCTGGTTGCAGCCATCGTGTTTGGATTCCTGAACGCCACGCTGGGCCTGATAGTAAAGATCATCACGTTTCCGCTTACGGTACTCACGCTGGGAATCTTCTGGTTCATCATCAACGCCATCATTCTTGAGATCACGTCGGCGCTGGTACCGGGATTCTTCATTCGGCACTTTCTCTCGGCGTTGGTGGGAGCTGCTGTGCTCATGTTCGTGAACATGCTGCTGCGTGCGCTGGTGCGCGAAGTGGAAGCAAGATAACGACCGCGGGAAGTGAGAGGGACCGAAACTCACCTCAGCTTCGTGGCGGTCACTTCCAGATCGAATCTGCCAGTTCCATCCACCTGGTCGGCGCTTCCGATAAGAGTTCTCTTTTCGAGTGGCACGATGCTTTCAGCCTGAATTTGAGTATTCCTGATAATTGGAGGCAGATTCCGATTTTCATTGGGTTGATCGGGAGGGACGCTGCTCACTTGGCTGTTGGTGACCAAGGAGACCCCCGCATCGGCGTCACGTTCCACGCGGCAATCAATATTTACTCCGAGATCGACATATTGGTATTGCTGATTAGCTGTAGGAACGGGCACTCTACTTCCCAATCGAATGCTCCCTCTCTCTCCAGTGCGCACCACCATGGTGTAGGCGCGCGAGTTGATCTTTTTCCCATTTTGGACTTCAGAGAATACATACTCCAGCCGGTACACTGAATTCGATTGCGGGGCAGGTGGTGTCTTCTGTTCCTGTTTTTGCTCCTGTACGTGTTCTTGTTTTTGCTCCTGCGCGCAACAAGACGCCGCAACGAGGAATACGGCAAAGAATACTGCTGGCTTAGTGATTCGGTTAAGAAACATGCCTTCGTCTCCATTTCAATACAGCAGCGGATTATCCGGTGGAGTTCCCTCCATCGGGGGAATGTTGAGTGGGGGAATCGACAGTTCCCGCAGTGGCAAATTTGAACTGAGATGCGCAGTCTGAAGCAAGTCTGGTCGTGCCGCCAAACCCAGTAACAGACGTTCTTGTTCCGTTTCAGGACGCGGGACGGGAAACGCAGCCAGCTTTGGCAACAATTCTGAGTGGATCTGAGAGGGTTCCTCGCTCACCACATGGCAGCAGCCTGCCCTCTTGCGACCGGAACTGCCAACGTGCAATGGCGTGCCGATTTCGTGGCTTGGAGCAGCCATCGCGCGGATTGACGGCTGCTGAATCATCTCACTGGCGCGGTGTCGTGAGTTCTGCCGCGTAAGAAGATTGGTGTCAGTCTTGCTCGTCCGCATCAATGCAAGCCCCATCCCAATCACCAGCGCCGCTGTGGCAAAGGCGAACAGCGGCCACCAGCTCGCCCGCATTCGCTGAGGGTCCAAGGCCAGGCGCGCCAGCACGCGCTCCTCAAGCCCCAGGCGCGGCTCAGCATCTATGCGCGTGCGCAGCGCGGAGTCCAGCCACTGGCCGAAATTCTTTGGCTGATCGGATCTGTTTTCAGCGTCCATAATTCACACCTGTTAACTTCTGCAGCTTCTTGGCGAGGCGTTCGCGCGCGCGAAAGACGCGTGCTCTCACAGAGGTCTCGCTTGTGCCTAATACTTTCGCAGCTTCCCCACTGCTCAGCTCTTCGACCGACGTGAGGAGCAGCGCTTCGCGCTCTTTGGCTGGGAGCGTCGCGATGAGGCGATCAAGCAACGCGAGAGTCTCGCGCGAGATCGCGTTGCTCTCTGTGCCTCCCACGTGAACAAAGGGTGCGTGGAGTCGCTCGTCGAACTCTTCCTGGGCCTGTTTGCCTCTGCTGCGATATCGATCCACCGACGCTCGCCAGGCAATGCGCGAGATCCACGCTTTTCCATCCTCAATGTTTCTTGCTCCGTGTTTGGCCACTCGCAAAAAGACCTCCTGCACAATGTCCTCGGCATCGGCATGATTACGAACAACCGAGTAAGCGATGCGAAATACCAGTCGCGAGTGCTCGCGCACCAGCCGTTCAACGTTCGGCGAAACGCTGGAGTCGGTCACGCAACGTGACTCCGTCTGTACAAGATCGAAGGCCATCGCGCCGGGAATGGAGTGCTCCATGCCACCCATGCTATGTCTCATGAGTGAAGAACGGAGTTTCAGGGGAATCGTTCGGATTTTTTCGCTCTGAAGCACGCAGGGCACAAGATTCAGTACCGTTCGCGGGTAGCGAATGGGTGAGACTAGCAGTTGAGCATCACCCATCCGCTACCGCGGACGGTACTGACTACCCCGGCTGCGTGGAGAAAAAGCCGCTACCCGCCGAGCTTACGCATTAGGATCTCGTTGACGAGTGCAGGATTCGCCTGGCCCTTGGATGCCTTCATTACCTGGCCAACGAAGAAACCAGCAACCGTCTTTTTGCCCGCGTGGTATTGCTCCACCTGCTTGGGATTGGCGGCGATGACTTCGTCGATCATCTTTTCGATTGCTGAAGCATCGGTGATCTGCCGCGGCTTTTCCTGGTCGTAAATCGTGGGGAAATCTTCGTTGCGTTCGAACGCGAGCTCGTAGAGGTCTTTGAGAATCTTGCCGGAGATTGTCCCGCTCTCGACCAGATCGGCAGACATCGCCACGCCTTTCATGCTGATCGGCGACTGCTCGATTTCAAGCCCGCGAGCTTTCAGACGGCCCATCATCTCGCTCTGCACCAGGTTGGCGACGCGTTTGGGATTCTTGGCCGATTGTGCAGCCTCTTCAAACTGATCTGCCAACGTGCGTGACGCGGTCAGGACTGCAGCATCATAGGCGGTGATACCGTATTGGGAAACCATGCGCTCGCGTCGGGCTTCCGGCATCTCGGGCAGCGAGGCGCGAATCTCCTCCTGCCATTTCGCATCAACGATGAGCGGCAGCAGATCGGGCTCGGGAAAATAGCGATAATCGTGCGCCTCCTCCTTCGACCTCATGCTGTAGGTTCTGCCCTCGTTGGCGTTGTAGAGCCGGGTCTCCTGGACGACCTTGTCGCCGGTCTCGACCATTTCGATCTGGCGCTCAATCTCGTACTCCAGCGCGTCGCGAATAAAGCGAAAGGAGTTTACGTTCTTGACTTCGGCTTTCGTGCCGAGTTTTTGCTCGCCGCGTGGACGAATGCTCACGTTCGCGTCACAACGCAGAGAGCCCTCCTCCATATTGCAATCACTCACGCCGGTGTACAGGATGATTTCCTTCAACCGTGTGAGGTATTCGTAAGCTTCGTCAGGCGAGCGCACGTCGGGTTCGCTGACGATCTCGATCAGAGGCACGCCCGAGCGGTTCAGATCGACATAGGTAAAGTGTGCCGAATCGGGAAGACCATCGTGCAGGCTCTTGCCTGCATCTTCTTCCATGTGTAGCCGCGTGATCCCGATTCTCTTCATCGCATCATTTGCGGCAGGTATGTCGATGAAGCCATGCTCGGCAACCGGTTTGTCATATTGCGAAATCTGGTAGCCCTTCGGCAGGTCGGGATAGAAGTAGTTCTTACGGGCAAAGATTGAGCGCTCGCGAATCTGGCAGTTCAAGGCCATGGCCGCACGTACCGCAAACTCTACTGCCTTGCGATTCAACACCGGAAGGGCGCCCGGCAGCCCCAGACACACAGGACAAACATTTGTATTCGGTGGAGCACCGAAGGCGGCCGAACATCCGCAAAATGCCTTTGTCTTCGTGAGAAGCTGGACGTGCACCTCGAGTCCAATCACGGCTTCGTAGCGCGTGCGCACGTCAGGCGAGAGCAGGGTGGCCATGGCACAAATTATAAAAGGTCAGGTGCAGCAGCCTGCGCCATCGACCCGTCAGTTAAATCGACGGTTTAAAAAATTGTCGTCCTTCCCGCCGCGAATAGATCATCATTTCGGACACTTTGGGGTTGCGCTGAGAGGGATCTGCTGTTCCGCCTTAGCTTAGAGCGATGCCCACGAGCCCAAAGCAGCGACTCGAAGCTTCGGGCTCTCTTGCGACGCTCGCACGGATGACAATTCTCAAATATGTGGCATTTGGAGTGTCGCCGCGATGGTCACGCCTTCGCTTGCCGCTTTTTCCCGTCCAGTCCTTCGCCGAGCAGCCGCCCAAATGGTTCCAGCCCTTCGATGTTGTCGCAAACGATCTTGATGGCTCCCAGAACGGGAACGGCGAGGATGAGGCCCATCGCGCCCCAGATCCATCCCCAGATCAGCAGGCCGAGGGTTACTGCTAGCGGATTCAATTCCAATCTGCCGCCGATCACCTTCGGATAGAGCACGTTCATCGAAAACACGTGCAGGCCGAGAATGACCACGGCGATGATGATGATTCCTGTACCGTGCAACACGCCAATGCCGGACGCGATCGGAGGCAACAGCGCAAGAATTACCCCAAGATAAGGAATCAAGCTCAGGAAACCGCTGATGAGTCCGAGGAAATAAAAATAGGGAAGATGAAGGAAGGCAAATACGATCCCGCTGGCAATTGCCATAAAGATCCCAATCACGAAGTTGCCGACGATGAAGCCCTTCATCATCTCGGAGATTTTTCCCATTGTGGAATACGCCTTCAGGCGTTTCTCCGGCGGGAAGAGACGCACGGTCGAGCGCCTCATGTGCTCCTCCCACGTAAGCATGAAATAGACAATGAAGGGAATGAAGGCGATGGTGAGGAGAATCTCCCCAATATTCGCAATCTCGGAGCCTCCGATGAGTCCGCGGATCCCGCTTTCCTGCTGAACTTTTACCGGAACCGCATTTTTGTCGCTACCGGGCATCACGCCCTGCGTGCTCTGTTGAATCTGCTCCGCACCCTTTTGATACTTGCCCATGACTTTCTTGATTTCGCTTTGCACTCTCGGCAGTTGGTGCGCGAAATCCACGGCGCGTTGATAGAAGAAATAACTGAGTCCGTATAGAAGAGCGAGCACCAGGAGGACAGCGATTCCCGAACCCAGGGTGCGGGGAATCCTGATCTTTCCCATAAGGCGCACGAACGGCTCCAAAATATAGGCGATCAGAATCGAGGTGAAGATCGTGACCAGCACCAACTTGGCAAAGTAGCAGACGGCAAGAACCACCAGGATCGTGAGAACAATCTGTGTGATCGTGGCCTTGCGTAATTCTTCGTGGACCTCCTGCACCCCTTCGCCAAGGTCTTCCAGCTCTGCTGCCGTTTCCGCGGCGGTATCATCCGGGCCAGGAGTCGGGCCTTTCACTTCCTGCTGCTCCGACCTTTTCGGCAATAGAGATTTCGAAGACACAGTCTCGGCTTCTCCTCGCAGGTAAGATGCTGAGCGCACTTATAATCGCAGCATGGAGGCAGAGCAAAATCACGCGAGAAGGCGCATCCTCGGACTTGACGTTGGCGCACGCCGTATTGGAATCGCAGTCTCCGATCCGCTCGGCCTCACTGCACAAGGACTTCCGACATTGCAGCGCCGGAACCGCCGCTACGATCAATCGGAGCTGCGTAGAGTTGTCCGCGAATATGGAGTAAGCGAGATTGTCATCGGCAATCCGCTCAGCATGAGCGGACAAAGCGGCGCACAGGCCGAGAAAATGGCAGCCTTTGCCGAACAAATCAAGCAGGAGCTCTCGTTACCGGTGCATCTTTGGGATGAGCGTCTCAGCACTGCCGAGGCTCATCGCCTCCTCGATGAAACGGGCATCCGCGACGCACGACGGAAAGAAGTGATCGACAAAATGGCAGCGGTGCTGATTCTGCAGTCGTTTCTGGATGCGAGGGCTGCAAGAAAGTAGACTGAGAGCCGAGGCCCAAAGGGCCGACAGAAGTGCAGCCCAGTGGCGCAACGCCAATAGGCTCCGCTTCTTCCGGCCAATGTTTGGATGAAGGAATCATTTCCGTGCGATTACCACTCTGGGAATTCCTCCCAAGTCTGGCATTGAACGCAGGTCGCGCCATTCACGCAGTAGTTGATGAATTGCCTGCTCTTGCGAAAAACCTATTTCCATCACCAACCATCTGTCTGGCTTCAGAACCTGATGTGCTTGCGGGATGAGACGATGGTAAATGTCCAGTCCTTGTTCGCCACCAAAGAGGGCGAAATGCGGCTCGTGCTGGCGAACTTCAACTTGCAGCTTGTCCGCCTCGCTCTCTCCGACGTACGGAGGATTGGAGATGACCAGGTCGTACATTGGACCAAGATCGAGGCAATTGCTGAGCAAATCGCTCCGAGCGAATTCCACCCGTTTGCTTAATCCGAGCCGATGCGCATTGCGCCGAGCAATTTCAAGCGCATCGGCTGAAATGTCTACCGCGTCGATTTTGGCGTTTGGCAATTCGGCAGCAAGCGCCAAAGCAATGCACCCCGATCCGGTGCCGACATCCACAATGCGCGGCGACTCGATACCGGACAGCAGCTCCAGAGCAGCTTCCACCGAATGTTCCGTTTCGGGACGTGGGATCAATACCGCCGGAGTAACCAGCAGGTCAAGCGCCCAGAACTCCTGATGGCCGGTGATGTACTGCAGTGGCTCGCCAGTCGCGCGCCGCTCGAGAAATTCGTTGTATGCGTTCAGTTCACGGCAGGATAGTTCCAACTCGGGATTCGCGTAGAGGTACGCTCGATCACGTCCGAGCACATGCATGAGCAGAGTTTCTGCGTCGAGGCGAGCGTCCCCTCGCGCGCTAGCCTCCAGCCGCTCAGTGGCTTGCTTAATTGCGAGATCGAGCCGCAAGGCTCCCTTTCCCTAGACCGCCACCATCTCCTGCTTGAGCTTTTCCGCCTGGAAGTGCGCGATCAGAGCGTCGATGAGCGGCTGGATCTTTCCGTCCATCACCTCCGGAAGCTGATGGATGGTAAGGCCGATGCGGTGATCCGTTACCCGGTTCTGCGGGAAGTTGTAGGTGCGAATCTTCTCGCTGCGATCGCCACTGCCGACCTGCGTCTTGCGTTCTTTAGCCAACTCCGCCTGCTGACGTTCAAGCTCGACTTCGTATAAACGAGAACGCAGAACGCGCATCGCTTTCTCGCGATTCTTGATCTGCGACTTCTCGTCCTGGCAGCTCACGACCGTGTTCGTGGGAATATGCGTGATGCGCACAGCCGAGTAAGTTGTGTTCACCGACTGGCCGCCCGGACCGGAGGAACAGAAGGTATCGATGCGAATGTCTTTCGCTTCGATCTTGATGTCCACTTCCTCCGCCTCGGGAAGCACAGCTACAGTTATCGCAGAGGTGTGAACGCGGCCCTGCTGTTCAGTTGCAGGGACGCGCTGCACGCGATGCACTCCGCTTTCGTATTTGAGTTTGGAGTAAGCGCCGTGTCCTTCAATCATCGCGATGACTTCTTTCAGTCCACCGACTCCCGATTCGGAACTCGACAGAACCTCGACTTTCCATCGCTGCGATTCGGCGTATCGCGAGTACATGCGGAACATCTCGGCGGCAAACAGCGATGACTCATCGCCTCCAGTCCCGGCGCGAATTTCGAGAATCACGTTGCGCTCGTCGTTCGGATCTTTGGGCAAGAGCAGAACCTTCAACTCTTCTTCGGTCTTCTCCAGTCGAGCCTGCAGCGATGCGAGCTCTTCTTCGGCCATGGCTTTCAAGTCAGCATCGTGTTCTTCGGCGAGCATTGCCCTGGTCTCCGCAATACCTCGTTTCAGGTCTTTATATTCGCGATAACGATCAACAATTGCTGCCAGCTCGCTGTGCGCCTTCGCAGTCTTCTGGTATCGCGAGGAGTCACCGATCATGTCAGGCGATGCGAGCGCGTCGGTCAACTCCTGGTATTTGTGTTCGATTTGTTCCAGTCGTTCAAACATGAAGAGCCTCGGAGCCGCGAAGCTTCGAAGCTACGAAGCCGGCAGCGATGAAATCTTTTGTGTCGGAAAGGATGGGAGGAAGAGCTAAGTGCGCGGCGGGGGCCGCTAGGCAATCACCAGTTCGCCGCCGTTTTGCTTTTCGAGTTCGAGGGCGGCGTCGAGCGCGCTGATAGCGCAAACTACCTGCTCGTCTGACGGAGGTTGGGTGGTGATCCTTTGAAGCCAGAGTCCTGGCTTCGTGAGTAGCGCGAACAGCGAGTTGCGTTTTTTCGCTGCGTAACGGATCAGCTCGTACGAGATGCCGGCAATAAACGGCAGAGCGACGATACGTAGTGCGAACTTGCCCCAGAAGGTCTGAATCGGGAACAGGCTATAGACGACGATGCAGATGAGCATCACCGTCATCAGGAAGCTGGTGCCGCAGCGCGGATGCCAGGTGACGAAGCTCTGTGCCCTGGGTACGTCCACCGGCTCGCCGGTTTCAAACGCGAATACGGTCTTGTGTTCGGCGCCGTGATACTCGTAGACGCGGTGGATGTCATTCGCCAGCGAAATCCCCCAGACGAAGAGCAGGAACAATCCGATGCGAATAGCGCCATCGACCAGGTTGAAGAGAATCTGATTGCCCAGTGTGGGAAATACGTGCTTTAGACCGGTAGCAGCAAGCAGCGGAAGGAACTTGTAAAAGACGATAAAGAATCCGAGCGAGAGGATGATGTTGACCGTCGTCATCCATCCGCTAATCTCAATCTTTTCCTCGGGCTTTGAGCTCTCGGAAGGCTTGCCGGTCATCTCTTCCAAAGCGACGTTAGCTGAGAACTTCAAAGCGCGAAAGCCAAGCATCATCGCGTAGCCAAGCGTCACAACCCCGCGAACCACCGGCCAACCCATCCACTTGCGCTTATCCGATGGACGCTCCAGCACGTCAGCGTGCGTGACCGTCTCTCCCGTTTGCTTCCGGACGGTAATGCCCCAGGCGTGGGGCGTGCGCATCATGACTCCTTCGAGCACAGCCTGACCGCCTACGAGGGTCTCCTCTCCACTCTCAAGAGCGGGAAGCAGCTGCGTTGCTGCTAGGAGTCGAAGGTATTGTCTCCAGTAAGTCATGCTTGCTTAGTCTAAAGTGGTAACCTGTCCAGGTTACCAGCTAGACTCACTCAACATTATACCGGAACAGCGCAAACAGAACCGCCGCCGGTACATGATGGGCAGCCGCATGTTTTGCGGCTGGGCTTTTTCGAATTTCGTGCAGCATCGCGTGTCCGGAGATGGCCATTCGGCCATCCCCGGCCCACTGGCTACCGGCGGCGGTTCTGCCTTTGCCCCGTGCCGCACACAAATCTGGCGCTGCTACCATGCCTCCATGCTGCGCTTTGCCCAGCTCTGCGAAGCTGTTGCAGGTACCACGAAGAAGCTGGAAAAGCGCAAGCTCGTGGCAGAGTACTTTTGCGCCCAGCCCGTCCAGACGGCTTCGCAGGCCGCGATTTTCCTTTCCGGAGACGTCTATCCCGCATTCTCTGAACGCACGCTGAACGTCGGCGGTTCGATCGTATGGCGAGCGGTGCAGCAGATCACTGGAGCTTCTGAGCAGGAAATGTCGGCAGTCTACCGGCGGACCGGAGACCTCGGAGCTGCTTCCCATCTGCTGTGGCCGGCAGAATTCAGCGGCTCGGTTCTGACGCTTCCCGATTTGGCAAAGCTACTCGACGACATTGCCGTTGCGCATGGTCCGGCAGCAAAGCTGGGGCGAGTCACGGCGCTGCTTCGCCAGTGCTCCGCGCTGGAAGCAAAGTACGCGATCAAGATCATGGTCGGCGACTTACGTATAGGAATGCGTGAAAACCTGGTGGAAGAGGCAATCGCTGCGGCCTACGAGAAACCCGACTCGGCAGTACGGCGAGCGAACATGCTGCTCGGCGATGTCGGAGAGACTTTGCGCTTGGCTGCAGAAGACCGGCTCGGCGAAGCGCACATGCGGCTCTTTCACCCCATAGGTTTCATGCTGGCGGCCGAAGTGAAATCGAGCGATGAAGCTCTGGCGTATTTCTCTGACGCTCAAGTCGAGGACAAGTATGACGGCATTCGCGCGCAGGTTCATTGCGGCGAAGGCAAGGTGCGCATTTTCTCCCGCACGCAGGACGATATTGCCGAATCATTTCCCGAATTGGCGCCGGTGTTCGCCGGCTCTCCGACGGCCTTGGTTCTCGATGGCGAGATTCTGGCGTGGGGAACAGATGCAAGCCATGAATCTGGAGGAAGCGCTTTGCCATTTTCTTGTCTGCAGAAACGGCTTGGCCGCAAGCTCGTCACTGAGAAGATGATGCGCGAGGTTCCAGTCGTGTACGTCGCCTTCGACGTCCTCTATGCAGGCGAAGAGCTGGTCATTGATCGTCCGCTGCAGGAACGCTCTGAGCTTCTGAGCAAAATCATTTCAGAACTTCCTGCGCCGACAATCAGTAGAGGTTTCGTAGAGCAAGGGAGCCTTTCTTTTGGCGAAGGCGAAAGCACGGAATCGATGCGTCGCATACTCCGCGCGCCTTTTGCCGATGCCCAGACGCCGGAAGACATCGAGCGAATCTTCGCCGAGGCTCGTGCGCGCGGAAACGAAGGACTGATGATCAAGAACCGTGCTTCGGTCTACGCTCCCGGTCGTCGCGGACATGCGTGGCTGAAGATGAAGCGCGAACTGGCGACGCTCGACTGCGTCGTCACCGCCGTCGAGTTCGGAAACGGCAAGCGTGCGGGAGTACTAAGCGATTACACGTTCGCTGTGCGCGGTGAGAACGGCCGCCTCATGAATGTGGGCAAAGCGTACTCAGGACTAACCGATGCCGAGATTGCCGAGATGACGGAATGGTTCAAGCAGCACACCCTCACTAACTTCGGTCACTCGCGTCTGGTCGAACCGAAGATCGTGCTTGAAGTCGCCTTCAACAACATCATGCGTTCCGACCGGCACGAGAGCGGATTCGCTCTGCGCTTTCCGCGCATCGTGCGCCTCCGGCCAGACAAGCCGCCGGAGGAGGCGGATACAGTCAAGCGGGTGGAGGAGATCTATTTGAGTCAGCATCGGGCAGAATAAACAGGCTGTCGGCACTCGGCTGTCGGCGTTCAGCCAGCTGCCCGTATGGCCTAACCACAAAGTGCAGTGGCCGAAAGCTGATAGCCGAAAGCCGACCGCCTGTTTATTCCACGTATGCAATCACGCACTTCAAATATGCCGTTTCGGGAATGCCGGCTACTACGGGATGATCCTGGCTCTGGCCGCGCACTTCGAGCAGGCGGATGCGGCGATGCGCGTCTCTCGCAGCTTCAGAGAGCATGGAAAGGAAATCCTCCTGGGGCACGTGATGCGAGCACGAGCAGGTGGCGAGTATGCCGCCCGGCTCCAGCATCTTCAGTGCGCGCAGGTTAAGTTCCTTATACCCGCGCAGAGCGGTGGGGAGAGCGCGCTTGGTTTTGGCGAAGGCCGGTGGATCGAGCACGATTGTGTCAAACTTCCGACCAGCGTCTGACCAGTCGCGCAGCAAGTCAAATGCATTGCCTTCGATCCATTCGATCTCGGGCGGGCGCAGCTTATCGCGATTAAGTTCGAAGTTCTGTTCCCCCGCTTCGAGCGCCGCGCGGGATGCGTCTACTCCAGTCACTTGCGCGCAGACGCGAGCGAGGTGCAGCGCGAATCCGCCTTGATAGCAGAAGACGTCCATCGCCGTGCCTCGAGCGTAGCGCTCGGCGGCTGCATAGTTCTCGCGCTGATCGAGAAAGGCGCCTGTCTTTTGTCCGGCCAGAGCGTCATAGTGAAAACGCAGCGCAGGCGACGCGTTCATTTGCACGATGGCCTTCGATTTGTCTCCGGCAATCAGTCCGCCTGCAATTGGGGCCAAGTCTTCCAGTTCGCGAATGCGCGTCTCTACGCGCTCGACAATTCCCGCCGGTTGGAGTTGCTGCGTCAATGTTTCCAGAATGGAACTTCGCACTTCGGCGCGGTCCATCGCCTGGGTTAGAACCTGAAAAGCGAGCACATCGTTATAGCGATCAACGATCAGGCCGGGGAGTTGGTCGGCTTCGCTGAACACCACGCGATAGGCATTGGTCTGCCGAGGAATTCCCAGGCGCTCACGGTACGCAATGGCTGTACGCACGCGTTCCGCGACGAGGCGAGGCAAATCGGAAGTCGAACATTCGTCCTGTGAGATCATGCGCAGTGCGATTTGCGAGCTGGAACTCGATACGGCGTAGCCAAGAGTGCGATCACGCTCGTCCGCGACGCGAACGACCTCACCTCTTGGTAACTCGATCTCAGGTTCCAAATCGGATCGATATACCCAAACGTGGCCCAAGCGCAGGCGCGCCCCTCCGCGGGAATTTACTCGAACCGCGAACGAGGAGGAAGATGCGGGTCTCGAATCACGAGCGCGGCGGGTGGGCATTCATCTTCGATTGTAAGTGGCAACCGACTCTTCCGCGATGGTCAGAGCCGGAGCGTTTTCCGAATTACGCATGACTCGCGACCGCAGTGAGGGTCAAAATTCGCTGCGAGTTTCCGCCGCAGCAGCGAATGGTGCTGGCAAGCCGGAGCTTTCGATCTGCTCGACGCGTGCGGCAAAGCTTCCGGCTTTCATTTCCGAAGCTTGCTCTTCCCACAACTTCCTATTTCAAAATCCTCGTCGAGTTCACCTAGCTAACTGCTTTCAAAGGAGTGAGGACAGCGCTCTCTTTTGTCGGCCGTCGAGCGATGAGCGGCAACACCAGAGATACTGCCATCACAATCGCAATCACATAAATGCCGGTCGTGTACTGTCCCGTAACCTGTCGCAGACGCGCGATCATGATGGGAGACGGAATTGCACCGGCTCCCCAGGCCAGCAGAATCCAGCCATAGATTCCTCCCATGTACTTCGCGCCGAAGTAATCCGCGGTGAAGGAGGGCATGGTGCCGAAGCCGCCTCCGTAGCAGAGGCCGATGATGGCGAATGCAATGCTAAATACCGTCACGTTGGAAATGTGTGGCAGTGAAAAGAAGACCAGGACTTGAATGAGAAAGAGTAGGAAGTAAACTCGCGCTCTCCCAATATGGTCCGAGACCCAGGCCCAGAAGACGCGCCCGAGTCCGTTGAAGATGGAGATCACACCCACCATGCCGGCCGCCTGTACGGGAGTCATGCGGATCATCTGCTGCGCCATGGGAGAGGCTTGACTGATGATCATGATTCCGGCGGAGACATTCAGAAAGAGCATCGCCCACAGCAGATAAAACTGCCACGTCGCTATCGCTTCTTTCACGGTGTAGTCGTAAGTACCCGCCGCTTTGGAAACCGCCGTCTTCGGCTGCCATCCAGCGAGAGTCCAGCCTTGGGGAGGATTCGCGTAGAACTGGGCGGCCACGACGACGCCGACGAAATATACGATTCCGAGCGTAAGAAAAGTCGCCGGCACGCCTTTCGCGAGAATCTCGCGCGCGGCGAATGGACTCATCACAAGAGCGCCAAAGCCGTAGCCGCAAACGGCGACGCCGGTCATCAGCCCGCGCTTATCGGGAAACCACTTCACCAGGGTTGCAACCGGCGTGATGTACCCCATGCCCATGCCTAATCCCCCAATCACGCCATAACTGAGGTAAAGCCCAGTAAGGGAATGATTGCTGGCCGCGAGCGACGCGAGAATATAACTCACGCCGTAAAGCACGCCTGCAACCATCGCGACTTTGCGCGGACCGACGCGGTCCATCCACAATCCGCCAATGACGGTTCCCACCCCGAGAAACAGGATCGCAAGGGTAAACGTCAAGGAAACTTGCGTGAGCGTCCAATGCTCGGCATTGAGCAGGGGCTTCACGAAGACACTCCAGCCATAAGCAGCGCCCAAACAGATTTGCATCACCACCGCCGCCACTGCGATTGCCCAGCGGTTTGGGATCGTGTTAGAAGCCATCGTCTTTGTCTCCTTGCGTTCTCTTCGTCAAGCCACAGCTACTGCGGCATCTCCTGCGAGGCAGGTTGCTCCTACGATCTCCACCGTCGCGTTGTAATCGGGCACGCCGCTGGCATCGAGGCGGTCCGCGGGAATTAATACGTTGATTTCGGGCCAGTGCGCCGCCAAAACTCCTGGCCGGATGCGATCAATACGCACGCGTGCTTTGAACTCACCTGATTGATTACGCAGTGTGATCGGATCGCCGTTGTTCAATCCGAGGCGTTCGGCATCTTCGGCCGAAATTATCACGTCTTCGCGACGCGCTCCGGTGAGCGGATCGATGTCATCATGAATGATGCTGTTGAACTGCTTGCCGCGACGCGTGGTGAGCAGAAATTGTCCTGCGGGCACCTGCTCGTCCGGAAGCTCGACGGCAGAGAAATGTCCCTTCCCGTCGGGCGTGAGGCACTTGTCAACCAGCAAGCGACTGCCGCCGTATTGGAAGTTATCGCCCTTGTACTTGAGATTGGCGATGCCTTTGTACGTCGGGCAGACGTGCTCAATTTCGTTGCGAATGTCTTGCGTGTCGGTCCATCGGAACGCTTTTTCAGCGCGGACCGGGTCGAGCTTGCGCGCGACCAGAACGGGAATCTCCCATTCATCTTTGGTTTCCGGAATGCGCGGGCCGGGAATCTCCGGGCTGAAGATCACGCGGCGTTCTGTGCTCGTCTCCGTGCCGCCGCCGCGCTGTTCGTAACGCGTACGGGCGGGAAAGAGCACAACTGTATCTGCCGGATCGACGAGCATCGTCGGATTGACAACGATATCTTGATGAACGCGGAGCTTGATTTTGCTTAGAGCGCGATCGACTAGGTCCGGCTGCGGGAGCGTCTGCTTAAAGTTGCCGCCACTTTGCCATAGCGCATCGATCTCGCCGCGTTCTGCTGCGAGCACCATCTGCGAGGCGGGCATTCCCTTCCAGGTTGGCGGCTCGAAACCCCATATCTGCGGCATCGCAAATCGTTTTGCGTTCTCTTCCGTGACGGGAAAGCCCATCACGTATGCGGATGGCATTCCTCCCATTTCGGCGCCACCCTGCACACCGCTGTGGCCACGAATGGGCATCAGTCCTGTGTGTGGGCGACCGATGTTTCCACGCGAGAGCTGAAGGTTGACGATGGCGCGAACGTTGTCAGTGCCATAGCGGTGCTGGGTAATGCCCATGCTCCAGACCACGATCGCGTGTCGCGCCTGGCCGAACATTTTGGCGAAACGAAACATATCGGCGCGACTCTGACCGGCGGAGCGTTCCAGTGACTCCCACGAGAACGACCGTGCTTTCGCCTCCACCTGCTCCCATCCGGCGGTGCGTGCAGCGATGAAGTCGCGGTCGAGCCAGTTGTTCTCAATCAAGTGCTTGATGACACCGTAGAAGAACGCGATGTCGCCGCCGAGATGGACCTGGAAGAAGTCGTCTGCGAGCTTGGTCCCGAATAGCGCGCTCTCCGTGACGGACGGTACCCAATACCGTTCCATTCCGGGCTCGACGTATGGATTGATTACGACAATCGTGGTACCGGCTTTCTTCGCGTAGTAGAGATACTTGGTCGTGACCGGCTGATTGTTGGCAGGGTTCGCTCCTACAAAGACAATCAAATCGCTTCCAATCCAGTCAGAGTATGAGCACGTCGTGGCCGCGCACCCGACGGTCGCCATCAAACCGGCCGTGCTGGGAGCGTGACAGATGCGGGCGCTGGTGTCGACGTGATTTGTGCCCAGAAAACGTGCGACTTTCTGATGCGCGTAGTAGGCTTCGTTCGTCAGACCACGCGAAGTCAGGAACCATGCGACGCGCTTCGGATCAATGCCCTTGAGTTGCTCGGCGACAGCCTCGATCGCCTGCTCCCATGTAACTCGCGTGAATCCTTTTTCTCCCTTGCGGCGGATCATCGGGACAGCAAGTCGTCCCAGCTTGCGAAGCTTCTTTTCTGACATCCCGCGCAGCGGTGCGACGTCTTCAAGCAGACGCCAGTTCATTGCGGGCATTGTATTCAAGCGCAGGAGCTGCAAACGCACGGCACACAGATGAATGCCTTTCATCGTCCAGTCGTGCATGCCGGTGGTGCCGAGCGAGCATCCGTCGCAGCAGCCGTCACGCAGAATGCGATAGGCGTAGCCGAGGTTGTCGCGGTTCTCCCAGGCGACGTCGAGCATTTCTTTGTAGCTATTGGGATGCTGCTGGTTGAGGCCGTAAGGAATGAAGCTGACCCAACTCTTCGGATTCCACCGCGCATTCCCCTTCTCGGCAGAACCCTGCGCCAGACGTGCCACAAATACCTCCCGGAGCGA
>Ga0070741_10007936_pt1 | contig 21602 bp, 17 predicted proteins | sample Coa_R1_4_FD_66440 | JGI IMG/M metagenome (GOLD analysis project Ga0070741, IMG submission 66440) | Surface soil microbial communities from Centralia Pennsylvania, which are recovering from an underground coalmine fire - Coalmine... | ecosystem: Environmental > Terrestrial > Soil > Unclassified ... | reverse complement strand
CGTCGAGGATCCCCAGCGGCAGCCCATCGCCTCCCAGGTGCTCCACGCGGTCGTCGTCGCGCCGCCAGAGCAGTCCGGCGCAGTGCCCGCAGTTGACGTAGTGGAAGGTCCGCGCCGCCGGGTCGAGCGCCGCCAGCATCAGCGTGGCGAACATGTTCGTGTTGGCGAAGTCGGAGTACAGGACGCGGTTGCACTGGGCCACCGCCTCGACGAGCGACCGCTCGCGCTGGACCTCCGAGCGCAGCAGCGTGCGCACCATCCCCATCAGCAGCGCCGCCGGGACTCCCTTGCCGCTGACGTCGCCCAGGAACACGACGACCCGCCCGTCGGGCGTTTCGAGCGCGTCGTAGAAGTCGCCGCCCACGTCGTGCGCCGGCACGCAGCGGCCAGCCAGCTCGAAGCCCGGGAGCGCGGGCAGGGCCCGGGGCATCAGGCTCATCTGGATCGAGCGCGCGATCTCCATCTCGCGGCGCATGCCCTCACGGCGCGCCAGCTCCTCGTAGATGCGGGCGTTCTCGATCGCGACGGCCGCCTGGCCGGCGAAGGCCATCAGCAGCTCGAGGTCGTCCTGGGTGAACGCTCCCTGCACCAGGCGGTTGTCCACGTACAGGACGCCGCGCACGCGGTCGCGCACCTTGAGCGGCGCGCACAGGATCGACCGCAGATGGAGGGCGACGACGCTCTGGTAGGCCTGGTACTCGCTCTCGCTCGAGGCATCACTAATCAGCCGCGGGGTGCCCGAGCGCGCCACCTCCTGAATGATGTGGCGGCTGGTTTCATAGAAGTGCGGCATCGCGATCGCGAACCGGTCGGAAGTGCGCGCCGCGCGCATAACTAGCTCGCCTTTGTCGTCGTAGAGCATGATAAGGCCGCGCTCGGCGCCAGTGACTTCGATGAGGTTGTCGATGACGAGGTTCAATACCTCGTCTAAGACCAATGAAGAGTTGATAGTCTGCCCAACGAGGCACAAGCTGGCCAGTCGTTCGGTCCGCGATGTACTCACTTCCCGGCCCCGCGCGCTTCCGCAATATTGACAGTCGCCACGGCCGTGGCTAAACTGCATTATAGCCCGGCGCACCAGCCAGAGAAGCTTTCTCGAAAGAGACGTCGAGGGCGTAATGGACTGCGCGATCCGCGAGCACGACGGCGTCACGGTGGTCGCGCCGCGCGGCGACATCGACGCCGACGCCGCCCCCGCCTTTCAGGCCCAGCTCGACGAGCGGCTGCGAGCGGGCGCCCAGTACTTCGTGATCGACCTCAGCGCCGTACGGTTCGTCGACAGCGCCGGCCTCGCCGCCCTCGTGCGACTGTACCGCCGCGTCCGCATCGGCGAGGGCGACGTCCGGCTGGCGCAGGTACCCCCGACGGTGATGTCGGTCCTCGAGCTGACGCGGCTGAACCGGGTCTTCGACATCTTTCCCACCGCCGCGGACGCCGCGGCGACGATCAAACAACAAGAGTAGGCCGGATGGCCCTCGAAGCCGATCTGAGGCTCGACAGCCGGGTGCCGGAGATCGCGCGCGCCCGGCACTGGGCGAGCGAGCACGCGCGGGCCGCGGGCTTCTCCGATGCCGAGGTCCACAGTCTGGGGCTTGCGCTGTCGGAAGCGTGCGCCAACGTGATCCGGCACGCCTACCACGGCGAGCCGGATCACCCGATCGAGCTGCACCTGGCGGTGGACGGATCTCGTCTCGAGCTGTCCATTCGCGACCAGGGTACGAAGTTCGATCCGCAGGCGTACCAGCCCCCCAACCTGGACGAGCCCCACGAGGGCGGCTACGGCGTCTTCATCATCCGCAGCCTGATGGACGAGGTGGAGTACGATACGTCGGGTGGGGAGGGCACCACCCTGCGGCTGGTGAAGTACCGCAGCCATCCCCCGGACTCGGTCTGAGCAACGTCCATCAGCCTGCTTAGTCGCACCGTACGGGAAGGGGACACCATGGCCGACGGGACTACCCGCGCGATCATCCTGGCCGGCGGCAAGGGCAAGCGCATGCGCTCGGACCTGCCAAAGGTTCTCCACCCGCTGGACGGCAAGTCGATGATCCAGCACGCCGTCGATCACGTCCGCGAGGCCGGGGTACAGGACGTGATCGTGGTGGTCGGCTACGGACGCGACCTGGTGATGGCCGAGCTAGCCGACCAGGTGCGTTTCGCCGTCCAGGAAGAGCAGCTTGGGACCGGTCACGCCGTGCAGCAGGCGCTGCCCCTCCTGGCCGGCGCCCGCGGGCCGGTGGTGATCTGCTACGGCGACATGCCGCTGCTCAGCCCGGCCACGGTTCGTCGGCTGGTGGCAACCCAGGCCCAGCCCGGCGTGGCGGGCGCGATCCTCACGGTGGTGCTCGACAACCCCCCGGACTTCGGCCGCGTCGTGCGGGACGCCGCTGGGCAGGTGCGAAAGGTCGTCGAGGTGAAGGATTGCAGCCCGGCGGAGCTGGCCCTCAAGGAAGTGAACGTCGGCGTATACTGCTTCGACGCCGAGGCGTTATGCTGGGCGCTGCCGCGCCTGACCAACGATAATGCTCAGCACGAGTACTATCTCACCGACGTGGTGGAGATCCTCGCGCGAGCGGGACGACGGGTGGAGACCGTCCAGACCGACAGCCTCGAGGAGACGCTCGGCATCAACGACCGGGCCCACCTCGAGTTTGCCGAGCGGCTGCGAGATATTGCCTATGCCGAGAGCCTGTACGAGCTCGTCGACGCCCTGGTCGACCTCGAGCGGGGCCGCCAGGAGCCGCCACCGGCCGCGAGCGGTGGGTGAGTGCGTCCGAGCCGGGGAACGAGCGCCCTGATTCGCGTCGCCGAGTGTGATGATGGTCACAGCCTGCCGTCCTGGCTGCTGCTACGCTAAGACACGGCGGTGGAAGAGGATGTCCATCGCGCGCGCTCCAGGGTTGGTCGAACAAGGAGTAGAGCCGCCATGTTCTCCGTCCGTCGTTCCACGGTGACTGTCGCTGCCATCCTCGCGCTGGCGGGTCCAGGAGGCGTCGGGTCCACGGTCGCGTCCGCGCTGGCCCAGGAGATCCAGCCCGTGACCGTGGTCGACTCGGGCGACCTCCCGAGCGGCGAGCGGGGCGTGCAGCGCCTGGTGCAGCGGGCAGCCGAGCGCACGCGCAATCGCGACTACCAGGGTGCGATCGAGGACCTTACCCTGGCCCTCCGCCTGCACCACGAGCTGGACCGCAGCCGCGCCGACCTGTACGTGGCCCTCGGCAACGCGCGCCTGGGCGCCCGCGATTACGCGGGCGCGCTCGAAGAGTTCGACCGGGCGCTGCAGTTCAACAGCAGCTCGATCGAGGCGTACGCCGGCCGGGCGAAGGTCCGTGCCGCGCTCGGCGACCGCCAGGGCGCCCTGAACGAGTTCGCGCAGGCGCTGCAGCGCAACCCGAACAGCGCCGAGCTCTACGCCAGCCGCGGCTCGTTCCTGTCCGAGAACGGCGACCCGCGCGCGGCCATCGAGGACCTGACGCGCGCGCTGCAGCTCAACCCGCGCAACGCGGACTACTACAGCTCGCGGGGGTACGCGCGCTCCAACGCCGGCGACGCGGCCGGCGCCGTGGAAGACTTCACGAGCGCGCTGGCCCTGAGCCCCAACACGGTCGATTTCCTGATCGGCCGCGGGTACGCGCGGTCCAGCAGCAACGACGCCCGCGGCGCCGTCGCGGACTTCAGTCGGGCCCTCGAGCTCGACCCCAACCGCGCGGAAGCCTACATCGCTCGCGCCTACGCTCGCGGCAACCTCGGCGATGCGCGCGGGGCCGTGGAAGACTTCACCCAGGCCATCCAGCGCAATCCCAACGGCGCCGAGGCGTACGTCGGCCGAGCGTACGCCCGCGTGACGCTCGGCGACCGGCAGGCCGCCATCGACGACTTCACCCAGGCGCTGACGATCGACGCGAACGCCGCCGATGCCCTGGTCGGCCGGGGCTACGCCCGCGCCGATGGGGGGGACCGCGAGGGCGCGCTCGCGGATTTCAACCGCGCGGCGGAGATCCTCCGCGCCCGCGGCGACGCGAAGCGCCTGCAGGAGGTCACCGAGGCGATTGCGAGCGCCCAGCAGTAGCCACGCGCTATCCTGAACCTAGGCCGAACCAGGGGGAGTAACCGATGGAGACAGGAGCGAGCAGCTCGTCTGCCCCGCCGCCCGCCGCCTGGCTCGTCGCCCCGGATGGCCAGCAGTGGCCGCTCACCGGTGACGTCCTGACCTGCGGACGATCGGGCGACAACCACCTGGTGCTCGGCGATCCGTCCGTGTCGCGCCACCACGCCCGCTTCGAGCGGCAGTCGGACGGCTATCACCTGGCCGACCTGAGCAGCGCGAACGGCACCTACGTCAACGGCGAGGCGATCTCGCCGTCGAGTCCACGGTTGCTGCGCGACGGCGACCAGTTGACCATCGGGGAGTACCGGTTCACGTTCCGTCTCCCCCCGCAGCCCGTTCCGGCCGCGCCGCCCGCAGCGCGGCCGGCGGCCGGTGAGGTCGAGGAGCGGAGCACCGCCCGGCTGTTCGCGACCGCGGTCAACCTCGTCGAGTCCGGCGACCTCACCTACGCGCGGATCGACGCCCAGGGCGTGCTGAACGGCGAGACGATCCAGCCGCTCCTGGAGGCGTGCGAGTGGGCCGCCGAGCGGAACGTCACGCGCGTGATGATCAACGCCGGCAAACTGGACTATATTGATAGCGCCGGGATCGGCGGCCTGGTACGCTTGCAGCGATACCTGAACGAGCTAGGGGGGGGGCTCGCTCTGACCAGTCCGCCGCCGGTCGTCCGCCAGATCATCGAGCTGGTCAACCTGGCCAACTTCCTACCCATGTACCCCGATGAGCGTCAGGCCGTGGCCGCCGCTAGCTCGTCCAGGGCCTCAGTCTCAGGGAGGGCGCACAAGAACGATGAGTCCGCAGGCACCTGAGGAGTCCCGGTCCGCCGATGCGCAGGGGCCCGCCGCCTCATCCGGCGCCGCCCTGGCCCGGCTCGTCTTGCCGGACGGACAGGAGTGGCCGCTCGCCGGCGAGGCGCTCGGCATCGGCCGCCGCATAGGCAACCACATCCTGGTCGACGATCCCCAGGTCTCCGGCGAGCACGCGAAGATCGTGCGCATCGGCGACGACCACGTCCTGCTGGACCTGCGCAGCAGCAACGGGACTTACGTCAATGGCCAGCGCATCGTCGATCTGCACTTGCTGCGCGACGGCGACCTGATCGAAGTCGCCGACCGCCGCTTCCTGTACCGCGCGGCGCCCGCTGCCACTCGGCCGGCGCCCGCCCCGGCACCGACGGCCGCCGGCAGCGGCCAGGAGGTCGACGTCGAGCTCGGGGTGCTGCTGTTGAAGGAGGTTCTCATCGGCAGCGCCGGGCTCACGATCGGCCGCACCGCCGACAACGATCTGGTGCTCGACGACTCCCGCGTCTCTGGCCAACACGCCAAGGTCGTCCGCCAGGGGCAGGACTATTACCTGCTGGACTTAAGGAGCAGTAATGGCACCTTCGTCAATGGGCAACGCGTGCCGGACGTCCATCGCCTGCGCGAAGGGGACGCCATTATGATCGCGGGAACCCCGCTCACCTTTGTCCGCCGCACGATCCGCGTGGCTGCCGACGAGGCGCCGCACGTCCAGCACGCGCCGTCGTTCGTGTTCGCCGATGCGACGGGACGCCGCTGGAAGCGCGTGCGCATCCTGGCCGTGGTGTCGATCGTCCTCTGGATCATCTCCCTGGTCCTGTTCATCCGATTCGTGCTGCAATGAACAAGAAGCTCACCGCTTGCGTCCTGATTTGCCTCGCGCTGTTTGCCTGCAACGGTGCCGAGCGCCCCGGCCCAGCCCAGCGCAGCACCGAGTTCGGCATCGTCGCCGCCGAGTTCGACGATCGCGATCTCCACGCCTACCGCGCCCTCCGCGCCTACGGCGGGCGGTTCACCCACCTGCTCCCCCGCTGGCTGCACCTGGCCGCGAGCGGCCGGCAGCTCGACAACGGTACCGACCCCTACATCATCGAGGATGCCACGGGCCTCGGGCTGAGCATCATCCCCATCCTGGACAACCTCGACGCCTCAGGCCACCCCCAGCCGGAGCTCGTTCGCACGGTGCTGAGCGATCCCACACGGCGCGGGAACGTGGTTCTCGCCCTCGGCCGCGTCCTGACCGACAACAAGCTGGCGGGCGTGGAGGTCCAGTTCCTCGGTCTCGAGGCGGATGACTACCCCGCAGTGACGACCTTCTTGCGCGAGCTCGGAGAGGCGGTCAAGCCGAACGGGCACGTTGTCGTCCTGTCCGCGTTCGTGGACGGCAAGCACGCCGCGCCCACCGAGTGGCTCGCCGAGGTCACCCCGCTGGTCGATTACGTCCGCGTGCTGGCCTACGACCAGCACAACGTCGACACCGAGCCGGGCCCGATGGCTTCGACGGCGTTCGTCGTCGAGAAGCTGGAGACGGTGCTTCAGGTGGTGCCGCCCGGGAAGCTCCTGGCCGGCCTCTCCGTCGCGGGCTACGACTGGCCCGAAGGCGGGACGGCGACCGAAACCGACTTCGCGCGCGTCATGGCCCTCGCGGCCGTCCGAGGCGGCACCCTCGACTGGGATGCAGCCGCGGGCGAGCTTCGACTCAGCTACGAGGAGCAAGGCACCAAGCACCAGGCGTACTTCGAGGACGCGCTGACCCTGAGCAACAAGCTCGCCCAGGTCAAGGCGCGCGGCCTGGCCGGGGTAAGCTTCAATCGCCTCGGGCTCGAGGACCAGACCCTCTGGTCGCGTCTGAGCGAGGGGGGCGGGCCGGACAGCCTGCAGCGCCTGGCCACCGTGCCGGACACTCTCTACTTCCAGGTGCTCGGCCAGGGCGACGTCTGGGACGTGGTGGGCCAGAAGCGGCCCGGCCACCGCGAGTTCAGGGTCGACCCCGCCACGGGCCAGATCGACGGTATCCGCTACACCGACCTGCCCTCGCCCTACGTCCTGGAGCGCAGCGGGGTGCCGGCGGACGGCAAGAAGATCGCGCTGACGTTCGACGACGGGCCGGACCGCAAGTGGACGCCCACGGTACTGGACATCCTGGCCAAGTATCAGGTGCCGGCCACGTTCTTCTACATCGGCCGCCACGCGGTGGCGAACCCCGACCTGGTGCGGCGGGCGTACGAAGAGGGGCACGAGATCGGCAACCACACCCTGACCCATGCCGGGCTGGCGACCGATCCGCCGCTGCGGGCGACGTTCGAGCTGAACGCCACGCGCCTCATCGTCGCCAGCATCACCGGCCGGACCCTGCGCTACACCCGCTCGCCCTTCGTGGCCAATCCGGACCCGCGCGAAGAGGATTCCAAGCTGGAGCCGGGCAGCTTCCTCATCCCGCTCGTGCGTGCCCACGACAACGGCTACCTAACCATCGGGAACCGACTGGACTCCCGCGACTGGACCCTGCCCGGGACGCGGCGCATCGTCGAGACGACGACGAACCGCCAGCTCAACCCACCGGGCTACGTCATCCTGATGCACGACAGCGGCGGCAATCGCAGCCAGACGCTGGAAGCCTTGCCGTCGATCATCGAGTTCTATCAGTCCCAGGGCTACGAGTTCACGACCATCTCCGGCCTGTTGGGCAAGGACCGCGAGTACGGCATGCCGCCGATGCGGCCCGATGATGCCTTCGCCGTGCAGTTCGTCGGCGCCTGGTTCCAGGTGTTCCACGTCATCGAGAGCATCCTCCTGTTCCTGATGTTCGTCAGCATCGGCATCGGTGTGGTGCGCGTGGTGGGCATGCTCGTCCTGGCCATCATCCACTACCTGCAGCCCCGCGTGCGCCCGTTCGACGCCCGCGAGCTCCAGCCGTTCGTCTCCATCCTCGTGCCGGCCTACAACGAGGAGAAGGTCATCGGCAACACCATCGAATCGCTCCTCAAGAGCAATTACCGCAACTACGAGATCATCGTCCTCGACGACGGCTCGAAGGACAACACCGTCGCCGTCGCGCGCCAGTACGAGTCCAATCCCCGCGTCCGGGTCATCGCCAAGGAGAACGGGGGCAAGTCCAGCGCGCTCAACCTCGGCATCCAGATGGCGCGCGGCGAAGTCGTGATCGCCATGGACGCCGATACGGTGTTCGAGCCGGACTTCATCCCGTACATCCTGGGGCACTTCCGCGATCCCAAAGTCGGTGCCGCCTCCGGCAACGCCAAGGTGGGGAACCGCGAGGACCTGATCGCCAACTGGCAGTCCATCGAGTACATCACGAGCTTCAACCTCGACCGGCGGGCCTACACCCTGTTGAACTGCGTGACGGTGGTGCCCGGCGCCGCCGGCGCCTGGCGCAAGCGCGACCTGATCGCCGCGGGGGGCTTCGGCCACGATACGCTCGCCGAGGATGCCGACCTCACGGTGAACGTGCGCAAGCTGGGACGGCGCATCGTCTACGAGGATCGGTCGATCGCCTGGACCGAGGCGCCCAACACCGTCAAGGCCTTCGTCAAGCAGCGGCGGCGCTGGTCGTACGGCACGCTGCAGATGATGTGGAAGCAGCGCGACGTGTTCTTCCGCCCGAAGTACGGGGCGCTCGGCTTCGTCGCCTTCCCATCGACCCTGCTCTACCTGGGCTTCAGCATCATCGCGCCGGCGGTCGACCTCGGGGCGATCTACGCCGTGGTCAGCCAGATCCTCGAGCAGGTGCAGATGAACGAGGAGCTGCCGCTGAGCGCGACGGAGATGTTCGTGTCGCTGCTCTGGTCGGGCGGGCCGCGGCCGTTCCTCTATTACCTGGCGTTCATCGCCATCGAGTGGATCCAATCCGCGATCGCCTTCTACATGGATCGCGAGCGCCCCGGGCCGCTGCTCTGGGTGCCGATCCAGCGCTTCGTCCTGCGCTGGCTGCTGTACTACGTACTGTTCGCCACGTTCATCATGGCGATCAAGGGCTTCCGCGTGGGCTGGGGCAAGCTCGAGCGCAAGGGCAGCGTGCTGGGGCCGCGCGGCGTGCCGCGCGCCTAGGGGACCCCGCCCCGGACGACGGTCTGGGGCGACGTTCCCCGCCGAGGCCAACTGAGGTGAACAGGGCTAGATGAAGATCACTGCAATCGGGCTCGTCGGCGCCGCGCTCTGCCTGGCCGTCGCCCTGTTCGCGGTGCTTCGGCTCTCCACCGAGGAGAGCGCGGCCGCCGCGCAGATGGTCGACCAATACGTGACCTTCTATAGCTGGCTGGACAACGATCCGCCGGGCAGCGCGATCGCCTACTCGCGCACGTCACACTCCCGGACCGTTCACGAGAGCGCCGGCGGCACCGGCACCTATGCGGACCCGATCACCACGGCGACCGATCCGACCGCCTGGGCGGTCGGCACCCGCATGTACGCTCCGTTCTTGCGGAAGTATCTCGTGATCGAGGACTGGTGCGCGTCCTGCGTCCAGGACTGGCGGCAGTCCCGCCGGCGCCACATCGACGTCTGGCTCAACAGCAACGCGACGACCGGGGAAGCCGTCCACCAGTGCGCCTACCGCTGGACCCAGGAGACTGCCCCGATCGAGATCAATCCGCCGCGCAACCGCCCCGTCGACACGCGACCGTTGTTCGACACCAGCACGAACACGTGCCTGGAATCGACCTTCGCTAGCGGTTTCCCGTTCCGCTTCAGCCTGTGGGCCGGCGGGCACCCCGGGCTGCCGTGGTGGTAGGCAGGAGAGCGGCACCATGCGCCACATCAAACTGTTGATCAGCATCCTGGTCGTGCTCGCCGCGATGGCCGGCCTCGGCCTGGCCTGTAGCGGGCCGAGCGATACCGCCCCCACGGAAGGGGCGCCCGCCAACGCTGCTCCTTCGGACTCCAGCGGCGTGGCGCTCCCGCCGCCAGCGCCCACGGCCGAGCCGGCGGCGGGCTCCGCCCCATCCCAGTCCGTCGAGGAGGCGGCTGGGGCGGGCGAAACGGTGCTCGCCTCCGCGCCGCCGGCCGGTGCGGCGCCGACGACCGCCGAAGCCTTCTACAACCGCGGGGTGGAGCGGGCCAATCGCGGCGATTACCAGGGCGCACAGGACGATTTCAACCAGACCCTGCGGCTCAATCCCAACCTGGCCAACGCCTACGCGAGTCGCGGCTACGCCCGCGCCAACCTCAAGGATGCGCGCGGCGCGCAGGACGACTTCAACCAGGCCTTGCAGCTCGATCCCGTTCTGCCGGGTGCCCACGCCGGTCGGGCCTACGCCCGTGCCGCCCTGGGCGACTCCCAGGGGGCCGTCGAAGATTTTTCCCTGGCGCTCACGCAGGCGCCCGACCAGGCCGACCTCTACGTCGGCCGCGGCTACGCCCGGGCCAAGCTGGGGGACTTTCGCGGCGCGGTGGACGATTTCAACCAGGCGCTACGGCGCCAGCCGGACCAGGCCGACGTGTACCTGGCCCGAGCGACGGCCCGCCTCAGCGTGCCCGACGTGCAGGGGGCAGCGGACGACTTCAGCCAGGCCTTGCGCCTCAAGCCTGACCTGGTGGACGCCTACACGGGCCGCGCCGATGCTCGGTCGCGCCTCGGAGACCGCGCGGGCACGATCGAGGACCTGACCCAGGCGCTGCGGTTCAAGCCCGACGAGGTCGATCTCTACGTGCGACGCGCCTACGCTAGTGCTGCCGCTGGCGACACCCGAGCGGCGCTCGCGGACTTCGACCAGGCCATCCGCCTCAAGCCCGACCAGGGGGACCTCTACGCTGCGCGGGGCTACGCCCGCGCCAACGCCGGGGATGCACGCGGGGCGCGGGACGACTTCACCCAGGCGCTGCGGCTCAAACCGGACCAGGCCGACGCGTACCTGGGCCGCGGCTACGCCGACGCCAACGTCGGCGACCATCGAGCGGCCATCCAGGATTTTGACCAGGCAGTGCGCCTGAACCCTGCCCTGGCCGACGCTTACGTCGGCCGGGCCTACGCCCGCGCCAACCTGGGCGACCAGCAGGCGGCGATCGCGGATTTCGGCGAGGCGCTGCGCCTCAAGCCCGACCGGGCCGACGTGTACATGGCCCGCGGGTATGCGCGCGCCAGCCTCGAGGACCGCCAGGGCGCCACCGAGGATTTCCAGCGCGCGGCGCGCCTGTTCGAGACCGAGGGCGATAGCGCCCGGCAGCAGGAAGCGCAGGAGGCGCTCCGCACGATCCAGACCGGCGGCCGATCGCGGCGCCGGTAGACCCCGGCAGGACGAGAACGGCGGCGAGCACCCGCCACGGGCGCGACAGCAGCGGAGCCCAGTATCCACAACCTGAGGAGAGCCAGAATGCTCGGTTCAATGAGGAGGGCGGTTGCGGCCGGCCGGCGGCCGGCCACGCTCTGCGTTCTCGTGCTGATCGCGCTGCTCGGTGCGTCGGTCCCGGCCTCGAGCGACGTCGCGTTCCACCCGGCAGTCGCCGCTGCCAGCGCGCTGCCCCCGCCGCCGGCCAGCAGCCGGATCCGGGCGGAGAACCTGCGGCCCGGTAGCACGGGCTGGCTGTCGCCAGAGCTGAGCCGGGCGCTGGACGCTCGGCTGCCGGCGGGCGACCCGCTTCACAGTACGTTGGGCGCCGCCGCGCCGCGGCAGGGCGGTGGACTCGACCAGGTCATCGCCGCGGACCCCTCCCAGACCTGGGTCGACACCGAAATCCGCGGCTACGTCGACCAGCCCAGCGTCAACAAGGGCGAGGACATTCGCCTGTACGTCAGCACTACCAAGCCGCTCTACGATCTGGAGATCTACCGGATGGGCTGGTACGGCGGCGCCGGCAGCCGGCAAGTGTACGTCGAGCGCGGCTTGCCGGGCCTCGACCAGCCGGTGCCCGCTCCCGATCCCAGCACCGGCATGGTCTCGCCCAACTGGTCGCTCTCCCGCACCCTCTCGACCGGCGCGGACTGGGAGAGCGGCGTCTACCTGATCCGGCTCATCACTACCGAGGGGAACATCGGCTACATGATCTTCGTGCTGCGTGATGACAGCCGTCCCGCGGACATCCTCTACCAGGTCCCGATGGCCACCTACCAGGCGTACAACAACTGGGGCGGCAAGAGTCTCTACGACATCCAGTCGCCGGGCGGCCGTGCCTACAAGGTCACGTTCGATCGGCCCTACGCCCAGTGGAACGGCGCGGGCGGTTTCTTCGACGGTGACTTCAACATGATTCGCTGGCTGGAGCGCGAGGGCTACGACGTCACCTACGCGACCAGCGTCGACGTCCAGTCCAACCCGGCCGTGTTCAACAATCGCAAGGTGTTCCTCTCCAACTGGCACGACGAGTACTGGTCGAAGACGATGCGCGACAACCTGACCGCGGCGCGCGACCGCGGCATGCACCTGGCCTTCTTCGACGCCAACAACATCTACACGCAGATCCGCTACGAAGCCAGCGCGGACGGCCGGCCCAACCGCGTGATCGTCTGCTACAAGGACGCCGCCCTCGACCCGATGGCCGCGACCGATCCGAGCGTCACGACGGTGCCTTTCCGGGACCCCCCGGTCAACCAGCCCGAAAACGCGCTGCTGGGCGTCATGTACGAGTCGGACTGGAACTTCGGGATCAGCTTCCCCTGGGTCGTCACCAACGCGAGCCACTGGGTCTATGAGGGCACAGGCTTACAGAATGGCGATTCGATCCCGGACATGGTCGGCTACGAGTACGACAAGGTCTGGGACAACGGCCACACCCCCAGGGACCTGCAGGTGCTCTCGGCCTCGCCGGTCGTCAACAGCCGGGGGGTGCAGTCGACCGCCAACGGCGCGATCTACACGGCCCCGAGCGGCGCCATCGTGTTCACCGCGGGCACCTTCTACTGGTCCTGGAAGCTGGACGACAACGACTACCAGCGGCACGGGGCGGACCCGCGCGTCCAGCGCATGACGGCTAATATCCTCAACCGCATGATCCAGACCGCCCCGACCGCCGCGGCGGCGGCGCCAGGTGCTGCCGCAGCCCCCGCCGTGACTCCCGATCAGGCTGGCGGCTCCGCCACCGCGCCCACCACGGCCGCCGTGCTGCCCACCAGCCAGCCGGTGAGCCTCCCATCGTCTCACAGCACGGACTCTCTCGCCCTCCCGCCCGCCTGGCCGGCGATCCTCAGCGCCTTGCTCGCCCTGGGCGCCACCACGCTCACCCTCGTGGTCAGCCGTCAGGAGCGGCATCGCCACTGACGCACGTCCTGCCGCGCCGACGACCAGTGCAGTCCACGGAGCACCGAGCCGCCCTTTCCGAGCGCCGGAGAGTCAGCCACCGAATCGCTCGGGCATAATGCTCCATCTGGAGGTGGGGCGTGAAGATCGACTCCTGGCTCCCCAGCCGGGCCTTCCGGCTACTCTGGCTGGCCGCGACGAGCGCCGCGCTCCTGGCCGGCTGCGGGGGACCCGCCGCACCGGCGCCGGCTGCCTCCGCACCCACACCGGCTCGCGCGTCAGCCACCTCCCCCGTCCCCTCCAGCCCGGTCGCATCTCCATCGGCACAGGTCGCGCCAGTTAGCGCGACGGTACGCATCGGCCACCTGCTCGCGCTGACCGACGCGGGGCTGTTCCTGGCGGTGGAGCGAGGCTACTTCGAGGAGCTCGGGATCACTCTGGACGTCCAGCAATTCGCAACCGTCGTCCAGGAGATTCCCCTGCTGAGCACCGACCAGCTAGATGTGGGCTTCGGCGGCGCGGGCAGCGCCGGCCTGTTCAACGCGATCAGCCGCAACGTCGTGATCAAGATGGTGGCCAACCAGGGCGTCGCGAGCGGCACCGACGAGGACCGGCCGTACTACGGCCTGGTCGCATCCAGGCGGCTCGTCGATAACGGGCAGATTACGCGGATCGCCGACCTGCGCGGCCTCCCCGTCAACGTGCTGGCGGAAGGGTCCCTGGCCCAGCTCCTGGTCAGCGCCGCTCTGCACAGCGACGGCCTGTCCCTCCCGGACGTTGAGCAGCAGACGCTCTCCTTCCCCGATACGCTGGCCGGGCTGCAGAACGGCTCGCTGGCCGCTTCGTTCCTGATCGAGCCGTTCATCACCCTCGGCCGGCAGCAGGGCACCATCGACCTGCTCGTCTCGACCGAGAAGCTGGCGCCTGGACGGGAGATCGCCGCCGTCTTCTACTCGGCCGGCTTCGCCCGCCAGCCCCAGGTGGCCAACAACTTCGTCCTGGCCTACCTCCGCGGCGTGCGCGATTACGTCGACGTCTTCTTCGCCGGCCGCGGCGACCGGGCCGCGGCGATCGCCCAGCTCGTCAAGCACCTGCCGGTCAAGGAGCCCGCGCTCTACGACCGGATGGCCATGCCCTACGTGAATCCGGATGGCCGCATCAACGCCGCGGACATCCGCGCCCAGCAAGACTGGTTCGTGTCCCAGGGCCAGGTCCAGCAGCCGGTCAACGTGGACCAGCTCGTCGACAACCAGTACGCCAACTACGCCGTCGGCGTGCTCGGTCCCTATCGGCCGTGAGCGCAGGTGCCGCGCGCGATGCCAATCTCCATCGCTTCCGAGCAGGGCGTTCGCGCGAGAGAAGCTGCCGCGACGGTTGACACGGCTCGTGGCGTAGCATGGGCCGTATGGCGGCCAAGCGCTAGAGCGCCAACCGCCGGCAATGGGCGGCTTGAAGCGACTGAGTGGAGGGGTGGTCGTGGGCACCTACATCTACGACCAGGCCTGGCAAGCGGAGCGGGAGCGCCTGCGCGCGCTCGAGGACCTGTACGACGAGCCATCCACACACCGGCTCGCCGCGCTCGGGGTGACGGCAGGGTGGCGATGTCTGGAAGTCGGCTGCGGGGCGGGCGGGGTGGCCCGGTGGCTCGCGGCGCGCGTGGGGGCGAGCGGCCAGGTCGTCGCCACCGACGTCGACCCCCGCTTCGTCGAAGGCGAGGCGACCGGAAACCTGGAGGTGTGGCGGCACGACATCGTCACGGACCCGCTGGAGGAGGGCGCCTTCGACCTGGTTCACGCCCGCGCGGTCCTGGAACACGTCCCTGCCCGCATGCAGGCCCTGGCTCGGATGGTGGCCGCGACTCGGCCGGGCGGCTGGGTGGTCGTCGAAGATGTGGATCTCGGCGGCCCCATGACCCAGGCCTGGCTGCGTTATGCCCTGCCCGCCGAGCACGCGCCGCTGTGCGAGCGCATCCTGCACGCGTTCGAGGTGCTCTTCGCGGCGGCCGGCGCGGACCCCAGATTCGGCCCGTCGCTGCCCGCGGCGCTCCGCGCAGTGGGCCTCACCAACGTCGGGGCCGAACTTCACGCGCCCTTCGTCTGGGGAGGAGGCGCGCGGGACTTCGGGCGGCTGAGCGCCCAGCACCTGCGCGGCCACATGGTCGGGGCCGGCCTCGTGACTGAGCAGGAGGTCGAGCGCTTCCTGGCTCTGACCGCGCGGGCCGATTTCGGTTGTCTCTCGGTGCCGATGGTCACGGCGTGGGGGCAGCGGCCGACTGGCCCTTGAGCTCGAGTGCGCCGCGATGCGTGCCGAGATCGTGCCAGGGTCCCGAGCGGTCACGAAGACTCGTCCGCTACGTATCGGACGACGGGCGGCGGATCACGGTCGGCGTCTCGTCGTCCGGACGGGACTCGGAGAGGCGACCCGGCGTCTGGAACGGCTCGGGCGCACCTGGCTCGGCACGGCGCGAGATCACCGTGCGCGCCTCACCCCGTTCGACCGGGGGAGGCTCGGGTGGCGCCGCGGACGACGGCGGAGGCTCCGGCGGTGCTGGCGGGAAGGGCGGCGGCGGAGGCTCCGGCGCGGCCGGGGTGAAAGGCGGCGGCGCGGGCATCATCGGGGGCGGGGGCGGGATCGGCGCGCCCATCACCGGCGGTGGGGGAGAGATCGGCGCGCTCGCCACCGGTGCCGGCCGCTCGGTGATGTGCTCCTCCGGCGGCCGACTGGCCTCGATCCTGCTCCCGGACAAGAGCGGCGGCGCCGAGGGCTGAACTGGCGCGGCGGGCGGCTCGGCCAGCCCGGCCAGCCCGCTGCCGATCACCGTGCGCGGCTCCGGGGCGGGCCGCTGGGAAGCCGCCATGACTCGAGGCGCGGTTGGGTTCTGAAAGCTGAACACGGCTCCGCCGATCACCACCACGTCGCGGTGCTGGAGCCGCTGCGGCACGCCCGGCTCGAGAGGCACGTCGTTCACCAGCACCGGGTTGGTGCTGCCGAGATCGATGAGCACCACCCCGGCGTTCTCCTGGCGGATCACGGCATGGTAGCGCGACACCATCGCGTCGTTCAGGACCAGGTCGTTGTCCTGGCCGCGCCCGATCGTAAACTGGCCTGAGTCGAGGTCGTGGCGGTGCCCGATGACGGGTCCACGCTGGGTGATCAGGAAGGGCGGCACGGTATCCTCCCGCGACTGGGCTTGATCTGACCTATCCCTCTGCCCCCGCGACGCTACCAGTATCGCGCGTCTCGCCCCAGGATGAAAGGGCCAGTGGAGCGCCGCTTAGCCGGCCGCTTCGATGCAGGACCGGATAGTCGTCGCCAGGCGCCGCGAGTCGTGACGCACGAACGGCTTGTCCACTGCGATGTTCCCGCCGACGAACCGCGTCGTGCGCCGCCACGAGCTGACATCGCCGAGCTGGACCGGATACGAGCTCGTCTCGGCGTAGGTCTCGCGCACCGTGCGCGGGATCTCTTTGGCATGATAGAGGACCACGTCCAACCGCGGCGCCCCGAGGTACAGCTCGACGGCCGACGCGAAGTCTCGCACCGTGTAGCCGTGCGTCTCGTTGGGCTTCGTCATCAAGTTGGCCACGTAGATCACCAGCGCCTTGCTCTCGACGATGGCCTGCGGCACGCCATCGACCAGCAGGTTCGGCACGATGCTGGTGTACAGGTCCCCCGGCCCGAGAATGATCACGTCGGCCTCGCGCAGCGCCGTGAGCGCCTCGTCGTAGCCGTGGACGCTCGGGTCCAGGTACACGCTGAGGACGGGCGCGTCGAGCAGGTCGCCGAGCGTGTCGATGTTGGCCTCGCCCCGGATCGTACTGCCATCCTCCAGCGTCATCACCAGGTCGCAGCTCTGGAGGGTCACCGGCAGCACGAGCCCGTGGACGCGGAACACCTCCTGCAGCCGGAGCACCGTCTCCGCCGTGCTCCCCGTGAGCTGTTCGAGGGCCGTGAACAGCAGGTTGCGCAAGGTGTGGCCGTCGAGGCTGCCGCCGCGGAAGCGGTGCCCCAGCAGCTCGCGCATCGTCTCGGGATGGTCTGACAGCGCCACCAGACAGCGCGTGAAGTCGCCCGGCGGCAGGATGCCGTACTCGTCGCGCAGCTTGCCCGAGCTGCCGCCCGAGTCCATCATCGAGACGATGGCGGTGAGTCGCTCACAGGCGGTGCGCAGGCCGCGGAGCAGCGTGTAGTGGCCGGTCCCGCCGCCGACGGTGACCACCCGATGGCTAAGCCGTCTGGCCATGCTCCGTCTCCAGCGATCGCCACGGCTGGCTCAGCGCCAGCGCCTGGTTCGGGTAGAAGTCCAGGACCCGGTGCAGCCGCGTGAGCTCGAACAGCGCGTACACGTCGGGCGAGGCGCCGAAGAAGCGGACCGCTCCGCCGCGCTCCTGGGCGAGCCGCACCAGCGACACCAGCGCGCCCAGGCCGCGGCTGTCGATCTCGCGGACGCCGGCCAGGTCCACCAGGATGCGCCGCGCTCCCCCCAGCACCACGGCTCGGAGCTGCTCGCGCACGGCCTCGGCGTACTGGAGCGCGATCGTGCCCCCGAGACCGACGACGGCGTACTCCGGTGCGAGCGAGACGTGGATCGTGACTCCCTGTCTCGCTCCCTCACTGCTCATCGGGTCCTCCAGCGTGCGCGGTGGAGGCGAGCCCCGCCTCCGAGCGATACCACTCCACCAGTCGTTCGAGCCCCTGGGCCACGCTGTAGCGCGGCTGCAGGCCCAATACGGTCCGCGCCCGGGTCGGATCGGTGTACGAGCGAAAAATGTCGCCGGTCCGCGGCGGCCCGAACACGGGCGCCTGCTCGCTGCCCACGATAGCACACAGGAGCTGGTACAGGCGTAGGATGGTGGTCTCTTCGCCGCGCCCGATGTTGAACCGCTGGTGGTCGCTCAGCGGCTCGGTCAGCGCCAGGCGGTTGGCCTCGGCCACGTCGGCCACGTAGATGAAGTCGCGCGTCTGCTCACCGTCGCCGTGGATCACCGGCGCCTGCCCGGCCAGCAGGCGATCCAGGAAGATGGAGATCACGCCCGAGTACGGGCTGTGCGGGTCCTGGCGCGGGCCGTAGACGTTGAAGTAGCGCAGCGACACCGTGGTCAGCCCGAATAGCTGCGAGTAGAGCGCGGTGTACTGCTCGGACTGCCACTTCTCCAGCCCGTAGGGCGACGTCGGCCCCGCGGCCATCTCCTCGGTCTTGGGCACGCCCGGCTGGTCGCCGTAGATCGCGGCCGAGCAGGCGAGCACGACGCGCCCGATGCCCTCGCGGCGCGCCGTCTCCAGCACGTTGACGGTCCCGGTCAGGTTGACCGCGTGGGTGAGGATCGGCTCCTCGACCGAGCGCGGCACCGAGGGGATGGCCGCCAGGTGGAGGATGGCTTCGGTGCGGGCCTGGCGGACGGCGGCCTGTAAGCCGGCCAGGTCCCGCACGTCGCCTTCCAGGAGCGCCACGCGGTCCGCCACCGCGGCCAGGTTGGCGCGCTTGCCCGTCGACAGGTCGTCCCAGACCGTTATCTCGTGGCCCGCCTCGACCAGCGCCTCGACGGTGTGCGACCCGATGAAGCCCGCGCCGCCAGTCACGAACACTCGCATGACGCCCTCCCCCTCCGGCCGGGCGAGCCCAGGGCCCCCGGGCTCGCTCTGGACTCTACTCCACCGTGACCGACTTCGCTAGGTTGCGGGGCTGATCGACGTCGCAGCCGCGCTCGACAGCCGCATAGTACGCCAGAAGCTGCATCGGGATCACGCTCACGATCGGTGACAGCAGCTCGGGCGTCGCCGGCACGTACATTACCTCGTCGGCGTGACGCGCGATCTCCTCGTCGCCGTCGGTCGCGATGGCCACCACTCGCGCCTGGCGGGCCTTGACCTCCTGCAGGTTGGATAGGACCTTGTCGTAGGTCCTGCTCTGCGTCGCCAGCGCCAGCATCAGCAGCCCGGGCTCGACGAGGGCGATCGGCCCGTGCTTCAGCTCGCCGGCCGGATAGCCCTCGGCGTGGATGTAGGAGATCTCCTTCAGCTTCAGCGCCCCTTCCAGCGCCGTTGGGTAGCCCACGCCCCGACCGAGGAACAGCAGGTGCGCGATGTTAGCGGTATCCGCGGCCACCCGCTGGGCCGGCTCGTGGCGCTCCAGGGTGGTGGCGATCAGGTCCGGCATCGCGTCGAGCGCGGCCAGCAGCTCGCGGCGCTGCTCGGCCGGCAGGCTGCCGCGGCGCCCCGCGATGTGCAGGCCCATCGTATACAGCACGGCGAGCTGGCCGGTGAAGGTCTTCGTGGCCACTACGCCGATCTCGGGCCCCACCCGCAGGTAGGCCACCGCACGGGCCCGCTGGGTCAGGCTGCTATCCACGACGTTGGTGATGGCGACGGTCTGGGCGCCCTCGTCGGCGGCGTACTCGGCCGCCGCCAGCGTGTCGGCGGTCTCGCCCGACTGGCTCACCGACACGAACAGTACACGGTCGTCCAGCGGCGGCGGCGCGTAGCGGAACTCCGAGGCGATGGCGACCTCGACGGGCAGGCGCAGCCACTCCTCCCAGGCGTACTTGGCGACGAGGGAGGCGTAGTGCGACGTGCCGCAGGCGACCAGGTAGACGCGCTCGACCCGATCCAGGTCCAGGCCGTCCAGCTCCGGCAGGTGCGTCTCGCCGCCGACGATCCGCCCGGCCAGCGCGGCGCGCACCGACCGTGGCTGCTCGTGGATCTCCTTCAGCACGAAGTGGGGATAGCCGCTCTTCTCGGCGGCGCCCTGGTCCCACTCCACCCGCAGCGCGTCGCGCACGACCTGCTGCTCGCGCTCGTCGTAGATGGTCACCGCGTCGCCGTCGAGCACGGCCAGCTCGCCGTCGCGCAGCCGCACCACATCGCGGGTGCGGGGCAGCAGGGCGGGGATGTCAGAGGCCAGGTAGTTGCCGTCCTGGCCCAGTCCGACCACCAGCGGCGCGTGGCGGCAGGCCCCGACCACCACCGACGGCTCGTCGCGGCTGAGCACGGCGATGGCGTAGGTGCCCTGCACCTTGGCCAGCGCCAGCCGCACGGCGCGGCGCAGCCGCGACGGGAACTCGCCGTTCGTCGTGCCGTCCAGGCGGGCCAGCTCCTCCTCGATCAGGTGGGCCAGCACCTCGGTGTCGGTCTGAGACTGGAAGCGGTGCTCGCGCGCCTCGAGCTGGGTCCGCAGCGCCGTGAAGTTCTCGATGATGCCGTTGTGGACGACGCACAGCCGCCCCAGGCAATCGGTGTGGGGATGGGCGTTCTCGTCCGAGGGGCGGCCGTGCGTGGCCCAGCGCGTGTGCCCGATCCCCGCCCGCCCGCGCGGCTGGTAGACCCCGACCAGCCGCGCTAAATTCTGCAGCTTGCCGGCGGCCCGGTAGACGGCTAAATCGTCGTCAGGCGTGATCACGGCGATCCCGGCCGAGTCGTAGCCGCGGTACTCCAGGCGGCGCAGTCCATCCAGCAGGTAATCCACCGCCTCGTCGCGCCCCGCGTAACCCACGATGCCGCACATCCGATTGCCCCTCTCTCGTCCTCTGGAGTCTGGCACCCAGCGCTCCTGTCTCCGCGTGCCACGCAGGAGAAGGAGCCGCCAGGCGCCGCTCGTCCGCGGCTCGCGCGACCGTCACGGTCGCCTTCAGCACCGGCTGCCGAGCCGCACCCTCCGAAGCGGAGCGACGGCGGTCCGCTTCGTTACTCAGACTCTATGCGCTGGCGGCGCTAGAGGCTGTGGCGTAGTTTACGGGGGGAGTGTGAAGCTGGCTACTTCTCATCGGTGATGGGATCGACCCTCAGCCTTGACTCCAGCTTCCCTGGTCGACCTCGATGAGGAGGTTGCCGTAGGCGTCCACGCGCAGGCGGTCGCCGGGCTCGACGACCGTGGTCGTGCCCGGCTCGTCGACCAGGGCGGGGCCGTCCAGCACCGCGCCGAGCGGCAGCGCCGTCCGCGCGTAGGCCGGCCAGTCCTGCCAGCCCGCTCCCTCGGCGTAGACGCGGCGGCGGGCACGGGGTGCCGGCGGCGCGGCGTCGCGCGCGACCTCCCCGCGCTGCAGTGGCGGCTTCTTCACCACCCCGATCACGGCCACGCGCAGGCTGACCAGCTCGCACTCCTCGGCCGGCGCCGAGTGGCTGTAGCGCTGCTCGTGCGCCTCGTCGAACAGCCGCTTGACTATCGCGCGGTCCTCCTCGGTCGCCAGGTGCGGCGGGAGCTGGACGGTCACGGCGTGCTCCTGGCGGACGTAGCGCATGTCGGCGGAGCGGCGCGCGGTGATCCCTTCCAGGTCGATGCCGAACTGCGCGATCTCCTGGCGGCCGCGCGCCTCCAGCTCGGCCCACATCTGCTCCAGCTCGCCCAGGTCGGCGGCGCTCAGTCGCACCACGTGGGTCAGCACGTAGTCGCGGCGCAGGTCGGCGCGCAGCATGCCCACCGCCGAGAACACCGCCGGCGCGGTCGGGACGAGCACCTGCGGCACGGCCAGCTCGCGCGCCAGGGCGCTGGCGTGCAGCGGCCCGCCGCCC
>Ga0070741_10007935_pt1 | contig 21611 bp, 18 predicted proteins | sample Coa_R1_4_FD_66440 | JGI IMG/M metagenome (GOLD analysis project Ga0070741, IMG submission 66440) | Surface soil microbial communities from Centralia Pennsylvania, which are recovering from an underground coalmine fire - Coalmine... | ecosystem: Environmental > Terrestrial > Soil > Unclassified ... | reverse complement strand
CCTCGGCGACTCCTGGCAAAACCGTACTGCGCTCACTATTCTCCCCGCGCTAACCAAAGTCGCTGCGCGTCGTCTCAGCGAGTCGAGGATGCGCAAACGCAGGGGCGGCTCCGGCTGCCCCTCGAATCACCAGAAAGGAGCGGAATGACGAAAAGGCTTTTGCTCTCGGTTGCCGCGCTGGCGCTCGGAGCAGGCCTGCTCGTGACCGCGGCCGTGGCCGCGAAGTCGCCGAGCAAGGCCGCGAAGCCGAACGCCAAGGCTGCCGCCGGCAAGACGGGCGGCACGCTGCGGGTCAACCTGCAGAGCGATACCGACTATGTCGACCCGGCGCTCGCGTACTACCAGACGTCATGGCAGTTCGAGTACGCGACGTGCGCGAAGCTGCTCAACTACCCGGACAAGGCTGCACCGGCCGGGTCGCAGCTCCAGCCGGAGCTGGCCACGAGCATGCCGCGCGTCTCCGCGGACGGCAAGACGTACACGTTCACGATCAAGAGCGGCAAGCAGGCCTACCACTTCAACACCGGTCAGGCCGTGACCGCTGCGAACGTCGCCTACGCGATCCAGCGTGACCTCAACCCGAAGATGCAGTCCCCGGCAGCATCGTTCCTGACGGACATCCTTCAGGGAGCCGAGGCGTACAACTCCGGCAAGGCGAACAGCATCTCGGGCGTCCAGGTCAAGGGCAACACGCTGACGATCAAGCTGATCAAGCCGTCACCGGACCTGCTGGCACGGCTGGCGATGCCGTTCTTCTGCGCGATCCCGGCGAACCTGCCGATCGTGCCGGAGGGCGTGCACTCGCTGCCCGGCGCCGGCCCGTACTACGTCGCCAGCTGGACGCCGAACCGCCAGATCGTGCTGAAGCGGAACCCGCGCTACAAGGGGCCGCGGCCGCACAACCTGGACAACATCGTCTACACGGTCGGCGTCGACCTGAACGCGACGCTGCTCCAGGTCAAGCAGGCCCAGGCCGACTACGCGGGTGACGGCGTGCCGCCGGCCGCATACGCCGGCCTCGGTCAGCAGTACGGCGTCAACAAGACGCAGTTCTACGTCAACCCGACGCTGTCGTTCCGGTATCTCGCGCTGAACACCTCCCGGCCGCTCTTCTCGAACGTGAAGCTGCGCCAGGCGGTGGGCTATGCGATCGACCGGCCGACGCTCATCCGCAACCGCGGCAAGTACGCCGGCATCCGTGCCGACCACTACCTGCCGAACGGTCTGCCGGGCTCGCCGAAGAACCAGTCGGTGAAGGTCGGGGCGGCCGGGTACCCGCTCGTCGGCGCGAACCCGGCGAAGGCGAAGCAGGTCGCCGGCTCGATCTCGGGCAACCCGACGGCGGTCCTGTACACCTGCAACGCGGGCGTCTGCCCGATCAACGCGCAGGTGATCCAGTACAACCTGAAGCAGATCGGGATCAACGTGGACGTCAAGCAGTTCGTCCGCGGCGTCCAGTTCCAGAAGGAAGGCGTGAAGGGCGAGCCCTTCGACATCGCGTACGAGGGCTGGATCGCCGACTACGCGGATCCGTTCGACTTCATCAACATCCTCCTGGACGGAAGCACGATCCACGAGACCAACAACGTCAACTTCTCGTACTTCAACAACCCGACCTACAACAAGAAGATGCAGGACGCCGCGAGGCTCTCCGGCTCCGCTCGCTACTCGTCGTACGCCAAGCTGGACATCGACCTGTCGAAGAACCAGGCGCCGCTCCAGTCGTGGACGTTCGACACCCAGCGTGACTTCTTCTCGTCGAAGGTCGACCCGAAGTGCGTGACGTACCAGCCGGTCTACACGATGGACCTGGCAGCGCTCTGCCTGAAGTAGCGAGCCAGTGCTGAATCGCCGTACGGGGCGCCGGTCTCGCCACCGGCGCCCCGACGGCAGCTGGAGTACAGTGGCCCCCGACCGGATCGCGTACAGAGGAGGAAGAGAGTGATCCGCTACATCATCCGGCGCGTTCTCTGGGCCGTCGTCCTCTTCCTCGTCGTCACCTTCGTCACCTACGTCATCTTCTTCGTCATCCCGGCGAACCCGGCGCGCCAGGCGGCGGGGAAGGCGGCGACTCCCGAGCAGATCGCGGCAGCCGCCCACCGGCTCGGGCTCGACCGGCCGTGGTACGTCCAGTACGAGAAGTTCCTCGACCGGTTGATCGTCCACCAGTCGCTCGGCCACTCGTTCGCGAACCGCCAGAACGTCAACGACATCGTCGCCAACGCCGCGCCCGTGACCGCCTCGCTCGTGATCGGCGGCGCCTTCTTCTGGATGCTCCTCGCCCTGCCGATCGGGATCTTCTCCGCCTTACGACCCCGCTCGATGATCGATCGCGGGGCGATGATCTTCGTCCTGATCGGCATCTCCGCGCACCCGGTGTGGATCGGGCTGATCTTCTCGTACGTCTTCGGCTACAAGCTGGGCTGGTTCCCGATCACGGGCTACTCCGACTTCTTCAACCCGCCGCTCGGCCAGGAGGGGGGACCGTGGCCGTGGTTCCACAGCATGGTGCTGCCGTGGGCGACCTTCGCGCTCCTCTTCTCGGCGCTGTACGTGCGGATGATCCGTGCGAACGTGACCGAGGCGCTGAACGAGGACTACGTGCGCACCGCGCGCGCCAAGGGCGCTCCGGAGTCGACGGTGATGCGCTCCCACGTCCTGCGCAACGCCATGCTTCCGGTCGTGACCATGCTCGGCATGGACATCGGCATCGGCATGGGCGGCGCCATCTTCACCGAGAGCGTCTACAGCCTCCCGGGGCTCGGCCGCACGGCCGTCAACGGCCTGTTCAACTTCGACCTGCCGACGGTGCAGGGGATCATCGTCTTCGTGACGATCGTGATCATCACGATGAACCTGCTCGTCGACCTGCTCTACGCCTGGATCGACCCACGGATCCGGCTAGCCTGAGCGCAGACCCGTGGCACTCCTCGACGTCAAGGATCTGAAGACCCACTTCCGGACCGACGACGGCATCGTCAAGGCCGTCGACGGCGTGAGCTTCTCCGTCGAGAAGGGCAGGACGCTGGGCATCGTCGGCGAGTCCGGCTCGGGCAAGAGCGTCACCTGCCTGACGATCATGGGCCTGAACAACCGGCGCAACACGATCTCGAGCGGCGAGGCCCTGTGGAAGGGCGAGAACCTGCTGACGATGAGCCCGCGGCAGCTCCGGGACATCCGCGGCAACGAGATCGCGATGATCTTCCAGGATCCGATGACCTCGCTGAACCCGGTGCACACGGTCGGCCGGCAGCTGGTCGAGGCGATCCTCCTCCATCAGGACGTGACCAAGGCGGCTGCCCGCGCCCGCTCGCTGGAGCTGCTGAAGGCGGTCGGCATCCCGCGCGCCGAGCAGCGGATCGACGACTATCCCCATCAGTTCTCGGGCGGCATGCGGCAGCGCGTGATGATCGCGATGGCGCTCGTCAACAACCCGGACCTGCTGATCGCCGACGAGCCGACCACGGCGCTCGACGTCACCACCCAGGCGCAGATCCTCAACCTGATGAAGCGCCTCCAGAACGAGTTCGGCAGCGCGATCATCCTGATCACCCACGACCTCGGCGTCGTCGCCGAGGTCGCCGACGACGTGGCGGTCATGTACGCCGCCCGCGTCCAGGAGGAAGGAGACGTCCGGGCGCTCTTCAACCGCCCGAACCACCCCTACACCTGGGGCCTGCTGGGGTCGCTGCCGCGGCTCAACCAGGACGTCGAGCGACTCGTCCAGATCAAGGGCCAGCCGCCCTCGCTCCTCTTTCCGCCGAAGGGCTGCCGCTTTCATCCACGCTGTCCGTACGTGATGCCGATCTGCCGCGAGACCGAGCCGGAGCTCGCTCTGGTGCCGGAGCAGGAGGGGCTTCATCGCACCCGCTGTCACCTCGACCAGGCCACGAAGGACGCCGAGGCCCAGAAGGTCATCGCCGGCACGCTGGCGGAGGCGATCTGATGGCCGCGCAGCCGGAGCCCGCGGTTCAGGTCGAGGGCGCCGAGCTCGAGCTCACGGGCGACGAGCTGCTCGTCGTCGACAACGTCAAGAAGCACTTTCCCGTCACCCGCGGGATCATCTTCCAGAAGCAGATCGCCGCGGTGAAGGCGGTCGACGGGGTCAGCTTCACGCTCAACGAGGGGGAGACGCTCGGGATCGTCGGCGAGTCGGGTTGCGGAAAGTCGACGCTCGCACGCTGCATCATGCGCCTCCTCGACCCGACGTCGGGGCGGATCATCTTCGGCGGTCACGACATCACCCGCTACTCGCGCGCGGAGATGCGGCCGGTCCGGCGCCAGATGATGATGATCTTCCAGGACCCGTACGCGTCGCTGAACCCGCGCAAGCGCGTCGGGTTCATCGTCGGCGAGCCGCTGGAGGTGCACGGGCTCGGAACGCCCGAGGAGGTCAAGCGCCGCGTCCAGGAGCTGCTCGAGATCGTCGGGCTCAACCCCGAGCACTACAACCGCTTTCCGCACGAGTTCTCCGGCGGACAGCGGCAGCGGATCGGCGTCGCCCGCGCCCTCGCGATCAACCCGAAGCTGATCGTCTGCGACGAGCCGGTCTCTGCGCTGGACGTCTCGGTCCAGGCCCAGATCCTCAACCTCCTCAAGGACCTCCAGGAGGAGTTCCGGCTCACCTACGTGTTCATCGCCCACGACCTGAACGTCGTCCGGCACATCTCCGACCGGGTGATGGTCATGTACCTCGGGCACGCGGTCGAGATCGCCGAGCGCCACGCGCTGTACGCGGAGCCGAAGCATCCCTACACCGGCGCGCTGCTCTCGGCCGTGCCGATTCCCGACCCGGACCTCGGGCGGGCGCGGAAGCAGGTCGTGCTCGAGGGCGACGTCCCGAACCCGATCAACCCGCCCTCGGCATGCTGGTTCCATCCGCGCTGTCCCCGGTTCCACGCGGGCCACTGCGACGTGGAGACGCCGCTGCTCCGCCGGGTCGGGCCCGCGCACTACACGGCCTGCCACTACCCGCTCGAGCGGTGGCCGATGTCCGAGGAGGAGATCCGGCGGGGCGCGTACGCGACGCGCGAGCCCGCCGCAGCGACCGAGTAACCATGCGGCGGATGCTGCTCGACGCGGGCCGCCGGTTCGTCAAGCTCCTCGCCGGCATCAGCGTCGCGACGACCGTGGGCGGCCTCGCAGTCGGCGCGCTCGCGGGGGAGTCCCTCGACCGGTCGGTCTCCCTCGGCTTCTACGTCGTCGGCTCCTTCCTCCTGGTCGCCGGCTTCTTCGTCGGCAATCGCGGTCCCGTCCGGCCGAAGAGCGCGGCGGAGGGGTTCAGCATCGTGCCGTTCTTCGGCACCCGGTCGGTCCGCTGGGCCTCGCGCGAGGAGCAGCAGGAGACGATCAACCTGTCGGCGATCTTCGTCGTCGTCGGCCTCATCCTCGTGCTGATCGGGATCGCCGTCGACAGCCGCTACGGGCTGCTCTAACTAACTCCCGTGCCCGGCGGGCGTCGTAATCGACAGATGCAGGTTCGTCCTGAGCAATGCGACCGTGCGCGCGAGTACGCCTCCCGGCGTCTCGACGGCGAGCTCGGAGAGCTCGAGCGGCACCTGCTGCGCGCCCACCTGAGCCGCTGCCCCGAGTGTCGCGAGTTCGAGGGCGCGATCTCCGCGCAGACGAGGTGGCTGCGCAGCCAGAAGCTCGAGCGGCTCGTTCGGCGCGTCGAGGTCCCCCGGCGCCGCGTCCGGGTGACGACGGTCCGGAACCGCATCGCGGTCGCGGCGGCCTTCGCGCTCGCCCTCGTCGGCTCCCTGCACGCGGTCGACGTGCTGCGGACGAACAGGCCGGTGCTCGAATCGCCGGGCGCCGGAGCCGCCTCGAGCGCGAGCGTCGACCGCGAGTTCAAGAACGCCAGACGGGCGAACCTCGCCACCCATCGGCTGCAGCCCTCGCTGCTGCGGCAGATCGCGGCCTCCGAGTAGGACACTTCCTCCGCGGTACGCTTCCATCGGTGCTGCCTTCGCTGCTGAGCTCGTACGTCTGAGCGCTCGACCACGAGGCCCGTGTGGCCGCGTTGATGGAGGCGTCCTCGCCGCTGCCGAAGGAGGTCCGGACGCGCTCCGCCTTCGGTAGACTCCGGGCGCTTGCCCGCGGAAGAGCGCGCCGGGCAGGGCCTCTCGTGGTGCAACCCCCTCTTCAGGAGTCCAATGGCTAACGAGCAAAACGTGGGCAAGGTGGTCGAGGTCAAGGGTGTCGTGATCGACGCCGTCTTCACCGGCACGCTGCCCGGGATCAACAACGCGCTTCGCATCACGGTTCCCCACGGTGGGGGGCCGGGCGACGGCGCCTCCGCCACCGACCTGATCGCCGAGGTCCAGCAGCATCTCGGCGACGACCGCGTCCGCGCGGTCGCGATGGACTCCACCGACGGCCTCCCGCGCGGCGTCGACGTCGTCGACACCGGCGCGCCGATCAGCGTCCCCGTCGGCAAGGACACCCTCGGCCGCCTCTGGAACGTGCTCGGCGAGCCCGTCGACGAGAAGGAGCCGTCGGAGGGCGAGCGCTGGCCGATCCACCGCGACCCGCCCGAGTTCCGCGACCTGTCGCCGAAGGCCGAGATCTTCGAGACCGGGATCAAGGTGATCGACCTGATCGCGCCCTTCGTCCGCGGCGGCAAGATCGGGCTCTTCGGCGGTGCCGGCCTCGGCAAGACGGTGCTGATCCAGGAGCTGATCCACAACGTCGCCGAGCAGCACGGCGGCGTCTCCGTCTTCGCCGGCGTCGGCGAGCGGACGCGCGAGGGCAACGACCTCTGGCTGGAGATGACCGAATCCGGCGTGATCGACCGCGTCGCGCTCGTCTACGGCCAGATGAACGAGCCGCCCGGTGCGCGGCTGCGCGTCGGGCTCTCCGGGCTGACGATGGCCGAGTACTTCCGCGACGAGGGCCAGGACGTCCTCTTCTTCATCGACAACATCTTCCGGTTCGTGCAGGCGGGGTCGGAGGTGTCGGCGCTGCTCGGGCGCATGCCGAGCGCCGTCGGCTACCAGCCGACGCTCGCGACCGAGATGGGGCAGCTGCAGGAGCGGATCACGTCGACCCGTGTCGGCTCGGTCACCTCCGTCCAGGCGATCTACGTCCCGGCGGACGACCTCACCGACCCCGCGCCGGCGAACACCTTCGCCCACCTGGACGCGTTCATCGTGCTCTCGCGCGGGATTTCCGAGAAGGGCATCTACCCGGCGATCGACCCGCTCGACTCGAACTCCCGGGCGCTGCAGCCGGGCGTGGTGGCTCAGGAGCACTACGAGACGGCCACGCGCGTGCAGGAGGTGCTGCAGCGCTACAAGGACCTGCAGGACATCATCGCCATCCTCGGCATGGACGAGCTCTCGGACGAGGACAAGCTCGTCGTCCAGCGGGCCCGGAAGGTCGAGCGGTTCTTCTCGCAGCCCATGTTCGTCGCCGAGGCCTTCACCGGCCGCCCGGGCTCGTACGTGAAGCTGGAGGACACGGTCAAGGGCTTCGCCGAGATCCTCGACGGCAAGCACGACGACCTGCCCGAGCAGGCCTTCTACATGGTCGGGACGATCGAGGAGGCGGTCGCCAGCGCCTCCGAGCAGGCCGAGCCGGCCGCCGCGTAGTGGCCGACGGGCAGAGCACGTTCGAGGTCTCCCTGGTCACGCCCGAGGGCGCGGCGTTCGAGGGCGAGGCCGAGATGCTGATCGTCCCCGGTGCGGACGGCGAGATCGGCGTCCTCGCACGGCACGCGCCGCTGGTGGCGATGCTGAAGGCGGGCTCGACGCGCGTGCACGTCCGGCGCGGCCAGGAGGTGCGCGAGTTCGCGACCGGACCGGGATTCTTCAAGGTCGAGCAGGACCGCGCGCTCGCGCTCGTCGACGACGCCGTCGACGTCGACGACATCGACGGCGCCCGGGCGCAGGAGCAGCTCGAGGCGGCGCAGGCCGAGCTGGAGCGCATCGAGGCCGGCGAGTCGGACGCCGACCGCTGGCAGCTCGAGCAGCGGATCCGGCACGCCGAGAACCAGCTCGCGGTGGCGAGCGGAAGCGGGGGCGGCGGGTTCCGGCCGCGTACCGCCGCCGGCCCCGAGCACATCTGATTCGTCACGGGGGAACCCAGGGTTCCCCCGTGAGCCCCCTCCTTCTGGGAGTCGACTTTCGGGTCGTTCTCTGCCTCCCGCCGGGCGAAGCCCGGCTCCGGCCGCGGCTGCAGGCGCTCACGGAGCCGGGTCTGGCCCACCCGGGCTCCTTGGGCTACGCTCAGAGAACCCGGAAAGCTTTGAACGGCAGCTTGGCGACCGGGTCACCAAACGCCTAAAGAGCCCGCGGTTCGGCCGGATCCGCGACTCTGAGGGCGAGGCCGCGGAGATGGAGAACAGGATCGAACACCTCAGAAAGCTGCTCGACGAGCGGATCGTGCTGCTCGACGGCTCGTGGGGCGTCCTGATCCAGCGCGACGTGCGCGGGGAGGAGGCCTACCGCGGCGAGCGCTTCCGCGACCACCCCCGTGACGTCGCGGGCGATCCCGACCTGCTCAACCTGACGAGGCCCGAGATCGTCCTCGACATCCACCGGCGCTACTTCGCGGCCGGCGCCGACATCGCCACGACCAACACCTTCACGGCGACGCGGATCGGCCAGGCCGACTACGGCCTCGAGGACCACGCGGCCGAGATGAGCCTCGAGGGCGCGCGCCTCGCCAGGCAGGCGGCGGACGAGGCGGGCGGCTTCGTCGCCGGCTCGGTCGGGCCGCTGAACGTGTCGCTGTCGGTCTCGCCCAAGGTCGACGACCCCGGCTACCGCTCGGCGACCTTCGACCAGGTCCGCGACACCTACGCCGAGCAGATCGCCGCGCTCGTCGAGGGCGGAGTCGACCTGCTGCTGATCGAGACCGTCTTCGACACGCTGAACGCGAAGGCGGCGATCGCCGCGGCGCTCGACGTCGCACCCGACCTGCCCCGCTGGATCTCGTTCACGGCGATCGACGTCAGCGGGCGCAACCTCTCCGGTCAGACGGTGGAGGCGTTCTGGGCGTCGATCGAGCACGCCGAGCCGCTGATCGTCGGCGTCAACTGCTCGCTCGGCGCGGCGCAGATGCGGCCGTACGTCGAGTCGCTCGCGCGCATCGCGACCACCTACGTGTCCTGCCACCCCAACGCCGGCCTGCCGAACGCCTTCGGCGAGCACGACGAGCTGCCGGAGGACACGAGCCGGCATCTGGCCGAGTTCGCAGAGGCCGGGCTCGTCAACGTCGTCGGCGGCTGCTGCGGCACGACGCCCGCGCACGTGGAGGCGATCCGCGCGCTCGTGGAGGGACAGGCGCCGAGACGAGTCCCGAGCGTCGAGCGCCGGCCGCGCTTCAGCGGTCTCGAGCCGTTCGAGATCGGCCCCGACACCGGGTTCGTGATGGTCGGCGAGCGCACGAACGTCACCGGCTCGACCCGGTTCCGGCAGCTGATCGAGGCGGGCGACTACACCGGTGCGGTCGACGTCGCGCTCGAGCAGGTGCGGGGCGGAGCGAACGTCCTCGACGTGAACATGGACGCCGACCTGCTCGACGCCGAGGAGGCGATGACCACCTTTCTGAACGTGATCGCGACCGAGCCGGAGATCGCCCGGCTGCCGATCATGGTCGACAGCTCCCGGTTCTCCGTGATCGAGGCGGGCCTGAAATGCCTGCAGGGCAAGGGCATCGCCAACTCGATCAGCCTGAAGGAAGGCGAGGAGGCGTTCCTCGCCCAGGCGCGGACGATTCGCAGGCTCGGGGCGGCGGTCCTGGTGATGGCCTTCGACGAGGAAGGCCAGGCCGACACGACCGAGCGGAAGGTGGAGATCTGCGCCCGCGCCTACCGGCTGCTCGTCGAGCAGGCCGGCTTCCGGCCCGAGGACGTGATCTTCGACCCGAACGTGCTCGCGGTCGCGACCGGGATCGAGGAGCACAACGGCTACGCCAAGGCGTTCATCGACGCGCTGCCGCAGATCAAGGATCGGTGCCCGGGCGCCCGGACCTCGGGCGGGATCTCGAACCTCTCCTTCTCGTTCCGGGGCAACGACGTCGTGCGCGAAGCGATGCACTCGGCGTTCCTCTACCACGCCATCCGTGCCGGGCTCGACATGGGGATCGTCAACGCCGGCCAGCTGGCCGTCTACGAGGACGTCGATCCGGAGCTGCTCGAACGGGTCGAGGACGTCCTCTTCGACCGCCGGCCGGACGCCACGGAGCGTCTCGTCGAGCACGCGGGCACCGTCTCCGGCGAAGGAACCCGGCGCGAGCTCGACCTTCGCTGGCGCGACGCGCCGGTCGAGGAGCGCCTCTCGCACGCGCTCGTCCACGGGATCGTCGACTACATCGAGGAGGACGTCGAGGAGGCGCGGCAGCGCTATCCGCGCCCGCTCGACGTGATCGAAGGGCCGCTGATGGACGGGATGAAGGTCGTCGGCGACCTGTTCGGCTCGGGCCGCATGTTTCTCCCGCAGGTGGTGAAGAGCGCGCGGGCGATGAAGCGCGCGGTCGCATACCTCGAGCCCTACATGGCGGCCGAGCGCGCGGACGGAGCTGCGCGGACGCAGGGGAAGGTCGTCCTCGCGACCGTCAAGGGCGACGTGCACGACATCGGCAAGAACATCGTCGGCGTCGTGCTCGGCTGCAACAACTACGCCGTCGTCGACCTCGGCGTGATGGTCCCGGCGGACAAGATCCTCGACACGGCGGTCGCCGAGGGTGCGCACGTCGTCGGGCTCTCCGGCCTGATCACCCCGTCGCTCGACGAGATGGTCGGCGTCGCCCGCGAGATGCAGCGCCGCGGGCTCGAGCTGCCGCTCCTGATCGGGGGCGCGACGACGTCGAAGCAGCACACGGCCGTCCGGATCGCCCCCGAGTACGCGCAGCCGACCGTGCACGTGCTGGACGCCTCCCGCGTCGTCGCCACCGTGTCCGGCCTGCTCGACCCCGATCGGGCCGTCGAGCTCGACCGGGAGAACCGCGAGCTCCAGGACCGGCTGCGGGCACAGCACGCCGCGCGCGACCGAAAGCCCCTCCTCCCGATCGACGCCGCGCGGCTGAACCGCCACCGGGTCTCGTTCGACCAGGTCCAGCCGCCGCCCTTCACCGGCGCCCGGCCGGTCGAGGCCGACCTCGAAACCCTGCGTCGGTTCATCGACTGGCAGTTCTTCTTCCACGCCTGGGACCTGAAGGGCAAGTTTCCGGCGATCCTCGACCGCCCGGAGGCGCGAGAGCTCTACGACGACGCGGTCGAGGCCCTGGACGAGATCGTCCGCGAGGGCTCGCTGCACGCGCGCGGCGTCTACGGGTTCTGGACGGCGCATGCGGACGGCGACGACGTCCTGCTCGACGAGGGCACCCGGTTCTGCTTCCTGCGGCAGCAGTTCGACTACGGCGACGACCGCCCCAACCGGTGCCTGGCCGACTACGTCGCCCCGGAGGCCGGAAGCGCCGCGGGCAACCCCGCCGCGCCCGGCGGCGATGCGATCGGCGCCTTCGCGGTCGGCGTCCACGGGGCCGACGAGCTGGCCGCGCGGTTCGAGGCCGAGCACGACGACTACCGCGCGATCATCGTCAAGGCGCTCGCCGACCGGCTGGCCGAGGCCTTCGCCGAGCACCTCCACGCCGAGGTGCGGCGGGCCTGGTACGCCCCCGGGGAGCAGCTCTCGAACGAGGAGCTGATCGCGGAGCAGTACCGGGGGATCCGGCCGGCCTTCGGCTACCCCGCATGCCCCGACCACAGCGAGAAGAGCAAGCTGTTCGCCCTGCTCGGCGCCGAGGAGGCCGGCTTCCGGCTGACCGAGACGTACGCCACGCTCCCGGGGGCCAGCGTCGGCGGCGTGTACTTCGCACATCCGGACGCGCGGTACTTCTCCGTCGGCCGCATCGGCCGCGACCAGGTGGAGGACTATGCCTGTCGCAAGGGCACGACGGTCGCCGAGGTCGAGCGCTGGCTGAGGCCCAACCTGGCCTACGAGCACGCGGAGCCGTCGCCAGTAGGATGACCGCCGGCGGATGAGGCGGGCAACCCTGATCGGCGCGATCGCCGCCGTCCTCGTTCCCGCTGCGCTGGCGGCGAACGGCGACCCGCAGAAGAAGCTGACGAAAGCCGACCAGGCCCGCGCCCGTGCCGCCTCGCTCAGGCTGGGCGACTTCCCCGCGGGCTGGCGGGCCGAGCGATCGCCGAGCAGCAGCTCCGAGCCGCGGTGCTCGAACTACAACCCGGACCAGTCCGACCTGGTCGAGACGGGCGACTACGACTCGCCCGACTTCACGCGCGCGGACGGCTCGTTCGTCTCCTCCTCGACCGGCGTCTTCCGAACCGCCCGCATGGCCAGGACCGCCTACGCGCGGGTGGTCAGGCCCGAGCTTCCGGACTGCTTCGCCGAGCTCTTCCGCAAGGGCACCGGCAACCCGAAGGCGGTGAAGATCCTCGGCTCCGGAACGCTCGCGTTCCCGGCGTACGGCGACCGCTCGAACGCGTATCGCCTTCGCGCCACCTACACCGCCCAGGGCCAGACCGTCGGGCTGACGATCGACATCGTCGTCTTCAACCAGGGCCGCGTCGATGTCGCGACCATCTTCCTCGGGCTCGGACGCCCGCTGCCGACCGCGTTCGAGCGGTCGCTGATCGACCGGCTCGCCGCCCGCGCCCACTAGGTAGCCGACACGGCGCCTGGGCCGACGGCGGGCTCGGGTATCCTGGCGCGACGCGCCCAGGACGAGGGCGCGTCGTGTGTACGCATGCGAACCACGCTGAAGCGAGGAATCGGCCGAGGCGGCGTCCTCGACGGGAACGGGCACTCCGTTCTTCCGCCCTCGACCCTGACGCCGATGCGGCGGTACCGCCAGCCGGACCCGCCGCGGCGCTCGCCGGCGCGCCTCGTCGGCCGGATCCTGCTCTGGGTCGCGGCCGCGATCGTCGTCCTCGTCGTCGGCGGCGTCGCCGGCGTCTACCTCTGGCTGCACGAGGACGTCGTCGCCGCCGTCCAGCCGCACTCCGCGGACACCAAGTCGGCCCAGAAGTTCCTCGGCGACGTCCCGCCGCCCGACCACGCGGCGATCGCGCTCGTGATCGGCTACGACCATCGGGCGAACGAGGACGCCGGAACGCCGTCGCGATCCGACACGGTCATGCTGCTCCGGACCGACCCGACGACGAAGACGATCTCCATGCTCTCCTTCCCGCGGGACATGGTCGTCAGCGTCCACTGTCCGGGTCAGGAGCCCTTCACGGCCAAGATCAACGCCGCCTACTCGGCCTGCGGGGCGAAGGGCACGGTCCAGACCGTCCACGACCTGATCGGGCTGCCGATCAACTACCTGATCACCGTCAACTTCCGCGGCTTCAAGCAGGTCGTGAACAAGCTCGGCGGCGTCTGGATCGACGTCGACCGCCGCTACTACAACAACCAGGGCGGCTCCTGCTACAGCTGCTACGCGAAGATCAACCTCCAGCCCGGGTACCAGCGGCTCACGGGCGGCAGCGCGCTCGACTACGTTCGCTACCGGCACACGGACTCGGACTTCTACCGCGTCCAGCGGCAGCAGCAGTTCGTCAAGGCGGTCAAGTACCAGTTCGAGCACAACTTCAGCTTCCTGAAGGCGCCGGGGATCATCCGCGCCGTCGCGAAGAACATGGAGATCGCGTCCGGCGGCGGCGGCGGCGTCTCGGGCTCGACGATGCTCCGCTACGCGCGCTTCATCTACGGGCTGCCCTCGGGTCACTTCTTCCAGGCCCAGATCCAGGGCCTGACCGGCTACGCCGACCTGCGCACCGATCCGTCGAACATCCAGGCGGCGGTGCAGGACTGGTTGACGCCTGACGTCGAGGCGGCGACGGTCGCCACCGACGTCGCGCTCGGCCGGAGGGTGAAGACGAAGACGCCCCCGCCGGACAAGACGACCGTCACCGTCCTGAACGGGAACGGCGTCGCCGGGTCGGCCGGCAACGCCGGCTACGCGCTCGCGCAGCGAGGCTACCGGCTCGTCGAGCGCCCTCCGAACGCGACCGGCAACGCGCCGAACTTCAAGTACTTCCACACGACCATCTACTGGAATCCCGACGCCGACGGCGCGAAGGAGGCGGCCCAGTCGGTCGCCAAGCTGTTCGCCCCCGCCGACCTGCAGAAGCTCTCGCCTGCGATCAGGCCGCTCGCGAACGGCGCCATGCTGACCGTGGTCGTCGGCCAGACGTTCAGCGGCTCGATCGCGCCGGCTCCGGCGCCGCGGGTGCCGACGAAGCGGGTCCCGGCGCACGTGATGTCGAACCCGTACGACACGCCGACCCTGCTTCGCGCCGTCCAGAAGAAGGTCGGCTTCAGGCTGATGGTTCCGACGGTGGTCGACAGCTCCTCGTCGCCCGACACGATCAAGCCGATCAGGGCGTACCGGATCACGAGTGGCAAGAAGGCGGTGCGCCTGGTCTTCCGCAGCGCCGGGACGACCTACTGGGGCATCGAGGAGACGGACTGGAACGATGCGCCCGTGCTCTCCGACCGGAGCTTCCGGCACGTGCTCGGCGGCCGCACGTACGACTTCTACTACTCCGGCGCGAAGCTGCACATGATCGTCCTCCGCTACGGTGGGTCGAGCTACTGGGTCGTCAACTCCCTGCTCGACAGCCTCTCGAACGAGACGATGATCGCGATCGCGAAGGGTTTAAAACCCCTCAAATCTCAGTAGGCTGAGCCAGAGTGGCTCGAATCGCATTCTTCGGCGCCGGCTACGCCGGGCTCGTCAGCGCGGCCTGCCTGGCCGACCTCGGCCACTCGGTCGTCCTGCGCGACATCTCCGAGGAGCGCATCGAGGCTCTGCGCGCGGGGCGCATTCCCTTCTACGAGCCGGGGCTCGACGAGCTGGTCGCGAGGAACGCCGAGCGGCTGACGTTCACCTTGTCGATGGAGGAGGCGACTGCGGGGAGCCAGTTCCTGTTCGTCTGCGTCGGCACGCCGCCGACGTACTCGGGCGACGCCGATCTCTCCGCCGTCTGGTCGGTGATCGAGGACCTGCCGCAGACGCTCGGCCGCGCCGTGCTCGTGATGAAGAGCACCGTCCCGGTCGGGACGGGCGACAAGGTTCGCGCCGCCCTCGATGCACGCGGCCTCGGCCACGTCGGCTACGTCTCGTGTCCCGAGTTCCTCGCCGAGGGAACGGCGGTTCGCGACTTCATGGACTCGGACAGGGTCGTCGTCGGCGCCTTCGACGACGCGGACGGGGCGGCCGTAGGCGCCCTGCACGAGGGGCTCGGCGCGCCGATCGTGCGCATGGACGTGCCGTCGGCGGAGATGGTCAAGCTCGCGGCGAACGCGTATCTCGCGACGCGGATCAGCTTCATCAACGAGATCGCGAACGTCTGCGAGCTCGTGGGCGCCGACGTCGAGCGCGTCGCCGAGGGGATGGGCCTCGACCGGCGGATCGGCACGCACTACCTGCGGGCCGGGATCGGGTACGGCGGAAGCTGCTTCCCGAAGGACATGTCGTTCCTGAAGCTGCTGGCGGGCAACTCCGGCTACCACTTCCACGTCGTCACCGCGGTGATGGAGGTGAACGACCTCCAGATGCGCCGGCCGGTGGCCAAGCTGCAGCGGCACCTCGGAACGCTGCGGGACAAGCGGATCGCCCTGCTCGGGCTCGCCTTCAAGCCGAACACGGACGACCTGCGCGAGGCGCCGAGCTCGGTGCTGACCGCGCGGCTCCTGGCCGAGGGCGCGTCCGTCGTCGCCTGGGACCCGATCGCCGACGCCAGCGCGGTGCTGCACGGGATCGAGTTCGCCGACAGCGCCGCCGAGGCGCTCGCGGGCGCGGACGGAGCCGTCGTCGTCACCGAGTGGCCGCAGCTCCGGGAGCTGCCGTGGGCCGACCTGCGCGCGACCATGCGGACGGCCGTCGTCGTCGACGGGCGGAACCACCTGGACGCGGCGGCGATGCGCGCTGCCGGCTACGTCTACGAGGGGATGGGCCGGGCGGCGTCCCCGTTCGCCGCGCTGCCGGAGACGGCGGAGCCGAGCGCACAGACACTCCGCCGCTAGTCCGCGCATGCGGACCGGTCTCCGTACGGCATGCTTGATCGGCATGTCGCCTGGATTCGCCGCCCGTCCCGCGAAACGCAGGGTGCCCCCGAGCAAGCGGGCAGCGCCTGACCGAGCCCACGGGTTGCCCCACGCCTGATGGAAGCGATCATCCTGGCGGGCGGGAAGGCCGAGCGTCTGGGCGACGCCGCGGGCGGGCGGCCGAAGTCGCTCGTGCCAGTCGCCGGGAAGCCGCTCGTCGGCTACCAGATCGGCCGTCTCGTGCGCGCGGGCGTGGAGCGGGTGATCATCTCGTGCTTCGCCGGGCAGGGGGAGCAGTTCGTCGCCGACCTCGCCGGTCTGGGGGCGGAGATCGTCTGCGCCGAGGAGCCGGAGCGTCTCGGCCGCGGCGGGGGGATCAAGTTCGCGGCCAGGCAGCGGCGCGAGGAAGGCGACGTGCTCGCCCTGAACGGCGACGAGCTCGTCGACGTCGACTTCGGCCGGCTGCTCGAACGGCACCGCACGACAGCCGCTTCCGCGACGGTCACGGTGGCGCGGCCCGCGTCGCCGTTCGGGGTCGTCGAGCTCCGTGACGACGACGTCGTCACCGGGTTCAGCGAGGGCGGGCGGATCCCGTACTGGGTCAACTGCGGGATCTACGTCCTGTCCCCCGGCGCGATCGCGCGCTTTCCCGACCGCGGCGACCACGAGAGCACGACCTTCCCGGAGCTCGCGGCGGAGGGAGCGCTCCGCGCCTACCGCCACGAGGGGCTCTGGCTCACGGTGAACACGCCCAAGGAGCTCCGGCGCGCGCAGGAGCACGTCTCCGCGCACCCCGAGTGGCTCGACGGCTGACCGGAGCGTAGGATCGCCATGCCGTGTCACCGGACCTGTCATCGCCGAACTTGAGCGGGATCGAGCGCTTCGTCTTCGAGCCGCGAACGGTCGAGAAGCCGTGGGGCTCGGAGCTGATCTGGGCCCTGAGCGAGGACTATGCCGGAAAGGTCCTCTTCGTCAGAGCGGGGCAGTCCCTGAGCCTCCAGTTCCACAACGTGAAGGACGAGTCGTGGTACGTCCTCGAGGGGCGCGCCCGGCTGGAGCTCGGGAAGGCAGGCGAGCGCCTGCTCGAGGAGTCGGTGATCGGACCGGGGGAGGCGTTCCGGTTTCGCCCGGGCACCGTCCACCGGGTCGCGGCGCTCGAGGACACGCGCATCCTGGAGGTGTCGACGCCACACCTCGACGACGTCGTGCGGCTCGAAGACCGGTACGGGCGCGAAGGCACGAGCTCCCCCTAGGCGAAAACATTCACACAGTTGTGGTAAGGTTGGGCGGGTGAAGGGCTACACCGTCTCGCAGGCCGCCCGCCAGACCGGCTGGTCGCCCCGGATGCTCCGGTACCTGGAGCAGACCGGGCTCGTCGTCCCCGCCCGGCGTCCGTCCGGCTACCGGCTGTACGGCGTGCGGGAGCTGAACCGGCTGCGGTCGCTCCGCGACCTCCGGGCGCGGTTCGGGGTCGAGCTCGCCGAGCTGGCGTTCGCCGCGCGCCTGCGCAGCGAACCGGGGCTTCGGGACGCCGTCCACACCTGGCTCTCGACGAGCGACAACGCGCTCGAGTGGGAGCAGCGCAAGCACGAGCGGCTGCTGGCCGCGTAACGGAAAGGATTCGATGGCAGCGACGAAACGACACGACGTGAAGGACCTCGCGCTCACGCCCGAGGGCGTGCGTCGCATCCAGTGGGCCGACCGGCAGATGCCGGTCCTGGCCGCGATCCGCGAGCGCTTCGAGCGCGAGCAGCCGCTGAGCGGCTACCGGGTCTCCGCCTGCCTGCACGTGACCACCGAGACGGCGAACCTGGTCCGCACGCTGAAAGCGGGCGGCGCGGACGTCGTGCTCTGCGCCTCGAACCCGCTCTCGACGCAGGACGACGTCGCTGCGGCACTCGTCCAGGAGTACGACATCGCCGTCTACGCGATCAAGGGCGAGGACAACGACACGTACTACTCGCACATCGAGGCGGCGGTCGACCACAAGCCCCAGCTGACGATGGACGACGGGGCCGACGTGATCGGCGTGCTGCACTCGGCCCGGCGCGAGCAGCTCGGCGACATCATCGCCGGCACGGAGGAGACGACGACGGGCGTCATCCGCCTGAAGGCGCTGGAGGCGGACGGCAAGCTCGGCTTCCCGATCATCGCCGTCAACGAGGCGAAGACGAAGCACCTCTTCGACAACCGCTACGGCACCGGACAGTCGACGATCGACGGCATCGTGCGGGCGACGAACGTGCTCCTCGCCGGGAAGCGCTTCGTCGTCGGCGGGTACGGCTGGGTCGGGCGCGGCGTCGCTTCCCGCGCGCGCGGGATGGGCGCGCACGTGATCGTCACCGAGGTCGACCCGATGCGCGCGCTCGAGGCGGCGATGGACGGCTTCGAGGTCCTGACGATGGAGCGGGCGGCCGAGATCGGCGACGTCTTCTGCACGGCGACCGGCGACAAGGGCGTGATCACCGCCGAGCACATGCAGCGGATGAAGGACGGCGCGATCCTCTCGAACACGGGCCACTTCGACGTCGAGATCGACAAGGCGGGGTTGCGCGCGCTCGCGGCCGAGACCCGCCAAGCGCGCGAGTTCGTCGAGGAGTTCACGCTCGAGGACGGCCGGCGGCTCTACCTCGTGGCCGAGGGCAGGCTCGTCAACCTGGGCGCGGCCGAGGGGCATCCGGCCCTGGTGATGGACATGTCGTTCGCAAACCAGGCGCTCGGCGCCGAGTACGCGGTGCAGAACGCCGCCTCGCTCGAGCGGAAGGTCTACGCGGTGCCGGACGAGATCGACCGCGAGATCGCGCGCCTGAAGCTCGCGACGATGGGGATCGAGATCGACCAGCTGACCGAGGAGCAGGCCCGCTATCTCGCCTCCTGGGACGAAGGCACCTAGCAGCGCACGGCAGGAACAGGCACCGGTCGGTGCCTGTTCCTGTCCTGGCGCCCGATCGGGTAGGCTGACGCAAAGGGGAGTATCCCGAAACGGGCGTCGTCGTCATGGCGGCCGATCGGCCCGGCGGCGTCGGCCGCGCGAGCGGCGGGAGAGACCTTCGTCGTAACCGGGAAGCGGGCGGACGAAGGAGGAGCCGCGACGCCAGGAGGAGCACCGTGATCCAGATCGTCCTCGCGCTGGCGGTCACGCTGCTCTCCGCCTGCCTGCTCAACGTCGGCTACCTGATCGAGCACTCGGCGGTCGGAGACCTGCCGTCACTGAGCATCCGGCACCCGGTGCAGGCGGTACGCCTCCTGCTCGGGGCGCCGCGCTGGCTGTCCGGCTTCGCCGTCGAGGCGGCCGGGTGGGGGCTGTACGTGCTCGCGCTCGCGCTGGCCCCGCTCTCGCTCGTCCAGGCGACCGCCGCGGGCGGGGTCGGCATCCTCGCGCTGATGACGTCTCACGTGAGTCAGGCCCCGCTCGCGCGGCACGAGTGGGTGGCCGTCGCGCTCTCTGTCTCCGGGCTCGCGTTGCTGGGCATCTCCCTCGCCGGTGCCCACGGCGAGGGATCGGTTCCCGGCCATCTCTCGGTCGGGCTCTGGATCGCCGCCTCCGTGGGCGCGGCGGCGCTGGCTGTCCGGTTCCTCCGAGCGGTGGTCCGCGCCGGAGCGGCGTTCGGCATCGCCGCCGGCCTGCTCTTCGCCGCGGGCGACATCTCGACGAAGAGCGCCGTCGAGGGCGGCGGCCACGTCGTGTACGCGGCGGCGCTCGTTCCCTGCTACGCGCTCGGTACGGGCGTCCTCCAGGCGGGGTTCCAGCACGGGAGCGCCCTGGTCACCGCCGGCATCGCCACGCTGCTCACGAACGCCCTTCCGATCGCGGCCGGGATGACGATCTTCGGCGAGCCGCTCCCGGGCGGCTGGCTCGGCGCCGTCCGGATCGCGGCCTTCGCGGCGGTCGTCGTCGGCGCCTTCTTCCTCGGCGAGCGCGGGCGAGGCCAGAAAGGCGAGCTCGGCCACGGCGAGCAGTCGCGGCCGGAGCCGCAGCCCGCGCGAGGCTGAGCCTAGACTGCGGGCGTGCTGGGGCCCGCCCAGATCATCCGGCTCGAGGGGGACCGCGTCGTCCTGCTCGACCAGCGGCGCCTGCCGGACGAGCAGGTGGAGCTCGTCTGCCGCTCGTCGGCCGAGGTTGCCGAGGCGATCGCGACCCTTGCCGTCCGCGGCGCCCCGGCGATCGGGATCGCAGCCGCGTACGGATATGCGCTCGCGGCCCGCAGAGGGGAGGACCCGGCGGAGGCGGCGGCAACGCTGGCCGCGTCGCGGCCGACGGCGGTGAACCTCGCCTGGGCGCTCGAGGAGATGCGGCGCTGGGACGGCGATCCCGCGGTGCGGGCGGAGGAGATCCACCGGGAGGAGGTCGAGCGCTGCCGGCTGATGGCGCAGCACGCGGCCGGCCTGTTCGGGCCCGGAACGCGTGCGCTGACGCACTGCAACGCCGGCGGTCTCGCGACGGGCGGCTACGGGACCGCCGTCGGGGCGCTACGGGCCGCATGGGAGCGCGGCCTGCTCGCCCATGTCCTGGTCGACGAGACCCGCCCGCTCCTGCAAGGCGCCCGGCTGACGGCCTGGGAGCTCGAGGACGCGCGTATCCCGCACGCCGTGATCGCCGACTCGGCGGCCGGCCTGATGATGGCGAGGGGCGACGTCGACGTCGTCGTCACCGGCGCCGACCGGATCGCCGCGAACGGCGACACGGCGAACAAGATCGGCACGTACGCGCTCGCCGTCCTCGCATCCCATCACGAGATCCCGTTCTACGTCGTCGCCCCCAGCTCGACCGTCGACCTGGCGACGCCCTCGGGCGACGGCATCCCGATCGAGGAGCGCTCGGGCGACGAGGTGACCGCCCGCTTCGCGGCCCGGAACCCGGCGTTCGACGTCACTCCAGCGTCCCTGATCGCCGCGATCGTCACGGAGCGGGGCGTGCACCGGCAGCCGTATGCGGAGTCGCTCGCGGGGCTGGTGGCGGCATGAGGGCGATCGTGCTCGCGGCCGGCTATGCCACCCGGCTGCGGCCGCTCACCGACTCGATCGCCAAGCAGCTCCTGCCGATCGGCGGGCGTCCGATGATGGACTGGGTCTGCGATCGGGTCGAGGAGGTGACGCGCGACATCCACGTGGTCACGAACTCGCGCTTCGCCGGCGACTTCGAGCGGTGGGCGGCCCGCCGCGGCGGGATCACCGTGCACGACGACGGCACGCAGTCGAACGAGGACCGCCTCGGCGCGATCGGCGACATCGCCTTCGTGCTCGAGCGCACCGGCGCCGACGACGACCTGCTCGTCCTCGCCGGCGACAACCTGTTCGACTTCAGCCTCGCCGACTTCGCCGGCTTCTGGCGCTCGAAGGGGACGGCGAGCGCCGTCGTCCTCTACGACGTCGGCGACCTCGAGCTCGCGACGCACTACGGGGTCGTCGAGCTCGCCGGCGACGACCGGGTCGTCAGCTTCGAGGAGAAGCCGTCCGAGCCGCGTTCGACTCTCGCGGCGACGGCGTGCTACCTGTACCACGCGAGCCACCTCCCGCACGTCGACCGGTACCTGCGCGAGGGCAATCCGCCCGATCAGCCGGGCCGGCTGATCGCGTGGCTCTGCTCCA
>Ga0070741_10007934_pt1 | contig 21616 bp, 17 predicted proteins | sample Coa_R1_4_FD_66440 | JGI IMG/M metagenome (GOLD analysis project Ga0070741, IMG submission 66440) | Surface soil microbial communities from Centralia Pennsylvania, which are recovering from an underground coalmine fire - Coalmine... | ecosystem: Environmental > Terrestrial > Soil > Unclassified ... | reverse complement strand
TGGTGGTGCCGCATCCCCGGCTCTACGCCCGGCGTTTCGTGCTCGAGCCCCTGGTGGAGCTTGCGCCGGAGCTGCGGGATCCGGTGAGCCATCAGACGATCCGGGAGCTTCTGGCGGCAACAGGGGATCGCAGTTCGGTCCGAAAGTTCTAGGCGGCAAAGCCGGTTCCGGAGACGGCGGGGTTGCGCCCGCTGGCCGGCGAGGGGCAGGAGGAGGGGCAGGGTTCCCGGGCGGCGGTTGTGCTAACATACCCGGTTCGCGGAATGGCCGGACGGCGTTTCGATCTCTGATGAGTCCTCCACATTTCATCGCCATCGAGGGACCGGTGCGCGTGGGAAAATCGAGCCTGGCGCGGCTGGTGGCGGAACGGTTGCGCGCCCGGCCCCTGCATGACAACGAGAACAATCCATTTCTCAAAGCGTTTTACGCCAGTGAGCCGGGGGCGGCGTTCCGGGCACAAATGTTTTTTCTGATCGAACGCTACCGCCAGCTCAAAAACGCTTCGATTTCAACTTCGCGCTCTCCGGTGGTGGCCGACTATCTGTTTGAAAAGGACAAGATCTTCGCTTATATTAATCTCAGTGACGAGGAACTGAAGGTCTACGACAGCTACTACGATCTTCTTAAAGAGCAGTTGCCGGTTCCGGACCTCGTCATCTATTTGCAGGCGACGCCGGCGGTATTGAGGCGGCGGATAGCGCGCAAGGACATTCGAGCGGAGGCCGACATCTCCGACGAATACTTGCAGGAGGTGGTGAGGGCATACGAGCACTTCTTCTCCCACTACAAGGCATCCGACCTGCTCGTAGTGAACACCACCGACCTTGATTTCGTGGAACGAAGCCGGGATCTGGAGGAGCTGCTGCGGGGGCTCACCCAGCCGGTCAAAGGCACTCAATTCTTTCTGCCGCTGGGATCTCCCGCTGATGGAAGCTGAGCGAGGCGGCCGTGACACAGCGATGGGTCGTATTTGGGACCGCGCTTCTGCTGTGGCTCTCGGGGGAAATACGCGCTCCAGCGCAAGTAGGGGAGCGGGCCGAAGACCTCGCGGCGGGCAAGGTGCTGATTGCGCAGCCGGACATGCCCGATCCCCGATTTGCCCACACGGTAATTCTGCTGGTGCAGCACGGAGCCGACGGCGCGATGGGACTGATCGTCAACCGCCAGACGAAACTCCCGCTATCCAAGGTCCTGGAGGGCTTGCAAGGAGCGAAAAACCTTCAGGATCCGGCTTATCTCGGGGGCCCGGTCGAGATGGAAAGCGTGCTGGTGATGATGCGGTCGGGAGAGAAGCTGTCCGAAGCAAAACAGGTGTTGCCGGACGTGTATTTGATCGCCAGCAAAGCGGCGGTGGAAAAAGCGCTTTCGGGGCGGCCCGATCCAGCCAGATTTCGGGCTTATATGGGATATGCCGGATGGGGCCCGAAGCAGTTGGAGCATGAAATGGACCTGGAGGCATGGTTCATTCTGCGGGGCGAGGCGGCCATGGTATTCGATCCCGATCCCGACACGCTTTGGTCCCGGCTGATTCGGAAGGCCAAGGCTCAGATCGCCCGCCGGAGGCCGCGGCTGGAATTGAAAACCCCGGTCATCTTTGCGAAGATAGGTTCGTGACCGCTTGGATCCCTGAAGGACGGGGACCGGGACGGAGGCAGATGCCAGAGAAAATCACTATCCATACGCTCGCCGAGAAGAAAACCCTGGGCGAGAAAATCACTTCCGTGACCACCTACGACTACCCTTCGGCGCTGCTGGCGGACCGAGCCGGCATTGATGTGGCGCTGGTGGGAGACTCGGTTTCGATGGCTGTGGCGGGGCGGGAAGACACGCTGGCGGCGACCATCGAGGAGATGATCTACCACACGCGCGCCGTGCGGAGGGGAATCGCCCGAGCGCTGCTGGTGGCCGACATGCCCTTCGGCTCGTACCACATCAGCGAAGCGGACGCGGTGGGCAACGCGGTGCGCCTGGTGAAAGAGGGAGGCGCGGAGGCGGTGAAGCTGGAAGGGGGGCAGCGGCAGGCGCCGCTCGTCGAGCGGCTGGCGCGCAGCGAGATTCCAGTGATGGGACACATCGGGCTGACGCCGCAATCGGTGAACATGCTGGGCGGGTACCGCGTGCAGGGAAAAACCCTGGAGGCGGGCCGGGAACTGCTCGAAGACGCCCGGGCGCTGGCCGCGGCCGGCGCGTTCGCGATCGTCCTCGAAGGAATCCCGCGGGAGATCGCCGCCTGGGTTACCAGCGAAACGCCCGTGCCGACTATCGGCATTGGCGCAGGGCCGGATTGCGACGGGCAGGTACTCGTGTGGCACGATCTATTAGGGCTGCATTTCGGCCATACCCCCAAATTCGTGCGGCGCTACGCCGATTTGGCGGGGGAGATCGAGCGCGCGCTCGACCGCTACGTCCGCGACGTCCGGGCAGGATCGTTCCCGTCGGATTCGGAGAGTTACCACCTGCCGGAAGCCGAGCAGCAGAAACTGGCGCTGCAACAAGAGAAGGCTGCGCCGGCGACAACGGGAACGCGGTAACAACGGGCGCGCCGGCCCGGCGGATCCATCGAAAATATCCGGGGCAAAGACCACTTACCTGCCTGCTTCGTTTGCGCATGACGATTGTGGAATCAACAGCGGAAATGCAGGCGCGCGCCTTGCAAGCGCGCGCGGCGGGCCAAACCGTGGGGCTGACGCCGACTATGGGCGCTTTGCATGAAGGCCATCTGAGCCTGGTGCGAGCCGCCCGCCGCGAGAGCGAGTTCGTGGTGGTTTCGCTGTTCGTGAACCCGACGCAATTCGGCCCGACGGAAGATTTCGACCGTTATCCGCGGGATTTCGAAGGCGACCGGCGCAAGCTGGAAGCCGAGGGCGTGGATGTACTCTACGCGCCGCCAGCAGCGGAGATTTATGGACCGGGCTTTCAGACGTATGTGGAGGTCGAGGAACTGGGGAAAAGGCTGGATGGGGCGAGCCGGCCGGGTCACTTTCGCGGCGTGGCGACCGTGGTCGCGAAACTCTTCCACATCACCCAGCCGCACCGCGCATACTTCGGCCAGAAGGACGCCGCGCAACTGGCGGTCATCCGGCGGCTGGTCAGAGACCTGGACTTTCGGGTAGAAATCGTAGCCTGCCCGATCGTCCGCGAACCGGATGGTCTGGCGATGAGCTCGCGAAACGCGTATTTGGCGGCCGCCGAGCGGAAAGCGGCGGCGGTTCTTTACCGGAGCCTCACCCGGGCGCGCATATGTTACGAGTCGGGTGAGCGGAGCGGCCCCGTTCTACGGCGTATTTTGCTCGACACGCTCGCCTCAGAGCCGCTGGCGCGAGTCGATTACGCGGAGGTAGTGGATCCCGATTCCCTGCTGCCGCTTGCTAGAGTAGACCGGCGCGCGCTGGCGGCGGTGGCGGCCTGGTTTGGAGAGACACGTCTAATCGACAACGTTCTGCTCGGTTAGCTGATAGTTGGATCCGGGCGGCGGCCCTTGCGGGTTCGCCCGGCCCGTAGTCTCTCTTGCCGCCCTGCTATACTGCACCCTTATGAAGCCGATGTTCCTGCCGGATGTTGAAAACAATGCGAGGGGTAACGGTCCGTACGCCGAATTGATCCGCCAGATGAAACTGGGGAACGTCCCGATTCCCCAGATTTTTCACCTTTTCGCCTTCAAACCGGAGGCTACCGAGCACCTGTCGCGCTTCACCCAGGCCGTGATGCGCGGGCCGTCGCCGCTGAGCCCGGGTCTGCGGGAGTTGATCGCCGCTTTCACCTCGCAGCAGAACCGCTGCCCGTTTTGAATCGGCAGCCACGCCGCAGTTGCGGCGGAACTGCTCGGGGACTCGCGCCTGGTGGACGCCGTGCTGGCCGACTACCGGACAGCGCCGCTTTCCGCCGCGGAACAGGCGCTATTCGCATTCCTCGAAATGGTGAACAGAAATTCGCCGGACATCACCGAAGCCGACGTGGACAAGGTGCGCCGCGCGGGATGGACAGACGAGGCACTCTATGACGCGATCAGCGTTTGCGCACTCTTCAACTTTTATAACCGCTGGATCGACGCGACAGGCGTGCACGGCATGACTCCGGAGGCGTATGCGGCTTCGGGCAAGCGCCTGGCCGAGCGCGGCTACGTTTTAAGCGCTTCCGAGGACGAAAAATGACCGGTCAAGCGACGCTGCCGCGCCTGGTCCTTTTACACAGGCGAATAGGCCTGACCTCCTGCCGTAAGCAATATCTTTCCTGAAACAGCTCCGATTTTCCATTCGAAACGAGTCGCCACCGAACGGGCTACGGCCGCGGCAGCGCATGCCCCCGGCGCGCAAACCGGCGCCCATCTAGCGAGCCCGGCGCGCCAGATGCGCAATCAGGCTCACCAGGAACAGAATCAGGAAGAGAATGAACAGCAGCCGCGCGATTCCGGCCGCCGCGGCGGCAATTCCGCCGAACCCGAGCAGCGCCGCCACCAGCGCGATCACCAGAAACAGCAAAGACCAATAAAGCATAGACGGGTTCTCCTTGCAGCGCCCGAGGGGGAAGCGTAGCGACGCCGGCGCAGCCTGCCTATGCAAAGAAAATGCCAGTGTGAGATTCCTCAATTCAAAAATGTTCAATTCTGACCTTCGGGCGGCGGATTTGTAAACAGAAAAACGGGGAGCGCGGCGCCGGCGAGATTTTTTGTCACCCAAAATGCAGCGATACGTCTGTAAGAACGAAAAGGGGTCTTCAGGAATGCGTGCTCTTTCTGGGGACGCGAAACATGATGGTAACGGTTTGGCTGGAGGTTTAGAGAAGTGAGGAAATCACATTTGTCGTTTACTATTCTGTTCGTTGTCTTGGCTTCCCTATCTTCTGTTGTCGCATGGGGACAAGCGGCGGGAACGATTTCGGGGAAAGTGATATCTCCGTCGGGCGCCGCTGTCCCGGAGGCGGCAGTCAGCATTACTAATACTGGAACCGGCGCTTCGCAACGCGTGCTAACGGGTCCCGACGGCGGCTTCCTGGTATCCGGACTCGCTCCGGGGACCTACAAAGTCGCCGTGGAAAATCCCGGATTCACCACGGCGGTTCGCGAAAACATACAGTTGGCGGCGGACTCGCCGGTAACCCTGGAGCTGGTGCTGGAGGCGGGCGCTCCCGGACAAACCAAAGTCGAGGCGCAGTCCTCCACCTCGGCCGTGCAGGATTCCTCGGGCCAGAAGTCGCAGCTTTTCGGCGAACGGCAAATTACGGACACGCCAATCATCGACCGCAACCGGCAGCAGTTGCAGGAACTGGTAACCGGCGTTACACCGCCGGAAGCGATGCTGGCGCCGGCTCTGGACCCGCAGCGGAACCGGCAATACTCGGTGAACGGGCAGCAGGCTCTCGGCGTGTTGCAATCTAGAAAGCTGGACGGCTCGCAAAACATCGAGACCTATCTCGGAATCTCGGATCACATCCCGACCAACGAAGCGATCCAGACCTTCAATGTGGTCACGAGCAATCCTCGCGCCATGTACGGGATCACGGCGGGATCGTCGGAACCTGTCTTCAACCGGACGGGGACCAATGAAATTCATGGAGACGTTTTCGAATTCAACAGCTTTAGCTGGCTGCGGGCTCGGCCGGTATTCGACAACTCGCCCAATCCGGCCCCCACTTACGCTTTCAACCAGTTTGGCGGCAGCGTGGGCGGGCCGATCGTCAAAAACCGGATATTCTTCTTCGGCGCGTATGAAGGCGACATTCAGCGCGGGCAGAACACGCTGATCACCACGGTTCCGACCGCTGCGTTCCGCTCGGGGGACTTCAGCGGCGTGCCGGGGCTGACGCTGTTCAATCCGGCCACAGGAACTTCCAGCGGCGCGGGGAGATTTCCGTTCGTGGGCAATCTGATTCCCGCCAGCGCGATCAGCCCGATGGCATCGGCGCTGCTGCCCTTCATTCCGCTTCCCAACCGGCCCGGCACGGAGGACAACTTCATGCGGAACGTTCCTTTTCACAATGACGGGAACAGAGCGGACGGCCGGGTGGATTTCCGGGCGAGCGATCACACGTCTTTTTTCGCCCGGTACGCGTTCTCGCGGTTCTTCGCGCTGGATGAGTCTCCGTTGGGATCGCTGATCGGGAACACGCAAGAAGGCAACATGCATGCGCACAACGGGGCTCTGAATCTCACGCACGTGTTCAGCCCGGGCGTCACTACCGAAGGCAGATTCAGCATGTACCGCTATGACGACAAGCTCTACGGCCCGAGTCTGAACAGCCCTCTGGCGGCGACGATCGGGGTCAGCAACCTGCCCAGCTCGGCGCTGCCGAGCATCCTGATTTCCGGAATGGCGCCGATCGGGACGAAGCTGGGTTATCCGACCTTCATCAGCTCGATGAACGGTCTGCCAGTGATCGGGCCGACGGCGGGTTTCCCGGGGACGAGCGTCAACAACGATTTTGAGTGGACGAGCAACTGGAACATCACGCGCGGCCGCCACAACGTCAACTGGGGCGTGGACGTGTGGCACATCCGGTCCGACGGGTTCCGCAATCCGCTGTTCTCGCCGGCGGGCGAGTTCGATTTCGGCGCGGGAGCGACGGGGGTTCCCGGAGTGGCGCTCGCGGCTTCGGGCCTGTTTCCGAGCGCGTTTGCCGCGTTTCTGGCCGGAGCTCCCACGCAGGTGGGCGTGCAGAGCTTCGCGGTCACTCCCAGCTATCGAACCACCTATTACAGCGGATTCGTGAACGACGTCGTGCGGGTGGGCGGGCGTCTGACCCTCGATTTGGGTTTGCGGTATGATATCTTCTCGCCTCTTTCCACGCGCCGGGCGGGGGACGCGGCCATATATAACCCGGCGGATAACACGCTGCGGCTGGTGGGCGTAGACGGCGTCAGCGACCGCGGCAACGTGAAATACGATTTCGACAACGTGGCGCCGCGCTTCGGCTTCGCCTTGAAGCTGACGGACAAGACCGTGGTGCGAGGCGGCTACGGCATCACTTACTTCCCGGCGGCGACGATGTTCGCCGGCGGCTATCTGAACCCGATCGCCTTCACCGCTCAAGCGGGAGCGCCCGGCTCTTTCGCGGTTGCCGGCGGGGTAATTTCCTTGCCCGCGCCGGCAGCGCCGTCTTCAGCGACAGCGGGGCTGATTGCGGCGCCGCCGAACCAGACCTTCGTGTTTGGGCCGCCGCACCCGGAAACGCCTTATGTGCAGAGCTACAGCGTTTCCGTACAGCAGGATTTCGGCGCCAACACGCTGCTGGACATCGCTTACATCGGAAGCCTGGGCCGCGAGCTGCCGTTCAGCCGCGAAATCAACTTCGTAGGCCCGGGGGCGACCGACTTTCCGCTCGCCGCCTTCGGGCGCACGGCCAGCACGATCGAGCGCGGGTATGGTCTTAACAATAACTACAACTCGCTGCAAGTGAACCTGAGGAAGCAGTTCCAGCACTATATCAGCTTTATCGGCTCGTACACCTACAGCAAGGCGCTCGATTACAGCAGCAATCCGTTCGTGCCGATCATTGGCGCAACGGCGCGGAATTACGGCCCCGCCGATTACGACCGCACGCACATCTTCTCGCTGAGCCACGTGATTCAGATTCCCATCGGCGCGGGCTCGGGCCGGCTGAACTCGGGGCGGATTGGAGAGGCCCTCGGGGGATGGCAACTGAATGGCATTTTCCGCTGGGCGACGGGAACGCCGTTCTCCGTGCTGGCCGATCCGGCGGCCTGCGGGTGCCCGGGGCTGCCGTACGCGTACGCCAACGCAGTGCAGCCGATATCCTCGAACGCCGAAGCGGGCTTCAACCCGGCGGCATTTGCGGCACCGTCAGGGAGCATAGGGAACACGGGGCGGAACATCCTTCGCGGACCGGGCTTTAAAACCTACGATCTCTCGCTGTTCCGCTCATTCTCTCTGCGGGAGCGCGCGAAGTTCGAGCTGCGGGGAGAGGCCTACAACCTGTTCAACACGCCGCTGTTCGCCAACCCGGTGAACGTGGTGGGATCCGCGAATCTAGGCCTGGTCACGCACACGCTGAGCCCGAACATGATCAACTCCAACAACCGGGAATTCCACCTGGCGGCGAAGATCATCTTCTAACGCAGCAACGGCGGAACCGGACCGCGCTGTCTGAAAATGGCAGCGCGGTCTTCTTCCTCAAAGGACGCGCCGTCCCGGCGGAGATCATCCGGCGTGTGGAACGGCTTGGCGACTCCCGCACGTCCGTGCCTGGCGGTCTCAGCCACAATGTGATAAAGCTCGTGAGCGACGACTCTTCCGAGGGCCCGGCCGAGCATAAGATCTTTCTGGGCGAGCCGCATGGGTCCTAAGGTATTGCGAATCTGATCGCATTCCACCTCGCTGAAGGGGAGCACGCGGCCATCGCGCACGGCGGTCCAACCGAGCGTCACGGGCTCTGTTTCACTCTCGCGTTCCAGAGGTCCGAACGGGGCTTGGAATTTATCAGCGCGGCAAGCGCCCTTGAATCGCATCACGGCGAGACCGCCGAAGGCCTCGGCGGCGAGTCTCTGGCTGAGAGGCCGCCAATCGAGGAGCAGGCCGGCGGATCGCAATATCCTCGCTGTTTCCGCCTTCATTTCGGCGACGGAAACCGGGGAAGGTTTTTCGTCGAACGCCATAAATACGGCGACATGAGTTTGGGCGCCCGCGATGGAGGCGCTCAGAGCAGCCAGCAAGACGCCGGCCGGCAGCACTCGCGACATGCGGTCAATCTAGCACGTTTCCCAAAAAACGTAAAAGAAAATTCCGATTTACGGAGCCGGAGCGTGATTTTCCGTACGATGCTGTGCGGCCGGGTCGCCCCCGGGGAAGGGTTTCCGCAGCCAAAGATAATGGTGGTTGCCGATTTGGCCGGAGCGGGAGAAATGGAACAGCAGCACATCGAGGTACCGTAGCGGGAAGAGAAGCCATCCGGCAACGCCGTGGGCCAGCATGCGCGCCGGGCGCCAGGGGAGCCAGATCTTGATGTACTCGAGGAGAAAGACCAGAAGCGTGGCGGTGGGGCCCGTGCGCCAGCCGGCGCCGGCTATTTCCAGGCTTCCGGCCATCTGCTTGAGCCCATCGGGCGTAAAGCGGCGGAAATCGGATGGATATTGATGATAGGGATGGCAGAAAGGCACGACCAGATGGGCGTAGCCGCCGGGCGCGAGCACGCGCTCGATCTCGCGCATAGCGGCATCTGGGTTCCCGACGTGCTCCAGCACGGCATCGCATTCGACGCGCTGAAACAGATTGCCGGGGAACGGCAATTGTTCGAGCGAGGCAGCGACGGTCACTCCGGGCAGCGGGAAAAGATCCACGTTCACGTAGCCGGGGACGCGGGATCCCGCTCCACCCACGTAGAGATTCCACTTCCCGAGCGGGGCGTCGATCGCGTGTTCGCGGGGATTGGAGACGAACGGATCGGGCGGCCGCAAGAGCCGGTAGAGGCGCTCCCGCCAGCGCCGGGAGGTGCGCAGGCGGTAAAGCTTTTCGATATTCTCGCCGCGCATGTCATTTGGCGTCGCGCCAGTTCTCTCCCACGCCGATTTCGACGAGCAGGGGCACGTCGAGCTTCCGCACCGATTCCATCTCGTGCTTGACCAGAGATCCCAGGGAATCGACCTCTTCCGGGGGCGCCTCAAACAGCAGCTCGTCATGGACCTGCAACACCATCTCGGCCCGGAATTTTTCCTGGCGCAAGCGCCGGTCAATGGAGATCATGGCGAGCTTGATGAGGTCGGCGGCGGCGCCCTGGATGGGCGAATTGACCGCCGTGCGTTCGGCGAAATTCCGCGCGGGAGGGTTGGGCGAGTTGATATCGGGAATGGCGCGCCGGCGGCCGAACAGCGTTCGCGTGAACCCGGTCCGCCGGACCTCGGAGATGACGGAGTCGATATATCTTTTCACGCCCGCATAGCGCGAGAAATAGCCGTCGATGTAGCGCTGGGCGTCGGTCCGGGAAATGCCGAGCTGGGCGGCCAGGCCGAAGGCGCTCAGCCCGTAGACGATTCCGAAGTTAATGGCTTTGGCCCGGCGGCGCTCTTCGGGGCCCACCAGCAAAGGCGGAACGCCGAGGACCTCGGCGGCGGTGCGGGTGTGGATATCCTCGCCGCTGCGGAAAGCCTGAATCAGAACGGCATCCTGGGAAACGTGAGCCAGCACGCGCAGTTCGATTTGGGAGTAGTCGGCGACGACCAGCCTCCAGCCGGGCCGGGGGATGAAGGCGGCGCGGATCTGGCGGCCCAATTCCGTGCGGATGGGAATGTTTTGCAGATTCGGATCAGCCGAAGAGAGGCGGCCCGTGGCCGAGCCGCACTGATCAAAGGTGGTGTGAAGCCGGCCGGTGGACGGATTCACCAGGGCGGGCAAAGCGTCCACATAAGTGCCCTTGAGCTTGGCCAGCTCGCGGTAATCCAGAATCTTTCTGACGATCTCGTGATCGGGGGCCAGCGCCTCGAGCACGGCCGCGGCGGTAGAGGGAGCCTTCGTCTTGCTGGAGCGGCCGGCCATGGGCAGCTTGAGATCTTCAAACAAAACCTTGCTCAATTGTTGCGGTGAATTGATATTGAACTCCCGGCCTGCCAGCCGGTGAATCTCGGCGGTGAGAGCGCTGAGGCGGAGCTCCATCTCGGCAGAGAGCCGGGAAAGCACGCCGAGGTCAATGGCGACGCCGGCTCGCTCCATCCGCACCAGAACCGGCGCGAGCGGCAGCTCGACGTTTTCGTAGACCTCGCGCAAGCCGGCGGCGTCGATTTCCGGGGCCAGGATCCCGGCGAGACGCCAGGTGAAGTCGGCGGCGGGGGCCGGGCCGGGATCGAGGGGGCGGCCAAAGCGCCGCAAGACGGACTCGCCCAGGGAGTAGTTCGAGCGGGATGGGTCGAGCAAGTATGTATAGAGCCGGGTATCGTGTTTCACGCCGGCCGGATTGACGCCGTGCGAGTCGAGCAGCCCCCAGGCGCGTTTGTAATCGTGAACAGCCTTTGAAACGGCGGCGTCCTCGAGCAATTTTCTAACCGCGGGCAAGGGCGCAAGCCGCGCCTCGGCTTCGCGAACGGAAATGCCGACGCGGCAGCCCTGGATCTGCTCCGCGCCGGACAGCGGGTCCAGCGACAGGGCCACGGTCGCGCCGCGCGCAGGGGCGTCGCCGAGCCAGGCCCGCACCTCCTCTTCGGTTTCGAGGCCGGCGTAATCGGCAGGGGCCTGGGGAACCGGCGGAAGATCTTTGAGAAGGCTGTGAAACTCGAGCTCGCCATAAAGCGCGGAGAGCCTGGCAAGGTCTATGGGCGCCGGCTTGACCGCCTCCAGGTCGAGCTGGACCGGGACGCTGGTATCCACGACCGCGAGCTTCTTGCTGAGAAGGATGCGATCGCGGTTCTCGAGCAAACTGTTGCGATAGGTTTTTCGTTCGACCTCAGCGGCGTGGTCGAGGATCTGCTCGACGGTTCCAAAGCGCTTTACGAGCTCGCGCGCGCCCTTGTCTCCGATCCCGGGGGCGCCCGGTATGTTGTCGACGGCGTCGCCCTTGAGGGCCAGCAGATCGGCGACGAAGCCGGGAAGCACACCCATATACTCCTCGACCTTGCGATCGTCATAGATGAGGTTGTCCTTGGATGGGTCGAGAACGAAGATATGGTCACCGACCAATTGCAGGAGGTCCTTGTCGCTCGAAACTATGTAGACTTCGAGGCCCTTGGCGGCGGAGCAGCGGGCGAGAGCGCCGATCACGTCGTCGGCTTCAAAGCGGTCATGCTCGATGACGGGGATGCCCAAGGCGGCGAGCAGGCGGCGGATATAGGGGATCTGCTGGAGCAGCTCGCTGGGCGTAGTGGCGCGATTCGCTTTGTACTGGTCATAAATCTCATCGCGAAATGTAGGCGCCAGGCTTTCGAACACGGCGACGACATACTCCGGATGGTGCTCGGCCAGGATCTTCCGAAGCATGTTGTTGAAAATGTAAACGGCCTCGGTGGCCATGCCGGAGCGCGTGCGCATGGCAGGCGCTCCCGTGCGGGCGCGGGCATGATAGGCGCGAAAAATCAGGCCGAACGTATCAATCAGGAATAGCCGGGCAGGATTTTCAGGCATCTCCTCATCTTAGTACCACCGCCCGGGTGTGGATTAGCCGGCGGGCTCGGGAGGCGCGGCGCCTCGTCATATTGCGGAAGTCTGGACGAGGCGGCTCGGCCAGCGAGGAGAGAATTTCAGCCGGGCCGCGGCGCTGCGGAGGGGGAAAACGGCTAGCGGCGGCGATCTTCGTCCTCGTGGCCGCGATCGCGCCCATTCTGGCCGCGATCGGCGTGGCCCTTTTCCGCCGGGGCGCGGCCGCGCAGCTCATGGCGCTCGACGGGCGGGCCGCGTCGCGCCGCCGGCAGCGGCGCGATGCGATACGGATGAACGTATTCGCGGCGATTGGCCCACGTGCGCTGCCAAGGGTGATTGTCAATGATGATCGTGCGAGAGGGCCAGACAAAGTGCGGCTCTGCCCAGCCCCAGGGCCGGGAGGCTCCCACGAGGACAGCCGCGCCGAACGAGATGGTCACATGCAACCCCGGCCTTCGCGGCACAAAAACAACGGCGGGGTTGTAGACGGGAACGCAGATCACACCGGGGCTGACGGGCAGAATCTCGATATACGGCCCGGATCTCACAACCTGGACCTGCGGACCGTTGACGAGGTAGCCGTAACTGAGAGCCTGCTGGCGCAATCTCTGGACGGCATCCATTACCGCCCCCGGCTGAGACAAAAACGCGTTGCCCAACTGCGTGGTCCACGCCATATCGCGCGCCATCATGCCGAGTACCGAGGGAAACGGGAGCAGCGCGATCACGCTCGGATCCCACGGAAGATTGTCGGCAGAGATGGCGGCCGCGAGCTGGTCCCCGTGTAAATAGGAGTGTTGGTCGGCCCACGTAGCGGCCTGGGGAATCTGATCATAAAACGTGGAAGCGGTGAGGACTTGGGTCAGCAGCGGGTCGGGATAGAGCGCGACAGGGGCGACCAGGCGATCCAACTCGGCGGCCGGGAGCAGAGGCGGAGGAGGTCCGTAGGGAGACGGCGGGGGCGGCGTTCCATAAGGCGGGTACTGAGCCACCAGCAGCCCCGGCGCCAGAATCGCCGCGACTAGAAAAAGGACTAAAATTTCCTTCGCTTGCTTCTCCACTCGCCGCACGGAACCGCCTCCACTCCAAAGAAATTCCGGCCCTCTGTTTTGGATGCCCCAGAAGGCTTCCGCGTTACCGGAGACATAGACAAAGATTGCGTCTCGAGGGAACAGCGAGGACGAGCGGCAACGCTGGGACTGTTGGAGATCGGGAGCCGAAATGCGCTTAGGCAGCCAGGCACCGCGGCCAGTGGAACGATTTGTGGGCTCCGCGGGCAGGCGCCAAGCGCCTTTTCAACTTGGACCGGAGCAGGCTCTTGGCGCGGTGCAGGCGGGTTTTGACGCAGGTTTCGCTGATCCGCAGAAGCGCAGCGGTTTGCGCCGTATTCATGCCTTCAATTTCCCGGAGCTCGAAAACCGAACGGTACCTGCGCGGCAACGAGTCCAGAGCGAGCCGCAGCAAGCGGCGCAGTTCCCGGTCGAGAACCTGCTTTTCCGGATCACGTCCTCGCGAGGCCAGCAGCATCCCGGCATTGGCGCTGAGAGGCGGAGAATCGAGATCCAGAAATCGCGGTTGACGATGCAGCTTGGTCATCGCGCCGTGTATCGCGATTCGGATGAGCCAGGTGGAAAAACTCGAGCGGCCGGCGAACTGATCAAGATGACGGAGCGCATTGAAGTGAGCCTCTTGCATGAGATCCTCGACGTCCGCATCGTTCTGAAGGATCCGGCGAGCCACGCGCCGGAGCTGCGGGCTGTGGCGGCGCATCAGGATTTCATAGAACTCGGTCTGCCCGGAGCGCACGCGCGCTAACACTTCCTCGTCGGGAACGTCCGGAGACAGATTGTCCGGCGTATTGCGCAGGCAAAGCCCGTTCACGTCCCATTCCTCCCGTCTTTCCTGCTGCGAATTCAACCCGCGGAAACCAACACATCCAATTTAAGGAAAGTCGCATAAAGAAGGGATCAAAAACCCGCGAGGGCGGGTCAAGAAAAAATCAAGAGCAAGGAGTTGCAGACATGCGGCGGGGAAGAAGCGGGCGCAGGCAGACTTCCACGTTGGCGGCCCCTGATTTATGCCGGAGGTGTTTTCACCGGGGGTCAGGAATCGGTATGCAGGCGGTATCCCACGCCGGGCTCGGTGACCACATAGCGGGGGCGTGTAGGATCGGGCTCGATTTTGCGGCGCAGATTGCTTATGTTGACCCGCAGCAGATGGAGCTCGTCTTCATAAGAGACGCCGCCCCAGACCTCTTTGACGAGCTGGCGGTGCGTGAGGACTTTTCCGGCGTGCGCAATCAGCGCCTTGAGCAGGTCGTACTCGGTGGGAGTGAGCTGCACTTTGTGCTCGCCGCACCGCACTTCGCGCCGCGGCAGATCGACCCAAAGGTCGCCGGTGCTGAAAATGGGCCCATTTTCGTGCGCGGCGGCTCGCCGCAGGGCGGCGCGCATTCGGGCGAGCAACTCTCCCATGCCGAAGGGCTTGGTCAGATAGTCGTCGGCGCCGGCGTCGAGCGCCGAGATCTTGTCGGCTTCCTGCTCTCGCACGGAGAGGACGATAATCGGCGTCTGGCTCCACTCCCGGAGGGAGCGTGCGACTTCGGTCCCGCTGATTCCGGGCAAACCGAGATCCAGAATGATCAAATCGGGCCGCACGGAGGGGACCAATTGCAGGCCTTCCTCGCCGCTCGCGGCCTCCACGGTCGCGTAGCCGTTCGCGTTCAGCGAGACGCGAAGAAAACGCCGGATGGCCGGCTCGTCATCAATCACCAGAACTCGCAACTTCTGCTGGTTCATTCGCCATCTCCACCGCAGGCGCTTTCCTGGCAAACCGCGGAAGCGTAAAGCCGAATATCGAGCCGCCTTCCGGACGCCGCTCCGCCCAAATCCGGCCGCCGTGCGCCTCGACAAAACCTTTGCAGATAGACAGGCCGAGACCAGCGCCTTGCTGCACGGCGGATCTCGATTGCCGCCGGAACCTCTCGAAAATTCGGCCGACTTCGCCCGGTGGAATTCCGATGCCGCGGTCAGCCACCAGAACCTCCAGATCCTGCTCGGACGCCCGCGCCTGAATGCAAATGGCTTCCTCGGCCGGAGAGTACTTGAGCGCATTGTCGAGCAGGTTGACCAGGGTCTGGGTGATCAGGACAAAATCCATCGGGGCCAGAGGAAGATCGGGCTGGGTTTCGACCACGATCTTGCGTTTTCGGGCTGCTTCGCCGAGTTGGGCCAAAGCTGCTCCAATCACGTCCTGCACATCGCAAGGTTCGATTTTGACCCGCATAGCGCCGGCTTCCAGGCGCGTCATATCCAGCAGATTTCCAACCAGCCGGTTGAGCCGGCGGGCTTCTTCCTGGGCGGTGTCTAGCAATTCGCGCCGGGTCGCCTCATCCAGCACGGCGCTGTCCCCGGAAAGGCTGCTGAGAGCGCCGGTGATAGAAGCCAGCGGAGTTCGCAGATCGTGGGAAATGGAGTTGAGAAGCGATTTTTGCAATTTATCGGTCTGCTCCAGCAACTGAGCATGGCGGGCTTTTTCCTCGAGGAGAGCGCGTTCAGAAGCCAGCGCCGCCTGGTTGGCAAAAGCCTCGAGGAGGCGATGCTGCTCCGCAGAGAGCCAGCGCTCGCCCGGGCCGGCCGCTTTGACTCCCAACACGCCCACCACTCCCCTGGAGGTCGTGAGAGGCAGATAGCGGGTTGCAGTTTCGGTGAACATGCCGGTTCCGGGCCCTGCCTGGCGGCCATGCTGGAAGACCCATTCCGCGGCGGCTCGTTCTTCCTGCGGGAACGGGAACTCCGGGCTTTCAAACATTGCGCTCAGGCGGCCGTCCGCTGGCAGCAGGATCACGACGGGGCGCTCAAAGGTTTCGCCGATGTGGTAAGCGATGACCTCGAGAATACGATCTAAAGAGCGCGTGGTGGCGAGCGAGCGGCTGAGCGAGTACAGCGAAGCGGAATAGGCTTCCCGATTTCGCGCCGCTTCAATTTGTTCCCGAACCCTCCCGGCCAGGGTCCCCGTCACCAGCGCGACGGCGAGCAAGCCGATCAAGGTGACCAGGAACTGAACGTCTGTTATGGCGAAGCTCAGTTGGGGAGGGACAAAGACAAAGTCAAAGACAAACGTGCCCAGAGCGGCGCTGAAGATGGCGGCTCGCCGTCCCCAACGGAGCGCGCTCACCACTACAGCCAGAAGATAGAGCACCTGCAAGTTCACCGGCCGGAGAATTTCGCGAATCCACCAGCCGAAAATGGTGACCAGCAGGATCAATCCAAGGCTCAGAGCGTAGGATTCCCAGTTAGACCTTACCCGGCGCGGCTGGCGGCGCACGCCGCCGGAGGCGGGCGCGGAAGGATCGATGACGTAAACCTGGGCTTCTTCGCTGCGCCGGACCATCTGATCGGAGACCGACCGGCGTAGCGCGGCGGCCAGCGTGAACCGGCGCGATCTGCCGACAACAATGCGGACGACATGATGGGCCCGGCTGTAGCGCAAGACTTCCTCCACGACCGAGCGGCCGCGGACAGTTACGACAGTGGCGCCAAGCTCGGAAGCGAGCCGGAGAGTTTCAGAAAGGCGGTGCTTGTCCGGCTCGGAAAGGCCGGCGAAGGGGCGAGTCTCAACGTAAATCGCGGCCAACTCCGCTTCCAGGCCTTTGGCCATCTGCTGGCCGACCTGCAACAACCGGGCGTTCGAATCGCTCAATCCGACGCATACGAGAACGCACTCCCGCGGCAACTGGGTGGCCGGGAGCGAGTCAGACTGGAGCCGGGCGGCAATTTGCTCTCTGACCCGCCTGGCGGTGTAATGGAACGCCAGTTCCCGGAGCGCCAGCAGCTCGTCGGGACGGAGAAAACGCCGGACTCCCGAGCCGCCGTGATCGGCGACATTGACTTTTCCCTGTTTCAGGCGTTCCAGGAGCTCGTTGGGATGAATATCGATCAACCGGATTTCTTCAGCTTCTTGCAGGATCCGGTCGGGAACCGTATTCGCGGGGGCACGGCCGGTGATTTCTTCCACTGTGGCTTTAAGGCTTTCGATCTGCGCGATGTTCAGCGTGGTGTAAACATCGATACCGTGTTCGAGCAGATCCTCGACTTCCTGATAACGCTTTTCGCGGCGGGCGGAAGGCGGGTTGGCGCGAGCCAGGTCGTCGATCACGACCAACGGCGGGCGGCGGGCGAGAATGAAATCAACATCGATGCCGGCTCCCGCACTGGGAGGGGGCAAGACCTTCAGGCCGGCCAGAAGGTTGGCCGCTTCGGGGCGTCCGTGAGTGTCCACGCAGGCGATCAGAGGCTCGCGGCCCTCCTGCTTGCGGCGGCGGGCGGCTTCCAGCATGGCGTATGTCTTACCAACGCCTGCGGCATATCCCAGAAAAACACGGAGCTTACCTTGGGGCCGGCGGGAAGCGCTGGAGACCTGCCCGGCGGCTGGGAACTCAGAGTCGGCCGGCATATACGGTCCCTACCCTAACTGCTGCCACTGTCGTTCTTTATCGTATCGCACGGCCCGGGGCGGGGGCGGCCTGCGGCGGCGGTTCTAAAAAAAACTGTAACCGTGTCGACAAGTTCGCCTCTAAGCGGGGTGGGTTAGTTCTGCCCAGCAGCCTGCATGGCGCAGATTTTTCATCGCAGCACGAATACGATTGCACGGGTAACGATCCTGGGAGGCGTGTTCATTCTGATCGCCGTGAGCTGGATTTTGTATCTGTTTTACCGGTCCGATTATATGACCGGGGCCCGAGTGGTTCGCGATCAGCCGGTACCATTCAGTCACAAACACCATGTGAGCGATGACGGCATTGATTGCCGGTACTGCCACACCTCGGTAGAAGACTCCTCGTTCGCCGGGATCCCGCCGACCGAAACGTGCATGAGCTGCCACTCCCAGATCTGGGCTGGCGCCGCGATGCTCGAGCCGGTGCGGGCCAGCTTCCGGAACAATCAGCCGCTCGAGTGGACCCGGGTGCACGATCTTCCCGATTACGTCTACTTCGATCACAGCATTCATATCAATAAGGGAATCGGATGCTCCACCTGCCACGGGCGCGTGGACCAGATGCCGTTGACATGGCGGGAAAACACGCTGCTGATGGAATGGTGCCTGGACTGCCATCGGGATCCGGCGCGGTACGTGAGGCCGCGCCAGGACGTTTTCCAAATGGATTACACGCCGCCGGCGGATCAGCGCAGCCTGGGGCGGAAGCTCGTGCAGGAATACAAGATTCGCAGCTTGACCGACTGCTACACCTGCCACCGATGAAGGACGAACGCCACACCGACGCCTTTTCCCTTGCCCGCGGGCGCCTCGCATCCGGACCGAGGCACTGGCGGAGCTTGGAGGAACTAACCGGAAGCGAAGAATTTTTGCAGTTTTTGCGGAGCGAGTTTCCGGAAGAGGCGCCGAGCTGGGCCGATCCGGTGAGCCGCCGGGAACTGCTGAAATGGATGGGCGCTTCGCTGGCGCTTGCCGGCCTCACCGCATGCTCGCCGCAGGGAGCCGGCCGGCCCGATTGGCCGCCTCCGCCCATGCGGAAGGTTGTGCCGTATGTGCGAGCGCCGGAGGAAGTGACGCCGGGCAAGCCGTTGTTTTTTGCCACGTCGATGGTGCTGGGCGGCTTCGCCAAAGGGCTTCTGGTCAAGAGCCACACCGGCCGGCCGATCAAAGCGGAAGGCAATCCGGAGCACCCGGCGAGCCTGGGGGCCACGGACGCATTCGGGCAGGCTTCGGTGCTCACCCTGTATGATCCGAATCGCTCCCAGGTAGTGACTCGGGAGGGGCGCATCAGCACTTGGCCGGCCTTCGCGGCGGCGCTCAACGGCCTGCGCGAGGAGCAGCGCAGCAAGCGGGGCGCGGGGCTTCGCCTGCTGACGGAAACGATCACCTCACCGAGCCTGGCAGGCCTGATCCGCTCGGTGCTGGCCGAGTTCCCGGCGGCCAAATGGCATCAATACGAACCGGTGTCGCGCGACAATGCCCGTGCCGGGGCGCTGCTCGCCTTTGGCGAAGACGTCAATCCCGTGTACCGTGTGGAGCGGGCGGATGTGATTCTCTCGCTCGACGCCGATTTTCTCTGGGAAGGCCCGGGCAGCATCCGCTACACGCACGATTTCGCGGCCCGGCGGCGCGTGAGCGGCGGGCGAGCCTCCCTGAATCGCCTGTACGCGATCGAGCCTTCTCCTTCGATCACAGGGTCTATGGCCGACCATCGCTTGCGGGCTCGCGCAAGCGAAGTGGAAGACTTGGCCCGCGAACTCGGGCGGCGGCTGGGCATTGCGGGCGCGGCCGGGGAAGCCCGAGCCAACACGGCTTTTGTGGACGCACTGGCCCGCGACCTCGAGCGCAACCGCGGATCAAGCCTGGTAATCGCCGGAGCTCAGCAGCCCCCGGCGGTGCACGCGCTGGCGCACGCGATGAACCGCATCCTGGGAAACGAAGGGGAGACCGTGGTCTATACGGATCCGGTGGAAGCGAATCCGGTTGATCAGACCGAATCGCTGCGCGAACTGGTGGAAGATATGCAAGCCGGCCGCGTGGACGCGCTGATCATATTGGGGGGCAATCCCGCGTTCTACGCGCCGCGCGATCTGGGCTTCGCCGCCGCTCTTTCCCGAGTGCGCTTCAAAGCGCAGTTAAGCCTTTATGACGACGAGACCACGGTACTGTGCAACTGGCACATCCCGGAAGCGCACTTTCTGGAGTCTTGGGGGGATGCCCGCGCCTATGACGGGACCGTGAGCATGATCCAGCCGCTGATCGCGCCGTTGTACCAGGGGAAATCCGCGTACGAAGTGCTGGCGGCGCTGCTGGGGCAGCCGGCGGCCGCCACGCACGACCTTGTCCATGACTACTGGAAGGTTCAGCGGCGCTGGGAGAGCTTCGACGACGACTGGCAAAAGGCCTTGCACGACGGCCTGATCGCCGGCACGGCGCTGCCCCCGAAGCGCGTGAACCTGAAGGCCGGATTCCCGGCCCAAATAGGCGCCCCGCCGCGCGCCGCAGGACTGGAGATCGTTTTCCGGCCCGACCCGACGATCTGGGACGGACGATTCAGCGAGAACGGTTGGCTCCAGGAGCTGCCGAAGCCGATGTCCAAGCTCACCTGGCAGAACGCGGCGATGATGAGCCCGGCGACGGCGGCGCGCCTGGGCCTGGACAGTTCGGACGTGGCCGATCTGCGCTTTCGAGGAGCCACTGTGCGAGCGCCGGTTTGGGTAATGCCCGGCCACGCGGATGACTCCATAACCGTGCACCTCGGCTACGGCCGCCGGAGCGGCAGACCGGGGAGCGACGCGGGATTCAACGCTTATGCGCTGCGCCACTCGGATCAGCCGTGGTTCGGCTATGGCGTGGAGATAGCCAGGACCGGTTTGCGCTCGGACCTGGTCTCGACGCAGAACCACTTCAGCATGGAAGGCCGGCATTTGATCCGATCGGCGACGGCCGCCGAGTACGAGAAAAGGCCGCAATTCGCTCAGGAGGTGGAGGAGCGCCCGAAGCCGGATTTTTCGCTCTACCCCGGCTATGAGTACACGGGCTATTCCTGGGGCATGGTGATCGATCTCAATGCGTGCATCGGGTGCGGCGCTTGCGTGGTGGCGTGCCAGGCCGAAAACAACATTCCCGTGGTGGGGCGGGAGCAGGTGAGACGAGGGCGGGAAATGCATTGGATCCGGGTGGACCGGTACTACGAAGGCGATCCGAACGACCCCGCGATCCATCACCAGCCCGTGCCGTGCATGCATTGCGAAAATGCGCCGTGCGAACTGGTATGCCCGGTGGGCGCCACGGTGCACAGCGACGAGGGCCTCAATCAAATGGTCTATAATCGCTGCGTCGGGACGCGCTACTGCTCGAATAACTGCCCTTACAAAGTAAGGCGCTTCAATTTCCTCCAATTTGCCGATTGGGTCACGCCCAGTCTCAAGCCGATGCGAAACCCGGACGTGACCGTTCGCAGCCGGGGAGTGATGGAGAAGTGCACATACTGCGTGCAGCGCATCAACGCGGCGAAGATCCAGGCGGAGGAAGAGGATCGTGTCGTGCGCGACGGTGAAATCGTGCCGGCGTGCGCCCAGGCCTGCCCGGCGCAAGCCATCATTTTCGGCAATATCAACGACCCGGCGAGCCAGGCGGCCCGGTGGAAAGCCGAGCCGCGCAATTACGGGATTCTGGAAGACTTGAACACGCGGCCGCGCACGACGTATCTGGCCGAAGTGCGAAATCCCAACCCGGAGATAACGGGCGAAAGACATGGCGGAATCTGAAGGCGGCAGACCAATTACGGCAGACGCGGTCCCGGTAATCGAGCCGGGCTATACCTACGCCTCGGTAACGGACAAGATCAGCGCGATTGTCCTCAGCCGGCGCCCTCCTCTGGCCTGGTGGCTGGGTTTCGGTATCGCGTTTCTGCTTGTGTTGCTGCTCTTCGGCGCGGTGGCGTACCTGCTGGCGACCGGCGTGGGGATCTGGGGGATCAACATTCCCGTCGCTTGGGGCTTCGCCATCGTGAATTTCGTGTGGTGGATCGGGATCGGCCATGCCGG
>Ga0070741_10007933_pt1 | contig 21617 bp, 18 predicted proteins | sample Coa_R1_4_FD_66440 | JGI IMG/M metagenome (GOLD analysis project Ga0070741, IMG submission 66440) | Surface soil microbial communities from Centralia Pennsylvania, which are recovering from an underground coalmine fire - Coalmine... | ecosystem: Environmental > Terrestrial > Soil > Unclassified ... | reverse complement strand
ATCAAACGTATGCGCGTTCATCCTGATTATCAAGGGCGCGGTTATGGTCAGCTCATTCTGGATGAACTTGAGGCCCACGCCCGCGCTCTCGGCTATCAGGTCTTGCATCTTGATACCTCCATCCTCCAGATTCCAGCCCAGCGACTCTACGAAAAAAACGGTTTCAGCGAAGTCGGAAGAGCCACCTACCAGCAGCTTGAAGTCATCCTGTATGAAAAGCAATTAGTATAAAATAGTGAGAAACGTCAAATAATGCGTCGGAAATATATTGATGGAGATTCCTGTCCAGCCGATGATTTGTGGCGCAAAATGTGAGTGGAGGGGATTTTATCCCTCCCACCCATGCAAAAAACCATCTCGCCAAACTTCGCCCCCCTTTTATACTGAAATAGAGACAGGGATTGTGGATAACTATGTGGACAAATGTTCTATTTTGTGGATAACGTTGGGGAATTTGCCGCTAGAGATCGCTATGCGAATTTTGCCTGCGTAGAGCGTTTTTTCACTGGATAATCTCTCCAGACTCTGATGCCTGGGAGAATACCGCAAATTCTGATGAGATTAGTAATTTAGCATGTTGAAAAAGGAGTGGTAAGTTATGGTGTCGCAGAATGCAGAGCCTAATCTGTTTGAGCTTCATGGGCATGAAACCCACATTACCTATTCGACGACCAGCGTCGCGGGCAAACCTCAGTTGGTTTATCGTGATAATGGACAGAGCTATAGCTTTTCCGGCGATGAGATTCGCACGCAGGATAGCGAGCTTGGCACCCTGGTCAGCGTTTCCCTGATGAAAACTGTCGATCAAGGTTCCACTTCCCTTACCCTGGTGGTGCCCAGTGTCAATCTCGCTGGGGCACAGCAACAGCACATTAAGACACTGGCCGTCGTCACGAAGCATCTCGTCGGCGTCCAGCCACTGCAAAAGGGGGCTAGAGAGCTTTATCACGAGGTGAGCCTCGAAGGAAAAGCAGAGTCGGTCCAGTTCTAAACAACTCAGGGTACCCTTACAGGTACCCTGATCTTCCTATACGATAAATTCTCCTCTGTTTAGGATACCATCGGGGTCCCAGCGAGCTTTCAACCGTCTCATTATGTCCAGCGCCTGAGGTTGATAGCCCCAACGATCAAGCTTCCCTTGTAGCAATATGGGTGCGTCCATAATACTGGCATAGCCTTCGATAGCCAGGGCGGGCCTTCTCAGCTTTCCCAGCCATGTTTGAGCATCTTGCACTGTTATACACTCATTGAGCGCATAAACTAGACCGTTGCCGATATCGGCGATAAAATTGCCTTCGTTCAGGACCTGCGCTTGATCTTGCACGTAAGCTGGCAGCTCTCTAACAGGGATGCCCACGCGCACTTGCAGGGATGCGCCGAGTCCGCTTCTCAACGTCTCCACCCAGATATCGGTGCCGCTGATCGATTCGCTCTCGACCGGCTCAGGCGCCCCCGCCGCCTGTAAGGTCTGGCGAACCTGGGACAGTTCCGCCTGGACATCTTCGGGCAAGCCTTCAGCAGTGTAGGCCAGTATGTAGTTGCTCTCCGGTATGCCAGTTCCTGAGTAGCCTTTGCTCAGCACAAGGGCTGAGGCGGTTAGAGCCAGTGACAGGAGCTGCCTCGCCCAGATCAGGCCGTAGCGCATATCATCAACAGGTATCAACAAGGTGCGCTTTGTTCGGGGTTGCGCGACGATTTTGAGCGTGATATCCGTGAGTAGTCCCAGCGTGCCATGCGAGCCGATGAAGGCTTTGGTCAGGTCGTAGCCAGCCACGTTTTTGACGATAGGACGGCCTGTGCGAATGATCCGACCGTCGGCCAATATGACTGTGGCGCACAGCACAAGGTCACGCAGCGAGCCGTAACGTATACGCAAGGGCGCGTTGATGTTGGCAGCAACCAGTCCCCCGATGGTTGCATCCGGCCAGGGAGCTGCCAGCGCGACTTGATAGCCAGCTTGAGCCAGGAAGGATTGTACTTCGCTCAACGACGTTCCCGCTGCTACCGTAATGTACAGGTCGTCCGGCGCATACATTTTGATCCCGTTCAGTTCATTGGTGCGCAGAAGGCATGCTGGCGTTGGTTCGCTTTGTTGTGGCCTGGAGTTGCTAATGCGAACGGCATGTCCTGATTTTGCCAGGGAGAGCAGCCCTTGAGCTGCCTCTTCTGTCGTTGCCGGAGTAAATATTTTCTTTGAAGAGAATTGCTTGCTATCTTGGAGTAATAGCTTGCTATCGGCTTGAGCCTCGGCTGGTTGATACAAGCTATAACCTGCGAAAGGACCTGTCTCATTCTCAGGTGGCAGAGGAAATAATTTCCCTGGATTGAGGATGTTAGCGGGGTCGAATGCTTGCTTGATATCCCACATCGCCAGCAGTTCAGCAGAGCTGTGCATCAGAGGCATATATTGCCGTTTTTCAGTGCCGACGCCATGCTCTCCTGAAAGGCTGCCATCCATCTCGATGCAGCATTTGACCAGTTCCCAGGCTGCCGTGTGGACATGTTCCATCAATTCGGGATCGTGTGGATTGGGGATAAGGATGATGGGGTGAAGATTGCCATCACCGGCATGGAAGACGTGGCCGACGCGCAAGCCGTGAGACGCGCAGATTTGATTGACCACAGCCAGCATTTCAGCCAGGCGGCTACGCGGAACGGTTACATCTACTGTATAGAGAGCGCGACTGAGATGCGCCATCGCTCCAGCGGCGCTCTTGCGCGCCAGCCAGATCTTCGCTCGCTCTTCCTCGTCGCGGGCAGTGCGCATATTGTATCCGCCGTGCCGCTGAAGGATGTGGATGATTTCCTGCGCCTGGGTGTCCAGACTTTCTGGATAGCCATCGACTTCAATGATGAGCACAGCACCGGCATCCTGTGGGAGGCCCGCGTGCGCAAACGGCTCGGTAATACTCACGATCTTCTGATCCATCATCTCCATTGTCGCGGGTACCAGACCAGCCGCAATGACGGCGGAGACCGCCTCGCCCGCTTGCTCAACGGAGTCGAAGACGGCGAGCATGGTCCTGATCCCGGGAGGATTGCGTACCAGCCGCGCAATAATGGAGGTCATGATCGCTAGCATGCCCTCGCTGCCGGTAATCAACCCGCACAAATCGTACTCGGGATAGTCCCGCGCATGACCGCCCACGCGTGCGTGCCGCCCATCGGCCAGGACGACCTCTATGCCGGTGATGTAGTTGGTGGTGACGCCGTATTTGAAGCAGTGCGGACCGCCCGAGTTTTCGGCCACATTGCCCCCGATAGTTGAGGCCCGCTGGCTTGCCGGATCTGGTGGGAAGTATAGTCCGTGCATTTTGACGCGCTCATCCAGATGTAGATTGATCAGAGCTGGCTCAACGACCGCGCTTCGCCCATCCACGTCAACGTCGAGAACCTGATTCATCTGCGAAAACTCGATGATGATCCCCCCTCTGTCGGCTACAGCTCCGCCAGACAGCCCCGTACCAGCTCCCCGCGCGACGAGTGGGACGTTATGTTCAGCCGCCCAGCACACTACGCGGGCAACCTCGTCGGGTGTACGCGGAAATACCACACCCTCGGGCATGCCCTTATCTCCTCCAGCGTCAACTTCATAAGCCACAAGAGAGGCCCGGTCAGTAAATACCTGTCCTTTGGGGAGTAATGTTTTTAACGTATGGAGTGCCGCCTCTTTTATCATTGCTCGTACCTTTCTTTCCTACAGGGACCCATCCGTTTCGTTAACTTGACATCCCATTATGAGCGCCATATACTCCAGTTATAAATTTGACTCTGCCCATTTGGAGATTAAAAAGCATGCCTACAGGTCAAAATGGTAAGCTCGCTCATGTTTCTTCGCCCCCTCATCCCGATTCCTTTTTCCAGACGGCATCCGGTCATGAGGTACAACTCAAGGTTCACCGTTGTCTCTGGAGCGGTGACTATCCCGAAAACTCGCTGGCAGCCCTTGAAGAATGTTTACGCGCGCCCGTTGCTCGTACAGAGATCGATCTTTATATGCTGCAAGATAGCGATTTTCTGATTGTTCACGATGCCAGCGCTCTCTCCAACGCCGAGGACATCGGCTCTTTCCGCGACACGACTCGCCAGGAGGTGAGCGATCTGCGCTTGACGCATCGGGGCGAGCCATCATCTCATCAGCCCATGCTCTTTAGCGAAGCTGCCGACGCAATTGCCCGCATGCCATCTCCGACGCTGATCGAGTTGGATATGAAAGATCTACAGCCACTTCCCTGGTCGCGCGTTGAAGAACTGGCTCGCCTGGCCCAACCGGTGAAGGATCGAGTGATCTTCAGCTCCACCGACTGGAACCTGCGCCGCCTGCTGACCGTTGATTCGAGCCTGCTGGTAGGCTTTAATCCCGCCGCTTACCTGGACTGGCTGCCCGAAGACCACGATGCCAGACTTCCGCGCGGCGCCTACGGCTATCTTGACCGTCACCCTCTGGCCTGGTGGCGGCTGACATCCGTGGATGACTACCTCTCCGACCGACTGGGCGGTATTCTGCGACTGGTATCGGGCTTACGCGAAGCCCACCTGCGGCTGGATGCCTTTGAGCGGATGCTTGCCGATGGCGTTGCTCATGCCGCAGAGCTGTTTCATCGCGAAGGCGTTATGCTTGATGTCTGGACGCTCGATGCTGGAACGCCGCACTGGCGCGAACGCCTGGCCCGCGCGGTCGCCGCCGGCGTCGATATGATCACGACCAACACCGCCCGCGAGATGGCAGAAGCCGGACGCGCATTATAGCGCCCAGCCGTCTGCACAATATCCTACCTGCTAACCGACGCGCCCACCAGTCCTGGAAACGCAGCGATTATTGCTGGAGCCGCAAGCCCTTCTCATCTGTTAAGATTGTCAGCGTGGACTTATCACACAGCTCGCCCGCCTGTGACTTCTAGCACATGACCGGAGACATAATCCGAGAGGGAAGAAGCCAGGAAGAGCATAGGACCGGCAGCCTCTTCAGGCGTGCCCGGGCGACCGAGCGGGATGAGCATCGGCGCCATTGATCGCATGGCGTCGGGTACGCCCAGAGCGATCTCTTCACCGTCGCGCTCAATCTTCTCCGCGCTCTCTTTCGCTGCTGTGAGCCGTGTATCAATAAAGCCATAGCAGACGGCGTTTGCCTGAACATTATATCGCCCCCATTCTTTGGCCAGGGTCAGCGTTACCCCTACAATTCCTGCTTTGGCCGCTGAGTAGTTCACCTGTCCGGCGTTCCCATAGACGCCCGAAACAGAGGAGACATTCACAATCTTACGAGCGTTGGCACGTCCATTGGCTGCTTGCTCGCGTTTCGATGCATCTCTGATATATGTGGCGGCCTCGCGTAAGATACGAAAAGGGGCGGTGAGGTGAACATCGATCATGGCGTACCACTGCTTATCGGTCATGTTCTGGATCACGGCGTCCCAGGTGTAGCCAGCGTTGTTGACGATAATATCAAAACCGCCGAAGGTGTCGAGCGTTGCTGAAATAAGCTGTTTGGGGAATGCCGGGTTAGTGACATCGCCAGGAACGACGATGGCTTTTCCACCAGCATTGCGAATAGTCGTAGCGGTCTCCTCTGCTGGAGCGGGATCGAGGTCGCTCACGACCACGGCGGCCCCATGCTCGGCAAATAGTTTTGCTGTCGCAGCCCCGATGCCCCGCCCAGATCCTGTCAAAATAGCGACTTTTCCATCAAGTAAACCCATGTTTTTTCCTTTCCTCTCCTGGGGGAGAAAGTTTCTAGCTCGCTAGAAAACATGCTTCTATTCTACAATAGAAAGCGGGAGAATGGGAAAGCAATGTTTTGCCTCGTCTTCAGTGGGCACCGCCCGCGTATCACAAAAGCTCCTCGCAGCGCCAGTCTCGAAAAGCTGCCACCAGGCACTGCATCTTGGGCCACCAGTAATCGTTGGGCGAGCCATCGGCGGCGTCCTGAATAGGTACAAGTAGCCAGTCAACAAGGCTTGCTCGATAGTCCGTGATGAGATCATCCCACGAGTAGCCAGTTACCCCTTGCGCCTGTAATACGCTATAATAGCGCCGCAGGATGTTATCTTCACGTTGTTCCTCATGGCGCTGCTCAGAGGTCCAGAAGGGCGCGATCAAATTGACAAGGTCATACCCTGTGAGATCGAAACTGGCCGACTGCCAATCTAGCAAGTACGCCGTACCCGTTGCGGACTCCTTTGGACAGAGAAAATTGGCAAAGTAGCTATCTCCATGAGTGAGTGTGAGATGCGTGCGGGCGCGGAAATGTGGCTCCATATATTGCTCCCAGTGGCGGTGCAAGTTCGCAAAAATTTGCTCGTATAGCTGGCGCAAATCAGCCGGAAACCACGCTTCCTCACGCTCAATAACGCGCTTCCAGGAGTTTGTGCGTCGCTGTAGATAGAGTCCAAAGCGTTCTTCGTTGCGAGACCAGTAGCCGACCTCGAATGTTGCTGTATGCAGCAGGGGATGCTCCCACCAGTAAGCATGCAGTTGGGCAAGCGCGTCAACAACCAGCTCTATATGCAGAGCGGAAGGGACAGCGTCTTTGATGCTGATCTGCTGGTCGCGGGTGACGGGAGGTTGATGGGTTTCTGAAAGATCCTGCAAGAGCAGATACGAATTGCCGCTCGCCTCATCATAAGCGGCAGCATAACAGGGAATAAGGATCGGAGGGTGATCCGGCAGCGAAGCCGCAACCTGATAGAATTTTACCTCATCTGCGCCCGCCTCTTTTCCCCTCTCACTTTCATTGTTTCGTTTTAAAATCAGGCTTGCTGGCAGCCCAGGATCTGCATTAGCAGAATAGTGAAGGACAAGGCGATGGGTTTCGGAATTAAATGCACCCATCGTATTTTGCTCGACAGCCGTCACCTCTCCCTGTCGCAGCAGTCCCGACTGGCGAAAAACGGCTGTGAGCCATGCAGGCGTGGCCGGCTCGGGAATGGCAATATAGGTGGTCATAGGTTTTTCCTTTGAGATATTTTAGCGCAATTGAGACTATTTTATCATAACAGTTGCAGCATTTATCCCGCAAACTGGCCTCTTCGCGACTGTTGTGGTATACTTTGATTAGAACATATTTTCATGGAGGATGCAATGAAGGTAAAGCAGCAGCTTGCAGATATGTGGGATCGGCAGCACCGTTGCCCGGATGGCATTGTGGGATGGCTGGTCGGCGAGCGGATGGGGCGCCAGCACAGGCCAGAGACGACCTGGACCGTTGATCTTCTGGATATACAGCCCACAGATACAGTGCTGGAGATTGGTTTCGGCGCCGGGCAGGGCATCAAGCTGGCGGCTGCGCAAGCCTGTGAAGGGCATGTCATGGGAATCGATCTTTCGGAGGATATGGTGCGAGTGGCGAGGAGACGCAACGCGCAGGCGGCGAGGGCCGGACGCGTCATGTTATCGCAAGGCAGCATTACTGCTCTCCCTTTTGAGGATCAACAATTTGACAAGATCATGACCATCCACACCGTGTATTTCTGGTCAGAGTCTCTACAGGCATTTAGCGAGCTGTATCGCGTCCTCAAGCCCGGTGGAAGGGCAGTCATCACGCTTTGCACCGGAAAAATCAATGAGCGGGGCGAGGTAGAGGTCTGGTCGTCATTTCAGTCAATGCTCGAAGAGCGGGTGATACCGGGTATGCAGCAAGTAGGATTTAAGGACGTGCGCCAGGAACGCGGGCCGGATTCCCGACAGTATACGAACGTGGCGGTTATTGGCGAGAAGTAGTGAGGACAGTGACGGCGTGGCTAGAAATAGCTACGCCGTCTGATGAAAAAGATCGTATTTTTAGGAAAAAGTCATCTATGTCCCATAGGCTATTTCAAGCTAGCTGGCTAGCTGGATGACAATAACTTCAACCTGGACACAGTCGGGAACGGCACCAAGAGGGGAGGGAACGACACAAATATTGGGATGGAAAAAACCGACCTTTGCATAACTATGTGTCGCGTTGACCACAATCGGAGGGACTGGGCAGACATCCACACAAAGGGGATACTCGCTGACTGTCTGATCCCCCCACGCGACATCGACAAAGGATCTAAGGGCGTGGGGAACACAAATCACCGTGATTTGCACTCTGGCAAGCTGATTCACTCCCACCGTCTGGGTAGCTGGGGCTGCCGCAAGACAATGTGCCACATCTGTAGGAGCTGGAGAGGAAGCACTGGCTACCCCGGTGATGCTCAGCATCAGAAGCAGTGCCAGCAGAAGCGCGGAGGCAATAGAACGACGGGCTCTGGTGAGAAATTTCATTGCGACTGAACCGTCCTTTCATTATAGTGGATAAGCTCACAAATACTGGGCACCAGGAGTAATCTGCATGTTAGAGAAGCTTATATGATTTTTCCTGCTTATACCCAATTTTTGCTTAAAATTATTGTAACACGCATCAAATGATATTACTGCTAATAAGTACTATTCGGCTGTTCATCGCACCAGGAGAATTTGAGAGTCATATCAGGGTTTCTCAAACGTCGCTGCACGCTTTGACTGCTCGCGCCAAAGGCGTTCACAGGGAGAGGAAGGTGCTGGCGGTGGGCTGCGCCCACCGCCAGCACCTTCCTCTCGAACGGCTCGCTTGCGAGCCGTTCTGTCTGCAAAAACCACTTTTGAGAAACCCTGAGAGTCATATTGATCTCTGTTGACAGTGTCCCGCCTCTGGTGATACGCTAACAAAATGAAAGTGACTATTCTCAGATAAGAGAGCTTCCAGGGGAGGTACTGATGGAGAGCAGCGTTCTTGGCATTCATCATGTGACGGCGATCACCGATGATCCCCAACGCAATATTAATTTTTACGCGGGCATTTTAGGGTTGCGCTTTGTGAAGAAGACGGTCAATTTTGATGCGCCGGATACCTATCATTTCTACTACGGCGATGATCTGGGGCGTCCTGGCACGATCCTGACGTTCTTCTCCTGGCTCGGCTATCCCAGAGGAAGAGGCGGCACGGGGCAGATTACGGCCATCTCGTTCTCCATTCCCGAAAGCGCACTGGATTACTGGCAGAAGCGTTTGACCGAGCATGGGACCGATGTGTCGGGACCGATTCCGCGCTTCGGTGAGCAGGTGCTTTCTTTTACCGATCACGAGGGGCAGCGGCTCGAACTGGTGGCCCATCACGGGGCTGAGCAAGGCAGCGCCTGGAAAGATGGCCCCGTCCCTGTAGAATATGCCATTCACGGCTTCCATAGCGTCACCCTTTCGGTCGCAAGGTTTGAGCGCACGGCTTCGGTACTGACGGAGCAGCTTGGCTTCCAGTCGGTCGGCAAGCAGGGCAATCGTTCCCGTTATGGCATCGGTGGAGGTGGCATGGGTACGCTGGTCGATGTACTGGACCTGCCGAACGGGGAGCGCGGCATGCAGGCAGTCGGAACGGTGCATCATGTTGCCTGGCGTACAGCCAGTGATGAGAATCAACTGCTATGGCAGCGCAAGTTACTCAACGCTGGCTTACATGTAACCCAGATAATGGACCGCGTCTACTTCCACTCGATCTATTTTAGAGAGCCGAGCGGTATCCTCTTCGAGATCGCCACCGACGAGCCAGGTTTCGCGGTGGACGAGTCGCCGGAAGATCTGGGCTCGCATCTCAAGCTACCGCCCTGGCTGGAGTCAACGCGACCCGTAGTGGAGGAGAGCTTGCCAAAAGTCCACTTGCCCGGCGCAGTAACGCCGTAGGGGTTTGCTAATTCGCTTTGACGCATTCGTTTGGGAATTGTCAAGGCAAGCGCGAGGCCCCCTCACCGCCTCTTCCAGCCCCTTGCTCCTACCGGCCACCCAATATTGCACCTTTCCGCAAAACAAAACCGAACGGTATGCACGATGTTGGGCCAAAGGGGTAGGGGCAAGGGGAGGTGTGGAGATGGGTGGGGGCCTCGCGCTTGCCCTGGTGGGGGCTGATATGATTTGGAGAAAAGATGCCATTATCTAGTGCATTATGATAGCAAAAAGGAGTTATACTACGGAACAACCATTTTGAAGAAGTCATCCATATAATTTGCAAGGCTGGCAAGCATGCTCTCGTCAAACGGCGTATCTGGACGCTGCCCACGATACATCTCTAGCGCCTGACTGATAAGATCATGAAATTCTGCGGGGAGCGTTTTGAGACCGTAAACGCCGCCCTCATCCTTTGAGAGGATTTGCTGCCCGTTGAGATAGGCATGCACGCGACAGGCGTTGAGAATGAAGTATACCGGGAAGTGTTTGCATAATTCGCGCGCATCGATGTAATCCCCGACAATTGATTTGATATAATGCTCGGCAGGCACTTGAGGCAAAATATCAGTGGCAGCGGGTCCGTAGAGCGTGATGCCACGATGGTGAATAATGGTGAGGTGAGCTGACAGATCAGGATCGTATCGTTGAACCTCATTCCAGCGTCGCCAGGAGCCGTTCGCCAGTTCGTCGCTCATTTTCTGTCGCCACGATTCGCTGTAATGCAGGTGATAGGGCAGGGGATGCTGGAAGGGGTGAAGCTCTGGCGCTACCAGAAAGCTGGTTTCGATGGGACAGGGCGCGTTTGAGATCTCCAGGAGCGCTTCCATGATCTGGCGTTGTGTCTCGATAGGGAGTTGATGCTGAATGATTACCAGGAGATCAAAATCGCTGCGATCAGGGTTGAAGCAGCCCATCGCGAGCGAGCCGTGCAGATAGATGGCGACTAACTCATTCCCAAGAATACCCCGCATCTGCTCGCAAAACGCCTGCACCTGCTCACGTACAGGATCGGGGCATGATGACCAGTTATATTGAGCCAACTTGTTTTTTCCTTCAGTATTTATTCTTTGATTATCCCAAGCCGCTACCAGGGCAACCGCAAGGGATTGCCCCTACAGAGCCTCACCTCGTATCTTCATCAACACATATCCAAACGGTGTTTCTAGTATTCGACCGAATAGGTAGGGGCAATAGGCGGTGGCATAGGGGTGGATGGGGCCTTGCGCTTGCCCTGCGGCGGCTTGGTACGACTTCGGTTTTATCGCCTTCCTCGCTCCTGATAATGTTTCTTCACCGCCTCCACGATCAAGCGGTGTTCTGCCTGCTTGACCCGTTTTTGCAGCGTCTCTTCGGTATCGCCGGGCTCGATAGGGACTTCGCGACGGCATAGCACTGGCCCGGCATCGAGTTCAGGGATGACGTAATGGACGGTGCTGCCGGTCACTTTTAGCCCGGCATCGAGCGCGTGCTGAAGGACGTGCAGGCCACGAAAAACGGGGATGGTTGTGCCATCGCTGGTGACGAAGGTATCGCCCATGCCGCTATCGGGAAGGAGCGCCGGATGCAGGTTGATGATGCGCCTGGGAAATTGATCGACAAAGCCGGGACTGAAGATGCGCATAAAGCCTGCCAGCACTAGTAAGTCAATTTCGAACAGGCGTAGCAGGGCCAGCGTTCGGGCTTCCGCCTCCAATCGCTGGCTCCGATTCCACGGCAAATAGACCGTCGGGATTCTGTGCTTGAGCGCGCGCTGCAACCCGTATGCGTCGGCCCGGCTGCTGATCACCAGGGCGATCTCGGCCTCCGGCAGTTGCTGCCGTTCAATGGCATCGATCAATGCCTGAAGGTTGCTGCCGCTGCCGGAGACGAGCACCGCGAGACGCAATGGCGCTTGTTGGCTATCCATAAATTCTTCCTGTTATATCGTCTCTCCGCGTGAAGTTTACCCCTGCTGCACCTCTTCATCCGCCTGGGCCAGTTCCGCCACGAAGCGCTGCTTGTACTGCTCAACGCGGCGGCGCAACGCGGCATCCGAGAGCGCGAGCATTTTAGCCGCAAGCAGCGCGGCTCCCTCCGGCTCCAGGATGGTAGGCGAAGCGATGCCGGACGGGAGGCGCAGGGATGAGAGCAGGTCCATACCGCCGAAACGGTCGCTATAGGGAGGGCAGGCTATCACGGGGAAGCGCGTATTGGCGTCGATTACCGCCGAGAGCGCGTTTGAGCGGCCCGCGATGGTGATATAGACCAGTGGCTCGCTCTGCTGCTCGTATTCCTGCAATATTTCAAGCAGGCGTGCAGTCGCCTTGTGGGCCGAACAGACGCGCATCTGATAGCTCAATTCCAGCGTTTTGAGCGTTTTAGCTACTGCCTGGGCATGGCTAAGGTCGCCCTTGCTGCCCATAATAATTACAACCTGTGTTGTCATAAAATCCTCCTAAATATTTATTTATGAGACCCGCAGTCCACGATGGGCAATATCTTTGCGATAGTGCATGCCTTCAAAAGAAATCATGGCTGCGGCTTCGTATACTTTCTGCACCGCCTGCTCCAATGTTGCGCCGCGTGCGGCCACGCTGAGCACGCGCCCGCCCATAGTGACCAGTTGCCGCTGCTTGAGCGCGGTGCCTGCATGAAACACCTGGACGCCCTCCAGTCGCTCGGCCTCCTCTATCCCTGTGATGGGGAAGCCTGTGCGGTACTTGCCAGGGTAGCCGCCGGATGCCAGCGTCAGGCTAACGGCATAGCCAGGGTGCCAGAGGTCCGACGAGTCTACCTGTACCCCTTCTGTGTATTCCAGCACGTCTACCAAGTCCCTGCGCAATAGCAGTATCAACGCCTGCGCCTCCGGGTCGCCAAAGCGTATATTATGCTCCAGCACTACCGGTCCGCGTTCGGTCAGCATGATATTGGAATAGAGTACGCCGGTAAAGAGGATGCCGCGCTTCACCAGAGCTTGCAGTGTAGGCGCGATAATCTGCTGCCGAATCTGCTGCTCCTGCTCCCAGCTCACAAAAGGCAAGGGGGTAAATGCTCCCATGCCGCCGGTATTCAGGCCCTCGTCATTGTCGAGAGCGCGTTTATGGTCCTGCGTTAGCAGCAGTGGGAGAAAGTCGAAGCCCCGACAGATAGCGGTTGAACTGATCTCAATCCCTTGCAGGTATTCCTCAATCACCACTGTATCGCCAGCAGCCCCAAAGACATGATCCACCATCATTTGCTTTAAGGTATCGCGCGCGGTCGCCATATCGTCTGCAATGATCGCTCCCTTGCCCGCAGCATTGCCATCGGCTTTGATCACGACAGGCGCGCCATGCTCTTCCAGATAGGCCTGGGCCTCCTTATAATTGGTGAAGGAGCGATACTGAGCAGTGGGGATGCCAGCCTTCACCATTAACGTTTTAGCGAAGGCTTTGCTGCCCTCTAAAGCCGCTCCGGCCAGACAGGGGCCAAAGGTGGGGAGGTCGCGGCGCTGAAAAACGTTGACGATTCCTTCAACGAGGGGAACCTCGGGACCAATTACCGTGAGATCCACCCGATTATGCTCAACAAAATCGGCCAGTTCGGTGAACTGGTTGATGCCAATCGATCTGCATTCTGCGTATGGCAGCATGCCAGGATTGCCTGGGGCTGCAAAAATATGGTTGACACGCGGGCTTTGAGCAAGCTTCCACACTAATGCATGCTCTCTTGCTCCTGACCCAATAACAAGTACACGCACCTTCACACCTCCGGTAATAGGTCCTTCTGTTGGTCATTTCGTAGGGACCTCCCACGATGAATCGGGGAGCTACAACGCGCCCTGTCTTGCAATTCCGAGCGACAACGCTGCTGGCGCGCTAGCTGCGCTCAGTCGCTCGGCAAGGAAGGCGCAATTTATTGCGTTCCTATCGCTTTCCCCTCAGTGCCACATCTCGTGGCAAGATCGTAACGAGCTTCGGCGTGCGTACTGCGTCGCTCTGGGGATCAAAGGGCCAGCCCTTCTTCTCCATGCAGCCGTAACAGAACTCGCCGTGTAAAAACTGAAACGCATCCTGATCGTCCAGCGCCTCCTGACCCGGGCGAGCGGCATGAATGGCGCGCCCCAATCCCTCCAGGCTTAGATACCCCAGACTATCGACGCCGATATAGTCCGCGACCTCCTGGATACTGCGCCCGGCGGCAATCAGCTCGTTTTCCTGCGGAATGTCGATGCCAAAGTAGCATGGGTGGCGCAGCGGCGGCGAACTGGAGCGCAGGTGGATCTCCTTGACGCCGCGATGACGCAAGGCCGAGACCAGGCGCTTGACCGTGTTGCCGCGCACAATTGAGTCATCGACAATTACCAGGCGCGCACCCTCGATTTTGGGCTGGACAAAGTTAAATTTTAGATCAACCTCTAATTCGCGCAGACGTTGATCTGGCTTAATAAATGTACGATCACTGTAGCGATTTTTGATGATGGCCTGTCCGTAGGGTATGCCCGAAACTTCAGCATAGCCAAGCGCGGCAGGAATGGACGAATCGGGAACGGGCACAACAAGATCGGCCTCAACAGGATATTCGCGTGCCAGCTCGCGCCCCAGGGCTTCGCGCACATCATAGGTGTAGCGGCCATTGAGCCGGCTGGTGGCATCGGCAAAATAAATATACTCGAAGACGCAGAGCGCGCTGCGTGGCATTTTAACCAGTATCTCCGAGTGCAAACCGTCTTCGTCGATAGTGATTAATTCGCCGGGCTCGACCTTGCGCACAAAGGTCGCTCCGGTACGGTCCAGCGCACACGATTCGGACGCGATGATCCAGTTATTGTCGATGCGACCTATGCATAATGGCCGCATGCCCCAGGGATCGCGCATAGCATAAAGTTTGCCTTCTGCCAGGAATACCAGACTATAGGCGCCACGCAATAAAGGGAACGTGGCAATGATCCTATCGCGTAAAGTTTTGCCAGTGGCATGCAGGAGGAGAAATGCGATCACTTCGCTATCGGTCGTTGACTCCAGCACATCTAAGACATCCTGCGGTAGCTGTTCGCGCAGCATCATACCGTTTGCCAGGTTGCCATTGTGAGCCAGGGCGATGCTCTCTTGCCGGTTACGCGAACCGACAATAAACGGCCCCGCGTTCTCAACGCAGCTAGAGCCGGTTGTGGAGTAACGCGCGTGACCTATACCGCAATGAGTGAAGGGCAGGCTTGTTCCCGAATCATGGAATACTTCGCGCACTTTCCCCATGCCGATACGGTGGCTGATGCCACCTTCACTATTGTATACTGCCATGCCCGCGCTCTCTTGCCCCCGGTGCTGTAATGCGGTGAGGGCCAGCGTGAGATAATGGCGCACGTCAAAACTCTGGTCGCGTTTCTGGGCATAGATGCCTACCACTCCACATGCGTCCCGTAGTCGCTCCATGCTCATGCTCCTCTCTGGGTTTGCTCTTTATGCTATGGCTGAACGCGCTGAAAGGATTCGATCTACGTTGAAACTTTCCGCGCTCCAACTCTGTATGGGCGCGGTAAATCTGACCCCTACGAAGCTCAGAAGTGCGGTTGAGAAGGATCGCCTGACCGGGTCGGGCGATCCAGGCGCCTGATTACAAAGCGAGATAGTGATAGCATTGGCTACGCATGCAGCTTCCCCGTGAGGTCGGCCACCAGGGCGTAGCGGTCCGCAATATTTTGCAGGTCCGCGTCTGTGACGTTTTGCAAGTTGCGATATACCTGCTTGTCGAGCATGCGATTTTTATCACCTCCAGGCCAGAGCCGCCAGCTATCGTTGTCGATGACGTCCGCGACCAGCAGATTGCCCTGCTGATCGCGCCCGAATTCGATTTTCAGATCGACCAGCGTGACATCAACAGAGGCCCAGGCTCGTTCGAGGACCTCAAAGACCCTTCGCCCCTGAGCTGCCATCCACTCAATTTCTGTTGCTGAGGCTAACCCCATACTAATGATGTCTTTTTCCCATATTTGCGGGTCATGATTGGCATCATCCTTTAAAAAAGTCTCAACCATTACCGGCTCGAAGCGCGTCCCCTCGCTGACCTCAGGATTGCGCTTGAGATAAGAGCCGGTGGCGATTCGCCTCATTACCTCTTCAACCGGCAGCATAGCGCAACGACGCACCAGCAGCGTTGTGTCGTTGATCTGCTCCACCAGGTGAGTCGCAATACCTTCGCGGTTCAGCAAGCGGAAGACGTTGGCGGTGGTGATGGTGCTCCAGCGCGACTTCCCGACCAGCTCGTTGCGCCTGGCTCCGTCTCCTGCCGTAATCTGATCCTTACTGACCATGTACGCCAGTTCACTATTATCCGGGTCTGCATAAATAATCTTTGTTTTCCCTTCGGAAAGCAAAGGGCCAAATGACGGGTTATCTATCATTGTTCCGTTAACTCCTGACTATCATCAACGTTGACTAGAGCATCCCTGCAACATTTGAGCATGCTTTGTTAGTGCAACACCACTCCTTCCCCCTCAGCGATATGCCCGATTGTCAGCAGCTCAGGGAGCAGGCTGCGCGCCTCTAACGCTGCTTTGGGGGAGAGTACGATGACCATACCGATCCCCATATTGAGAGTACGATACAGTTCGTCACGCGTTACATTACCTGAGCGAGCAAGCAACTGGAAAAGGGCCGGAACCTTCCACGATTGCGTTTCGATCACGGCCTGCATCCCTCTGGGGAGAATACGCGAGACATTGCCCTCGAAGCCGCCGCCCGTGATATGGGCGATGCCTTTGATGAAGCGCCCGCGGTCCGCTAAGTACTCGCGGATCTGCCTAATCTCATTCAGGTAACAGCGGTGAGGGCGCAACAGGGCATCGACCAGAGGCTCTCCCAGCTCGGGAAAAACGGTGTCGAGCGGATACGAGGCGAAGACGCGCCGGGCCAGCGAGTAGCCATTGGTGTGCAGACCGCTGGATGGCAGGCCAAGCAGCACATCACCGGTGCCAATGGTAGAGCCGTTGATGGCTTCCTCTTGTTCGACCACGCCGACTATCGTACCTGCGAGATCAAACGCGCCCGGCAGGTAGACATCTGGCATTTCCGCCGTCTCACCGCCCAGCAGCGTGCAGCCAATTCCCTGGCAGGCGCAAGCCACGCTCTGCACGATCAGGGCAGCCTGCACAGGATCGAGTCTGCCCGTTGCCAGGTAATCCATAAAGAAGAGCGGCCTCGCTCCCTGAGTCAACAGGTCGTTGGCGGAATGGTGGACCAGATCGTGCCCGATGGTATCATAGCGCCTGGCCTGCGCCGCGATCAGCGTCTTCGTGCCCACACCATCGGTAGAAGCGACGAGCGCGGGACGCTGCATCTTCTGGAGGGCGTGCGCGTTAAAGACGCCCGCGAACGCTCCCATGCCTGCCAGGACATCCGCACCCTGCGCCCGGCGTACGGCCTTTTGCATTAGACGTTTGGCCTGGTCGGCGGCGATAATATTCACCCCGCTTTCGGCATAGGAGGTTGACGCTTTTACCTGCTGCTGAACGGGAGCGATTGGTCCTGAATGGTCCGCCAATCGCTGCGCATAGCGATAGGCATTTTTAAAGATCAGTAGACCATCGCCTTCGCCATTTGCCGTTGCGCGCCGCTGCGGATGCTGGAGCGCATGCACGTATCGCTCGGGATGCGGCATCAAGCCAAAAACATTGCCGCGCGCGTTGCAGATGCCCGCGATATTGCCCATCGAGCCGTTCGGGTTATCGGGATACGCGATGCCTTCCGTGGCCCGCTCGTCGCTGGCTGCATAGGTGAGCGCAATCTGGCCGTTGGCTCGCAATGCGTCAAGATCTCCCTTGAAAACAAACTGTCCTTCGCCGTGTGCGACAGGCAACTCAATAGGATGCTCTATCCCGCGAGTGAAGACGCAGACGCCGGGTTGTGGGCTGAGCGTCACCCAGCGACACTCGAACTGTCCCGAGCCATTCTCGGTCAGCGTGGCGGCTGAGTCATTCCAGGAGCAGCTTTGCTCTTGCGCCTGCTCTACGTCGGCTAAGGATGTCGCCTCAGCAGTATCCGGCAGGAGGCCCGCGCGCACAAGCACCTGGAAGCCGTTACAGATGCCAAGCATAGGGCGACCTTCATCAATAAACCGCCGGAGCTGCGGGCCGAGATGGGTCAGCAGGTTGATCTCCAGCAGCTTGCCCGCTCCCAGGTCATCGCCATAAGAGAAACCTCCGGGGAAGACCAGAAAGTGGTAATCCAGCAGCTTTTCAGGCGACTTAATGAGCTGATTGATGTGGACCAGCTCCGTCTCAAAGCCAACTATGCGACAGGCTTGAGCAGTTTCGCGGTCACAATTGATGCCTGGAGCGCGTAAAACGAGAGCGCGAGTCATGCCTGAACCCCTTTCCATGCCTGCTGTAACTCCGCCACACTAAGGTTGAGCAGTTCAGTATCCCCATCCCGTATGATTAACCGTTCGCTTGCGGTAACGGTGCCAATGTACGCGATATCGTTGATACCGTTGGAGCGCATATGCCGCTCGAAGGCCCCCAGTTGTTCGGGCGCGATCTCGACCAGGAAGCGCGAGGGCGATTCGCTGAACAGCCGGACAATATTTTTTAAGCCAGATAGCCTCTGGATCGGCACGCCTTGCGCAAGCACGATGTGGCTGGCATCAACCGTGACTCCCTGCATACTTGCTAACGCCATTTCGGCCACAGCCACGGCTGCCCCGCCTTCGGAGAGGTCATGACAGGCTCGCACCAGCCCCAGACGGATGGCTTTCCCCAATGCCTTCATGGTGAGAAGGGCATGCTCAATATCTACTTGAGGCAGGGTAGTCTGGGGGAAAATTTGCGTAAATGAATGCTGATCCACGATCTCTGTATAATGCGAACCCGCCAGTTCATTGCGCGTCCTGCCAATCAGGTAGAGCAGGTCGCCGGGGGTTTTAAGCGCCATATCAATCGTCTGGGCGGCATCGTCAATCACCCCTACGGCTGAGATCAGCAAGGTGGGAATAACGGGAATGCGGCGTCCATCGGAGCGATACTCGTTGTTGAGGCTATCCTTGCCCGAAATAAAGGGGACGCGGAAGCCAATTGAGGCATCATAGCACCCTTTGACGGCGCGAACCAGCAGGCCCAGTTGCTCGGGATCGGCAGGGTTGCCCCAGCAGAAGTTGTCCAGGATGGCGGCATGCGTGACGTCGCCGCCGACGGCTGTCAGGTTGCGCAACGCCTCGTCCACAGCATTGATCGCCATGTGATAGGGATCGATCTGACCGTAAAGCGGATTGAGGCCATTGGAGATGACAATGCCCGCCTGCGATGGCTCTGGAAGAATGGGTTGCAGCACAGCCGCGTCCCCTGGCCCATTGCCGGCTCGCCCAACCAGCGGCTTGAGGACGGTCGCGCCCTGCACTTCGAAGTCGTAACGCCGCACCACATCTTCTTTTGAGGCTATCGAAGGATGGCGCAACAGCGCCAGCAAGGTAGGTTCCAGCGATTGCGTTAGTGCGGGCAGGGGCAGCGAACTCGCCTGTAAAGAAGGGCTAATCTGGATGGGCTGGCGCTTCCAAACGGCCTCAAGCGTGCGAGGCGGCCTGCCATGATGCAGGAAGTCCATATCCAGGTCGGCAATCACCTCGCTGCGATAGGTCACGGTCAAACAACGGTCGTCGGTGAAGGTGCCGAGAATGCTGGCCTCGACATCTTCGATAGCACAGATGGCTAGCAGCTCGTCCAGGCTGGCCGGAGGAACGGCGAGCACCATGCGCTCTTGCGCCTCGGAGAGCCAGATCTCCCAGGGGGCCAATCCCTGATATTTGAGCGGGGCATGGGCGAGTTCGACGCAGGCGCCCGTTTCGGCTCCCATCTCGCCAATGGCTGAAGAGAAGCCGCCCGCGCCACAATCCGTAATGGCGTGGTAGAGCTGGCGGTCGCGGGCCTGCATAATCACGTCCGTGACCTTCTTCTCTGTGATGGGCGCGCCTATCTGGACGGCGCTCCCCGCCTGTGCGTTAATCTCGCTGCTCATCTCGCCCGACGAGAACGTCGCGCCATGCACGCCGTCGCGTCCGGTGCGGCCTCCGAGGGCCACGATCTTATCTCCAGGCTCGACCGCGCGTGGATGGCTCCCTCGCGGCAGGATGCCCAGGCAGCCACAGTAGACCAGCGGATTGTAAATATAGCCGGGGTGATACAGGATGGCTCCGTTCACTATGGGAATGCCCATCTTGTTACCATAATCGCGTATGCCATTGACCACACCATCGGCGATGCGCTGTGGCGAAAGGATGCCAGGGGCCAGCTCGTCCACCGGGGTGTCGGGCGGACCGAAACAGAGCACATCGGTACAGGCAATCGGCTGAGCAGAGACGCCGAGCACATCACGTATCACGCCGCCCACGCCCGTATTCGCGCCGCCAAACGGCTCTATCGCCGAAGGATGGTTATGTGTCTCCACCTTGAAAGCGAGATCGTGCGCAGTGGTAAAGCGAATAATGCCCGCGTTATCGCTAAAGGCTGAAACCAGCCAGGACGGCCTGATCTCTTCGGTGGCGCGCATAATATAGCGTTTGAGCAAGCTATCAATCTGCTCTGTTTCAAGCTCGTTGCCTTTGCTATCCAGCTCGCGATAGTGGATGGTTGCCTTGAACGTCTTATGCGAGCAATGTTCCGACCAGGTCTGGGCCAGCGTTTCCAGCTCGACATCGGTCGGCTCGCGTCCCATCGCGCGATAATGACGCTGGATCGCCCGCATCTCATCCAGGTTTAAGGCCAGCAGCCCCTGTTTGCTGGTAGCGAGCAATTGCTCGTCGGTCATCTGCGAAAGGGGAATAAAAGCTGTATGGGCGACCCTACCGGTCGCCCGCTCATCTATAGTGATTCCTTCCGCTACGACTTTTGAGGTCTGTGCAACCCCCTGCGGCACGGCACTCTCCCTCTGGTCTACGCAAGCAAGTAATCTATATTCTTGAATGACCGGGTTATACAATGCCGCTTGAGTAATGGCCCGGACGTCTTCTGTGCTTAAACGTAGGTCCAGCACAAAACGATGGCCGGTCTCGACCTGCTCAAGCCCTGTAATCCCCACGATCCTGGCGCCCGCCAGCACGCTCTCCGCCAGCGTATCCGTCACGCCTGGATGATAGTATACATCAACGATATGACTTGATGGAGCATACGCCGGCTCTGTCTCCGTCCACACCTGAGCTTCCTGTACAACTGGATCAACGAGCAGTTGCTTGATAAGCTGACCGAGCTGAGAGGAGCTAAGATTACCGGAAATACGATAAAGCTGAGCGGTATGGAGAACAAAAGGCTCTTTATCTTGAACGGCGATGATCTGCGCCAGCGAGGACAGATGTTTTGCCGGTAAGTGTAATATTTCGCGAGCAAGCTTACGGGCATAGATATCATGCCGCTGTGAGCTTGCTCGTATCTCGATGAGATATGATGTCACGTTCTTGATTCCTGTGGCTGCACTTCGATTCTGCGCTCCTGAGCTTCGTAGGGACCCTCCTTTCCGATCAACTGAGCGGTAGCTAGCTGCGCGGCAGCGTTGTTGATCGGAATTTCAAGACCAGATTTATCGCGTCCAGCAGTGTTGGAGCGCGGAAGCTATCAAAGTACGTCTATTGAACTGCTAAGAGGACTGGCCGCTCCTTTGCCTCATCCAATAGGACCTCTTCATTGTAACACCTTTTTCCAGACGATGGCAAGTTACCGGATTTTTTTATCTGGCTGCTTGCAATGCTATCTGGATGAGCGCGGAGCAGATAGTTCGCTTGACATTGAGCTAGCCCTATGGTATATTCAGCGTAATACGAGATAGAAAAGCGATGATAGGGACACATCATGCAGCTATCCGGCATACAGAGAGTGATGCGCTCGCTGCAAGCATCATTGCCGCCCCTGCTTGATAACACCCTTGAGCTAACCGGCGAAACGCAGAAATGTAGGGGCAATCCCT
>Ga0070741_10007932_pt1 | contig 21618 bp, 21 predicted proteins | sample Coa_R1_4_FD_66440 | JGI IMG/M metagenome (GOLD analysis project Ga0070741, IMG submission 66440) | Surface soil microbial communities from Centralia Pennsylvania, which are recovering from an underground coalmine fire - Coalmine... | ecosystem: Environmental > Terrestrial > Soil > Unclassified ... | reverse complement strand
ACCTCGACCAGTGGCTGAAGGCGCGCGGCATCATCGGCATTGCCGGCGTCGACACGCGGGCGTTGACCAGCCTCATCCGGACCGGCGGCGCGCCGAATGCCCTCATCGCCCACGGCAAAAGCGGCAGCTTCGACCGCGGCCGGCTACTCGGCGAGGCGAGGGCGTGGCCGGGCCTGGTCGGCATGGACCTCGCGAAGGACGTGACCACCGGCCAGAGCTACACCTGGGACGAAACCTCCTGGCAATGGGGAAAGGGCTACGGGCGGCTGGCGGCGCCGAGGCACCACGTCGTCGCCCTCGACTACGGCATCAAGCGGAACATCCTGAGGCTGCTCGCCGACCACGGCTGCCGGGTCACCGTGCTGCCCGCGACGGCGACCGGCGAGGACATCCTCGCCCACCGTCCGGACGGGGTGTTCCTCTCCAACGGCCCCGGAGACCCCGCGGCGACCGGCGAATATGCGGTGCCCGCGATCCGGGCCGTCATCGATTCCGGCACACCGACCTTCGGCATCTGCCTCGGCCACCAGATGCTCGGCCTCGCGCTCGGCGGCAGGACGGTGAAGATGCACCAGGGCCACCACGGCGCCAACCACCCGGTGAAGGACCTGACTACCGGCAAGGTCGAGATCACGTCGATGAATCACGGCTTCGCGGTCGACACGAAGTCTCTCCCCGACGGCGTTGAGGAGACTCACGTTTCTCTCTTCGACGGATCGAATTGCGGGCTGCGGCTGAAGGACCGGCCGGTGTTCAGCGTCCAGTACCATCCCGAGGCCTCGCCCGGCCCGCGCGACAGCCGGTACCTCTTCCGGCGGTTCGTCGAGATGATGGAGGCGAAGCGGTAGGTCGATGACGGGCCGGCCCGCCAGCGTCGACCCGACGATCGCATGGCTGCTGGCCGGCGACCCGGCCATCCGCTGGCAAACCCTGCGCGACCTCTTGGCCGCGCCCGCCAAGCAATGGCAGGCCGAGCGCAAGCGGACGCTCGCCGAAGGCTGGGGCGCCAGGCTGCTGGCTTTGCAGGACGGGGACGGCGGCTGGGGCGGCGGCCTCTACTCGCCGAAATGGACTTCGACCACCTACACGCTGCTGCTGCTTCGCGACATCGGCATCCCGCAGGACTGCGCCGAGGCGCGCCGCGGCACGCAGGTGATGATCGGCGGGCTGCTTGGCGCCGGCCCCGACCGTGCTTTCGACGATCGCCTCGCCGCTCTCGACCGCTGCATCGTCGGCATGATCCTCGCGCTCGCCGCCTATTTCGGCGTCACCGACGGGCGGACCCCGGCGATCGTCGACAACCTGCTAGCCGAGGTGATGCCGGACGGCGCCTGGAACTGCCGCCGCCACCGCCCGCCGACGCCACACCACAGCTCGTTCAATACCACACTCAACGTGCTCGACGGCCTGCGCGAATACCTTGACGCGGGCGGGCGCCATCGGGTCGCCGAGATCAGGAAGGCCGAGCAGCGGGCGCTGGAGCTCCTGCTCGAGCACCGGCTCTTTCGATCCGACACGACGGGGAGAATCATCCGTCCCGAATTCGCGCGGGCGACCTTCCCGCATCGCTGGCACTACGACTACATGCGTGCGCTCGCCTATTTCGCGCGGGCCGGTGCCGCGCGCGATCCGCGCCTCTCCGAAGCGATCGATCTGCTGCGGTCGCGGTGCGACCGGGACGGACGCTGGCCGGTGGGCAAGAAGCATTCGGGCCGCGTCTTCTTCACCATGGAACCCCAGGGTCCGAGCCGCTGGAACACGCTCCGCGCGCTCCGCATCCTGCGCTGGTGGGAGGCGGGATCGCGGAGAGCCGCAGCCTGACCGGCCGAGCCTCCGCCACGCCGGGCGCGCATCGGACGGGCGGCCGTAACCTTGCATCAATCGCCGCCGGCTAGCCTCCCGTCATGTCGTTCTTCGTCTATGTGCTCGGATGCGCCGACCGGCATGGGCTCCGCACCTATGTCGGGTGGACGACCGACCCGGACCGGCGGCTCGCAGAGCACAATGCCGGGACCGGGGCGCGATCGACGCGCGGACGGGTCTGGGTGCTTCTCCACGTCGAGGAACTCGGCTCGAAGCGCGAGGCGATGCGCCGCGAATGGCGCCTGAAGCGCGACCGGCGCTTTCGCCGGCGACTCGCCGACGGCCTCGCCCCGGCGCAGTAGTCGGGCCCGCGGCAGGTGCGCCGCAGAGCGCCCCGCGTCAGGCGCGCTTTCCGCCGCTCATGCCCGCCAGCGCCTTCTCCAGCCGTTCGATCATCGTCGCAAGTTCCCGCTGGCGGATCTGGTCGAGCTTCTCATGGAGCGCGGCGATCTCGATCTCGGCCTTGAGATTGACCTCGTAGTCGTGGGTCGCCATCAGGCGGTCGCGCGCCGCGGCGCGATTCTGCGACATGAGGATCACCGGGGCCTGCACGGCGGCGAGCATCGACAAGGTGAGATTGAGGAAGATGAACGGGTACGGATCGAAGGCATTGCTCACCAGGACGACGGTGTTCGCCACGACCCAGAACGCAATGAAGACGCCGAAACCGATGATGAAGGCCCATGAGCCGCCGATTTCCGCAACCCGGTCGGCAATGCGCTGGCCGAAGGTCGAGTTGCGCTCGAGGTCGAGATTGATGTTGCGGGAGACCGCCAGCCGGCGGACGCAGCGCTCGATGACGCTCCGCTCGTGCGGCTTCAGTTCGCCCTCATCGAGGTCGAGCAGTTGCTTCGCCAGAACGGCAATCGTATCGGTGGCCATCTGATCCTCCGTCGTTGGGCGACTCTCGCCCGAAAAGTGTACGCCGGGAGCGATGGACACCGAAGCGCTGAGGAAGATGGCGGTCGCGGCGCATGGCGAGGCCTGGCGGCTCCTCGACAAGCCCGACCGGAGCCAGGCCGAGACCGCCGCCATGATTGCCGCCGCCCACAAGAGCCATGCGCTGTGGGCGGAAGCCGGCACCTTCATCGAGGACCAGCGCGGCACCTGGCTGGTGGCGCGGGCCTATCTCGAGGCCGGCCTTGCCGAGCCGGCGCTCGAATTCGCGCGGCGAACCATGGAACTGACCGCCCGGCACGAGAAGGACCTCGCGGACTTCGACCGCGCCTTTGCCAAGGAAATCGCCGCCCGCGCCTGGGCGCTCGCCGGCAACCGCGAACGCGCGCTGAAGCACCACAAGGACGCGCGGATGCTCGGCAATCGCATTGCCGACGATGGCGACCGCGCAGAGTTCTTCCGCCAGTTCGACGGCGGGCCGTGGTTCGGGCTGAGCGAGGACGACCGGGCGGGCTGAGCGCTACAGCGACCCGGCGCCGAACGTATCGCAGGCGCTGATCTTGCCCGTGTCGTAGCCGCGCTTGAACCACGCGCTCCGTTGCGCCGCGGTGCCGTGGGTGAAGGAATCCGGGACGACGTAGCCCTGCCCTTCCTTCTGCAGCTTGTCGTCGCCGACGGCGGCCGCGGCGGTGAGCGCCTCGTCAATGTCGCCGGGTTCGAGCGTTCCTTGCGTGTCGGTCTCATGCGCCCAGACGCCGGCGTAGCAGTCGGCCTGCAATTCGAGCCGCACCGAGAGCCGGTTCGACTCGGTCTCGCCGGCCGCGGCGCGGCGCCGGTCGACGTCGGGCAAGGTGCCGAGCACGTTCTGGACGTGATGGCCGACCTCGTGCGCGATCACGTAGGCCTCGGCGAAATCGCCGGGCGCGCCGAGCTTCTGCGCGAGCTCGCGATAGAAGGAGAGGTCGATGTACAGCCGCTCGTCGTTGGGGCAGTAGAACGGCCCGACTGCCGACTGCGCGAGGCCGCAGGCCGAGCCGGTCTGGCCGTCGAAAAGAACCAGCGTCGGGTTGCGGTAGGATTTGCCGGCCTGCGCCGGCAGAAGCTTCGCCCAGGTATCCTCGGTATCGGCCAGCACAGTGGCGACGAACTTGCCTTCCTTGTCGCTCGGCGCGCCGACCGTGCCGGGCTGGCTGGTGGTGGTATCGGAAGTACCTCCGGAAAGGAGCGTCGACGGATCGACGCCGAGCAGCCAGCCGCCGAGGAGGATCACGCCGACGAGGACGATGCCGCCGATCCCGCCGCCGCGGCCAATCGGGATGCCACCGAGGCCCCCGCCGCGCGAAAACCCGCCCATGCCCCCGCCGAGTCCCCCGAAACCGCCGCCCTCGCCCCGGCGATCCTCGACATTGCTGCTTTCCCGGCGACCCATCCAGCGCATGGCATCAATCCTTCTCGCGGCCGTTTCCCCGCGATTAACGCACGGAGCGGCGGAAAGGTACCAGAATTCGGCAGGCGGGAATGCGGCTATTCCCCGGGCGAACCGGTCTCGACGAAGCGCTTCAGGCGAACGACCTGTTCGCCGACCACCGCATCGGTGATTGCCGGCCACTCGCCCATGCCGCCAGGCATGTAGCCGGCGAGGCTGTAGGTGAGCGTAAAGGCGGTCGCGCCGTCACCGGCCGGCTTCAACGCGACCGCCATCGCCCCTTCCATCGCCATTGCCTGCAGCGGGCCGATGGCGCCGCGGAGCGTCAACCCCTGCCCCGGCATGGCCGCGAAGACGACGAGATGCTGGACCGAGCCGCCGCCCGGCAGCGTCTCGCAGAAACAGCCCCCGGCGCGCGCCTCGAAGCTGAGATTGGCCGCGTTCTGCGAGAACGTGTGCTTGCCGTTCCACCATTTCGCCGGGGTGATGAAGGCCGCGTAGACCTTCTCCGGGGGCGCCGCGATGGTGGCGGTCTCCACCACGGTGAAGCCGTTCGCGCCGGTGTCTTTCACCTCGGCCGATGCCGGACCAATACCGGCAAGGACCGATGCCATCAGCGCTGCAGCGCAAATATTCCTCATCACAGCAGTACTCCTTCGGTAAGTGATAACTTACCGATATCGAACCGTCAGAGGGCGAGCAAGCGGATTCCGGCGCGCCATTGCTGCACTACGACGCGGCGCCGCGAATGCGTTGCATGCGACCGGCGCGGAACGAGAGAACGGCCGCTCAGCCCGCGTCGCGCTGGTCGCACCAGGCCTTGACGATCCGCTTCAACTCGGGCGTCTTTTTCTTCACGTCCGCCAGCGAGGCGAACTGGATGTAGCGCGCGGTGTCGCCTCCGCCCTGCATGGACGGAAAGTCGCCGGCGATCTTCGCGCCGGTATGAAACATCAGGCTCGCAAACGCCTTCGCCTTCGGGTTGAACGAGGCGAGATTGCCCTTGTAGGTGAAGGTCGGCGTCTGCCACTTTATCGTCTCGCCGATCCGTTTATCGGCCGCGAGGATGACCTTGCGGACCGCCTCGACCACCGGCTTCTGCGGGTTGTCGTATTTCGCCATCCATGCATCGACGTCGTTCATGACAGCGGCTCCGCCGGTTCGCCTGGAATTTACGACAGTCCGCGCCTCCTCGCACAGGCTTCCCCCGGGGGTTCCGCCCTGCCCGGCTTTCCCCTATAAGCCCCGCCTAGCCTGAAACCGACAGGAATCGAGCCCCGGCGCGGCCGCCGCACCGGGGTTTCGTTCGGCAGGAAACGAGCGGAAATGCCGAAGCGCACCGACATCACCTCCATCCTCGTCATCGGGGCGGGGCCGATCGTCATCGGCCAGGCCTGCGAGTTCGACTATTCCGGCACCCAGGCGGTGAAGGCGCTGAAGGCCGAGGGCTACCGGGTGGTGCTGGTCAATTCCAATCCGGCGACGATCATGACCGACCCGGAGCTCGCCGACGCGACCTATATCGAGCCGATCACGCCGGAGATCGTGGCCAAGATCATCGAGCAGGAGCGCACCGCCCGACCGGACGACAGGCTGGCGCTGCTCCCCACCATGGGCGGGCAGACGGCGCTCAACACCGCGCTTTCGCTCCGCAAGATGGGCGTCCTCGACAAGTTCGGCATCGAGATGATCGGCGCCACCGCCGAGGCGATCGACAAGGCCGAGGACCGCGAACTCTTCCGCGAGGCGATGAAGAAGATCGGCCTCGAAACGCCGCGCTCGGAACTGGCGCACTCGCTGATCGAGGCGCTGAAGGCGCTCGACGTGATCGGGCTGCCCTGCATCATCCGGCCCTCGTTTACGCTGGGCGGCACCGGCGGCGGCATCGCCTACAACCGAGAGGAATTTCTCGACATCGTCGAGCGCGGCATCGACGCCTCCCCGACCGCCGAAGTGCTGATCGAGGAATCGGTGCTCGGCTGGAAAGAGTTCGAGATGGAGGTGGTGCGCGACCGCAAGGACAACTGCATCATCGTCTGCTCGATCGAGAACGTCGACCCGATGGGCATCCATACCGGCGACTCGATCACGGTCGCGCCGGCGCTGACCCTCACCGACAAGGAATTCCAGGTGATGCGCGACGCCTCGATCGCGGTGCTGCGCGAGATCGGCGTCGAGACCGGCGGCTCGAACGTGCAGTTCGCCGTCAACCCCGCCGACGGGCGGCTGGTCGTCATCGAGATGAATCCGCGCGTGTCGCGCTCCTCGGCGCTCGCCTCCAAGGCGACCGGCTTCCCGATCGCCAAGGTCGCGGCCAAGCTTGCCGTCGGCTACACGCTCGACGAACTCGACAACGACATCACCGGCGGCGCGACGCCGGCGGCGTTCGAGCCGACGATCGACTACGTGGTCACCAAGATCCCGCGCTTCGCCTTCGAGAAGTTCCCCGGCGCCGAGCCGACACTCACCACCTCGATGAAGTCGGTCGGCGAGGTGATGGCGATCGGCCGCACCTTCGCGGAGTCGCTGCAGAAGGCGCTGCGCGGGCTGGAGACCGGCCTCTCCGGCCTCGACGAGGTGGCGATCCCCGGCCTCGGCCAGAGCGACGACAAGAACGCGATCCGGGCCGCGCTCGGCAGCCCCACCCCGGACCGGCTGCTCCGCTGCGCGCAGGCGATCCGCCTCGGCATGCCCGTCGAGGAGATCAACGCCGCCTGCAAGATCGACCTATGGTTCCTGCGCCAACTGCAGGCGATCGTCGCATCCGAGGCCGAGGTCCGGCGGCTCGGCCTTCCCGACAAGCCGGGCCCTTTCCGCCGGCTGAAGGCACAGGGCTTCTCCGACGCGCGGCTGGCGGCGCTTGCCGGCAGGAGCGAGGCCGAGGTCACCGCCGCCCGGCTCGCCCTCGACGTCCACCCGGTCTTCAAGCGGATCGACACCTGCGCCGCCGAGTTCGCCTCGCCCACCGCCTACCTCTATTCCACCTACGAGATGCCTTTCGCCGGCCTGCTCTCGAGCGAGGCCGAGCCGTCGGAGCGGAAGAAGGTCATCATCCTCGGCGGCGGCCCGAACCGCATCGGCCAGGGCATCGAGTTCGACTATTGCTGCTGCCACGCCTGCTTCGCGCTCGCCGATGCCGGCTACGAGTCGATCATGGTCAACTGCAACCCGGAGACCGTCTCGACCGACTACGACACCTCGGACCGGCTCTATTTCGAGCCGCTGACCGCCGAGGATGTGCTCGAAATCGTCCGCGTCGAACAGGCGAAAGGCACGCTCCACGGCGTCATCGTCCAGTTCGGCGGCCAGACGCCGCTGAAGCTCGCCGCCGCGCTCCAGGCGGCCGACGTCCCGATCCTCGGCACCTCGCCGGACGCGATCGACCTTGCCGAGGACCGCGACCGTTTCGCCCGGCTGCTCACCCGGCTCGGCCTCAGGCAGGCGAAGAACGGCATCGCCTATTCGGTCGAGCAGTCGCGGCTGATCGCGGCGGATCTCGGCCTGCCGCTGGTCGTGCGCCCCTCCTATGTGCTCGGCGGCCGCGCAATGCAGATCATCCGCGACGAGGAGCAGCTGTCGAGCTACCTCCTCGACACGCTGCCCGAACTCGTCCCCTCCGACGTCAAGGCGCGCTACCCGAACGACAAGACCGGGCAGATCAATACCGTGCTCGGCAAGAACCCGCTCCTCTTCGACCGCTACCTGTCGGACGCGATCGAAATCGACGTCGACGCGATCGCCGACGGCGAGACCGTGTTCATCGCCGGGATCATGGAGCACATCGAGGAAGCCGGCATCCATTCCGGCGATTCCGCCTGCTCGCTGCCGCCGCATTCGCTGAGCCAGGCGACCATCGCCGAACTGGAGCGCCAGACGCGCGAACTGGCGAAGGCGCTCGAGGTCGGCGGGCTGATGAACGTCCAGTACGCGATCAAGGACGGCGACATCTACGTGCTCGAAGTGAACCCGCGCGCCTCGCGCACGGTCCCCTTCGTCGCCAAGACCATCGGCCTGCCGGTGGCCAAGATCGCCGCCCGGGTGATGGCCGGCGAGAAGCTGTCGCGCTTCGACCTGAAGGCGCACCGCGACGGGCATATCGCGGTCAAGGAGGCGGTGTTCCCCTTCGCCCGCTTCCCCAATGTCGACACGCTGCTCGGCCCCGAAATGCGCTCGACGGGCGAGGTCATGGGCCTCGACCGCGACTATGCCATCGCCTTTGCCAAGAGCCAGATCGGCGCCGGCAATGCCATGCCGACGAGCGGCACCGTCTTCGTCTCGGTGCGCGACGCCGACAAGCCAAAGATCGTGGAACCGCTGCAGCGGCTGGCCCGCCTCGGCTTCAGGATCATCGCCACCAGCGGCACCCAGCGCTTCCTCGACCGCGAGGGCGTCGCCGCCACCAAGATCAACAAGGTTCTGGAAGGCCGCCCGCACATCGTCGACGCGATCAAGAACGGCGAGGTGCAACTGGTCATCAACACGACCGAGGGCGCCGGGGCGCTCGCCGACAGCCGCTCGCTCCGCCGCGCCGCCCTCCTCCACCGGGTCCCTTATTATACGACCATGGCGGGCGCCGCCGCGGTAGCGCTCGGAATCGAGGCATACCGCTCCGGAACCCTGGAAGTGCGCCCCCTCCAGGCCTATTTTTCCTGATCCCGGAAAGCCTTACGGAACGGCTTGAAAGGCGCGATTCCCGGCCCTACTTTGAAGCGACGCGACCGACGGGGGTCGTCAGTCTCTGACATGTACGGACGGGAGCCCATGAGAAATGGGTTTCCGTTTGTATGGTATTATCAAAGTGGATTCGGCCAAAGCCGAGTGGATTGAAGGTATTAGGCGATGGACAAGGTTCCGATGACAGCGGCCGGACACGAGGCGCTGGAGTCCGAGCTGAAACGGCTGGTGGCGATCGAACGCCCGCGCATCATCGAGCTGATCGCGGAAGCGCGCGGCCATGGCGACCTGTCGGAAAATGCCGAGTACCACGCCGCCAAGGAAGCGCACGGCCTCAACGAAGGCCGCATTGCCGAGCTGGAGGACAAGCTCTCCCGCGCCGAGATCATCGACGTGTCGAAGCTGGTCGGCTCCAAGACGATCAAATTCGGCGCCTCCGTGACGCTGGTCGACGAGGACACCGAGGAGAAGAAAGTCTACCGCATCGTCGGCGACCTCGAGGCCGACGTGAAGGACGGCAAGATTTCGATCTCCTCGCCGATTGCGCGCGCGCTGATCGGCAAGTCGGTCGGCGACACCGTCGAGGTCGCGGCGCCGGGCGGCGCCCGCTCCTACGAGGTCATGAAGGTCTCGTACAAGTAGGATCCGGCATCCGGTCGGCTCCGTTTGGGGCCGACCTCGGTTTCTCTCGGCCCGCCTCCCCATACATTCACGCCTTCCTCCGGCTTCCCCCGGAGGGTCGCGTGCCGGCGCGCGCTTCCCAAGCCGATCCTCCGGTCAATCCGGAGGATGACGATGGGCGATGGCCGACGTGCGCGGCGATCGGGATCGAGCAGGCATCGACGCCGCTGATGCAATCCTCAACCGTTCTGAATTGGACCGCGCCCCGGCCGAGCGGGTAACCTCGCCGCGACGGCAACACGGGGACCGGGCAATGGCTGGCACCTACACGCTCTATTCGATGCAGAGCTCGGGCAACTGCTACAAGCCGCGGCTGCTCATGCACCTCCTCGGCATCGACTTCAGGCTGGTCGACGTCGACACGTTCAGCGGCGAGACCCGCCGCGCCGAATACATGGCGCTCAACCCGAACGGCCGCGTGCCGCTTCTCGTCCTGCCGGACGGACGCCGGCTCTCCGAATCGAACGCGATGCTCCTCTATCTCGGGGAGCAGACCCGGTATGTGCCGAACGACCGCTACGAGCGCGCTCTCTGCCACCAGTGGCTCTTCTTCGAGCAGTACGAGCACGAACCGACCATCGCAGTGGCGCGCTCCTGGCTGAAAATCTATCCCTCGCGGATCGGCAAGGCGACGCCCGAGCAGATCGCCGCCTGGCAGAAGGGCGGCAACCACGCGCTCGGCGTCATGGAGAAGCGGCTCGCCGGCAATGACTGGCTGGTCGGCGCCAACTACACCGTCGCCGACATCGCGCTCTACGCCTACACCCATGTCGCCGGCGAAGGCGGCTTCGACCTCGGCCCCTATCCCGGAATCGGCGCGTGGCTGGCGCGGGTCGCCTCCCAGCCGGGGCACGTGGCGCTCGACTGGCGGCCATAGGCTCGCATGTCCTCAATGACGAGCGCGACGCTCACCTCTCCCAGAGGGAGAGGTCGGATCAAGCGCGATTAGCGGTTGATCCGGGTGAGGGGTTAGAGCGTTTCCGCAGAGGGCGTCCCCCCTCACCCGCTCGCCGGACTGGCGTCCGGCTCACGACCTCTCCCCACTGGGGAGAGGTGATCGCAACCTTCCTTGAAAGCCATCGACGAGGTCCACTGCGATCCTCCGGCGAAGTCGGAGGATGGCGCGAGCCCGCCCTTACCGGTTGGTGCAGGTGGCGAGGGTTTCCGTGGTGCAGGCGGTGACGCCGACCAGGGCCGGGTCTGCGAGCGTCCGGCCGGCAATCGCATCGAGCATGATCGAGGGCGCGACATAGCCGAGCGAGAACCGCGCTTCGCCGACCTGGGCCCGGACGGTGCCGGCCTTCAACATGGCAGTGACCGGGTTCGGGGTATCGGCGGCAACCACGACCAGCGACTTGTCCTTCAGCCGCGCCTTGGCCGGATCGATCGCCCTGGCATAGGCGGCGGGCGCGGTAAGCGCGGCGGCATCGAGGAGCACCAGAGCGTCGAGGTCGGGGTTGGCGATGAGCGTCTCGTTGATCTGCTTGTTGGCGACCGCCGGGTCGCCGTCGCTGTAGAGCGGGCAGCCGGTGACCTCGGTCCAGCCATGCTGGCCGCTGAGCGAGGTGACGCCGGCCGCTCCGGCAAGCGTCTCGCGGAGGCCGGCGGCGCGGGCGTTGCCGACCGCGCTGTCGCCCTTGCCGAACTGGATGCAGATCTTGCCCGACGGCTTCCAGGTGCCGACGAGCTCCGCGAGCTTCACGCCGACCTGCCGCTCGTCGACCGTAACGAAGGTCCGGCGGAGGCCCCGGTCGGCCTCGGCAAGGTCGGACTCGATCGTGAGGATCGGCATCGCCGGCGACTTCGCCTTGAGGAGTTCGGCCATCGCGACGGGATCGGACGGCGCGACCGCGATCGCGGCGGCGCCGGTGGTGATGAGATCGTCGACGATCTGCAGTTCGCCCTTCCGGTCGAGCGCCGAGGCCGGGCCGGTGTAGAGGCACTCGTAGTCGCTGTCCTTGTTGTCGGCGTTCCAGCGGGCGCAGCCCTCGCCGATCACCGCGTAAGCCGGATCGTCGCGCCCCTTCACCACGATCGCCAGCTGCTTCTTGTCGGCAAGCGCCGGACCGGCGGCGATCGACAGGGCGGCAAAGGCAAAAATCAGGGTCTTCGCGCTGGTCACGGCTGGCCTCTCGGGAACGGCAGGGGTGAATCGCCGGGCGGGAACTGTTCCTAGCATTTCAGCGGCCCGGAGCCGCCGGCGCAAGCAGGAACATGTGGTCGCAGGCGCCCGGCCCGCGACCAGTGCGCTTTCCCCGCGACCCGCTACTCCGTCCCGGTTTCCGTCTGCGAGCGCAGCCGCTGCGCATAGACGTTGATGATGAGCGCGATGAGGAGGATGAGGCCGCGGATCAGGATCTTCAGGAACGAGTCGATCTGGACGTGATCGAGGCCGTTATTGAGGACGCCGAGGACGAACAGCCCGACGATCGTGTTGCCGATGCCGCCGCGCCCGCCGAACAGGCTGGTGCCGCCGACCACCACCGCCGCGATCGCGTCGAGGAGGAAGGAGTCGAACTCGTTCTGCTGGGCGCTGCCGAAATAGGCGACGGCGAGCATGCCGGCGATGCCCGAGCAGACCGCCGAGATGATCATCACCGAGGCGAGGATGGCCTTGACGTTGACGCCGGAATATTCGGCGGCCTCGCGGTTGCCGCCGACCATGTACACGTAGCGGCCGAAGCGCGTGTAGGTGAGGACGAGATGCGCGACGAGGAGCATGAAGGCGGCGACGATGACGATCCACGGCACGCCGCCGACCGCCTTCGAGCCGAGGGTCGAGACGAGGTCGGGGACGTTGTAGGCGATCTGGCCGCGGACGAGCAGCGCGCAGATGCCGGCCGCGATCTGCATCATGGCCAGCGTCATGATGAAGGACGGGATGCCGACCAAAGTGAGCCCGACCGCGTTGATCGCGCCGAGGATGAAGCAGGAAACCAGCGCCAGGGCGATCGCGATCGGGCCGGCGAGCCCGACATTGGCGATGTTGACGTAGTCGGGCTGGGTGGTGAAGAAGGCGACGACGATGCCGGTCGCGTTGGCGACCGCGGCGACCGACAGGTCGATCTCGGCGCACAGGATGACGAAGGTGAGGCCGACCGCGATGATCCCGGCGACGGAGATGTTGGTCAGCACGTTCCACAGGTTGTCGAAGGTGAGGAACGAGGGGCTGGAAAAGCTGAAGAAGATGACCAGCGCAGCCAGCGTCAGGAACGGCGCGATGTTGCGCAGCTGGCTCTTGAACCAGGTCGACACGCTCCTCGACGGCGGGCGCACTTCGGTTGCCGGCGCGCTCATTTCGGAAAGCCCCTCCCCTACGCCGCTTCGAGCAGCCGGTCCTTGCTGACCGTCTCGCCCGCGAATTCGCGGACGATCTCGCCCTTCTTCATCACCAGGATGCGGTCGGCCAGCGACAGGACCGTCTCCGGCTCGGTCGAAACGACGACGATGCCGAGGCCCTGGTCGCGGAGCCCGCGCACGATCTTCAGGACGTCGTCCTTGGCGCCCACATCCATGCCGCGCGTCGGCTCGCTGAGCACCAGCACCTTCGGCGGATAGGTCAGCCACTTCGCCAGCGCGACTTTCTGCTGGTTGCCGCCCGACAGGTTGCCGAGGAGCATGTCCGGGTTTGGCGGCCGGATGCGCAGCCGCTCGATCTGCGTGCGCATGAGCTTGCGCTCGGCCGACGGCTTGACCAGGAAGCGCGAGATGCGCTCGAGGATCGCGATCGACCCGTTCTTGTAGAGCGGCTCGTGGTGGAAGAGCATCGACCGGCGGCTCTCCGGCACGAAGGCAACGCCGGCCCGCCGCGCCTGCGAGGTATTGCGGAAGCGGATCGGCCTGCCTCCGATGGTGAAGCCGCCGCGGTCCGGCTTGATGCGCCCGAAGAGCGAGCGGGCGAGTTCGAGCTGGCCGCCGCCCATGAAGCCGTAGATGCCGAGCACCTCGCCGGCGCGCACGTCAAAGCTGATGTTGCGGTAGTCGCGCCCGCTCGAAATCCCCCTGGCCTGCATGACCACCGGCGCCTCGGGACGCGAGTCGAGCCTGATCTGGCCGAGGTAGCTTTCCTCCAGCTCCTGGTGGCCGGCGCCGATCATGCGCTCGATCACCCAGCCTTTGTCGATGCCGGCGGTCGAGTGGGTGATGATCTTCCGGCCGTTGCGGAAGATGGTGACCGTGTCGGAGACCTTCAGGATGTCGTCGAGGAAGTGCGAGATGAAGATGATGCTGAGGCCGTTCTGCTTCAGCCGCTTCAGCACCGCGAACAGCCGTTCGACCTCCGGCGGCGACAGCGCCGATGTCGGCTCGTCGAGGATGACGATACGGGCGCCGGAGAAGAGGACGCGGGCCAGTTCGATCAGCTGCTGCAGACCGATCGGCAGGTCGCCGATCCGCATCTTCGGGTCGGCATGGATGCCGAGATTGGCGAGCTGCTCGCGGGCGCCGCGCACCATGCCGCGCCAGTCGATCGTGCCGAAGCGGGTCCGCGGCTGCTTGCCGAGATAGACGTTCTCCGCGACCGTCAGGTCGGGGGCGATGCTGAGCTCCTGGTGCACCATGCCGATGCCGGCATCGAGCGCGTCGCGGGCGGAGCGGAAGCGCACTTCTCTCCCCGCCAGCCGCATCGTTCCGACGAAGTCGTGGTGGACGCCGGCGATGATCTTCATCAGCGTCGATTTGCCGGCGCCGTTCTCGCCGACGAGGCCGTGGATCTCGCCCTCGGCAAGCGCGAAATCGACCTCGCGGAGCGCCTGGACGCCGCCGAACGACTTCGAGACGCCGATCATCTCGAGGAGCGGTGGTCTGGCTTCGGCCGCGGCGGGACTCATGCCGGAACTCTATTTGGCGGCAGGGGAAATGGGAACCGGCGGGAAGCGAAACGGCCCCCGCCCCTTGCGGGCGGGAGCCGCGACTGCCGTTTTCGGCTGCACTAGATGAGGAAGTGGTCTTCCATCCACTGCATGCCGGGGGCGTTCGCCTGGGTGACGACCGGCCCGTCGGTGACGATGCTCTTCGGGATGCCGGCGCCGGTCTTCTCGCCCGCCACCGCCGCCACGCCGGCGATGATCGCGCCGCCATGGATGCGGCAGGACGGGTTGCGCACGGTCGCGAACATGCGGCCGTCGGCCACCGCCGCGATCGCCGGAGGCATCGCGTCGACGCCGCCGATGAGGATGTTGGTCCGGCCCTTCGCCTTCATGACGTTGTAGGCGGCGAGCGCCATGTCGTCATTGTGGAAGAACGCCGCATCGATCTGCGGGTACTTGGTGAGCAGCGTCTCCCAGATGCGGGCGACCTTCGACACGTCCCAGTCGGCCGGCTGGGTGTCGAGGACCTCGATGCCGGGGTTGTTCTTGACCACCGACTCGAAGCCCTTGGCACGGCCCTGGGCGCCGGTATGGCCGAGCGCGCCCTGGGTCATGACCACCTTGCCCTTGCCGCCGAGCTTGGCGACGAGCGCGCCGGTCACCGCCGCGCCCATGAACTCGTTGTCCGGGGCGAGGAAGGAGTGGACGTTGATCTGGTCGAGCGGCGCGATCAGCGTGTCCATGTCGATGACCGGGATGCCGGCATCGATCATCTTCTGGACCGGCGCCGTCAGCGTGCCGATGCCGAAGGCCTGGATGGCGACGAAGTCCCACTTCTGCGAGGCCATGTTGTCGATGGCGGCGCGCTGCTTGACCGCGTCGAGCTGGCCGTCGAACCAGGTCACTTCGACGTTGAAGAGCTTGCCCCAGTATTCCGCAGCCTGCTTGCCCTGCGCGCACCAGGTTGCCTGGAGGCCGGCGTTGGAGAACGCGGCCTTGAGCGGCTTGGTCGACATGCCGGCCGCGATCGCGCCTTCCGCCAGCGCCGGGCTGATGCCCCAGCCGCCGAAGACCGCGGCGGTCGCCGCGGCCGAGCCGGCGACCTTCTTGAAGAACTCGCGCCGCGACTGCGGCGTCATTTCGAACTTGTCAGTCATGTGCACATTCCTCCTGGGGTTCTGCTTCTTGTCGTGGCACCCGGATGACGTCCCCCGCATACCTCCATCCGGACAAAGTGCCAGAAATGTATAGCCGATCGCCCGAGGGCAATCGCCTCCGCTCGCGACTTTTTTTCTACTCGTTCTGGCGGAACGCACGCACGCGATCGAACAGGACCGCGATCAGGATGAAGGCGCCGACGAAGGTGCCCTGCCAGAACGGATTGATGCCGAGCATGTTGAGGCTGTTGCGGATGATCTCGATCAGCGCCGCTCCGACAACGGCTCCGAAGGCCGTGCCGCTGCCTCCCGCGAGGTTGGCACCGCCGATGACGACCGCGGCGATAACGACCAGTTCCATGCCGGAGCCCATGCCGGTCGTAATCGTGCCGAGCCAGCCGACCTGGAGGACGCCGGCGATGCCGGCCATGAGCGCGGCCAGGATGTAGACGCTGACCTTGATTCGACGCACCGGGACGCCGGTGAGGATTGCCGCCTGCTCGTTGCCGCCGATCGCAAAGATGTGGCGCCCCCATTTCGTCCACCGGAAGGAGAAACCGAAGATCAGCGCAAGCACGGCGAGGACGACGGCGGGGTTGGGAATATCGACATGCGTCGACAGCCACGTCGCGGCGCTGCCGATGGTCGTGTCGGGTCCAGCGAGGTTGGCGAGGCCCTCGAACCAGGAACGGGTCGAACCGCCGCCGAGGTTGAGGAATTTCTCGTGGTCCGGGCCGAACTGGAAGACCATCGTGTTATTCGACATGACGGTAGCGACGCTCCGCGCCAGCGACATCATGCCAAGCGTCACCACGAACGGCGCCATGCCGACATAGGCAATGAGGATCCCGCTCGCGGCGCCGGTTGCCACGCCGGCGAGCAGGCCGGCGGGAATGGCGATCCACATCGACCAGTTCGCGGCCATCATCATGCCGCTCACCATGCCGACGAGGCAGAGCACCGAGCCGACGGAGAGATCGATACCGCCGGTGATGATCACCGCGGTCATGCCGAGGCCCATGATCCCGACGAAGGCGAAGTTGCGGAAGACGTTGTAGAGATTGCCGGTGGTGAAGAACGCGTGCGTCCCGAACGACAGGTAGATGAAGGCGCCGACGGCTGCCAGAAACACCCAGAAGGTCTGCCGCGTGATCAGCCAGCCAAGCGGTGTGTGGGTCTGCCGGTCGATGGTGGCGTCGAGCGTGGTTGACGTGGTGCTCATGACTTTTCCCTGCGCCTGCGTTCTGGCCTGCTCCGTCCTGCTCAGGCCCGTTCGATAGCCCCGGTAATCAGCCCGGTGACTTCCTCCGGCGAACTGTCGGCGATCAGCTTATCAGCAACCTTGGTGCCCCGCCGCAGCACGACTATGCGATCGCAGACGGCGAAGACGTCGGGCATGCGGTGGCTGATGAGGATCACCGATATGCCGTGGTCGCGGAGATTGCGAATGAGCGCGAGGACTTCGGCGACCTGGCGAACCGAAATGGCGGCCGTCGGCTCGTCCATGAGAACGATCTTCGGATTGGACAGGCGCGTGCGCGCGATCGCCACCGCCTGACGCTGGCCACCCGACATCTGCTTGACGAGGTCCCGCGGGCGGGTTTCCGATTTCAGCTCCTTGAAGAGCTGGCCGGCGCGCCGGTACATCGTCTGATAGTCAAGAACGCGAATTAGCCCCACCCGCTTCTTGATCTCGCGCCCCAAGAAGACGTTGGCCGCGGCCGTCAGATTGTTGCAGAGCGCCAGGTCCTGGTAGACGATTTCGATGCCGGCCTGGCGCGCCTCGACGGGCTTGTGAAAGACGAGCTGACGCCCGTCGATCTGCATCGTGCCGTGCGAGGGCGGGAAATTCCCCGCGATGATTTTGACCAGCGTCGATTTGCCGGCGCCGTTGTCGCCCATGAGGCCGATTACCTGGCCCGCCTCCATCGACAGCGAGACGTCGTTGAGGGCCTGGATCGCGCCGAAGTGCTTCGAAATACCATTCAGCTCGAGTACGGGCATTCGGCCCTTCCCTCCCCGCCCCCCAGCGGCTCGCGCCTGTGGTCGCCGCCAATCGGCCTTGCGGCCGCAGCTTCCGCTCACCCGCACCAACCGTCAGCGAACTAGCGCAGGCAATTTCCATCCGTCAATCGCGCAACCGCTCTCTGCGGTTGGTTGCGATGATCTGACCTCAACCCCGGCCTCGATCCTCCTAACAAATACGGTGGGTCGATTAATATGACAAATCCATTGACGCCCGAGCCGGATTAGTGTGGTTTTCGGACCTGCAAGCACACCGTGCTTGTCTGAACGGGAGGGATTGATGAAGAAAGCACTGGTATTGATGGCTGCCGTCGCCGGATTGGCGCTCGCGGCAGCTCCGGCGATGTCGGCGGGAAAGAAGATCCTGGCCGTCGTCGTCAAGGGCCTCGACAACGGCTTCTTCACGGTGATGGGCAAGGGCTGCGCGGACTGGAACAAGGAAAATCCCAGCGCCGAATACGAATGCCTCTACACCGGACCCGCGCTGACGTCCGATGAGCAGGGCGAAATCCAGCTGGTGTCCGACCTGATCGCCCGCGACGACGTCGCCGGCATCGCGATCTCGCCGTCGAACGCTCCGGCAATGGCCAAGCTGCTGAAGGAGAAGGCGGACGAGATCAAGGCGAAGAAGAAGGTCATCATGACCATCGACGCCGACCTGAAGCCGGAGGACCAGGCCCTTCGCACGACCTACTTCGGCACGCACAACTACGGCATGGGCGTCGCCTTCTGCAAATGGTTGCAGAAGCTGCAGCCGAAGGGCGGCAAGGTTGCCCTGATGTTCGGTAACCCGGCGGCCGAGAACCTCAACGAGCGCGGCTACGGCTTCCGCGACTGCATCCGGGGCAAGATGGACCTCAACCCGCAGACCACGACCGGACACGACCCGCTGAAGGGCGAAAACGGCTGGACCGAGGTTGCTCCGACCTTCACCAACGACGATATCGCAACCGCAAACCAGCAGTTCGCCGACGTTCTGGCGGCAAACCCCGACCTGTCGGCTTATGTCCTGCTTGGCGGCTGGGCGCAGCAGGGCTGCCAGGCGTTCAATGCCACCGGCAAGCAGTATGATGCGCGCTTCAAGGACGGCAGCCTCGTGGTTGTCGCCGGCGACACGGTTGGTTGCCAGCTCGACACCGTTCGCGCCGGCTACAGCCAGGTGAACGTCGGACAGCGGCCGTACCAGATGGGCCATGACGCTCCGAGCATCATGATCGACATCATCAACGGCAAGTCGGTCGCCAATCCGATGTATACCGGCCTCGACGAATGCACGAAGGAAAACGTCGACAAGTGCGTCAGCGGCTAGGGCTACGCCCATAGCAGGAGCCCGGCATCGCCGGAATGCTGAAATGAGGAGGCGCCGAAGATGGCGCCTCCTTTTTCTTTCCGGGGCAGCGCAGGGCCGCAGAGGCGCGAGACGTGGTGCGAGGGCGGCACCCCAGCGGCATCATTCCGTCGCGAGCGGCGCGCAACCGGTCGTCTGCAGAATCGTCGTACCAATAAGGCCAGCGCTCGGCTGATCTTCAGACAGCAGCGCAACCCGCCGCCTGTCGCGAACCGCACCAGAACTCCGGCCGGGCACACACATGCGCTGGCCTCATTCGCCGACCTTCCGGTCAGCCAGCGTTTCGATACTCGTGCTACGATATTCGGGTCGTCATACCGGGGGGCGACGGAACTGGGGATGTCTCGCGCGTGATCCTTGAACTGATCGCAATCGGCAGGAATTTCAGGGCTGTGACCGCGCTCTCCGACGTTTCGCTTTCGGTCGCGGCGGGCGAAGTCGTCGTCCTCATGGGCGAGAACGGTTCGGGCAAGTCGACGCTCCTCCGGATCGCCGGCGGCGACCTTCTGCCGAGCAGCGGCAGCATCCGTTTCCGCGGACGCGATGCGCCCTACCGCTCGGCCGCGGAAGCCCGCGCCGCCGGCGTCGAACTGGTCGGCCAGGAGCCCGCGCTCTGCGACAACCTGTCGGCGGCGGCGAACATCTTCCTCGGTCGGGAACTGAAGCGCGGCGTCGGTCCGGTCCGCATCGTCGACACGGCGGCGATGGACCGGCGGGCGCGACAGATGCTCGCCGCGATCGGTTCCGGCGTTCCGAGCGGCCGCCGCGCCGCCGCCATGTCGGCCGGCGAGCGCCGCGTCGTGGCACTCGCCCGCGCCGAGGTGGCGCGCCCCGTCCTTCTCCTCCTCGACGAGCCGACCGCGGCGCTCGCCGTCGCGCAGGCGGCGAAGGTCCTCGACCTCGCCCGGGCATTTCGCGACGCCGGCACCGCGATCCTGATCGCCAGCCACAACGTCGAGGAAGCCTTTGCGATCGCCGACCGCGTCGTCATATTGCGACGAGGTACCAAGATCGCCGACCGGGCGATTGGCATCACGTCGCGGGACGAGATCGCGGCGCTGATCGGGGCGGCGGCGCCGGCGGCCAGGATCCCCGCATGACGCAGTTCGGCAACGTCAAGGAGGGCCTCCGCTTTCGCATCGTGCTGAAGCCCGGGGTGGCGATCGGGCCGGGCAAGGCGGACCTGCTCCAGGCGATCGACGAGACCGCTTCGCTCACCGCCGCGGCAGCGCGCTTCGGCATGAGCTACAAGCGCGGCTGGACGCTGGTGAAGGAGATGAACGGGGCCTTCGCCGAGCCGCTCGTCGAGACCGAAAAGGGCGGCGCCGGCGGCGGCGGCAGCGCGACCCTCACCCGACTCGGCAAGCGCATCCTCCGCCGCTACCGCGAGATGGAGAGGGATGCGACGGCGGCGATCGAGGCGGGCATTGCCGACATGCGCCGGCATCTCGCCAAGCCGTGACCCGCACCGGCCCGACGCCGGAACCGGCCGGCCCGGCGCCCGTTTAGATCGGTCGCGATTTTCCCCGAGGAGAAGACCCGCGTTGCGGATGTACTCGTCCGATGTCCCCGGACCGGCAACGACGTGCCGGTCGGCATTGAGATGGACCGGGATACCTGGGACCGGCTCCCGGTGATCCTCTCCCGCTTCCGCTGTCCGGCCTGCGGCCAGGAGCACGTCTGGTCGAAGACCTATGCCCGCTACCAGTCGAGCGGCGGGCCGGCGAACCGGCAGCAGGGTTGATCTCGGACGCCCCCTCTGGTCTGATGGCTCGATATTCCCAATGGAACATATCGAGGCCGAGCCATGCGCCGCCGCATCCTTCCTTGCGCCGTCCTGTCGGCGCTCCTGGTCGCGGCGCCGGCCGGCCCGACGCCCGCCATCGCCGCCGATAACGTCGTCGTTTTCGCCGCGGCAAGCCTGAAGAACGCGCTCGACGATGTTGCCGACGCCTACAAGGCCGAGACCGGCAGGGCGGTGACGGTGAATTATGCCGCCAGTTCGGCGCTGGCCAGGCAGATCGAAGCCGGGGCGCCGGCCGACATCTTCTTCTCCGCCGATCTCGACTGGATGGACTACCTCCAGACCAGGAACCTCATCGACCCGGCCACGCGGAAGACGCTCCTCGGCAACCGGCTGGTGATCGTGGCGCCGAGGGATTCGGCGGCGCGGATCGACATCGCCGCCGGGATGGACCTCGCCGGCCTGCTCGGGGCCGACGGGCGGATCGCGATGGCCAATGTCGATTCGGTGCCGGCCGGCAAATATGCCAAGGCGGCACTGACCAGGCTCGGCGTATGGGACCGGGTCTCGGCCCGGGTCGTCCAGGCCGACAATGTGCGCGCCGCCCTCGCCTTCGTCGCGAGGGGCGAGGCGCCGCTCGGCATCGTCTATCGAAGCGACGCCATGGCCGAGCCCGGCGTGCGGGTGCTCGGCGTGTTCCCGGAGGAAAGCCACCCGCCGATCGTCTATCCGGTGGCGCTGACCGCCGGCGCGAGGAACGCCGACGCCGGGGCGTTCCTGCGTTATCTCGAATCGGACAAAGCGAGGCCGCTCTACGAGAAGCAGGGTTTCACGTTCGTCGGCGCGGGTTCCTGAACCGGGGCGGGGCGGCAGGCCGAGGCGGGATGTTCGACGCGCTCACACCCGACGAATGGACCGCCATCGCCCTCAGCCTCCGGGTCGCGGTCGCCGCTACGCTCGCCGCCCTGCCCATCGGCCTCGCCTTCGCCTTCCTG
>Ga0070741_10007931_pt1 | contig 21618 bp, 24 predicted proteins | sample Coa_R1_4_FD_66440 | JGI IMG/M metagenome (GOLD analysis project Ga0070741, IMG submission 66440) | Surface soil microbial communities from Centralia Pennsylvania, which are recovering from an underground coalmine fire - Coalmine... | ecosystem: Environmental > Terrestrial > Soil > Unclassified ... | reverse complement strand
GACGACGAGGCCGAGTGCGTGCTCGAACCCGAGCAGGCGACGAGGAGCAGGATGGCCGCGGACGCGGCGACGAGGAACGACCGGCGCACGGCGCCGACCGTACGCGATCGTCCGCACCGTGCCGTCGCGCGGCGCCTCGGACGTCAGCCGGAGACGAGCGTGAAGTAGTCGGCGCGGGTCAGCGGGCCGCCGTGCGTGCCCTGGTCGGTGGGGGGCTGGACGTCCTGCGGGTTGCTGCCGTTGGCATCGGCGACGCGGAAGCGCACCCCGGAGATGCCGAGGTCCGTCACGGTGAACACGAGCTGCGCGAACGCGTTCTTCTGCTCGGTGCTCGCCACCGACAGCATCTCGTTGCTCAACGTGACGACGAGCGTGTCGCCGTCGAACACGGTGTCGAGCACGCGCGTGCCGGTGGGGATGGCGGTGCCGATGCCGAGCGGGTCGGTGTCGGTCACGCCCTTCATCAGCGCGTCGAGCACGAGCCGCGGCTCGCGCGACGTCGTCGTGCGGTTGATGGCGCGCAGCTTGGCGCCGTCGACGAAGTAGAGCTTCACGATCGTGCTGCCCGCGGTCGCGGTGCTCGGCGTCGTCGTGCTCGGACCGAGGAGGTCGAAGGGCACCTTGTCGGCCGCGATCTCGCGCGGTGCGTCGTCCTTCGGCAGCCCGCACGCGGCGAGGATCGTGGCCAGCACGACGACGAGCACCGCGCCCGTGAGGCGAACGGTGCGCCTCATGACCGCAGCACCGGGAGCTCGACCACGAACCGCGCGCCGGGGTGCCCGTCGGCGCGGTCCTCGACCCACACCCGTCCACCGTGGAGGCGCACGTGCTCGGCGACGAGCGCCAGACCGAGGCCGACGCCCTCGCCGCTGCCGCGCCGGCCGGCCACGCCACCGCGGGCGAACCGTTCGAACACGACGTCGCGCTCCTCCTCCGGGATCCCGGGGCCTTCGTCCTCGACGACGATCTGCACGCCGTCCTCGACACGTTGCAGCGCGACCGTCACCGGGCCGTCGCCGTACTTGCGGGCGTTGTCGAGCAGGTTGGCGACGACACGCGCCAGCCTCCGCTTGTCCGCCTGCACGACGACACCGGCGAGCTCGCTGTCGAGCTCCACCGGCACGGAGTCGCCGTTCGACGACACGCTCACCGCCTGCATCACGAACTCGGCGAGGCGGATGTCGTCGAGCTCGAGGCGCACGGCGCCGGCGTCGTAGCGCGACATCTCGAGCAGGTCCTCGACGAGCTGCCGGAAGCGCACGACCTCACCGGCGAGGAGGTCGAGCGCGGCCTGCGATCGCTCGCCGAGCTCGTCGCGTCGCGTCTCGAGGACGTCGACGGCAGCGGCGAGCGTCATCAACGGCGAGCGCAGCTCGTGGCTCACGTCGGACGCGAAGCGCGCGTCGCGTTCGATGCGTTCCTGCAGCGCGGCGGCCATGTCGTTGAACGACGACGCCAGCACACCGAGGTCCGGGTCGAGCGTCGCCTCGAGACGCGTGTCGAGGCGGCCACCGGCGATGGCCTCGGCTGCCTGGCTGACGTCCGCCAGCGGGCGCAGCGTGCGCCGGCTGGCCCACCAGCCGAGCACACCACCGGCGGCCGTCGTGATGACGGCCGCGCCGAGCAACGAGAAGCCGAGCGAGTCGAGCGTGCTCTGGAGATCGCTCAGGTCGACGAGCTCGAAGTACTCCGCGTTGGCGGACGGCAACGGGATGCCGACGGCGAGGGCAGGCTTGTTCTGCAGCGTGAACGTCATGCGTCCCGGGTGCCCGCTGTCGACGAGCGCCCGCAGCGACGGCGGGATCGAGTTCTCGCCGATCTGCGCCGTGAGGCTGAACCACTTGCCCTGCGCGTGCAGCACGGGGCGGGCGCCGTTCGGCAGCTGGAGCGAGGGGAGCAGCGTGTCCTGGATGTCGGTGGCCGACGTCGAGCCGATGCGGATCTTCACCGTGCTGGCGTTGACGTACACGCGGCTGAGCGCGGCCGACTCGCGCTGGTTCAACGTGTTGGCGCGCGTGAGCGCGAACGTCGTGCTGGCGAGGATCGCCGACAGCAACAGGGCGCCGAGCGCGAACGCGATCGTGATGCGCGCGCGCAATCCCAGCGATCGCGGCCGAAGTCGCGCGAAGAGCCGCCTCACCCTTGCAGCTTGTACCCGAGGCCTCGCACGGTCAGGACGTGACGGGGGTTGGCCGGGTCTGCCTCGATCTTCGTGCGCAGCCGCCGCACGTGGACGTCGACGAGCCTGCCGTCACCGAAGTAGCCGTAGCCCCACACGCGCTCGAGCAGCACCTCACGGCTGAAGACGCGACCGGGGCTCGAGGCCAGTTCGCACAGCAACCGGAACTCCGTCTTCGTGAGGTGCAACTCGGTGCCGCCCCGGCGCACCACGCCGGCGTCGGGGATGATCTCGAGGTCACCGAAGCGCATCGTCGTCGTGGCGGGATCGGGCTTGCGGGCCCGCCGCATGAGCGCCCGGATGCGGGCGGACAGCTCCTTCGGTGCGAACGGCTTGGTGAGGTAGTCGTCCGCGCCCGCCTCGAGGCCGGCGACGACGTCGTGCGTGTCGGCGCGTGCCGTGACCATCACGATCGGCACGTCGCTCGTGCGTCGCACCGACCGGCACACCTCGAAGCCGTCGACACCGGGCAGCATGATGTCGATGAGCACGACGTCCGACGGGTGACGCTGGAACGCCTCGAGCGCCTGCTCGCCGGTCTCCGCCTCCTCGACCACCCAGCCCTCGTCCTCGAGGGCCATCTTGACGGCGGTGCGGATGCGCTCGTCGTCCTCGACGGTGAGGATGCGGGTGCTCACCCCTCCATCATTCCTCACCGCGCCGCAGTTGCGACGGACACGGCCGCCGACGTGGTCAATCCAGCTGGTCGATCACCGGTTCGCACTCGAACGCGGCGAGGAGGGCGAGCTGCCCGGGACCGCCCTCGGTGCGGTAGTGCAGCCCGTCCGGCACGTGGCCGCACAGGTCGCGGCAGCGCGCCAGCGCGGCGGCGCCTTCCGCCGCGAACGAGGTCACGACGCTGAGGTCGATGTCGATGCGGCGCGGCGCGGCGTCGAGCTCGCGGCCGACGCAGTCGACGAGCACGACGCCGACCTCGCGGTCGAGCTCACCCTCGAGCACCAGGGTGACGTGGTCGGACTCGTGACGCGAGTGCACGGTGCCGGCGCTCATCGGCGCAGAGCATCGCCCGCGTGACTCGCGTCACGCCAGCCCTGGGCGTTTCGATCGCGTAACGATCCCGGATCACGCGTCCGCGGCGCCCGCGCCGACGACGAGGTCGCGGAACGCGTCGTACAGCGAGGGCGGCGCCGCCAGGACGAGCCCGCCCTTCCACAGCTGGTCGTGGACCGAACCGACGATCGCGCCCGCCTCCTCGGCGACGAGCGCGCCGGCCGCGAGGTCCCACGGCCCGAGGCCGCGCTCGTAGTAGGCGTTGACGCGGCCTCGTGCCGTGGCGCACAGATCGACCGAAGCAGCGCCCATGCGCCGGATGTCCCGAACGCGAGGAAGGACGCGCACGAGCACCTCGGCCTGGCGGGCGCGACGGGCGGGGTCGTACGCGAAGCCGGTCGCCACCAGTGCGGTCGCGAGATCGTCGTGGTCGGGCGTGTGCAACGGCTCGTCGTTGAGCCACGCGCCGACGCCGCGCCGCGCGCTGTACACGTCGTCGTGCATCGGGTCGTGCACGACGCCGACGACGACATCACCGTCGACCTGCGCGGCGATCGACACCGAGAACCCCGGCAGCCCGTAGAGGTAGTTGGTGGTGCCGTCGACGGGATCGACGATCCAGCGCACGCCCGACGTGCCCGCGACGTCCGCGCCTTCCTCGCCCACGATGCCGTCGTCCGGACGGCGATCGAGGATGCCGCGCACGATGAGGTTCTCGGACTCGCGATCGATCTCCGTGACCATGTCGGTCGCCGTCGACTTCGTGGACACTTCCCGGCGCGCACGCGTCAGCCCGTCGAGCAACAGCGCGGCGGCATCGGCCGCGAGCTGCCGTGCCAGCGCGAGCAGATCGTCGTGAGGGTCGTCCACGGGCGACACCGTAGAGTCCTCTGCATGGTGGACCTCCGCAGCGACACGGTCACGCGACCGTCCGCCGCGATGCGCCGGGCGATGGCGGAGGCCGAGGTCGGTGACGACGGGTACGGCGAGGACCCGACCGTGCGCCGTCTCGAGGAACGCTTCGCGGCCATGGTCGGCAAGGAGGCCGCGCTGTTCGTCCCGTCGGGCACGATGGGCAACCAGATCGCGTTGCGACTGCTCGGCCGTCCCGGTACGGCCGTCGTCGCGGGACGGCGGCAGCACGTGGTGCTGTACGAGTTGGGCGCGGCGGCGACGAACAGCGCTGCACAGTTGCTGCCCGTCGACGACGGTGACGGCACGCTGCACCCCGACGACGTGGCGGCCTGCATCGCCGGCGAGATGCACCATTGGCTGCCCGTGAGCGCGGTGTGCGTCGAGAACACGCACATGGCCGCAGGCGGCGCCGTGTGGCCGCTCGATCGCTTGCACGCCGTCGCCGCGCTCGGCGTGCCGGTGCACCTCGACGGCGCGCGGCTGTTCCACGCGTCGGTGGCATCCGGCGTGGCGGCCGCGGCGTACGCCAGCGCGTCGACGACGGTGATGTGCTGCCTGTCGAAGGGCCTCGGTGCGCCGGTGGGTTCGTTGCTCGCGGCAGACCAGTCGCTGGTCGACGCCGCGCGCGCCGAACGCAAGCGTCTGGGCGGCGCGATGCGTCAGGCGGGCGTGATCGCCGCGGCCGGCCTGCTGGCGCTCGAGCAGGTCGACCGTCTCGCCGAGGACCACCGTCGCGCGCGTGTGCTGGCGGAGGCGGTCGCGGAACGATGGCCCGAGTGCGGGCTCGATCCCGACACCGTGCAGACCAACTGCGTCGTGTTCGCACACGACGACACCGACGCGCTGTTGCAGCACCTCGCGAGTGAAGGCGTCCGCGCCGGAACGATCGCGCCGCGTGTGGTGCGGATGATGACGCACCTCGACGTCGACGACGACGGCATCGAGCGCGCGCGCAAGGCGATCGCCGGCGCGCCGTGATCCTCGACGAACGACCGAAGTGCGCGCTCGCCGTCTTCGCCCATCCCGACGATCCCGAGGTGGCGTGCGCGGGCACATTGCAGACGTGGAGCGCCGCGGGCACCGACGTCCACCTCGTCATCGCCAACGCCGGCGACAAGGGGAGTGACGAGCGGGGCACCGATCCGCGCGCGTTGCAGGCGCGACGCGAGGACGAAGCGCGACGCGCCGCCGACGTCCTCGGCATCGGCGCCATCGACTTCCTCGGTCACCCGGACGGCGCGCTCGAGAACGACGGCGCGCTGCGCGCCGAGCTCATCGCGCGCATACGCGCCGTGCGTCCCGAAGTGGTGATCGCGCCCGATCCCACCGCGGTGTTCTTCGGTGACTCGTACGTGAACCACCACGACCATCGCGCCCTCGGGTGGGCGGTGCTCGACGTCGCCGGCTCGATGGCAGGCGGGGCGTTGTACGAACCCGATGCCGGCGCGCCGCACCAGGTCGCCACGCTGCTGCTGGCGGGCACGCTCGAACCCGACACCTGGGTCGACGTCGAGGGTGCGCTCGACGCGAAGCTCACCGCGTTGCAGTGCCACGAGAGCCGCATCCGGGTCGGCGAGGCCGTCCTGCGCGAGCTGGTGGAAGCGCGTGCCGCCGACGCGGGACGTCAGTCGGGTGTGGCGGGCGTGCGCTACGCGGAAGGGTTCCGGCGGTTGTCGTTCCGCGCCTGACGGGCGCCGGCGCGGCGCTCGTCGTCGCGCGCCTGGATCGTCTTCCACTCGCCCATGGCCCGCAGCGCGAGCACGGCGATGATGGCCACGCCGATGGCGCCGATGACCGCACCGACGGCGCCGCCGAGCGCGGTGTTCGTCGTGCAGCTGCCCTCGCACTGCAGGTCGGTCACCGAGAAGCCGATGAGCCCGCCGCACAGGCCGCCCACGAGGATCGCCCCGAACGCGAGCAGCCGCGCGCCGGTCGACGGCAGCGAGGACTCGAGCTCGGGCTCCGTGCCGGGGGTCGACGGTTCGGCCACGGCACGATCTTCCACGGTCAGCCCGCGGCCCGCGAAATCGACGCAGACTGTGGGCGTGGGAGTGCGGGAGTGGACGGTGGCCGGCGGCCTCATCGAAGGGCCGGATGGGCTCCTGCTCGTGCAGAACCGGCGCCGCAACGGCTCGCTCGACTGGAGCCCGCCGGGTGGCGTGATCGAGGTGGCGGACGGGGAGTCGTTGCTCGACGGGTTGACGCGCGAGGTCGAGGAGGAGACGGGCGTGCGCGTCACCGAGTGGGACGGCCCCGTGTACGAGGTGCGGGCCGAGGCCGTCGACCTCGGCTGGCGGCTCCGGGCCGAGGTGCACGTCGCGGTCGCGTACGAGGGCGACCTGCGCGTGGAGGACCCCGACGGCATCGTCGTCGACGCCCGCTTCGTCCACCTCGAGGAGTGCGCGTCGCATCTCGAGGCGTGCCACCCGTGGGTGCGGGAGCCACTGGCCGAGTGGTTGACGGCGCGGTGGACGACCGCCGACCGTCCACCGGCGTTCGGCTACCGCGTCGACGGCGCCGACCTCGCCACGCTCGTCGTCACCCGCCTGTGAACACCCGCCCCCGACACGCCGGGCCCGGGCGCGGGCGCGCCAGTGACCACTGTGGTCACGGATGCACCGTTCTGGTCGTCCGGCGACCACAAACGCGGGTCCCCGCGCTTTGTGGTCTGCGAGCCACCAATTCGGTCGTCCCACGACCACAGTGGGCAAACGGATGACGGGCGGGGGCGCGAGCCGGACGATCCTGCACGTCGACATGGACGCGTTCTTCGTGTCCGTCGAACTGCTGCGCCGACCCGAATTGCGGGGTCGTCCCGTCATCGTCGGGGGCACCGGCGCCCGCGGTGTCGTGGCCGCCGCCAGCTACGAGGCGCGCCACTACGGCATCCACTCCGCCATGCCGTCGACGCGCGCCCGTCGCCTGTGCCCGCACGCCACGTTCCTCCCGGGCGACCATCACCACTACGGCGAGGTCAGCGGCCGGGTCATGGAGATCTTCCGTTCGTTCACGCCGTTGGTCGAACCGATCAGCCTCGACGAGGCGTTCCTCGACGTCACCGGCGCTCGCCGCCTGCACGGCGACGGTCCGACGATCGGCGCCGCCATCCGACGCCGGGTCCTCGACGAGGAAGGCCTCACGTGCTCGGTCGGCGTCGCCCCGAACAAGTTCCTGGCCAAGCTCGCGTCGGAGGCGGCGAAGCCGAAGGCATCGCGCACCGGTCCCGTGCCGGGCGCGGGCATCACGGTCGTCGAACCGGGGGACGAGCTGGCGTTCCTCCACCCGCTGCCGGTGCAGGCGTTGTGGGGTGTCGGCCCCAAGACGCTCGCCAAGTTGCGCAGCCGCGGGATCACGACGGTGCGCGAGCTCGCCGAGCTCCCGGCCGACGACGCCGCCGCGCTCCTCGGCGACGCCAACGGCCGGCACCTGCACCGCCTCGCCCACGCCATCGACGACCGTCCCGTCGTCCCCGACCAGCAACCGAAGTCCATCGGCCACGAGGAGACCTTCGCCACCGACCACCACGCCATCGACACGCTCGAGCGGGAGGCAGTGCGCATGGCCGACGCCGTCGCCGCCCGCCTCCGCCGCCACACGATGGCGGGGCGGACCGTCACCGTGAAGGTCCGCTTCCACGACTTCCGCACGATCACGCGGGCGGTGACCGTGCCCACCGCCGTCGACACCGGGCCCGCGATCGCGCGGGCGGCCAAGGACCTGCTCGCGCAGATCGATCCGTCGAGCGGCGTGCGCCTCCTCGGCGTCTCGGTCAGCAACCTCGTGGACGGCGGGGCCCGCCAGCTCCGCCTCGATGACGTCGAGGCCGACGCGTGGGACGGTGCCAGCCGGGCCGTCGACGACATCCGGGAGCGCTTCGGCGACGAGGCGATCGTGCCCGCCGCCCTGCGGGGCCGGGACGGTATCCGGGTCAAGCGGAGAGGGGATCAACAATGGGGACCGGATCGCACAGAGGTGCCGGGCCCGTGAGGAGCGGAGAAACCACGGTGTACGCGTTGTTGACCCCAGGTTCCTGTGCGAGACTTTGCGGACGACGGCGCGTCGACCACGACCGGGGGTAGTGAGGTGCCGCTCTCCGAAGACGAACAGCGCATCCTGCACCAGATCGAGCAGCAGTTCTACGAAACCGACCCCGCGCTCGCTCGTGCTGTCGGGTCGACGAGCCTGTACCGGCACGCGTTCCGACAGATCAAGTACGCCACGCTCATGTTCCTCGTGGGCGTCGGGGTCCTCGTCTACTCGCTGGTGACGTACGGCTACGGCGCCGCTTTCGTCGGGTTCCTCATCATGTTCGGCTCGGTGCTGTGGTTCGAGCGCAACGCCCGCAAGCTCGGGAGGGCCGGCCTCCAGCAGGTCACCGCGTCGATGCGGGCGGCGGGGTTGCGTGACGCCTTCGGCAACACCCGCAACCGCATGCGGGAACGCTTCCGCCGCGACGACGAGCAGTAGTTCGCTCTCCCCGTGCAGGGAGACCGGCTTCGTCAGTCCTGCACGACCTCGATCGAGGGGAGCGTCGCCCGCCGGCGCCGGACCGAACGGCGGGGCGTGACCGGGCGACGGCGGTCCGGCGGACGGGGATCGAGCGCCGCTCGCCACCGTTGCTGGCGGGTGCTGCGGGCCCGGACCGACGACGTGACCCCGTCGCTGATGGCGAGCGCCTGCTGCGCGCCGGCCTCGTCGACACCGGCAGGCGAGTAGTCCGCCTCGGTCACGAGCGCCGCCAGGCGCGGGAACTCGTCGGCGCCGATGGCGTCCTTGGCCCGCCGGCCGAACTCCGCAGGGGTCTCGGCGCGCGCCGGTGCCACGCCGACCAGTTGGGTTGCCTCGATGCTCTCCTGCCACGCCAGGCGCACACGGTCACCGGGCTCGACGGCCCGCTGCCGTCGTCGTCGCCGGTGGGCGGCGCCGAGCAGCGGCACGACCGCGAGGTACGCGGCCGCCAGGGCGACGAGGACGCCGGACCCGACGAGGAAGCGTCCGCCGAACCGGCTCGTCGACCAGAACGAGGGTTCCTTCGCGGCCGCCGACGGCGCCGACGTCGCGTTCGTGCGCGCCGGCGCGGTCGTCGTGGTCGTGCCCTGCGATGCGGTCGGCGCCACCGCCGCGGTCGTGGGCACGGTCTCTGTCGTGCCGTTGTCGGTCGCCTGCTCCTCGACCAGACCGGTGTACTGCTGCGCGTGCGGCGGTGCCCGTCCCGGCGTCGGGTCGAAGATCACCCAGCCCTTGCCCGCGATGTACACCTCGGGCCACGCGTGCGCGTGGAGCCCCTTCACGTGGTACAGCCCCGGATGGGCGGGATCCTCGTCGCCCGGCGTGAAGCCGACGCCGACACGGGTGGGGAGACCGACGGCGCGCGCCATGGCGGCGTACGTCCCGGCGAACTGCTCGCAGTAGCCGCGGCGCGTCTCGAAGAGGAAGTTCTCCATCGCGTCCTCGCTGTGACCGGGTGGCACGTTGAGGTCGTACGTGAAGTTGTCGCGGAAGTAGTTCTGCAGCGCGAGCGCCTGCTGGTACGGCGTCGTCGCGCCGGCCACGACGCGCGCCGCCTCCTCGCGCACGCGCGCGCTCACGGTCGGCGGCAACTGGGTCTCCTGCGCGACGAGGTCGGGTGGCGCGCTCGAGGACGGCGCGGTCAGCTCGGCGGGGTCGAACACCGGCAGCTCCGAGTCGACGGTGTACACGGCGCCGTTGGAGTTCGGGAAGGACGTGCCGACGATCAACGTCGACATCCCGGGCTCGAAGCGCACCGCGGTGTTGCCGGCATCGACCGCGCGCGGCTCGAAGGCCGCGGGCAGCCAGATGGTGTCGAGCGCGGTGACGTCGTATCGCTGGTGCACGACGAGCTTCTGCGCGTCGGACGAGACACCGCGGGGCAGCGATCCCTTGGCCGCTTCGTAGGAGCCGTTCGACGACCACACGTTGCCGTCGAACTGATCGAGCGCGGTGAGCCGCCAGTAGGCGCGCTGGTCGCTCTGCACGGTGAACATCTCGAGGTTCGACTGGTCGACGAGGCGCTGCTGGATCTGCACGAGCGGGCTGATCGTCGTGCGCGAGCTCGGGCCTTCGCCGGTGCCGTTGCGCCAGCCGACGAGCGCCTGCGACCTCGCTTGCGGGAGGTTCGGGCCGACGACGACGGCGACGACGACGGCGAGGACACCGAGGACGGCGCCGGCGCGCAGCAGGGCGTTCGTGCCGCGTTGCACGTCGCTCGACACCCACCCGCCGCTCGACTGCTGCTTGGTCACGCGGTGCACGAGCAGGAACGTGAACGCGCCCGCCAGGAACAGCGCGGACGCACCGATCTGCCCGCGCTGGGACGCGAACAGCGACGCGAACACGAACACCGTCCCCGCCGGCAGCACGGCTTCGAACGGCACCCACAGGCGGAACGCGGCCCAGTCGGCAACGAACGCGGCCCACCACAACCCCAGCGCGGCGAGCAACAGGAACGGCGTGACCACGGGCGTGGGTGCCTGCACCGTCTCGAACATGTGCCAGACGTTCGTGAGGTCGGTGCGGGCGGCATCGAACGTCGCCGCCGTGGGGATGCCGGCCGTGGTCGTGTCGCCGTACAACACCACGGCGATCGTCATGACCATCACGACGAGCGACACCAGCGCGGCAACCGGCAGCGACCAGCCACGGCGGCGGGCCACGATGGCGGCGCCGTGCGCCACCAGCGCGACGGCGGCGAGCTGCGGGAAGAAGCTGCCGTGGTTGAAGAGCCGGTACAGGCTGGCGACGGTGGCGAGCGTGAGCAGCACGAGCGCGGCCTCGGCCGCCGGCAGCAAGGCGCGCACGCGGGTCGTCATCGCGGATCCGTCATCGCGTGCCGGTCATCGGGCGGACACCGAGCGGTGTGGTGCCTCTCGTGCGGTGATGGAACGCAGTGTTCCATGCGTCCCGGAAGGGGACGTCGCGCGTCACGCGCAGCACACCCGGCGCGACGAGGCCGCCCCCGTCCGACGCCACGCCCGCGTCCCATGCCGACTGGTGGAACTGCACGATCGTGACGAAGCTCATCTCCCGGCGGAGGCGGCCGAGCGCGGCGAGCTCGGTGTCGCCCACCGCGCCGACGATGGCGACGAGCGCGCCGGCATGCGAGCCGATCGTGAGGCTGTCGACGGCGCCCCGCAGCGTGCCGCCCGACGTGGGATGCACGGTGGCCAGGTACTCCATGATCGCCTCGGCGTGCGCGGTGCCGGCCGCGAAGCCGAGGTCGACGCCTTCGGTCGTGACGAGCCGAACGAGGTCGCGGCGGCGCCAGCTGGCGGTGATGACGCTGGCCGCAGCCGACACGGCGAGCTCGAACGACGCCGCGCTGTGGCCGCTGCGCCGTACGTCGAGCAGGACGGTGACGCGTCCCTGCCACGGCAGCTCGTCCTGGCGCACCATCAGTTCATCGCGTCGCGCCGTCGAGCGCCAGTGCACGCGGCGCAGGTCGTCGCCGACGACGTACGGGCGCAGCGCGTAGAAGTCCTCGCCGCTGCGCCCGAGCGCGGACGGGTGCTCGGCGCCGGCATGGGGGTCGTCGCCGCTCGTGTGGGGCACGGCGACGATGTCGTCGACGTGGGGGAACACCGTCAACTCCGTCACGGGCGCGGCGCGCGTCGACGACGCCGCCACGCCGAACGGGTCGGCGACCACGACCTCGAGGGGACCGATCTGCACGAGGCCGCGCTTGTCGGTGGGGAGGCGGTAGGCGGCGCGCGCCACGACACCGGGCTCGAGCGGGCCGAGGAGGAGGTCCGCGCCGCGGGTGCCGCTCACGGCGTCGAAGATGCGCACCACCGGGCTCGTGCGTCGGCCGTCGTTGGTGATGACCAGCTCGACGCGGCTCGGGTTCCCCGCGTAGACCCGGGGCGGCGACACGTCGCGCTCCACCGACAGCCGCGGCCGGGTGAAGTACACGACGACGGCGGCGATGAGGACGAGCGCGGCCGCCGACGCGCCGAGGATGAACAGCTCGAGCACGCCGAGGATCCGACCGCCGGCCACGAGGATGCCCGCGCCCACGAGCACGAGCCATCCCTGACGGGTCAGCATCGCGGCTCCCGAACGTGGCCCGTGTCGCTCACCTCGCTCGCGCGCTGGGAACCGGCACGGTGCGCAGGACCTCGCCGATGACGTCCGCCGCCCGCATCCCCGCCAACTGCGCCTCCGGCGTGACGACGAGGCGGTGGGCGAGGACGGGCTCGGCGAGCGCCTTGATGTCGTCCGGCACGACGTAGTTGCGCCCCGCCGCAGCGGCGCGCGTGCGTGCCGCGCGCTGCAGGTTCAACGACGCGCGCGGTGACATGCCGATGGCGAGGCGCGGGTGGCGGCGCGTCGCCTCCGCCAGTTCGATGAGGTAGCCCTTGAGGCTCGGCGCGAGGTGCACGGTGCGCGTGGTTGCGATCATGGCGAGCAGGTCGTTGGCCGACACGACCGCGCCGATGTCGTCGAGCGCGTCGTGGTCGCCGTGCGCGTCGAGCATGTCGAGCTCGGCCTCGCGCGCGGGATACCCGATCGAGATGCGCATGAAGAAGCGGTCGAGCTGGCTCTCGGGCAACGGGTACGTGCCCTCGTGCTCGATCGGGTTCTGCGTCGCGATCACCATGAACGGCGCCTCGAGGTGGTACGTCGTGCCGTCGACGGTGACCTGTTGCTCCGCCATGGCCTCGAGCAGCGCGGACTGCGTCTTCGGCGACGCGCGGTTGATCTCGTCGCCGAGGAGGAGGTTGGCGAAGATCGGTCCGGGCCGGAACTCGAACTCGCCCGACGCCCGGTTGTACACGCTGACACCGATGACGTCGGAGGGCAGCAGATCTGGCGTGAACTGCACGCGCCCGAACGTGCAGCGGATGCTCGCCGCCATTGCCTTGGCGAGGCTCGTCTTGCCGACACCGGGGACGTCCTCCACCAGCAGGTGGCCCTCGGCGAGCAGGCACAGCAGCGCGAGCTGCACGACCTCGACCTTGCCCTGGATCACGCGCTCGACGTTGGCGACGATGGCGTTGAACGCGTCCGCGAACGACGTCATCGGCTCCGCGGTCTGCTGGCGAGGCATCGGGCAAGGTTACGTTGTCGCACCGTGAGGTTCGCCCTCGCAGTCGACATCGGTGGCACGAAGTGCGCAGCGGGTCTGGTGGACGAGACGGGCGTCCTGACCGGGCGCCACGACGTGCCCACGCCCGCGACCGACGACCCCGAGGCGCTGTGGGCGACCGTCGCCTCGCTGGTGGCAACCGTGCTGCCGCACCCCCACCACGAGGTCGTGGTGGTCGGGGTCGGTTGCGGTGGGCCGATGGCGCCGGGTGGCGCGCACGTCTCGCCCTTGAACATCCCGGCGTGGCGCGAGTTCCCGCTGCGGGCGCGCCTCGAGTCGTTGACCGGTCTCGCCGTCCACGTCGACAACGACGCGAAGGCGCTCGCCCTCGGCGAGGGGTGGGTGGGCGCGGCGCGGGAGGAGTCCGACTTCGTCGCCATGGTCGTGTCGACCGGCGTCGGGGGCGGCATCGTCGTCGACGGTCGCCTGCTCGACGGCGCGGCCGGCAACGCGGGCCACATCGGTCACGTGATCGTCGAGCCCGGCGGCCGCGTGTGCGCGTGCGGCGCGCAGGGTTGCCTCGAAGCCGAGGCGTCCGGCACCGCGATCCGGGCCATCACGGGCGACGATCCCCGCAACGCACCGCCCGACGTCGTCGCCCGGACCGGGATGCTCGTCGGCCGCGCCGTGGGGTCGGTCGTGAACCTGCTGGACCTGCGCCTCGCCGTCGTCGCCGGGTCGGTCGCGCTCGGGTTCGGAGCGCCGTTCTTCACCGCCGCGCAGGCCGAGGTGGCTCGCGTCGCGCAATTGTCGTACGCACGCGGCGCGCGCATCGTGCCCGCGGGGCTCGGTGCCGACGGTCCGTTGATCGGCGCCGCCGCCGTCGGTTGGCGGGGCGTCGGCGCGGGTAGCGGCTGAGGATGCCCGAAGCCGCACTCGTCGACGTCGACGGCACGTTGGTCGACAGCAACTACCACCACGCCATCGCCTGGTCGCGCGCGCTGCGGGCGCACGGTGAACGGGCGCGCCTCGCTGCCATCCATCGACTCGTCGGCATGGGCGGGTCGAACATGCTCGAGCAGTTGATCGGTCGCGCCGACGAGTCCATCGAACGCGACTGGCAGAAGAACTTCGAAGCGTTGCTTCCGGAGATCGACGCGCTCGACCGCGCGGGCGACCTCCTGCGCACGTTGCACGCGCGTGGTCTCACCGTCGCGCTCGCCACGTCGTCGCCGAAGGACCTGCTCGAGTCCTTGCGCGAGAAGTTCGACGCGGACGACGCGATCGATCACGTCGTCACCGCCACCGACGTCGAGTCGTCGAAGCCCGATCCCGACGTCTTCACGGCCGCGGCCGAGAAGGCGGGCGTCGCGCCCGGTGCCGCGATCGTGCTGGGCGACTCCGTGTGGGACGTCGAAGCGGCGCGGCGCGCCGGCATCGCGTGCGTCGCGCTGGAGTGCGGCGGCTTCAGTCGCGCGGAGCTCCTCGACGCCGGGGCCGTGGCCGTGTACGAGGACCCCGCCGCCCTGCTCGAGGCGCTGGACGAGAGCCCCTTCGCCGCCGGTCGCCGGGAGTAGCGTTCGCGCCCGAGAGGGGGCGCCATGGCGGACGTCGATCGGGGTGTGCTCGTCGTCGCGGACATCAGCGGTTACACGCGCTTCGTGAGCGGGGTCGAGCTCGAGCACTCGATCGCGATCGTGTCCGAGCTGCTGGGCGCCGTCGTCGAGCAGCTCGCCGGCGTGGCGACGCTCGCCAAGTTCGAGGGCGACGCCGCGTTCTGCGCGGCGCGTGACCCGATCAGCGCGCCGTCGCTGACCGCTGCCCTGTTCGGGTGCTACGACGCGTTCCGCCGGCGGCTCCGCGACGCGCGCCATCTCACGACGTGCACGTGCGACGCCTGCCGCGAGATGGTGTCGCTCGACCTCAAGGTCGTGGTGCACCACGGTGCGTGGATCGCGCACGACATCGCCGGGCGCGAGGAGCTCACGGGCCCCGATGTCATCGTCGTCCACCGCCTGTTGAAGAACACCGTCGCCGAGCGATTCGGGTTGCGCGGGTACGCGCTGTTGACGACGGCGGCCGTCGATGCGACCGGTGTCGACGTCACGGACGCGAAGCGCTTCACGGAGGAGGTCGACGACGTCGGCTCGGTGGAGCTGTACGTGCTCGATCTGCCGGCGCTCTGGGACGCGGAACAGGAACGCGCCGCGGTGGTGGTCGAAGGCGAAGGTGCGCGCGAGCTCGTGTTCGAGATGGCGGCGACGCCCGCCGAGTTGTGGGAGTGGTTCAGCGATCCGGCGAGGCGGGTGCAGTGGAACCAGGCCGACCGCATCGACGTCGAGCCGTCGAGCGGGACGAGCGGCGTCGGCACCGTGAACCACTGCGTGCACGGCAAGTCGACGATCACCGAGGAGATCCTCGACTGGAAGCCGTACCGCTACTGCACGTTGCTCGTGTCGTCACCGGTCGGGAAGTTCATGATGACGGTGACGATGGTCGAGCACGAAGGGGGCACGACGTTGACCGTCCGCGTGCGTCCCGCCGCCCGCGGCGTGCGCGCGTTGCCGGTGCGGCTCGCGCTCAACACCAAGGTGAAGAAGGACTTCACGGCGGGCATGGGCCGCCTCGCGGCGCTGGTCGGGGCCGCTCCCGCTTGACTGTCACACCCCCTGCGTACGCTGCTCGTACCTCGTGAGTCGGGTCTGACGACTCACCTTCCCCGCTGGTTCGTCGGCGTTTCGAGGAGGTGAGTCGTGCCGGTGTCCGTGCCCGTCGCGGTCGAACAGTTGCTGGCGGCGCTCGAGGGTTTCGACCCCGCGTCCGTCGCCCCCTCCGAGTGCGCGGCGCTGCTGGAGCAGTTGGCCCGTGTCGAGAAGGCGTGTGGCGCCGCGCGCGTCGCTGTTGCGGTGCAGGCAGGAGCGCGACCAGCGGACGTCGCAAAGCTGGCAGGCACGTCGAGCGCCGCCGCGTCACGCGATCTGGCGACCGTGCGGGCGTTGGGCAGGCTGCCGTTGGCTGCCGCCGCAGTGGCAGCGGGCGAGCTCTCGCTGACGCAGGCGTACGAGATCGCATCAACAGTGGCGGAGGATCCCGGCGCCGAGCCCGCGATGGTCGCGACTGCGAAGACCCAGTCACTCCAGGTGCTGCGCGATGTCGGGCGTGCCACGCGGATGGCCGCGATCGATACTGACGTGCTGCGAACGAAGCAGGTCGCGGCGCGCTCGCATCGCCAGTGGACCGACGAGCTCGGAATGGTCCGGTACTCGGGTGCGATGCTCCCCGAGCACGGGACGCCGTTCGCCCGGCGCGTCGACGTGGCGACCGATCGTGCGTGGCGCGCAGCGCGCCGCCGTGGGCCGGTCGAGGCGACACGCGAACAGCTGGCGGCCGATGCGTTCGCCGACATCGTGACGGGCGGGGGGCGGGCGCATCCGACGCGAGCGGATGTCGTCTACGTGTGCGACGTGAACTCCGGTGCGACGAAGATCGTCGGCGGTGGGCCCGTCCCGCGCGCGGTGTTCGACGAGGCGGCGCGCGACGGGTTCGTGAAGGCGGTGCTGCACGACGGCACGAGGATCGACACGGTCGTGCACTACGGACGCAAGGCGTTGCCGGCGGTGCTGCGCACGGCGCTCGAGCTGGGTGAGCCACCCGGCTTCGACGGGGTGCGCTGCGTCGACTGCGGGCGGCTGCTCGGGCTGCAGGTCGATCACGTCGACCCCGTCGCCAACGACGGTCCGACCTGCCTCGGCAACCTGCGCCACCGGTGCTGCACCTGCCATCCCGAGAAGACGGCGCGTGATCGCGAGGCGGGGCTGCTCGGGCGGGCGAGAGGGCAACCGCCGTGACGCGGCGGTCAGGCGCCCGCGAGGCGCGCTTCGATGGCGTCGGCGGCAGCGGTCACTCCGTCGTGGGGGAGCGCGCGGGCGAACGCATCCGCCCGCGCCGCGTAGCGGTCGTCGGTCAGCACGTCGTCGAGCGCGGCCCACACGCGCTCGGTGCGTCGGCGGCGCCCGTTGACGACGCGGCCGAGCTCGAGCGTCTCGATGCGGCGGGCGTTCCAGAGCTGGTCGATGAGCAGCGGTACGCCGATCGACGGCACGCCGGCCGTCAGCGCGGCGGCGGTGGTGCCGAACGAGCCCGAGTGCACGACGGCGCGGGCGCGTGGCAACACGTCGGGCAACGGCGCGAACGCCACGACGTCGGGACGCTCGCGCATGGACGGTGTCACGTTGGCGAGGTTGCCGACGAGGAACAACGCGCGCACGCCGAGGTCGTCCAGGCGGACGGCGAACGTCTCGAACAGGAGGCGGGCCACCATCGCCGACGACGAGCCGAACGTCACGACGACCACGGGGTCACCGTCGTCGAGGTAGGCGTCGACGCGCGGATCGAGACGCGCGCCGCACGGTCCGCGCCACTGCGTGAAGCCCGTGTGCTGCGCGACGACGGGCCAGCGCGGCGACGACGCGAACGCGGCGGGCCAGAGGAGGAGCATCCCGTCGTGCAGCGCCGCGCTCGCCGAATTGAAGACGATCGGCTCGAGGCCGTGCTCGCGGCGCACGGCGTTGAGCTCCCGGTCGCCGGTCGCCAGGCCGGGCACGCGCCACAGCGGTCGCGGCACCCGGGCGAGCGTGTCGAGGATCATGGGGAACAGGTGGCCGGTCACCATCGGCACGCGGAGCGACTCGGCGGCGACGCGCGTGGTCGCGGCGGAGGTCGCGTGCGTCACGAACAGGTCGGGTGCGAGCGCGCGCAGGGCGTCGACGTTCTCGCTGGCATACGGCACGAGCCAGGTGCGCGTGAAGTAGCGGCCGGCCAATGCGCCACCGAATCGCACGCCGTTGCGTTCGACGAGTCGCGTGTGTTCGGGGTCGTCGGCGACGACGTCGGGTGCGAACGGGTTGCCGCTGTCCGTCACGGTGAACGACTCGTCCGCCATCAACGCGTGAAGACCGCGGGGCAGCGCGTACACGACGTCGTGGCCGCGGGTCACGAGCTCGTTGGCGATCGGCACGTACGGCGTGACGTCGCCCCAGTAGCCCGCGGCGTGGAACGCGATGCGGGCCATGTCGCCCGACCGTACCGGGGCTACCCTCCGCGACGTGGATCCGACCTACTCCGCCGACGCCGAGGCCTACCGCGAGAAGGTGCAGGCGTTCCTCGCCGAGCACCTGCCCACCGACTGGAGGGGGATCGGTGCGCTCGGTCCGGAGGAGGCCAACGCCTTCGCGGAGGAATGGCGGCGCACGCTGCACGAGCACGGCTACCTGGCGCCGAACTGGCCCAAGGAGTACGGCGGCGGCGGGCTCACGCCGCTCGAGCAGGTGATCCTCGCCGAGGAGTTCGAGCGGGCCGGTGTGCCGAGCGGCATCGTCAACGACGTGTTCTCGATCCAGATGATCGGCAACACGTTGCTCGACTGGGGCACGGAGGAGCAGAAGCGTCACTTCATCCCGCGGATCCTCTCGGGCGAGGATCGGTGGTGCCAGGGGTACTCCGAACCGAACGCGGGGAGCGACCTCGGCAACCTCGGGACGCGCGCCGTGCTCGACGGCGACGAGTGGGTGATCAACGGCCAGAAGATCTGGACGTCCGCGGGGCATCTCGCCAACTGGATCTTCGTGCTGTGCCGCACCGACGCCGACGCGCCGAAGCACAAGGGCATCACGTTCCTGCTGTGCCCGATGGACCAGCCGGGCATCGAGGTGCGTCCGATCAAGATGATCACGGGCGACTCGGAGTTCAACGAGGTGTTCTTCACCGACGCCCGTTGCCCGAAGGAGAACGTCGTCGGCGAGGTGAACGGCGGTTGGGCTGTCGCGATGACGTTGCTCGGCTACGAGCGGGGCGAGGCGGCGGCGACGTTCCCGTTGAAGTTCCGCACCGAGCTCGACCGCCTCGTGGCGGTGGCCAAGGCGCGCGGCGTGGCGAGCGATCCGATCGTCCGCCAGAAGTTGATGTGGTGCCACTCGAAGGTCGAGATCATGCGCTACCTCGGCATGCGCACGTTGACGCAGTACCTCGCGGGCAAGCACCCCGGGCCCGATGCGGCGATCTTCAAGCTCTACTGGAGCGAGTACCACAAGCTCGTCACCGATCTGGCCGTCGACATCTTCGGCGCCGAGTCGATGGCGCCGGCGGGCAAGTGGCCCAACAGCTCGTTCCAGACCGACGATCCCGGCGCGCCGAACGACAGCGCGTCGTTCGTGGGCACGTTCCTGAACGCCCGCGCCGGCACGATCTACGCGGGATCGAGCCAGGTGCAGCGCAACATCATCGGCGAGATGATCCTCGGGCTGCCGAAGGAGCCGAAGGCCGACCAAGGTTCCTGGAAGGACGCCCAGCGCTGACGGTGGCGTTGGCCGTCGTGGCGCGGCCTTGGCTGTGGGCGACGGCGGTGCGGCAGGTGTTCCGGCTGGCGCGGCGCGGCTGGTGGCGGCGGCCACCGTTCCTCCCGGTGCCCGATCGCGCCTACGTGCGCTTCCGGCTGGAGACGCAGTACGGCGATCCGGCGCACGTGCTCGAACCGGACGATGTCGTCACCTACCTCCGATGGTGCCGGCGCGCCCGGTAACTTCTCGGCCGATGACCAGGGCGTTGGTGCTGAACGCCTCGTACGAGCCGCTGTGCGTCGTGGCTGCCCGCCGGGCCGTCGTGCTCGTGCTGGCGGACAAGGCGGAAGCCGTCGCGCAGACGGGCCTGGCCCTGCACTCCGAGCGGCTGGTGGTGCCGGTCCCGTCGGTGGTGCGGCTGCGGACGTTCGTGAGCGTCCCGTTCCGGCGCCGGGTGGCGGTGAGTCGTCGCGCCGTCATGGCCCGTGACGCGGGCATGTGCCAGTACTGCGGCAGCAGGGCGGACTCGATCGACCACGTCGTGCCGCGGTCGCGGGGTGGCACGCACACGTGGGAGAACGTCGTCGCCGCCTGCCGTCCGTGCAACGTGCGCAAGCGCGACCGCCTGCTGCACGAGACGACGATGCGGCTGCAGCGCCATCCCGTGGCGCCACGTGGCGCCACGTGGTCGATCGTCGCCCACGGTGCGGTGCCCGACGAGTGGGAGCCGTACCTGCTCGACCGCGCCGGCTGACCCGTGCACGTCGAGCAGGTGTCCGGCTCCGCGGCCGACCTGCACGCGCGGGCGCTGCCACCGCGAGCCACGATGTGGCACTTCTCCGTCACGCGACCGGCGGTCGTGCTCGGGTCCACGCAGCGCGACGACGTCGTCGACCACGAACTGGCGGCGGCGCGCGGTGTCGACGTGGCGCGGCGACGCAGCGGCGGCGGCGCCGTGTGGCTCGCGCCCGGTGGGACGTTGTGGGTCGACGTGGTGCTCCCCCGAGACGACCCGCGGTGGGACGACGACGTGAGCCGCTCCGCCCTCTGGCTCGGCGAGGCGTGGTCGCAGGTGATCCGGGACGTGACCGGCGCGAGCGCCGAGGTGCACCGCGGGGCGATGGTGTGCACCGCCCTGTCGACCAAGGCGTGCTTCGCGGGGGTGGGGCCCGGCGAGGTCTCGATCGGGCACCGCAAGGTGGCGGGGATCAGCCAGCGGCGCACCCGTGCGGCGGCCCGCTTCCAGTGCGTGGCCTACGAGCGGTGGGACCCGGCGCCGCTCGCGGAGCTCCTCCACCTGCCGGCCGACGCCGCCGCCGCGCTGGCCGATGCCGCCGTGGGCCTCGGTCCCGTCCTGACCGAGATCGCGGGGAGGTTGCCGGCCGCGCTGCGCTGAGCCCCCGGTGGGGCGAATGCCTTGACCGGTGGGTCGAAGTGGCATACGGTGGAGCGCAGTGGAGAGCAGGGGAGCACTCCGGGAAGAGCGGGCCTGCTGGTGTTCATCGGGAAGCACGACCGGTCGTTGGACGACAAGGGTCGCCTCGTGCTGCCGAGCAACTACCGGCGGGACTTCGAGGACGCCGGCGGTGGCGTGCTCGCACCGTGGGACCGCTGCCTCGCCCTGTGGACCAAGGCCAAGTTCGAGGACGTCATGAAGCAGCTGATCGAGAAGGTGCGCGCCGGGGAGGCGGACGACGACGTGGTCCGCCTGTTCCAGGGCGACGCCGCCGACGTGCAGCTCGACAGCCAGGGTCGCTTCGTGGTGCCCGAGGAGCACCGCCGCCACGCCGGCATCACCCGCGAGGTGAAGGTGCTGGGCCAGACCGACCGCGTCGAGCTGTGGGACGCCGGGCGCTTCGGCGAGGTGCAGCGCGACAAGACCCCCGACGAGGTGTCCGCCGAGATCCGCCGGCTGCACATCTTCTGACGACGCACGCACACACACGCACACACACGCACAGGACGGACAGGACAAAGGAGACGCACCGAACACGGAGACGCACAGGCCCACGGTCACGGATCGCTGATCCGCAGCCTCCCGGCGAGCAGATGGAAGGCCCCTACTCCGCCCGCTTCCCATCCAGTTCAGTCGGGGAGAAATCCCGGCGAGCGCCCGTTCGCCGGGGGGCTGC
>Ga0070741_10007930_pt1 | contig 21619 bp, 10 predicted proteins | sample Coa_R1_4_FD_66440 | JGI IMG/M metagenome (GOLD analysis project Ga0070741, IMG submission 66440) | Surface soil microbial communities from Centralia Pennsylvania, which are recovering from an underground coalmine fire - Coalmine... | ecosystem: Environmental > Terrestrial > Soil > Unclassified ... | reverse complement strand
GATATAACTAGCTCGTAGGCGCGTATTGCTGGATGAAGTGCAGAATACGTAGAGCTGGATCATCGCCGTTGCTGCCTCCCAGGATGGCAGTGCCGTGATTCTCGCCTGGATAGATATATATCTTCTTGGGATCAGCAGAGAGAGCATACATGTGCTTCGCATCGCTGACGAACGGCTCGTCGTCCTGACTGTCTATGAAGAGCTTGGGAACAGTCATCGCCTTCAGGTCAGTATCAGTCACGTTTACACCGAATGATTGCGGACCTGAGAGCGAGATCACAGCTGCAACTTTCTGGGTCGTCGCAACGTTGAGAGAGGCAGTTCCTCCCATGCTTGCGCCCATCAGTACAATTTTCGTGGCTCCCTGCTGGTGTGAGAAGTTCACGGCGGCGGTCAGGTCCACATTTAGTACGTCAGTCTCGGGATCGCCATCTGAGCCGCCGAACCCACGAAAGTCGTAGAGCAGCACCTGGTAGCCCAGCGCAGCGAGGCGCTCAGGAATGCCGCTGTCCCTCCAGTCCGCCAGGCTTGATTGATTCATATGCGAGCAGATCACCATCGTCTTGCCTTGTCCATAGAGCAATCCTACCAGCTTGACATGGTCGGAGGTCGTGAAAGAGACTTCATGAAATGGGATATTGGGAGGTGTTGGAACTGGTGGAACGGTTGGTTGAGGTGTGGCTACGTGCGCGGGCGGCGAAGCGTTCCCCAGACCACATGACGCGAGCACCAGCAATAAAGACACCAGAAATACCAGGCGTGCCAGCTTCATAGATCGCCTCCTTGCATTGTTATGACGGGAAGTGCCGTCTCTCGGTGAAGATCCGCAATTTCCAATGTTCAGGTGTAGTATACCAGATGGGGAGCACTTTTTCCAGCAAACTGTCGTTCTTCCATTTGTACTGGCTGGTTAGCAGTATAATCCTCTTTTAATCCTTTTATCGTCATAAATAATTTGGCTCTCTCATCACGGAAAGTGAGAGAGAGCCGTTGAATACTAACATTTGCACGACAAGCTACTAGAAGTAGTACGTTGCGCAGCCTACCTGTAACCCGGAGCTGACGTTGATGATCAAGCCGATATCGTCAGGCTTTACCAATTCGTGCTCGCGTACATACTGAATCGCGTATGGCAGCGAGGAGGTGAAGAGATCGTGCTGCGCGTGCACGTCTACGAGCTTATCATGACTGATCTCCAGCTTGTTGCCCAGGTTGGCAATGAAGTCCGACGAGATCTGCGGCGGGAGCACAACTTTGATCTGCGAGAGGTCCAGGTGCTCGATGCTGAGCAGTTCGCGCACAGCCTCCTGAATGCCTTGCAGGTAGTAGCTCTCCAACTGCGGGTCCCGCTGGAAGGTCATGCAGGTTTTGCCCTTGTAGGTGATCGAGTGCGAGCGAAGCGCCTCCAGATGCTCGGTAAAGTGCTTGAAGACGAATTGTCCGAAGCCGGTCTTGCCATCAGGACTCTCATCCAGGATCAGGCTTGAGCCGGTTTCTTCGATTCCTGCCAACTCATCATAGGGCATGTCGCGGTTATTCTCGATCTCAGAGGTCACAATCAGCGCATTTTTGACCTTCTGCGACATCATCATGCCGATAGTCGCGTAACAGGCATTGAGCGTGCCCAGCCCCCCATTCAATACATCCAGGGCAAAGGTCTTTTTGTCCTGCTGTGTCTTGATATCATCGTTGATACCCAGGTCCCCTGCTACCAGCGCCGCGATTGCTGGTTCGCAGATGAGTTCGTCGCGGTAGACGCCTGAGTAGATCAGCAGGTCGATGTCGCTACGTTTATATGTAGAAGATGCAAAGCAGTTATCAGCAGCTGCATGGATCAATGGCAGCGTCTTTTTTTCTACCTGCGCGTTCTCCGGCACAGTTCCCACACTTTCGATGCGCACACGCTTTGTAGCTGGCAGCAAGGGAACGAACCTACGCGACTCGGGAGTGACCTTTTCTGGAGCGTACTCACCAGCTTCGCGACGGCGAATGCGCTCTGGCAGGTTATCAAACGTGTAGATAGCCGTGCCAATCGTGGCCCCGGAACCAGTAATGCCGAAGATGGTATTGTCTCCCGTGTTGATCCTGCCAGAGCGAATATAGTCCATTACGGCGACCATATGCGTTGTCGTCGCCGTGTTAGCACGTTCGGCAATATTGTTGATCACGCTCTCGGGTTTGCAGACCTCCTCACCAAAGTACTTGTTGATCTCGCGCGCCACATCGTTGATCGTTGTCTTAGAGGTCTGGTGCACGATGATGTGCTGGAACGAGTCGCGGGGCCAACGAGCCCGGTCAATCGTGTAGGCTGCGTGCGAAACAGCCTGCGTCATATTGACAGCGGAGACCTTGACGGCATCGGTATACATGATCCCGCCGCCATGCTCTTGATCGGTCGCCTTGCCAATGCAGTCCCAACTATAGTGACCAAGCGAGTACATGTCAAAAGCATGGAAACCATACTTTTTGTCCGGCGAACGATCCAGGATCAGTGCTGCCCCGGCATCGCCCACAGTCAGGCAGGCTAAACGCGAATCCATAAAGTTTTCGATCTCCAATTGTGCCGTGCGCACTAGGTGCGTGATATATTCTCCGCTGACTACCAGCGCGCGCCGTGCCAGACCGGCTTTCATAAAGGCGTCGGCGATGTAGGCAGCGGTGAACAGACCTGTGCAGGCATTGGAGACATCGAAGACCTGCGCGTTCGTGAAACCGAAGTGCTGCTGAAGCTGAATGGACGTACTCGGCTCGAAGGTGATCTGGAAGCCTGGCGTGTGGCAGCGCGAGATGTTGCCACAGATGAGCAGATCAATGTCCTGCGGGTTATATTTGGAGTTGGCAAGGCACTCCTCAATCGCCTTTTTCGCCAGATCGATAGAGAACTCTGTCTCGCCCGCCATGCGCCGGTTTTTGATGCCAGTAAGCTGCGCCAGCGGGAAACGGATCGGTCTGGCACAGTTGGCAATGATCTCTTTGCTGGAAACGATCTTCGGTGGCAGGTAGGTGCCCAGGCTCTCGATGATCGTGTTGCTCGTATCTGGCTCAATCGTCTGAACTACGACCTCTGGAGCCGATGAGACAACCGGGACTTGCTGGTCCTGTGCAGTCTGCTCGATTAGTACCGATGACTCTGTTTGCCCCTGTTGTTGAGCAGCAGGTGCGCCATCGGTTGCAGGGGCGTTCCCATCAGCAGGTGCGCGATTTATAAGCCCCGTCCCTGATGAATCGCGATTGAGATGCTCGGCAAGTTCAGCAATCGTCTGGTGCTCGAAAAGCATTTCGAGGGCCAGCGGGATACCAGCCTCGTTCGCCTTCGCGATGATATCAAGGCTCTGGATGGAGGCACCGCCTAGATCGAAGTAGTTATCTTGAATGCCCACCCTGTCGATGCCGAGCACTTCGGCCCAGATGGCGGCTAAGCGCTCTTCAGTGGGCGTACGCGGAGCAACATAGGTAGCTTCCAGTTCTGGACGTGTCGTATCGGGCGCGGGCAAGGCTTTACGATCCACTTTGCCGTTTGGCTGGAGTGGCAGTGCATCCAGGAAGACGAAAGCAGCTGGGATCATGTAGGAAGGCAACTTGTCCTTCAGGAAGTTACGCAGGTCTTCAATGGAAGGATGCCGGTCTTCCTGCTCGCTAAAGACGAGGTACGCGACGAGGCGCTTGTTGCCTGGTGTATCCTCGCGCGCCACCACTACTACATCCTGGATGGCCGGATGCTGGCTCAGTACTGCCTCGATCTCGCCGAGTTCGATACGGAAACCGCGAATCTTGACCTGGTGATCGCTGCGTCCCAGGAACTCAATAGCACCATCGGCTCGATAGCGCGCAAGGTCAGCAGTTCTGAAGAGGCGCGCGCCCTCTGTTGTGCCGAAGGGATCGCGTATGAACTTTTCGGCAGTCAGTTCTGGGCGATGATGATAGCCGCGTGCAACGTTAACGCCGCCGATGAATAATTCGCCGGGCACATTGATCGGTACGGGTTGCATAGCCGCGTTCAAGATGTAGATTTGTGTATTGGCGATGGGACGACCAATGGTGACACCCTGGCCGCGCTGGCATTCCCAATAGGTTACGTCGATGGCAGCTTCGGTTGGACCGTAGAGATTATGTAACTGCACATTCAAGCCGTCGAAGCTGGCGAAGAAGCGTTCTTGTAGCTCAAAAGAAAGTGCCTCACCGCTACATACAATATGTCGCAAGCTCTGGCAGCGCTCTTTCAGATCTGGTTCCTGTAAGAACGCCTGGAGCATCGATGGCACAAAATGTAGCGTCGTAATCTTCTGTTCTGCGATCAGCGAGGCCAGATAGGCCGGGTCCTGGTGCCCACCAGAACGCGCTACCACCAAACATGCTCCCGTGAGCAAGGGCCAGAAGAATTCCCAGCCTGCAACGTCAAAGCTGAAAGGCGTCTTTTGCAGCACACGATCTGCCGTCGTTAACTGGTACGCCTGCTGCATCCAGTGTAAACGGTTGCAAAGACTGCGATGGATATTCATGACGCCTTTGGGCTTGCCTGTGGAGCCGGACGTGTAAATCATGTAGATCAGGTTGTCAGGCCCTACGCCAGTGTTGGGATTGTCATCTGGTCCACTGAGCGAAGCGCTCCATTCTGGATCGAGGGTAATAATCTTCACGTTCTCACGAGGCAAACGGTTTTCAAAGCGCGTCTGCGTGAGCAACACGGGGACCTGGGCATCCTCTATCATATAGGCAAGGCGCTCCTGCGGGTAAGATGGGTCCATCGGCACATAAGCGCCGCCCGCCTTGAGTATCGCCAGTAATGCAACGACCATCTCGACGGAGCGCTCCATGCACACCCCAACCATGACCTCTGGCCCGATCCCTGCTGCTTGCAACAGATGCGCTAACTGATTGGCCTCGCGGTTGAGTTCTCGGTATGTGCGGCGCTGACCCTCGAAAATCACTGCAGGCTCGTCCGGCGTGCGCTCTACTTGCTGCTCAATCAACTGGTGCAGGCAGACATCATCGGGATAGTCGCTCTGGGTGGCGTTCCACTCAACGAGTATCTGTTGCTGTTCCTCCTCCGTCAATAGAGGCAGTTCCAGCAAACGCTGCTCAGGGTTGGCAACGATGCCGGAGAGCAGCACTTGAAGGTGTTTTTCTATGCGAGCGATGGTGGCTGGCTCAAACAGGTCCACGTTATAGCGGAAATCTGCTGAGAGTGAGCCATCGATCTCAAAGATGGTCAACGTCAGATCAAAGGGTGCGCCCTGTTGCCCGTATGCGAAGGGTTCGAGCTTGAGTCCCTCTTCAGCTATGCGCTGTACTAGCTCGCCCCGTCCAAGCTGTGCAAGGTCCTGTGCACCTCGTGTACGTGGCCTATCCCAGATAAAAAGTGTCTGGTAGATCGGCGAGTGGCTGGGATCGCGCTTTGGCTGCAATCGCTCGACCAGCAGCGGGAATGGGAAATCCTGATGCTCAAGTCCTTCAAGGACGGATCTCTTTGTCTGATCAAGCAATTCTTTGAAGGTTGGATTTCCTGCGAAATTAGCGCGTAACATGACCGGATTTGCCAGGTAGCCAATGACTTTTTCCAGGTCAACACGGTTGCGGCCTAACGCAGGCGTACCAATCACAATATCTTCCTGATTGGTATAACGGAACAACAAGGTCTGGTACGCTGCCAGCATGAGCGTGAACAGCGTGACCTTTTCAGCATTGGCAAGCGCGCGGAGCTTACTGGACAGGTCATCGCTCAAGGCAAAGCTATGTGATGCTCCCTGATATGTTTGTCTGGGAGGGCGTGGCTTATCGATGGGTAGGCTGATCAGGGGTAATTCGCCTGCCAACTCATGCTGCCAGTAGTTCCAATGACGCTCTCCTTCGAGACCTGCCAGCATCTCGTTTTGCCAGCGCACGTATTCTGCGTTTTGTGGTCCCGGCGCTGGCAATGGCGATGGAATGCCCGCTTTTTCCGCAACATAGAGCACGTAGAGTTCGTCAACAAGGATATCTAGCGCCCAGAAGTCTACGGCGATGTGATGGGCGATCAGGGCGAGGATATAATCCGTGCCAGATCGCTTGTAGAGCCTGACACGTAAGACATGACCCTTCTCCAGATCGATAGGCCGATTACTTTCAATGTAGAGTTGGTGCTTAAGGTCGTCCAGACTCGTATCGGTGGCGTCTACCTCTTCAAGAGGAATAGCTCTATCTGGGTGGAAGTGCTGGACCGGTTCACCATCTTGCATTGTGTAGGTGCCTGTCAGGATCGGATAGCGTTGGGCAAGAGCCTGGATAGCCCGTTGCAGGGCCGGGCTATCCAGCTCGGATTGAATCCGTGCAGCATATAAGAGATTATAAGCAGCGCTCTCTGGTGCCAGTCGAGAGAGAAACCATAAAGCCTTCTGGTTGTGGGAGATGGCAGACCATCCCGCAGGAGCGTGACCGCCGTGCCCCCTTTGGGGGTTGACAGGCCTGTGAGCAGGCTCGTCTGGGCCTGCCGTGCCCCCTTTGGGGGTCAATCGCTCTCCTGCTTTCTCGCCGGAGGGGCGCGCTTGAGAAGCCCGGTCACGTAGTAACTGCGCAAGCAATGCCCGCTTGGCTTCGGGCGAAAGATTGGCAAGTTTCTTTGAGGGGTCGCTCATCGATTAGGTTCCTCTTTCTGTGCGATATGACCGAGCAGGGCGTCTACCTGTTCGTCCGAAAGCTGATCAAGTTGCGTAAGCAATTGTTCCGCCTCCTGTGGGCTGATACCGTTAAGCATCTCACTGGTGTGACCATTTGCGTCCTGGCCGTTGGTATGCTGGCCGTTGGTGTTCTCTAACATCTGGCCGAGCAGAGCGTCCACCTGTTCGTCCGAAAGTTGGTCGAGTTGAGCAAGCAGTTGCTCTGCCTGGTCGATGGTCCCGTTGCTCTCTGCTAGGCTTGCCATGCCCCCTTTGGGGGTTAATCGTGCCTCTGCAACCGGTTCCGTATCGGCCATTTCCTCGATCAAGGCGAGAACCTGTCCAACAAATTGCGTGATACTGGGTCCTTGCAAGAACGTCACGATGGGAATGCGTATCTTCAATTCAAGTTCGATGCGGTTCTTCAGTTCGATAGCCATCAAGGAATCAAGTCCCAGCGCAGTCAACGGCTGTGAAACATCCATACGCTCTACTGGGATGCGCAATACCCCTGCAACCTGTTCGCTCAGGTAGGTTTCAAGCAACTGCAGGCGTTGTGCTGAACTCGCAGCAAGCAGGGCCTGTAGAATACCGCTTGTTTCCTGATTGGAGGTGCCAGTCTGACCAGATTTGCCGTGCCCCCTTTGGGGGTCGACTGTGCTCTTACCGTTTGCTTCTGGGACCAGGTGGGTAACCAGTGGCAGGCCAGTGATTTGTGGATAAAACTGCTGCAATAGGTGCCAATCAAGCTTGATCACGCCGACCCTGGACACCTTTTGTGGGATGAGCAGTTCAAGAGCCGCCAACACCTGACGCGGTGTAATCCTCTGGATGCCGCGCGATTCCCAGTATTCGTGGACGCGCTGCCCTTCGGCTGTTCCTCCAAAGCCGATCTCGGATACTGCACCCCAATCGATGCTCAATGCTGGTTGACCGCTCGCACGCTGATAATACGCCAGCACATCAAGGAATTCACCTGCTGCTGCATAGTTGCCCTGGGCCGCTGAGCCGAATAAAGATGCTCCAGATGAAAACGAAACAAAAAAGTCCAGTTGCGTATCCTTCAACAAGCTATGCAGTAGCCAGCTCCCAATGACTTTGGGCCGGAAAACTTCTTTTAATGCCGTTGTAGTGAGATTTGCCAGCGGTCGTACCAGGGATTGACCCTGAGCATCCTGCCAGACCGAGGCCGCGTGCATTACGCCACGAATGGGAGGGTTGCCCTGTTGGGCGAACTCTTTTAGGAATGCTGCCAGTTGAGCCTCGTTTGCCACATCGACCGGGGCGTAATGGACATGGGCACCGAGAGCCTCCAGCGAGCGAATACCGGCAATCTGCCGCGCTAGGCGGCTCTCCGAGTCTACATAATCCCAGCTTGTACGCGGAGGCAGCTTTGTGCGCCCCATAAGCACAAGGTGTTGAGCGCCTTTTTGCATCATCCAGCGTGCGACTTCAAGTCCGAGGCCCCAGAGTCCTCCAGTGATGAGATAGCTAGCATCGGAGCAAAAATCGAGCTTCTGAGGCGTCCACTGACGGCTGCGCACCATACGGGCAACATAGCTCTGCCCTTGACGGAAGGCGATTTGATCTTCGTTGTGACTGCCAGTAATGACATCTACTAATTGTGCGGCAGCTTCAGAGACCGTACCTTGTGGGTCCAGATCTATCAGACCGCCCCAGAATTCGGGATGCTCCATTGCGCAAGTCTTGCCCAGCCCCCAGATCGGTGATTGTGCTACCGAAAGAGGACCTACCGTGCCCCCTTTGGGGGTCAACTGTGCCCCTACGGGTTGTGCGCCCCTGGTAGCAAGCCACAGGCGCGGCGGAGTGGTACTGCCGATGTTAATTAGTGCCTGTATGAGGTTCAGGGCGTTCCCTGCGCCGAGCTCCTGGTCGGCTTCCAGCGAAGAAACGCTGGTTTGTTCGCTGGGAGTAGTATCCAGGCTCCACAGGTGCACGACGCCACGCAAAGTGCTGGTACGCAGTACGTTCTTGATAACCTGCCGTACATCTTCAGATTGCGATGGATTGATATAATACTGTCCCTGGCTGGTGACCTGGTAGGTGTCACCAGGAAGAACGCTCAAACAGCTTTCGCCGCGTGCCCTCAGCAGTTCTGCGAGCCGCTGACCGACGCCTTGGTGATCCATAAAAATGAGCCATTGCCCTGGCTGCGTTATTGTGCCAGATTTCTCCAGCGGTCTGGCTTCCCAATCCAACTCATAAAGCCAATCGCTCAATCCTGTATGGGAAGCTGGTTGCGCGGCAGAAGCCGAGCGATGCAACTGGAGGCCAGAGGCTTCGATGAGCACCTGCCCCGTTTCATCAAGGATGCGCACATCTCCCTCGAAAATGCCTTCGTCCTGGTTGATCCCTGGCTTGAGTTGCGCGTGACTCCAGACTCTGTTGCCCGGTCGCTTGAGTAAGTGGAAACTACGCAGACCTGTTGGCAGGAAAAGCACCTCTTCGCTGCTAAAAAGTACATCAGGCAAGGTTGCGGTTAACACCTGGAAGCAGGCATCCAGTAAAGTAGGATGAACCTGATAAAGGTTGGCTTCGCGCTCAAAATCTGCTGGCAGTTGGACCAACCCCAGCGCCTCTCCATCGCGCCGCCAGAGTTGCTCGATGCCCTGGAAGCTCGCTGCGAGCTGGATACCTAGCTCGTGAAGCCTCTCATAGAAGGCCGGAAGCGCAACCGTCTCCTGACAACGCCGCTGTATAGACGCAAGCTGGTTATCCTGCAGTAAAGAGGAGGCAGCTTTTTTACCCGCCTCGCCAGCTGGTTCGTTATATAGTAGGGGCGTACCCTTGTGGTCGCCCGCGTTGTGATCGCTCGCCTTGTGGTCGCCAGCCTTTGCCGTAAATGTCGAACCTGATGGTTGCTGATAGGCTGGAGCGCTGGTAGGGGTGCCGTTGACAAGCTCGGAAGCCTCAGGCAGCGATCCCCGTTCCTTATTTCCATTACCGCCATCAGGCCCCTCCGCATTGCTTAAATCTTTTAGTTGGTTTAGGTAGGGCAGGCTTTGCAGGACGAGATCAACATCTACTCCAAAGTCCATTTGACAGGCAATCTCATCAACTCCGGCTGCTTTCAATTGTCTCACCAGCTCAAGACATGTCTCTGGCGTACCAAAAAGCACCCGTTGTGTAGAAATCATGCGATCAAGGACAAATTGTAGATAATCGTTGATATCCTGCTCAGATAAGCTGGCAAGATCAATTTTCTGGCCCCTGCTATAGGCGATGGCATTCAGAAGATATGAGGCATTCCTGAGATAGTCGCAGAATGGTCCCTGGATCTGGGTGCGCACCGTATCCATGTCACTGCCCACGAATGTATGCAGCATGACCGAGACCTGGCCTGTTTCGGGATCGTATCCGTGCTTTGCCCGCGATTCGCGATAAATGCGAATTTTCTCTGCTAGCTCATCGACGCTCTGGTTATACATATGCGTGAGCAGGTTGGCCCCCAGCTCACCGGCCCCGGCAAAAGTTTTGGGATTACCAGCTGCGGTAACCCAGAAGGGCAACTCGCGTTGAATCGGCGGCGGGTACGTTTTAATCTCGACCATGTTGCCGTCACCAGCCTTGACCGAAACCGACTCGCCGCGCCAGAGCTTACGCACGGTCTCGATGCCCTGGTACATGATTTCATTACGTTGCGCGTAATTTTCCGGGTAAAGCACAAAATCATTGGGATGCCATCCTGACGCGAAGGAGATACCAACGCGGCCCCCGGAAAGATTATCAACCATTGCCCATTCTTCGGCGATGCGGATCGGGTTGTGCAGTGGCACAACGACGCTCCCGGCACGCAAATGAATGTGGCGCGTTTCTCTGGCGAGTGCGGCCTGTAGCACTGCGGGGTTGGGATAGAGCCAACCATCCTTCGTGAAATGACGCTCGGGAATCCAGACAGACGAAAATCCATGCTGGTCAGCGAATCGCGTGCTTTCGATGACCAGGCGATACATGTCTCCGCTAAAAGGAGCTTCGCTGCTGGAGAAAAAGATCAGGCCGAACGTAATCCCCCTGCCTCGCCTGCGTGTAGTAATAGGTGTCACAATATCCTCCAGAAGGAAGAGTACCCCCTGCGCGTGTGCAAACGCTTCTACCGATTATGTACATGCAAGGTGGTCTGTGTTTTCTTTATTGTATCACCTAAAGCGTAGCTTCCTGCATGGCTTTGGATCACAGTGGCGTCTCAAGGATCTTCCCGCTTGCGTGCAGCGTCCACGAACCGCGTGGTTGGTCTGGCAAACCAACGGGATGACTATAAATGTAGAAAGATACTTGAGCATTTGCGTCGGAAGAAAGAACGACTTGCACCTTCTGGGAACCCTTCTCCGGTAAAAGGAGGAGTTTCTTCAGCTCAATCTCTGTCAGAGCATGTTTTCCTGGTCCGAAGACCTCAACCGTAGCAGCCTGTGCCATCTCAACGTAGACCGAGACTGGTACCGCCATTGCTCCCTGGATGCGATGGTCATTCAAATAAGGAAGACGTTGCTTATCCAGTGCGGTTTCCCAAACATGGATGCCCGTTGGATGCACTAGCTCCAGGTGCGAGTCTAACAGCGGGTGCCTCTGAGTGTCGTCAGGTGGTAAAGTCACAGGTGGCGTTGGGGCTCGTTTAACAGACGCGGCGTCGGTTTTCGGGCTTGCCGTGCCCCCTTTGGGAGTCAACCCTGCCTCTTCAAACCAGCAATATTCGCGTTCGAAGGGATAGGTTGGCAAGGCAACACGCTGGCGTACATAATCTCGATCAAACCCCAACCAGTCCAGGTTTACGCCTTTTGTATAGAGTACAGCGGCACAATCTAAGAGCGTCTGCCAGTCGTCCAGGCTCTTGCGCAACGATGGTAGCCATGTGCCAGTATTCTCTGGCAGACAATGCCTTCCCATGTTCAAGAGAACAGTATTGGGGCCGATCTCGACAAATGTGTCATAGCCCTGCTCTGCCAGCGTGTTCATACTGGCTGCGAACTGGACTGCCTCTCGCGTTTGCCGACGCCAATATGACGCATCGAGCGTTTCGCCCATATTGAGCATCTGACCCGTCAGATTGCAGACCAGGGGAATGCGCAGTGGCGAAAAAGTGATCTGGCGCGCTGTTTGCTCGAAGACATCAAGCATAGGCTCCATCAAAGGCGAATGGAAGGCATGCGAGACCGTCATCGGGTGCGTTGTCAGGCCTTCTGCTTCCAGGTGCTGTAATACAGTACGTATTGCCTCGCGTTCGCCGGAGATGACAGTGTTCTTCGGCCCATTAATGGCTGCAATCGCGACCCGTTCGCGCAATGGTGCAAGTATCGCAGTTAAGCGAGACTGATCAGCGAATACAACTGCCATTTCTCCCCGTTGGGGCAGTGCCTGCATGAGACGCCCACGTTCTGCGATCAGTTTGAGGCCATCTTCCAGGCTCAACACACCGGCCACACAGGCAGCTACATATTCTCCTACGCTATGACCCATAACCACATCTGGTTCTACTCCCCACGACTGCCACATTTCCGCTAATGCGTATTCTAACGCAAAGAGAGCGGGTTGTGTAAAGGCAGTCTCGTGTAAAGGCGAAGAACCCTCTGTTTCTGGATATATTTCCTTGCGTTCAGATGAGCGCGGAGCGCTAGACGCGATAGCGTCGTTTCTGAACGCATATGGGTAATTGAGGACGGACAACAGTGATCGATCCAGGTAGGGGCGTAGAAGCTCGTCACACCTGTCAAGCGCTTTGCGGAATGTAGGCTGAGTCTCATAAAGCTGACGCCCCATACCGAAATACTGGGACCCCTGCCCGGTGAACAGGAATGCTACTTTCCTGCGCCCGCGCTGCTGTACATGCTCGTGATGTACCCCTTGTGCCGTCGACCGGTTTGGGCCTGTAAAGGCGGTCAGCTGCTCGCGCAACTGCGTGGTAGATGCGGCAGTAATGGCGAGACGATGTGCAAAGTGAGTCCGTCCGCAATTAGCTGTGAAACTGATATCGGCCAGAGATTCTGTGGGATGATCAGCCAGAAAGTGCTCATAGCGACGTGCGAGCATCTGCAAGGCATTGGCGCTGCGAGCCGAGAGAGTCAGCAGGTGCAAAGGGCGCTCTACGGCATTAGCAATTCGACTGTGCACCGGGGCTTCTTCCAGGATAATATGGACATTGGTACCCCCGAAGCCAAAGGCGCTGACTCCTGCCAGGCGACGTGCAACCTGAGGCCAGGGCTGTCGTTGGGTAGGAATGGCAAACGTTGTGCCATCAAGCGATATATGTGGATTAAGTTTTGTAAAATGCAGGTGAGGAACGATTTCCCCTTTATGCAAGCTCAGGACGGTCTTGATCAAGCCTGCAACGCCAGCAGCAGCCTCCAGGTGACCGATATTGGTTTTGACCGAACCCAGCAAACAGGGTTCATCGAGCGAACGATTCTGCATCAGCACCGCCTTGAGCGAATCAACCTCGATAGGATCGCCTAGTGGCGTGCTGGAGCCGTGCGTCTCGACATAGCTGATCTGATCTGCCGTTACCCCGGCATTTTGCAATGCCTGACGAATGACCGCTTCCTGCGATGGCCCATTGGGTGCGGTAAGGCCATTGCTGCGACCATCCTGATTCACTGCTGAACCGCGAATGACCGCCAGGATGGTATCTCCATCGCGCTCAGCATCTGCGAGCGGCTTGAGGATCACCAGGCCGCAGCCTTCGCCGCGCACGTACCCATCGGCGGACTCGTCGAAGGTTCTGCAATGACCATCGGCAGACATCATATGCGCCTGCGAGAACGTGATGGTCAACTCGGGCGTCAGGATCAGGTTCACGCCACCGGCCAGGGCCAGGTTGCATTCGCCGTTGCGTATACTCTGACAGGCCAGGTGGACAGCTAGCAGCGAGGATGAACATGCGGTATCGACGGCCATGCTTGGTCCGCGCAGGTCGAGTACATATGACAGGCGATTGGCCGCGATGCTGTGAGCGTTACCAGTACCGGCATATGCATCAATATAGCGCGGATCGCTGTACTGAAGGTGCGAATAGTCGTTGCTACTGATGCCAACGAAGACTCCGGTCTGACTGCCAGATAGCTTATCAGGAGCCAGCCCTGCATGCTCCAGTGCCTCCCAGGCTACTTCGAGCAAGAGTCGCTGTTGTGGGTCCATGCGCGAGGCTTCACGTGGTGAGATGCCAAAGAAATAGGGATCGAACTGGTCTACCTGTGCTAAGAAGCCGCCCCAGCGCGTATTCATCTTGCCCGGTGTATCCTGATTGGGATCATAGAATGCTTGCAGGTCCCAACGCTTTGCCGGAACCTCAGAAATGCCATCCTCGCCGTTACGCAAGAATTGCCAGAACTCCTCGGGTCCATCGGTGCCGGGGAAACGGCAGCCCAGACCGATGATTGCAATAGCATCACTCTTGCTCTCAGTGTGCTCGCGCGAGACTGCATCCGGCGTGGCGCCTGCTAAGTGACGAGAAAGCAACTCGATGTTTGGATAATCGTAGACCAGGGTAGGCGGAAGTTCGCGCCCAAGCCAATCCTCCAGGTCTGCTGATAAACCTATCGCCTGGGCAGAATCCATGCCGTAGTGGGCAAAAGGCTCACGCACATCGATATCGCGCGTGCGAACCTTGAGCAGTTCTGAGAGCTGACTAACCAACCAGGATTGGATTTCAGCGGCTGTTTTTGTCGGCGGTGCAGTTGGTTCGGGCTGTACATGTTCCTCAAAGATACGCTGGTCGGAGAGGGTATCTTCCTTCGCTGTTTCGCTGGTCTCATCCAGGTTCAGTTCCCATGAGTACACCGCATCGAGCGTACCATCAAGGAAACCTTCGCGGCTGGCTCGGCGCTGCACTTTGCCGCTAGACGTTTTGGGCAGGCTACTCGTCTTGATCAGTTGCACGGCATAGGTTTGCAACTCGTGCTGGTCGGCAACTGCCTGACGGATACTGCTAGCTACCGTTGCCAGATCGGAGTTGAGGTACTGGCGCTCTACTTCCTGGACAACCACAAGTCGCTCTTCTCCGCCGATATCAACAGAGAAGACCGCGCCGCTGTTGGCTCGCAAGGCCGGGTGACTCTTTTCTACCGTCAGCTCGATATCCTGCGGATAATGGTTGCTGCCACGAATAATGATCAAATCCTTGAGGCGGCCCGTAATAAACAGTTCGCCGTCTTTGATGAAGCCCAGGTCGCCGGTACGCAAGAAAGGACCTTCACCGGTCGCCAGGTGAGCATTGAAGGTATAGTTCGTCTCTTCTGGTCGCCGCCAGTAGCCCTTTGTGACGCTGGGGCTTGTGACCCAGATTTCGCCAACGTGTTGATCGGCGCAGCGTGTGAATGCATCGGGATCGACGATTACCGCATCTTGATACGGATACCCGATACTCACGATGGTCCTGGCGTCTTTTTCGTCGGGAGCAGCCTCGATAACTTGATTATGTTCGAGTGCTTTGCCCTGGAATGTGCCGATAGTAGGATAGACACCCTTTATTCCGGCGGAAACTACCAGGGTCGCTTCGGCAAGCCCATAGCAGGGGTAGAAGTTCTCACGGCGGAAGCCACAGGAAGCAAAGGCGGCTGAGAAACGTTCCATTGTCTCGGCCCGCACTGGCTCTGCCCCATTGGCAACGGTCTGCCAGTTACTCAAGTCCAGGGAAGCCTTCTGCTCGTCGCTGATCTTGCGGACGCACAAATCATAGGCGAAATTTGGTCCACCGCTGTATGTAGCTCTGGTACGCGAAATCGCTTGCAGCCAGCGAATCGGACGTTGCAAGAATGAGGCTGGAGTCAGGATCGTAGACTCGAAGCCGGCATAGAGCGGCTGCAAGATGCCACCGATCAGCCCCAGATCATGATAAAGCGGAAGCCAGGTGACGGCATGAGCATCGGCTGGATGCTGACAATAGCGTTGGACCAGCAACGAATTGTGCAGCAAGTTGCCATGCGTAACCATTACACCTTTGGGTATACCGGTAGAACCGGAGGTATATTGCAAAAAGGCTAGTGTATCGCTAGCGACAGCCGGAGCACGCCATTGCTCTTCAGCACCTGTGGGAATCTCACTGGTGACGATCACGGGGGCTGACTGTAATACCGGCGTCTGGGCGCGCAGATTCTCGGCTCTGGAAAAGAGTGTCGGAGTGGTGAGCACGACCGCCGGTTGGGCATTTTCGGCTATGGCGCGGAACTTCGTAAGGGTGCGGTCAGAGCGGGCTGCTGACGGGGGATAAACCGGTACAGCAATTATTCCACTATATAGACAACCGAAGAATGCTGCGATAAAATCTAACCCGGAAGGGTAGATCAGCAAGGCTCGTTCACCACGCCCTATGTGATGTTCCTGGAGCGCCGCTGCGATCCTACGTGCCTGGCGATCCAGATCAGCAAATGACAGATGATCTCGCTCGGACTCGCCATCAGTCAGAAACGTGTATAGGCGCTGATCTGGCTGCTGGTCTGCTCTCCAGCGAAGGAGATCGATCAGAGTAGAGAACTCGAAACTCGATGACGAAATACGTGTACTCAAAGTTCAATGTCCTGGCAATGCAGGCAAGGTTGCCTTCTTGCTCATATACTAGGAAATAAAGTGGGGTAACATATTTAGTGTTCATTTTGATGATACATTCAATTTGGCGGCATGTCAACACTTTTTTTGAGGGGGGATCTCAGCTAGTATATAATTTTTTTTAATTATGGAGAAGGAGACGCATGCATCATTGCCGCGCCCCCTTCTCCACCAATCCATACGAGCGACCTGTTCAGTGATGCATAGCTCGTCCTTGTGGGTGTAGAGACGTGCGTAAAGTTTTGCCTTGATCTCCTGACCGAGATCTCTTGAGCCGCAAGGAAACCCGATCATTCGTTTAGACAACGCTGTCATACGATGGAATGAAATACGAGGAATGCTAGGGTTTCCCCGAGCCTGGTTTCCCTGATCATTGAAATTCCTGGATGCGTTGATGCAGTTAGGGCTTTGGTAGATCCTCGATTGGAGCACCCAGGACTTTATCCAGGGTCTCGCGCTTGATGCGATAAGCCTGGCGTTCGTTCACATGGGGCAAGATTACTGCCTCAAGTGCACCTTGTTTGACCCAACGCCGCACCGTTGTATCATCGACACGCAGGATACGGGCAACTTCTGATACCGTTAATAGCTCGCTACTCATTGGTTTTTTCTCCTCTCTCTGAAAGAACCTGTTTTTTGGAAGAACCTGTTTTCTATAGTTAACTACCCTCTCCAAAGGGCAGTTCTATAGGCGCATGACATGCACACACTGCTGAACAGGAATACACAAGAAAACATTGTAAGTGAATTGTACAACATTGTATGATGCAAGTAAAGAGACAATGCATGTTTGGATAAAAGGAAATGGACCTAATGGGCCAAAGTGTGTTGAAAAAAGCGCATGGATTTGATACAGTAACACTTGACGCAAGCCTCAGGAGTTTACAATGCGTTTGTATCTTAGAAGCCCATTGTCCTATGGAGGTATCACTGGATGAGTATCGACACACATAAGGAAACATTAGGCTTTCAAGCGGAAGTAAAACAGTTGCTTGACCTGATGATTCACTCGCTGTATAGCAACAAAGAAATTTTTTTACGGGAGCTGATTTCAAACGCGTCCGACGCTATTGATCGGTTGCGTTTTGATGCTCTCTCTGACAGTAGTCTCTACGAGCATGATAGCGACTTTAAGATTCGTGTGGCCTATGATAAGGACGCACGCACGATTACTGTAAGCGATAACGGTATCGGTATGAGCCGGGCCGAGGTCGTCGAGCACATCGGCACAATCGCAAAATCGGGTACGCGAGAATTTTTTGATGCTTTAACAGGCGACCAGCAAAAAGATGCTAGCCTGATTGGTCAATTCGGTGTAGGCTTCTACTCTTCCTTCGTCGTTGCTGACCGTGTGACGCTCACGACGCGGCGTGCCGGGCGTCCTGCTAATGAAGGCGTACGCTGGGAGTCCGATGGTCAGGGAGCCTATACGCTGGAGGATATAGAGCATCCGGCTCGCGGCACAGAAGTGGTTTTACACCTGCGCGACGGAGAAGACGACCTGCTGGATAGTTACCGCTTGCGCTCGATTATCCGCAAGTACTCCGATCACATCACGTTGCCCATCGTGATGAAATCCGAGAATAAAGACAAGCAGGATGAAGATGAAGTCGTCAACCAGGCTTCCGCGCTGTGGACACGTCCCCGCAGCGAGATCAGCGAGGAAGAATATAAAGAGTTTTACAAACATATCACGCACGACTTCAGCGATCCACTGGCCTATGTCCACAGCAAAATGGAAGGCACGCAGGAATACACTTTGCTGCTCTATATTCCTGAACAGGCTCCCTACGATCTGTGGATGCGTGAGCATCAGCACGGTGTCAAACTGTATGTGAGGCGCGTCTTTATCATGGATGATGCCGAGAAGCTGATGCCTAGATACCTGCGTTTCGTGCGCGGCGTCATTGACTCCAACGACCTGCCGCTCAACGTCTCGCGTGAGATCCTTCAGCAAAACAGGCTAATCGACGCTATTCGTTCAAACTCGGTCAAGAAAGTACTGGGGCTGCTGGCCGATCTGGCGAAGAACGACAAAGAGAAATATGCAACCTTCTGGCGCGAGTTTGGGCGCGTGCTCAAAGAGGGGCTGATCGAAGATCACGCGAATCGCGAAGCGCTGGCGAAGTTGCTGCGCTTTGCCTCGACCACCTCTGACAGCGCAACACAGGATGTCTCGCTGGAGGACTACGTTGGACGTATGAAAGAGGGACAGGACAAGATTTACTATCTTGTCGCCGACAGCTATGCAGCTGCACATGATAGCCCCTTACTGGAGGTCTTCAGGAAAAAGGGTGTCGAGGTCCTGCTCTTATCCGACCCGATAGATCATTTCATCGGTCCAGAGCTTTCCGAGTTCGAGGGCAAAAAGCTCCAATCGGTCTCTAAGGGCGAGGTTGACCTGAGCAACCTGGAGGACGAGCAGGAGAAGGCGGAGCAGCAGAAGAGCGCCGACGAAGCCAAAGATCTGGTTGCACACCTCAAGACGGTGTTGAGCGACAAAGTGAAAGATGTGCGCACAACGCATCGCCTGATCACCTCACCGGCCTGTCTCGTCATCGACGAATATGGCATTGATCCCAGTCTGAAGCGTCTCCTGGATGCCAGCGGGCAGAAAGCGCCAGCTACCAAACCGATCCTGGAGATCAACCCGCAGCATCCCATCATCAACAGAATGAAAAACGAAGCCGACGAGCAGCGTTTCACCGACTGGGCCAACGTACTCTTTGACCAGTCCGTGCTCAGCGGTGGTGAGCAACTGGAGAACCCTGCTGGTTTCGTCAACCGGCTCAATAACTTGCTAAGTCAGTTATAGATGCTCTAGTTTTGCGGTCTAACACAAAGCCAACAACGCACTCCCCACAATGCGTATCCTGCATTGTGGGGAGTGCGTTGTTGGCTTTCTACAATTCAGCTTACAAATATTTACCTAATTCTAGGGATGCTCTTCCCTCTTCAATAGCGTACTCTTGAGATAGAATCGTTTTCCCTGGAGGGAAAGAAGAGAAGATGCTGCTCAGGTATAGCAGAAGAAAAGAGAGGTACAGGCGATGAATCTGGGAGCAAGAATACTGACATGTGCAGTCGTTGGTTTGATCGTAGGAGGTATATTTGGCGGAATAGCTGGTGCCTCAGCTGGAGGGGTAGGCACGATCATCATAGCGATAATCGGCTGTGGCCTTATTGGGGCACTCCTCTTCGGACTGCTCGGTTTCATCCCAGGTAGCCTATGGGATACGCTGGTGGCTGCAATAGATTGTGCCGAATGCTGCTCGATGCTCACGGTCTTCTTTATAGTGAGTGTGATCACCATCAGCTCGTTTGTGGTCTGGCACAGCCTGCTGTTAGCTGTCCTTGTAGGTATAAGCGTGATGGCGGCCTGCCTCATTCTGTTATCTATTGCGATTTATATACAGAAGAGAAAATACGAAAGCCAACTTCCTCAAGCCCGAGTCGCTGTCAATTAGAGAATAGCCCTTGTGTGTCCCGAGGACATACACAAGCAGTGAATCACGGTGAAGAATGATCCCATAGCTGCTTCTTGTTTCTCCTTGTCAGGATCTTTCGCCCTCTTCGTCTTGCCCTCAGATCAGAGTGCTTCAAGGATGGCATTGACTTGGCCCAGGTCCATAGGCGACGGACCATCAATGAGAAACTCGGAGGCCAGATCGGGGCGTCCCATAAACTTGAAGTCGGGTTGCCCCCTCACCTTGATTGTAACATAGCAGTACTCGATCCTCCCACTGCTCGCAGGAGAGTGCAAGATATAATGGAGCTTTGCCGGATCAAGGCTAAAGAGGTGGATAGCTTGTTTCAAAATGTGTATGACAGCATTTCTGATCGGAAAACCTGGGTTATCAGGTAATTCAGTGCACAAGAGAAGATAATGCGTTTTACCGCTCAGGACCTGCAGATGACACCATCCAGCATCTGGACGCGATGAAGATCGATAACAAAACTTTCCATCATAGACGATATCCATAGTGGTGGCTTCCTCCTTCTGCCAGAACGATATGCATATCACATCCTTAGTTCTGCCCCTGTCATCCGTCCATACGATGCAGTAATTCTAGGATAGTGAGCACGCGGCTCGTCGGACGATAGACCAATTTCTTCCTCCTACGCAAAGTCGTTCCTAATTAGGAACGATTCTATCACCTTATCAGGCTACAATCAAGTATGTACGAAGGATTTGTGAAACCCCTGTCCAGCATTGTGGTGCTAGCTGGGGGAGCAAGGTGTATAAAAACGAGCTAAACGGTGTTTAAATGCTTTCATGATGAATGAGAACAGCACCGGGAGAAAGGAATGCATTGCGATATGTGTACGATCCTACACCGCATCGGAATGGGCGATGTCCTGCTGCACCAGAAAAAGAGCTTGCACGAAAGGAGAACAAAGCATGAAAAGCTATCATATTAACCTTGGCGCGGGTCTTGACGGACTGCGTCTCAGAGAACACGATATTCCCACGCCCGGCCCGCGAGAAGTGCTGGTTCGGGTGTGGGCCAGCTCGCTGAGCTTTCGGGAACTGATGATTCTGATCCATGGCAAGTATCCTTTACCGGTCCGGGAAGATGTGATCCCGGTCTCTGATGGAGCAGGCGAGGTAGTAGCCCTTGGAGAGGGCGTCACTCGCGTCAGAGTCGGTGACCGGGTTGCCGGTCACATTTTTCCATTCTGGATCGATGGCCCCTACACACGGGATGTCTCTGCCCAACTCGGCGGCTCACTGAATGGCACATTGACCGAATATGCCCTCCTGCCTGAAGAGGGAGTGGTCCACATCCCCGATCACCTTTCCTTTGAGGAAGCTGCAACGCTGCCCTGCGCTGGTGTGACTTCTTGGAATGCCCTTACAGGCAGCAATCGGCTGCAAGCAGGGAATACCGTACTCACGCTGGGATCAGGAGGAGTTTCGCTCTTCGCCCTTCAATTCGCCAAAATCTCTGGCGCACGTGTCATCGCAACAACGTCGAGCGAGGAGAAAGTAGAGCGGCTCAAGGCGCTGGGAGCGGATGCTGTCATTAACTACCGAAGGAGACCTGATTGGCAGAGTGCGGTGCGCGAATTGACAGAGGGCAATGGTGTCGATCAGGTGATCGAGGTGGGTGGCCCCAGCACCATCGAGCAGTCGATACAATCGACAGGAGTTGGAGGAGAAGTTGCTATGATAGGATCGCTGGCGGCAAAAACGTCTACCAATGTTGATCTCTATAGTGTTGCCTGGGCGGGTCAGGTCACGCTGCGTAGTATCGCTGTCGGGAGCCGGGCTCAGTTTCTCGCCATGAACCGTGCCATCTCTGTAAACCAGCTCAAGCCGGTGATCGACCGCGTCTTCCCTTTCGAGGAGGCCAGATCAGCCTATGAATACTACCAGCACGCCCAACCGTTCGGCAAGGTCATTATCAGCCAGCGACTTCATAGCGAACCAG
>Ga0070741_10007929_pt1 | contig 21619 bp, 25 predicted proteins | sample Coa_R1_4_FD_66440 | JGI IMG/M metagenome (GOLD analysis project Ga0070741, IMG submission 66440) | Surface soil microbial communities from Centralia Pennsylvania, which are recovering from an underground coalmine fire - Coalmine... | ecosystem: Environmental > Terrestrial > Soil > Unclassified ... | reverse complement strand
ATCACGGTGGACGTGAAGGGCGAGGTGCTCGAGCTGAAGACGACGATCAACACGCTCGTGGACCAGCTGAACGCATTCGCCTCCGAAGTCTCGCGCGTCGCGCGCGAGGTGGGCAGCGAGGGCAAGCTCGGCGGGCAGGCGCAGGTGCCGGGCGTCGCCGGCGTGTGGAAGGATCTCACCGACAACGTGAACTCGATGGCGGCGAACCTCACCGGCCAGGTGCGAAACATCGCGGAAGTCACCACTGCGGTCGCGAAGGGTGATCTCTCCAAGAAGATCACCGTGGACGTGAAAGGCGAGGTGCTCGAGCTCAAGTCCACGATCAACACGATGGTGGACCAGCTGAACGGCTTCGCCGGCGAGGTGTCCCGGGTCGCGAGGGAGGTCGGGACGGACGGCAAGCTCGGCGGCCAGGCGCAGGTCCCGGGCGTCGCCGGGGTGTGGAAGGACCTCACCGACAACGTGAACTCGATGGCGGCGAACCTCACCGGCCAGGTGCGCAACATCGCCGACGTCACGACGGCGGTCGCGCGCGGCGACCTCTCGAAGAAGATCACGGTGGACGTGAAGGGCGAGATCCTCGAGCTGAAGAGCACCATCAACACGATGGTCGACCAGCTGAACGCATTCGCCTCGGAGGTGTCGCGCGTGGCGCGCGAGGTCGGCACGGACGGCAAGCTCGGCGGCCAGGCGCAGGTGCGCGGCGTCGGCGGCGTGTGGAAGGACCTGACCGACAACGTGAACTCGATGGCGGCGAACCTCACCGGCCAGGTGCGCAACATCGCGGAAGTCACCACCGCGGTGGCGAACGGCGACCTCTCGAAGAAGATCACGGTGGACGTGAAGGGCGAGATCCTCGCGCTGAAGAACACGTTCAACACGATGGTCGACCAGCTGAACGGCTTCGCCTCCGAAGTTTCGCGGGTTGCGAGGGAGGTCGGGACCGAGGGCAAGCTCGGCGGCCAGGCGCAGGTGAAGGGCGTCGCGGGCGTGTGGAAGGACCTCACCGACAACGTGAACTCGATGGCCGCGAACCTCACCGGCCAGGTGCGCAACATCGCGGAGGTGACCACGGCCATCGCGCGCGGCGATCTCTCGAAGAAGATCACGATCGACGTGCGCGGCGAGATCCTGGAGCTGAAGAGCACCATCAACACGCTCGTGGACCAGCTGAACGCGTTCGCGTCCGAGGTCTCGCGCGTGGCGCGCGAGGTCGCGAGCGAGGGCAAGCTCGGCGGGCAGGCGCAGGTGGTCGGCGTCGCCGGCGTGTGGAAGGACCTGACCGACAACGTGAACTCGATGGCGGCGAACCTCACCAGCCAGGTGCGCAACATCGCCGAGGTGACCACCGCGGTGGCGCGCGGCGACCTCTCGAAGAAGATCACGGTGGACGTGCGCGGCGAGATCCTCGAGCTGAAGAACACCGTCAACACGATGGTGGACCAGCTGAATGCGTTTGCTTCCGAGGTCTCGCGCGTGGCGCGCGAAGTGGGCACCGACGGCAAGCTCGGCGGCCAGGCGCAGGTGAAGGGCGTCGGCGGCGTGTGGAAGGACCTGACCGACAACGTGAATTCCATGGCGGCGAACCTCACGAGCCAGGTGCGCGGCATCGCGAGCGTCGTGACCGCGGTCGCGAACGGCGACCTGAACCGCAAGCTCTCGGTGGAGGCGAAAGGCGAGATCGCCGCGCTCGCCGACACCATCAACGGCATGATCGACACGCTCGCGACGTTCGCCGAGCAGGTGACGAACGTCGCCCGCGAAGTCGGCTCGGAAGGCAAGCTCGGCGGCCAGGCCCGCGTGCCGGGCGCCGCCGGGACCTGGCTCGACCTGACCGACAACGTGAACCGCCTCGCGGCGAACCTCACGAGCCAGGTGCGCGCGATCGCCGAGGTGGCCACCGCGGTGACGAAGGGCGACCTCACCCGTTCGGTGACGGTGGAGGCGCAGGGCGAGGTTGCGGCCCTGAAGGACAACATCAACGAGATGATCCGCAACCTGAAGGACACCACGCGCAAGAACACCGAGCAGGACTGGCTGAAGACGCACCTCGCGCGCTTCACCCGGATGCTGCAGGGCCATCGCGACATGGTCACGGTCTCGCGGCTGATCCTGAGCGAGCTGACGCCGCTCGTGAACGCGCAGCAGGCCGCCTTCTACGTCGCCGACTACCGCAGCGGCGACTCGCAGCTCGAGCTCCTCGCCGGCTACGCGCAGCGCCACGGCAAGTCGCTGCCGCGCAAGATCGCCTTCGGCGAGGGCCTGGTCGGGCAGGCGGCGTTCGAGAAGAAGCGCATCGTGCTCTCCAGCGCGCCGGCGGACTACATCCGCATCGGCTCGGCGCTGGGCTCCGGCGCGCCGGTGAACATCATCATCCTGCCGGTGCTCTTCGAGGGGCAGGTGAAGGCGGTGATCGAGCTCGCCTCGTTCAGCCAGTTCAGCCCGACCCACCAGGCCTTCCTCGACCAGCTGACCGAGTCGATCGGCGTGGTGCTGCACACGATCGCGGCGAACATGCAGACGGAATACCTCCTGCACCAGTCGCAGTCGCTGACCGCGGAGCTGCAGAGCCAGCAGGAGGAGCTGAAGAAGACCAACGACCGGCTGGAGCAGCAGGCGCTCAACCTGCAGAAGTCGGAATCGCTGCTCAAGTCGAAGCAGGAGGAGCTGCGCTCGGCGAACGAGCAGCTGCAGGAGAAGGCGCGCCAGCTCTCCGAGCAGATGCACCAGGTGGAGTTCAAGAACCGCGAGATCGAGCAGGCGCGCGCCGCGCTGGAGGAGAAGGCGGAGCAGCTCTCGCTCTCCTCGCGCTACAAGTCCGAGTTCCTCGCCAACATGTCGCACGAGCTGCGCACGCCGCTCAACAGCCTGCTCATCCTCGCGCGCCTGCTCGCCGACAACCCGGGCGGCAACCTCACGTCGAAGCAGATCGAGTTCGCGCGCACGATCCACTCCTCCGGCGCGGAGTTGCTATCCTTGATCAATGACATCCTCGACCTGGCGAAGATCGAGTCCGGGACGGTCACGCTGACCATCGCGCCCGAGCCCTTCGCCGACGTGCGCGACTACGTCGAGCGCACGTTCCGCGAGGTGGCGAGCGACAAGGGCCTCGAGCTCGACATCGAGCTCAGCCCGGCGCTGCCGGCGAGCATGGACACCGACGGCAAGCGCCTGCAGCAGATCATCACCAACCTGCTGTCGAACGCGTTCAAGTTCACGGCGAAAGGCCGCGTCGCGCTGAAGGTCGCGCCCGCGGCGTCGGGCTGGAGCGCCGGGCACCCGATCCTCGACCAGGCCGCCGGGGTGGCGGCGTTCTCGGTGATCGACACCGGCATCGGCATACCGGCGCACAAGCAGCGCCTCATCTTCGAGGCCTTCCAGCAGGCCGACGGCACCACGAGCCGCGAGTACGGCGGCACCGGGCTCGGCCTGTCCATCAGCCGCGAGCTCGCGCGCCTGCTGGGCGGGGAGATCCGCGTCGTCAGCGCGCCGGGGCAGGGCAGCACGTTCACCCTCTACCTGCCGCTTGCGCACCGGGCGCAGGAGGCGCCGCGCGAGCCGCTGCCCGCGGCCGAGCCCGCGCGCCCGGCGCCCATGGCGAGCGATGCGGCGCCGGGGCTCGCGCAGCAGGCGGCCGCCGCGCTCGCCGGCAAGAAGGTGCTGGTGGTGGACGACGACATCCGCAACGTGTTCGCCCTGGCGAGCGCGCTCGAGACGCACGGCATGCAGGTGATCCACGCCGAGAGCGGCAAGGAAGGCATCGAGCTCCTCAAGCGCACCGGCGACGTCGACATCGTGCTGATGGACGTCATGATGCCGGGCCTCGACGGCATCGACACCATGCGCATCGTGCGCCAGCTCGATCGCTACCGCGCGCTGCCGATCGTCGCGGTGACGGCGAAGGCGATGATGGGCGACCGCGAGAAGTGCCTCGAGGCCGGTGCCACGGACTACGTGGCGAAGCCGGTCAACATCGACGTGCTGCTCGCGACGCTCTACCGCTCCCTCAACCCCGCCGAGCGCGTGGTGCACTGATGGCCGCGCCGATCCGCTTGAGCGTCGGGCCGGAGCTGAAGCCGCTGCTGCCGGGATTCATGGCGAACCGCCGCAAGGACCTCGAGGCCATCGCGCGCGCCATGGACTCGGGCAACCTCGAGGCCGTGGGCGTCGTCGGCCACAACATCCGCTGCTTCTCGCGGGTGTACGGCTTCGACGACCTCACCGCGCTCGGCGAGGAGCTGCAGCAGGCGGCCGAGGAGAGGAGCCTGCTGCGCATCGCCCACCTGCAGAGCCGGCTCGCCGATTACCTGGGACGCGTCCAGTTCGCGGATGACTGACGAAGCGCAGTTCAACGCGCTTCTGGACGCGCTCGCCGGCCTCGCCGCCGCGAACATCGTCCTCATCGAGACGCTGCACGAGCAGCGCGTGATCGACAAGACGCACTTCGCGCACGCCTTCGCGCGCGCGCTGGACACGCTTTCGCCCGAGCACCGCGGCGGGATGGTGGAGCAGGTGCTGCGCAACATGCGCGACCGCTGCATGGACCTGCCCGCCGGCGGAACGCCGTCGGACGCGCAGGCTTGGCTCGACCGCGTGCTGAAGCGCTAGTCGACTTTCTTCAGCCAGGACGGGCGGCGGAACTGGCCGACGAAGGTTCCGGCGGCCGCTTCCTTTCCTTCCTTGTCGAAGATGATCTCGCGGTTGCCGAAAGGCAGGGACGCGCCCGCGATCACGAGGCGCGTGCGGTTGTTCTGGCATTCGAACTGGAGGATCAGGCCGGTCGCCGGATCCTCCACGATCTGCTCGCGAATGCTGCATAACGATCCGTTCGGTTTGAGCGGCATGACGATTCCCATCTCTCTCGATTTGTCATCCCGGGTATTGAGCAAGGCCTATGCCGCCGATCCCTGTAGCGATTCCGCGACGCGAGATTCAGAGCGCTTCGACAAAGTCAAGGCGAAAGCGCACGCACGCCGTTTAAGGTTCATGAGAATAATTTCCTCGGCGGACTTCGCGTCCGTTTCTACACTTGCCCGCAGTCCGAAAAAAGGAGAGGCACATGGAGCAAGCGCAAGCGAAATCGAGGATCCATCCGCTCGTCGCCACCGCCGCGGTCGCGGTGATCGTTCTTTCCGCGGTCGCGGTGGCCGCCATCACCGGCTACCTGCCGGGCAGCAGCGCGCAGAAGAGCGACCCGCAGGCCGCGCTACAGGCGCCGGCTCCGGTGGCGGCGCCCGCGCCCGCTGCTGCTTCCGCGTCCGCACCTACGCAGATCGCTTCCGCAGCGCCCGCGCCCGCGCATGTCGCGCAGGCGAAGCCGCACTGCGTGAATTGCGGCGTGGTGCAGGACGTGAAGGAAGTCGAGGTGAAGGGCGAGGGCAGCGGCCTCGGCGCGGTCGCAGGCGGCGTGGTCGGCGCAGTGGTCGGCAACCAGTTCGGACACGGCACCGGCAACACCGTGATGACGGTCGCGGGCGCCGCGGGCGGCGCGCTCGCCGGCAACGAGATCGAGAAGCGCGCGAAGACGAAGAAGCGCTACGACGTCGCGGTGCGCATGGCCGACGGATCGATGAAGACGGTTTCGTTCGAGGAGCAGCCGACCTGGCGCGCGGGCGACCACGTCAAGGTCGAGAACGGCGTGCTTCAGGCTTCGCGCTAGCGCTGTAGTACAGACTGCTACGCCCGAGCGCACCCTCGCGCATCCCCGTACACTTTCCCGCGTCGTTGACAAGCGGGAAAGAAAACGGGGATGGCAATCTTCGAGAAGAAGTGGAGCTTCGCTCCCGCGGTAGTCGAGCACGCGCCGCAGGAGCCGGGAATCTACGCGCTATGGGAGGGCGACGAGATGGTCTATCTCGGGCGCACCGTCACCGGCGGCATCCAGGGGGCGCTGCGCGAGCACCTGGAAGGCGGTCGCGGCGCGTGCACAAAGCAGGCGACGCACTACAGCTGGGAGATCTCGCTCTGGCCGACGCTGCGCGAGAGCGAAGTGCTGGCCGAATTCTTCGCCGCGCACAAGCGCAAGCCGCGCTGCAACGGACCCTGACGTGGCGCGCTAGCGCCGCCGCCAGCCTTTCTGCTTCATGCAGGTTTCCTGGTCGCGCTCGCTGCCGCTGAAGAAGCGCGCGCATTCCGCCAGGTCGGCCTTCGCCTCGTAGCTGTCCTTGTCCGGATGCGTCCACTGCGGGCCGCTTGCGCAGGCCGCGAGGAACGCGAACGCCAGGAAGGCCTTCTTCATTGGGCCGGCATGTTAGCCCGGGCACGGGGCTTGCGAAAGCACCCGCCATGCCGAAGCCGATCCACCTGGTTTTCTCCAACCTGAAGGGCGAGACGGTGGAGAGAGGCCCGTTCAGGTCGTTCTGCCTGCAGGGCGAGACCCTGCGCGAGACGATCGGCGGCCCGACGTTCGCCGTGCACGAGGACCATTCCTGGCACGTCGACGGCCGCGTGTTCTCGCGCGTGGACTGCGACTGCCGCGTGATCATCACGCTTTCCCGAGTGGACGGAAAGCTGTCCAAGAAATACGGGCCGTTCGACAGCTTCTCGTGCCTGGACGGCATCGCGTACGTGGACCACGCGGTGTTCGCCTTCGCTGATCGCGCCATCGGCGACTGGTATTGCCACGCCGACGGCATGCACTGGGCGATCGTCCAGGTCGATTCGAGCGACTGAAGCGGGCTAGAGGCGCAGGATCCGCGGCCCGGCGTTGTCCCCGGCGTCGCTGTCGTCGCTCGGCAGGACGTACGATGCAACGGCGAACGAGAGGGCGAGCACGAGCGCGTTGCCGATCAGGAACCGGGCATAGCCCGCTTTCTGCATCCAGACGATGCGGGGAAGCGCCTTGAGCGCGATCCACGCGCCGATCCACAGCGGCTTGTCCGCCGCCATCAGCAGCGGATAGATGAAGCCCTCGAGGGTCCCGAGGACGAAAAGCTGCAGGTGGTCGCGCCGCGCCGCATGGCCGAAGCCGTTGAAGATCTGCCACGCCCGCAGCCAGAAGCGCCTCGGCTGCTCGTCGATCTCGCCCGCCTGCATGAGGCTCAGCACGATGCGCACTGCGAGCGAGATCGCCGCCGCGCACGCGAGCAGCACGGAGAAATCGAGCCAGCTGTCCGGAGTCGGAACGTCGCCCATCGTCAGCGCTTCACCGCGCTCGCGGTGCAGCGGATCGATTCCATGCAGGTCGGCGCGACGGCCGAAGTGAGGCGGCCGAGGAACGAGCTGCTCTTGGGCTCCTCGCACTGCAGGTTGGCGATCGCGTCGGCGCCTTTCTGCAGCGCCCGGTACTTGGCGCGCCGGGTCGCGTCTTCCCAGCTCGCCGTTTCCTTCGACGAGCGCCTGCACGAGATGCCTTCGACCTGGCCGAGGTCGGCGTAGGCGCGCGTCGGCAGCGCCTGCGCCTCGACCTCGGGCATGGCGTCGAGCTCGGCGATCCTGCCGGCCGGGATCTCGTCCAGCTGCACCGTCTTCAGCGCCTGCGGCGTCGAGCAGCCGAAGCAGCCGAGAAGCGCGAGCGCCGCGAGGAGGTGGGGCCGAGGCTTCATGAGTGGATGGTGGGTCGTACTGGGATCGAACCAGTGGCCCCTGCTGTGTGAGAGCAGTGCTCTACCGCTGAGCTAACGACCCGGGGCGCGGGCTGAGGGAACGGATTCTACAATAGGCGGGTGATCCTCCGGCGGCCTCGATGATTTTCCGTCAGCTGTTCGACCCGCAGTCGTCGACCTACACGTACCTGCTCGCCGACCCGGCCTCGCGCGAGGCGGTGCTGATCGACCCGGTGTTCGACCAGGCGCTGCGCGACACGGCGCTGCTCGAGGAGCTCGGCCTGAAGCTGCGCTGGACGCTGGAGACGCACGTCCATGCCGACCACGTCACCGCGGCGTCGCTCCTCAAGAGCCGCACGGGCAGCCGCATCGCGCTCTCGAAGGAGAGCGGGGCGGAAGGCGCGGACCGGTTCCTCTCGCCCTTCGAGAAAGTGAGCTTCGGCAAGCGGCACCTCGAGGCGCGGCCGACGCCGGGCCACACCAGCGGCTGCATGACCTACGTGCTCGACGACCGCTCGATGGCGTTCACGGGCGACGCGCTCCTCATCCGCGGCTGCGGCCGGACCGATTTCCAGGGGGGCGATGCGCGGCGGCTGTTCCGCTCGGTGCGCTCGCAGATCTTCTCGCTCCCCGAGAGCTGCACCCTCTATCCGGGCCACGACTACCGCGGCCTCACGGCCACCAGCGTCGGCGAGGAGAAGCTCTACAACCCGCGGCTCGCGGAGTCGATCGGCGAAGAGGACTTCGTCGGCTACATGACGAACCTCGGCCTCGCGCATCCGAAGCTGATGGAGCAGGCGGTTCCGGCCAACCTGAAATGCGGAAAGCCGGTCACGACCGAAAACCTCGATGCAAAGACCGATTGGGCGCCGCTCACCTACACCTTCGCGGGCATCTGGGAGGTGCAGCCCAACTGGCTCGAAGAGCACCTCGGCGAGGTGCAGGTCGTCGACGTGCGCGAGCCCGACGAATTCAACGGCCCGCTGGGGCACATCAAGGGCGCGAAGCTCGTTCCGCTCGGCACTCTCGCGGAGAAAAGCGTCCTGCTCGAGAAAAGCAGGCCGGTGGTGACGGTCTGCCGCTCCGGCGCGCGCTCCGCGCAGGCCACCGTGATCCTCGGCAAGGCCGGGTTCGAGCGCGTCGCGAACCTCTCCGGCGGCATGCTGCGCTGGCGCGCGCAGCGCTTCGCCGTCGACGGCGGGACGGATTGACGCAAAATGGCGGCCGCCATGAAAGTCCGGACCCGCTTCGCTCCGAGCCCCACCGGCTACCTCCACGTCGGCGGCGCGCGCACCGCGCTCTTCTCCTGGGCCTACGCGCGGCGCCATGGCGGCTCTTTCGTCCTGAGGATCGAGGACACGGATACGGAGCGCTCGACGCAGCAGTCGGTGGACGCGATCCTCGAGGGCCTGCGCTGGCTCGGCCTCGACTGGGACGAGGGCCCGTTCTTCCAGATGAAGCGCCTCGCGCGCTACAAGGAGGTGGCCGAGCAGCTCATCGCCGAGGGCCACGCCTACTACGACTACATGCCGAAAGAGGACCTGGACGCGCTGCGCGCGCAGCAGAGCGCGCGCGGCGAGAAGCCGCGCTACGACCGCGCCATCGGCCAGAGCTATCGCGGCCAGGGGCCGGCGCCGATCCGCTTCAGGACGCCGCAGGAAGGCGATGTGGGCTGGAACGACCTGGTGAAGGGCCTGATCTCGTTCCCGAACGCGGAGCTCGACGACCTGGTGCTGCTGCGCGCGGACGGCGTGCCGACCTACAACTTCGGCGTCGTGGTGGACGACCTCGACATGAACATCACGCACGTCATCCGCGGCGACGACCACGTCAACAACACGCCGCGGCAGATCCACATCTTCCATGCCCTGAAAAAAGAGCTGCCGCAGTTCGGCCATGTGCCGATGATCCTCGGCGCCGACGGCGAGCGGCTCTCGAAGCGCCACGGCGCGGTGAGCGTGACGCAGTACCGCGACGACGGCTACCTGCCGGAGGCACTATTGAACTACCTCGCGCGCCTCGGGTGGTCCCACGGCAACGAAGAGATGTTCTCGAAAGAGCAGCTGATCGGCTGGTTCGACCTGGGCCACGTCTCGCGCTCGGCGGCGCAGTTCAACCCCGAGAAGCTCGCCTGGCTCAACCAGCAGTACCTGAAGGGCGCGGACGACGCGCGCCTCGCCGCGCTGGTCGCCGCCGAGCTGAAGAAGCGCGGCGCCCAGCCCGCGGCGGGACCCGCGCTCGAGCGCGTGGTCGCGCTCCTCAAGGACCGCGCGACCACCATCCCGCAGCTCGCGGACGAGGCGATGCTTTTCTACGAGACGGAGGTCAAGCCCGCCCCGGCGCCGCTGGAGGAAAGCGTGCTCAAGGCGCTGCGCATGCTGAAGGCGAAGCTCCTCGCCGTGCCGTGGCAGCGCGGCGCGATCAACGAGGCGATCAAGGAGTCGGTGAAGGCGAACGCGCTCAAGATGCCGCAGCTCGCCATGCCGCTGCGCCTGATGGTCACCGGGCGGGCGCAGACCCCGTCGATCGACGCGGTGCTCGAGCTTCTCGGCCGCGAAACCGTGCTGCTGCGCCTCGCGCGCCACCTGGAGGAAGACTGATGCGCAAATCCCTGCCTCTCCTGCTGCTCCTCGTCCCGGCGCTCGCCTGCGCCGGGATCCAGCCCGGCAACTGGGAGATGACGATCACGACGCAGTTCGCCGGCGCGCCGAACGCGATGGGACCGGTGAAGCAGACGCAATGCTTCAGCGCGAAGGACGCCCGCGACCCGCACAAGTTCCTCGGTTCGGCGGCGACGCAGGGCTGCCAGTTCCAGAACCAGCGCGACACCGGCTCCGAGCTCAGCTTCGAGCTGAAATGCAGCGGCCAGATCCAGATGACGGGCTTCGGCAAGACGAGCTATACGTCCACCAGCATGCAGTCGGACATCGAGCTGCACGGCGCCGCCGCCGGCCGCAACTTCACCACCCGCTCGCACGTCACGGGTAGAAGGCTGGGCGGCTGCTGAGGTACAATTCGCGCCCTCGGTCGGGGGTATAGCTCAGCTGGGAGAGCGCTTGCATGGCATGCAAGAGGTCACCGGTTCGATCCCGGTTACCTCCACCAACCGACCCGCAGTCCCCATCGTCTAGAGGCCTAGGACATCGCCCTTTCACGGCGGTAACCGGGGTTCGAATCCCCGTGGGGACGCCACCTCAAGATAAACGTCAGCAATCCGCCCGGCTCTTCACGCGAGCCTCGTATGCCGTGACCCAATACTGCGTGCGTGGCCGATAGCTCCGAGTCGCGAAGGATGACTGGGCGCTCCTCTCTGGTACCTCTCATCGTATGGCGCTACGGGCGAGGTCTTCGACGCACATCCGCAAAGCGACTTTCCATTCCGGCATTTGGAGGCCAAGTCGACTCGAGAGCTTGCGTGTGTCAAGCATCGAATTACGCGGCCGCCTGGCAGGCCGCGGATAACTGGAGGATTCAATAGCGCAGAGGCGCGGAACATCGAAATCAAGCCGGCGGGCCGCCGTCTCGAATATCGCATTCGCGAAGTCGTACCAGCTGCCGCTCCCGCGCGAGGCGATGTGAAATATGCCGGACTCCAAGTCCACGGTTGACGCCCGCACGACGAATGCCGCTGCATCGGCTACGTTGCGGCACCAGGTCGGCGCACCAATCTGGTCGTTTACCACGCGCAGCTCTTTTTTCTCGCGCGCCAGCCGGAGCATCGATAACAGGAAGTTTTTTCCGCGCGTGCCGTATATCCAGCTCGTGCGCAACACGATCCAGCGATCGCACGCAGCCGCTATGGCCGCTTCACCGGCGACTTTGGTGCGTCCATACGCGTTGATCGGGTTCGGGGCGTCGTTCTCGTTGTACGGTCGCGAGGCGAGGCCGTCAAATACATAGTCCGTGGAAAAATGCAGCAGCAGGGCGCCGCATTTCCTCGCCTCCTCGGCGAGCACGCCCGGGGCTACGCCATTCACCTGCATCGCCGCGTGAAAATCCGATTCGGCGTCGTCGACTCTCGTGTAACCTGCCGCGTTCACCAATACGTCCGGCTTGATGGACCGTACTGCGGTGCGAATCGCTTCAGGCGCGGCAAGGTCCAGGTCGCGGCGGCCGAAAGCGTGCACGTCCCCCAGTACGGCGAGCGACCGGCACAGCTCCCAGCCTATCTGGCCGTCCCGCCCGGTCAAAAATATCTTCATGAAAAGAGCTCGGCCTTCTCCAGCGGACTGCCGTTCTTGTCCTTCATAGCAAGGACCGGAGGCGCATCCAAGGGCCAGTTAATCGCGAGCTTGGGGTCGTTCCACAGAAGAACGCGCTCGAATTCGGGCGCGTAGAAGCTGGTCGTTTTGTATGCAACATCCGCATGGTCGGAAAGCACGAGGAATCCATGCGCGAAACCCGGCGGAATCCATACGACGCGCGGTGAGTCGGCCGAAAGCTCAAAACCGACCCATCTGCCAAAGCTGGGCGAATTGCGGCGAATATCCACCGCGACGTCCCACACCCTGCCTGAAACAACGCTCACAAGCTTGCCCTGCGGCTGTCTAAACTGATAATGGAGACCGCGCAGCACGTGTCGACGTGAACGTGAATAGTTGTCCTGGACGAACTCGCAGTCGAGGCCAATCGCCGATCTCAACGCCTGCTTGTTGTAGCTTTCAAAGAAAAACCCGCGATCATCCGAAAAAACCTTCGGTTCGATAAGAACCACATCGGGGATTTCACTTCTGATGACGTTCATTAATAGAGCTTCTCGCCCAGGACCGCAGCGAGATATTGACCGTATGTTCCTTCGGAGAGCCGCTGGGCAAGCCTCGCCAGTTGCGAGGCGTCTATGTACTTCATGCGGTAGGCAACCTCCTCCGGGCACGAAATCTTGAGGCCTTGTCGTCGTTCAATCGTCTCGATGAACTGCGAAGCCTCGAGCAGGCTCTCGTTCGTTCCGGTATCGAGCCACGCAAAGCCGCGTCCCATGGGGACAACGTCGAGCTCGCCCAGTGCCAGATAGCGCTTGTTTACATCGGTGATTTCGAGCTCGCCGCGGGACGACGGCTTTAACGCCGCCGCAATATCAAGAACCCGGTTGTCGTAAAAATAGAGACCTACGATCGCATAACGGGATTTTGGGTTAGCAGGCTTCTCTTCGATGCTGATTGCTTTTCGGTCGTTGTCGAATTCGACAACCCCGTATCGCTCCGGGTCGGTAACCGGATAGGCGAATACCGTTGCCCCCTCCTTCTTCGCCGCTGCCTGCTGCAGGAGCGCACTTAAGTCGTGACCATAGAAAACGTTGTCGCCCAGCACCAGGGCGACATTGTCCTTGCCGACGAAGCGCTCTCCTATGATGAAGGCCTGCGCCAGCCCTCCTGGTTCAGGCTGAACCGCATACGCGAGCTTGATGCCCCACTGTCTTCCGTCTCCAAGAAGCTGCTCGAACCGTGGCGTGTCCTGCGGCGTCGAGATGACCAGGATGTCGCGGATCCCGGCGAGCATGAGGGTGCTCAGCGGGTAATAGATCATCGGCTTGTCGTACACCGGCAAGAGCTGCTTGGAGACGACCTGCGTCACCGGGTAAAGCCGGGTGCCGCTGCCGCCAGCCAGGACGATGCCTTTCATGCAGCGCGCCGCGCGACGCTTTCCGTCCAGGCGCGGTTCTCCAAGTACCACTGCACGGTCTGGCGCAAGCCGCTCTCGAAACTCTCGCGCGGTCGCCAGCCAAGCTCGCGCGAAATCTTGGTCGCGTCCATGGCGTAGCGTCGGTCGTGACCCGGTCGGTCGGTCACGAAGCTGATGAGCGCCGCGTACGTGCCGCTCGTGCGCGGATAAAGCTCGTCCAGCAACGCGCAAATCGTCTTCACGAGGTCGATGTTCTGCTTCTCCGTCCCGCCACCAATGTTATAGCTCTCGCCCACCGTGCCGCGCTCGAGCACCAGGCGTACGGCGTCGCAGTGATCCCGAACAAAGAGCCAGTCGCGCACGTTCTTGCCGTCGCCGTACACGGGCAGCGGCTCGTCCGCGAGGGCATTGCGGATCATGAGCGGGATCAGCTTTTCCGGGAACTGGTACGGGCCGTGATTGTTCGAAGAATTTGTCGTCAGTGTGGGCAGCCCATACGTGTGATGGTAGGCGTGCACGAGGTGATCGGCTGCCGCCTTGGAGGCCGCGTACGGGCTACTGGGTGCGTAGGGCGTGGTCTCCGCGAAAGGCGGATCATCGGGGCCGAGCGAGCCGTAGACCTCATCGGTGGAAACATGGAGGAAGCGGAAAGTTTTGCGCTCTTTGCCCGTCAGGCCCTGAAAGTACATCCTGGCCTCTTCGAGCAGCACGAAAGTGCCCACGACGTTCGTCTCCACGAACGCGGCCGGCCCGGAGATGGAGCGGTCGACGTGGCTTTCGGCGGCAAAGTGGACGACCGCTCGAGGCCGGTGCGCCCTGAGAAGCTCGGCAACCAGGGAACGGTCGCAGATGTCGCCCGCCACGAGCCTATGACGCGCGTCACCGCGCAAGGCGTCCAGGTTGTCCGGGTTGCCTGCGTAGGTAAGCTTGTCGAGGTTGACGATGGACTCGCCGGTCTCCGCGATCGTCGACAGGACGAAATTGGACCCGATGAAGCCGGCGCCGCCGGTCACGAGCAGCATGGGGCCGAACTATATGCCATGTCCGCTGCGGCGATCTCCATGTCGCCCCCGGTTCGCTTCACGCGCGGCAAGTAACGCTTTCGCTCCGCGACAGGCAAAATTGCGGATGGACAAGTTCCCGTTCCCCGCGGCAGACGAAGAAGAGGCCCGCGCCCGTACCCGAAAAGCGGTGCTCTGGGCGGCGATCCTCGGCATCTTCGTGCTCGCCTGGATCGGCTGGAAGCTCTTTGCCTGAGGGCCGGCGTTATTCCGGCTTGAGCCCCGCGAGCTTGGCGGCTTCGCCCGCGCGCTCGTAGTCCTGCTTGATGAACGCGGCGAAGCCCGAGGCGGTGCGCTGCTCGGCGGAGGCGACGTCCTGGCCGAGCTCGCGCATGCGCTCGGTGATCTTCGGCACCGCGAGGCCCTTGGCGAGAGCGCCTTCCAGGCGCGAGATGACATCGGCCGGCGTGCCGCGCGGCGCGAGGATGCCGATGAAGCTGCCGGCGGTGAAGTCCTTCACGCCGCTCTCGATCATGGTCGGCACGTCGGGCGCCTGCGAGGAGCGCGCCGGCGAGGCGACCGCGATGTAGCGCGCCTTGCCGTTGCGGTGGAAGGCGAGCGCGCTCGAGAACTCGGTCATCGCGCCCTGGATGACGCCGGCGACGAGGTCGGGCAGCAGCGCGCCGCCGCCCTTGTAGGGAACGTGGACGAGGTTCGCGCCGGTCGCGGCGTTGAAGCGCGCGAGCGTGAGGTGCGTCGCGCTGCCGACGCCGGAGGTGCCGACGGTCACCTGCTGCTTCTTCGAGAGCGCGACGATGTCGGACACGGTGCGCGCCGGAACGCCCGCGTTCACGATGAGCGCGTGCGGCGTGATGCTCGCCATGCCGATCGGCGCGAAGTCCTTCTGCGGGTCGTAGCCGAGCTTCGCCTGCACGTAGGGGTTGACGCTGAGCGGGCCGTTCGAGCCCACGAGCAGCGTGTAGCCGTCGGGCGCGGCGCGCGCGACTTCCACGGCACCGATGCTGCCGCCGGCGCCGGCCTTGTTCTCCACCACGACCGGGCTGCCGAGCGCCTGCGACAGGCCTTCGGCGATCAGGCGGCCGGTGATGTCGGCATTGCCGCCCGGCGCGAAGGGCACGACGAGGCGGATCGGGCGCTCGGGGAACGCGGCGAGCGCGCCGCGGGAAATGGATAGAGCCACCGGCAGCGCTGAGGCTGCGGCAATCGCTTTAAGGACGCTGCGGCGGGACGAGCCCATGGAATCCTCCAGTCGGTTTTTTCCGCATCGTACCGTAAGGCGCGGGCGGCGACGCCGACCAACCCCGGCGTGCCATCCCGGCACCGATCAGAGGAGATGCATGAAATGAAGAAGATCGTTTCGATCCTGGCCGCCGCCTGCTTCGCCGCGGTCTCGCTCCCGGCGCTCTCGCAGGCGATGGGAGACAAGATGGAGAAGCACGACAAGATGGGCAAGCAGGACGGCATGGCGAAGCACAAGGCAAAGCCGAAGAAGAAAATGGACAAGATGGAGAAGATGGACAAGATGGAGAAGCAGGACGGCATGGCCAAGGACAAGATGGGCAAATAGCCGCTAAGCTCGGGCGATGCCCAAGCTCATCGCCCGGCCTTCCATCATCGAGGCCGCAGGAACCAAGCCCAAGCGCATCGAGGAGTTCGTCGGGCGCGTCAACAGCCGGCACGAGCACGTGAGCGTGGCGCGCATGGTGTCTCCGCAAGGCTGGCAGGAGCCGGGGCAGCGGCCGCAGTTCGAGGAGCTCACGCTCGTGCTGCGCGGCCTGCTGCGCGTGGAGCACGAGAGCGGCGTGCTCGAGGTGCGCGCGGGGCAGGCGGTGGTCGCCTCGCCGGGTGAATGGGTGCGCTACAGCACGCCCGAGGCGGGCGGCGCCGAGTACGTCGCGATCTGCCTGCCGGCGTTCTCGCCGGCAACCGTGCACCGCGACGCCTGACTACTGCACCTGCAGCCCGAACTCGCGCGCGATCGCCGCAGTCTGCTCGTAGGTGTCGGCGAGGATGGCGCCGAGCTGCTCGGGCGTCGAGGAGAGAGGCACCGAGCCTGCCTTCTCGATCATCTCGCGGTAGTCGGGCGCCTTGACGATCGCGGCGATGTGGCGGTTGAGGAGCGCGATCACGGCTTGCGGCGTGCCGGCGCCGGCGCATACGCCGAGCCAGCCGAAGCGCACGAACGGCAGCCCTTTTTCCGTGAGCGTCGGCACGTCGGGCGCGGCGGCGAGGCGCTCCGGGCTCGAGACGGCGAGGATGCGCACCTTGCCCGCCTTGTAGAGTGGCAGCACCGCGAGGGTCGGCGAGACGTAGAGGTGGACGCGGCCGGGGATGAGGTCGTTCATCACCTCGGCGCCGCCCTTGTACGGCACGCCGGTGAGCTTGATGCCGGTGAGCTTCGCGAGCTCCAGCGCGAGGATCTCCTGCGCCGAGCCGCGCCCGATGGTTCCATAGTTGAGCTCACCGGGATGCGCGCGCGCATACGCGAGGAATCCCTCCCAGCCGTCGGCGGGCAGGCTGTTCGCGGCGACGACGCCGTAGTAGTAGCGCGAGATCTGGCTCACCGGCGCGAGGTCGGCAAGCTTGTAGGCGACCTGCTTGTAGACCGCGAGGTTGATCGCGTCGAAATGCGTGCACAGGAGCAGGTTGTAGCCGTCGCGCGGCTTGGAGAGCACGTCCTGCGTGGCGATCTGGCCCGCCGCGCCGACATGGTTCTCGACGACGACGCGCTGGCCGAGGGCGTTTCCCAGCTTCTCGGCGACGAAGCGCGCCGGGAGGTCGGTCGGGCCGCCCGCGCTGAACCCGACCACGAGGCGCAGGGGTTTTTCCGGAAAGGCGCCCTGGGCGAGCCCAGCGCCCGCGGCGCTCGCCATCAGCAGGAAAATCAGGGTTCTCATGGAAGCTAATATAAGCGAATGACTCCCCTGCGCACGACCCACACCGGCAGCCTGCCGCGACCGCCCGACATCCTGCGTGCGATGCGCGAGCGCTTCGAGCTCGGCAGGAGCGACGACGCGGCCTATGAGTCTCTCGTGAGAAAACACGTCGGCGAGATCGTGCGCAAGCAGGTCGAGGCGGGCATCGACGTCGTGAGCGACGGCGAGTGCAGCAAGCCGAGCTTTCGCGCCTACCTCGCCGAGCGCATCGGCGGCTTCGAGACGCGCATCCCGCCCGGCGGCATGCCGGCGCCCGGCCCGGTGGACCCGCAAGGCCGCGACGCGCGCATGTTCGCCGACTACTACGCCGGCATGCTGAAGAACAGCCCCTTCGTCGATTGCATCCGCGTGCCGCCGCGCGCCTGCGTGGCGCCGGTGAAGTACGTCGGCCAGAAGTTCCTGCAGCGCGACCTCGCGAACCTCAAGGCCGCGATGACGGCTGCCGGCGCGAAGGAGGGCTTCATGCCTTCTTCGGGCCCGGTGCCGCACGAAGCGAACGAGCACTACCGCAGCGACGAGGAATACCAGGAAGCCTACGCCGAGGCGATGCGCGAGGAGTACAGGGCGATCCTCGATGCCGGGCTCTTCCTGCAGATCGACGATCCGCGCCTCGTCAGCTCGTGGGACTCTCGCACCGACATGGACCTGCGACAGTACCGCGCGTGGATGGAGAAGCGCATCGAGCTCATCAACCACGCGCTGCGCGGCCTGCCCGCGGAGCGCATCCGCTTCCACACCTGCTACGGCGTCAATTTCGGGCCGCGCGTGAGCGACCTGCAGCTCGACCAGGTGCTCGACCTCATCTTTCGCATCCGCGCCGGCGCCTATTCGTTCGAGGCGGCGAACCCGCGCCACGAGCACGAATGGCGCGTGCTGCGCACCCTGAAGCTGCCCGAGGGGAAGAAGCTCATCCCGGGCGCGGTGACGCACTCCAGCGCGACCGTCGAGCATCCGCAGCTCGTCGCCGAGCGCATGGAGCGCTGGGCGGGCGTCGCCGGCCCCGACAACGTCCTTTTCGGCAATGACTGCGGCTTCTGCTCGACCGCCGGGAACACCGAGATCCCGGAGAGCGTGGCGTGGGCGAAGCTACGCGCGCTGGGCGAGGGCGCGCGGATCGCGGCGCAGGGCCTCGGGTAGGCGCCGGCCCGCGGCGCGCGCCATCCAGCGCGCCATTCCGGCGCTCGCCCTGAGGAAGGGCAGCGGGTCGTCGGGCGCGTAGAGCGCCCATTCCTTCGCGCCGAAATACGGGCGCCAGGTGCGCCAGTCGAGGAGCGCGCGCCGGTCGCGGGCGAGGCCGCGCAGGTCGCACTCGACGTTGATCCAGACATGGCGCGTGTCGTAGCGCGGCGCGGCCGCGGGGGGCTCGCCGTGCACCCGGTCGCGGTAGGCGAGCCAGGCGCCGTCGAACCCGGCGCGCCAGCCGAGCGAGTGGCAGGCATCGAAGCGCGCGTTCCACTCGATGAAGTAGAGCCGCCCGCTCGAGGCCTCGCGCTTGAACTCCACCGACAGCATGCCGCGGTAGTCGAGCAGGCGCAGCAGCGCGAGCGTCATCTCGCGCGCCTCCGGCAGGTCGATGGGCTCGCCCACCGCCATCACGCCGGCGCCGGGCGGGTTCTGGCGCAGCTTGCGGCTGGTGAAGGCGACCGCCGCGCCGCCGCTCGCGGGCGCGTAGCCGTAGCAGGAGTAGAGCTCCGCATCGCCGCCGTCGATGAACTCCTGCACCACGATGGAGGGGACGGCGGCGCCGAAGGCGTCGAGCTGCTGCAGGAGCGCCGAGGCGGTCGGCGCGACGAGCGCCTTGAAGGGCGCCGGGCCGGCGACCGGCTTCGCGATCACCCGCTTCGCCGTGACGCCGTCGATCCCGGCGAGCTCGGCCTTGTCGCGCGGCAGCCAGGAGCGCGGCGCCGGGATGCCGGCGGCCTGCGCGCGCTCGAGCTGGAACGCCTTGTCGGTGAGGCGCGCGGCATCGCCGAGCGGATCCACCACCGCAAAGTGGCGCTCGAGGCTGCGCGCATGCGGCGCGAGCGCGCGCAGCATCGCGTCGTTGTCCACGAAGAGCGCCGGTCGGGCGCCGCTTTGCTCGCCCAGGCGGCGCAGCGCCCAGTAGAGCGCCGCCGGCGAGTCGACCTCGCTGTGACCGAGGCAGTAGCGGCTGCACGAGGCGATCTGCGGGCTGCCGCGCAGCGCCACGGTGCGCACCGGCACGCCGCGCCGGCCGAGCGCGCGCACGATCGCGAGCGCGTTGAGGCCGCTCTCGCCGACGCAGACGACCGCACCGGGCTCCTGGCTGGGCATGCTCAGGCGGGCTTGCGCGCGGCGAGGAGCCAGTACTCGGAGCCCAGGCGGCTGTCCGCCGGCAGCAGCGGGTGCATCCAGCCCTCCAGCGGATGCAGGCGCTTGCCGACGATCGGGAAAAGGTAGCGCCCGCCGGGAAGCACCTGCAGGTTGAGCACGATGCCGAACGGGCGCACCGAGACCTGCTCGAAGCCCGCCGCGCGCGCCTCGCGCACCATGTCTTCCCGCGTAAACGAGAAGTAGGGAATGCCGCTGCCGAAGCGCCCGCGCGTCGGCTCGCCCTGCGCGCGGTAGAACGCCTCGTTCCACGCCACGACCAGCAGCAGGCCGCCGGGCTCCAGGCAGCGCGCGAACTCGGCGTAGGCGAGGCTTCTCTCGCGGGCCTCGAGCGCCTGCATGACGCCGCTGCAATGGATCGCGGGGAACGAGGCGTCGGGCGCGGGCAGCGCGGTGACGCTGCCGAGGACCGGCGTCACGCGCGCAAGGCGCTTCTCGGCGAGCACCGCGAGGCTCGCCTCGCTGAAATCGAGCGCGACGATCTCGCGCCCGGCGCCCAGCAGCTCCTCGGTGATGATTCCCGTGCCGCTGCCCGCGTCGAGGAGCGGGCCGCGCGGCGCCTCGCGCAGCAGCCGCCTGACGACGGCGCCGTGCATGCGGAAGTAAAGCCGGCCTTTCTCGCGCACGCGGCCGGCGTCGTACTGCCGCGCCTGCCGGTCGCGCGCGGCTCGCTCGGCCTCGCCGACCGCCGAGACGTCGAGGAGGAAGTTGGCGTAGGCGTCGCCGACCGGGAAGCGGCGCGCGCACGTGCCGCAGGAGAAGGCGGGCGGGCGACTGCTGGCGGCTTCCGGCACGACCTCGTGCCGGCATTGCGGGCAGGCATAGACCATGCGACGCAGGGAAGCAATAAACGCGCGTCGCGCCGCGCCGTAGTCCGGAAGAACCTCCTAGGCGGAGCCGCGCAGAGCGGCGTTGACCCGCGGCATCACTTCCTCGGCCATGAGGACCATCGAGCGGCGCGCGAGCGGCGGGTCGGCCCAGTCGTGGCCGCAGTAGAGGAGGGTGCCGAACGGCCCCGCCTGCTCGCGCAGCGCAAGCAGCTCGTCCACGACGCGGCTGACGCCGCCGCGGATCACCATGGTGTCGAGTAGGTAGTCCACGCTCACTGCGTCGTCGGGCATCGCAGGGTCGTGTTTGAAGGAGGAGAGGTTGCCCGCGCCGCCGGAGCGGCGCTTGGCGAGCAGGTTCCAGTAGTAGAAGCGGTAGGCGTCCTTCGCCTCGCGAACGTAGCGCTCCGCGGTGGCGTCGTCGTCGGCAACGAACAGGCTGCGCGCGATCCGCCACTGCGCGGGATCGGTCACGGCGGCGCGGTGCGTGGCAAGCAGGGCGGCCTGCAGGAAATTCGCCGAGATCGGCCACCAGCCGCGCGCGCACGCGGCGGCGAGGCCTTTCGAGCCGGGCGCGATCGCCGTGACGACGATCGGCGGGTGCGGTTTCTGGTAGGGCTTGATGAAGACGCCCTGGCCGGTGTCGGCGAGGAGCGTGCGCCGCGTCGAGATGTTCCAGAACCGGCCCTCGAGGTCGTAGGGCGGCTCGCCGGCCCAGAGGGCGAGGATGTGGCCCACCGACTCGAGGAACATCGCGGCGCGGTCGGCGTCCAGGTTGCCCATCACCTCCATGTCCGAGCGCAGGCCGCCGGGGCCGATGCCGAAGAGGAAGCGGCCCTCGAGCAGGTGGTCGATCATGGCGACGTGCGCCGCGATCTCGGCGGGATGGTGGTTCGGCAGGTTCACCGTGCCGCTGCCGAGGCGGATGCGGCGCGTCTCTCGCGCCACCCAGGCGATGAAGGACAGGCAGGAGGGGATGGTCTCGCAGCGGTCGGCGATGTGCTCGCCGATGTAGGCCTCGGCGTAGCCCAGCGCATCGGCGAGCAGCACCGCCTCGCGGTCCTCCTTGAGCGTCTGGGTGTAGTCGCGCCCCGGGGGATGCATGGGCATTGTGAAGAAGCCGAGCTTCATCGCGCCGTATCGTAGCCCGGACGGGAGGAGGGTCCGGCACCGCGCTTGCTCGGGTGCGGGCGGTTAAATCGCTGGTTCGCCATGCCCCGGATCGCGCTCCTCGCCGCATTCGTTCTTTTCCTGCCGCTCGCCGCGCGTGCCGCGGCGCCGGACGAGAAGGAAAACGCCGCTGCCGGCGGCTCGACGCC
>Ga0070741_10007928_pt1 | contig 21627 bp, 23 predicted proteins | sample Coa_R1_4_FD_66440 | JGI IMG/M metagenome (GOLD analysis project Ga0070741, IMG submission 66440) | Surface soil microbial communities from Centralia Pennsylvania, which are recovering from an underground coalmine fire - Coalmine... | ecosystem: Environmental > Terrestrial > Soil > Unclassified ... | reverse complement strand
CCAGGCAGAAGGCGGGCGCCTCCGCGCCGGCCGAGGGCGAGGGGAAGGCTGCGTCGAGGTCGAGGGCGCAGACGGCGAAGGCGAAGGAAGAGGCGGACTAGCGATGGCACACAAGAAGGGGCTCGGCTCCTCGCGGAACGGCCGCGACTCGAAGCCGAAGATGCTCGGCGTGAAGATCTTCGCCGGCCAGGTCGTGAAGCCCGGCATGATCATCGTGCGCCAGCGCGGCACGAAGTTCCGGCCGGGGCCGGGGACGGGCATCGGGCGCGACGACACCATCTTCGCGACCAGGCCGGGGACGGTCGCCTTCCGGCAGAGCGGCGAGCGCCGCTTCGTGCACGTCGTCGCCGACTGAGCGGCGCGCGCAGGCCGACTGAGCGGCGTGCCGGCGACCCGGTCGCCTCTTCGGGCGTCCCCGTCCGGGCGTGCTTTCCTTCCGGCGTGTTCAGCGACCGAGCCCGCATCCACGTCGTCGCCGGCCGAGGTGGTGACGGAGCGCTCAGCTTCCGCCGCGAGAAGCACGTGCCGAAGGGCGGCCCCGACGGTGGCGACGGCGGCCCGGGCGGCTCGGTCGTGCTGGTCGCCGATCCGAGCCTGCGCGACCTCTCCGGCCTTCGCACCCGGCGCCGGATCAGGGCCGGTCGCGGCTCGAACGGCGGAGGCGGCGGACGGCATGGCGCCGCCGGCGCCGACGTCGAGCTGCACGTCCCGGTCGGAACCGAGGTGCGGGACGAGGCGGGCGAGCTGATCGCCGACCTCGCCCGAGCGGGCGCGCGCGCCGTCGTCGCCAGGGGCGGCGAGGGCGGCCGCGGCAACCGCCACTTCGCCACGCCGACGCGGCAGGCGCCGCGGTTCGCCGAGGTCGGCCTGCCGGGGGAGGAGGCCGACGTCGAGCTGCGCCTGAAGCTGCTCGCCGACGCCGCGCTCGTCGGGTTGCCGAACGCGGGCAAGTCGTCGCTCCTGCGCCGGATCTCGAACGCGAAGCCGAAGGTGGCCGACTACCCGTTCACGACGCTCGCGCCGGTGCTGGGGACGGTCGACGCGCCGGACGGCCGCCAGCTCGTCGTCGCCGACGTCCCCGGGCTGATCGAGGGCGCCGCCGAGGGTGCCGGGCTCGGCCACGAGTTCCTCGCCCACCTGGAGCGGGCGCGTGTCCTCGTGCACGTGGTCGACGTCTCAGCCGGACCGGCCGAGGCGCAGCTCGCCGCCGTCGACCGCGAGCTCGCGGCGTACGGAGCCGGGCTCGACCGGTTGCCGCAGATCGTCGTGCTGAACAAGATCGACCTCGCGCCTCCGCCGCGGCTGGACGTGGGCGGGGAGCGCGTCCTCGGCGTGTTCGCGCTCTCCTGCGCGACCGGCGAGGGCGTCGAGCGCTTCCGGCGCGCGCTCTTCGGCCTCGTGCCCGAGCCCCACCAGCCCGCGCCCGAGGAGGCGCCCGTGCCCGACTTCCTCGTCTACCGCCCGAAGCCGCGCCGGGCGCCGTTTCGCCTTCTGCGCACCGACCGCGGCTTCCGCGTCGTCGGCAGGCCGCCTTCTCCGGAGGAGCTGGAGGGCGCGCTCCGCGCCGCCGGTGCGAGGGCGGGCGACGAGGTCGTGGTCGGCGAGGAGACGCTCGAGTACCGGTGACGGGGCTGCTCGGGGGGAGCTTCGACCCGCCGCATGTCGGGCACGTCGCCCTGCTTCGCGGCGCCCGCGCCCGCTTCCGGCTCGAGCGCGTCGTCGTCCTCGTCGTCGCCGACCCGGGCCACAAGGAGGTGACGACCGACGCGCACGTCCGGCTTGCGCTCGCCCGCGCCGCCTTCCCGGGCGAGACGGTCGAGCTCGATCCGCACGCGCGGACGGTGGACATGCTGCGGGCCTCCAGCTACGACGACCCCCTGTTCCTGATCGGCGCCGACGAGTTCCTCGACCTGCCGACCTGGAAGGAGCCGGAGGGCGTGCTCGCGCTCGCCAGGCTGGGGGTGGCGATGCGGCCCGGCTACCCGCGCGCGCGGCTGGACGAGGTCGCGGCGCGTCTCGGCCGCCCCGACCGGGTCGTCTTCTTCGAGGTCGAGCCGTTCGACGTCTCCTCGCGCGAGATCCGGGCGCGGGTCGCCGCCGGGAAGCCGATCGACGGCCTCGTGCCGGCCGCCGTCGCCCGCGAGATCGAGCGCCTCGGGCTCTACCGCAACGGCAGCGCCCACGGGTAGACTTGCCCGAGCCCGACCGAGGAGACGAACCCGACCTGACGTCGTTCGAGCAAGCCCGCCGCATCGCCGGCCTCGCGCAGGAGAAGCTGGCGCGCGACGTCGTCATCCTCGACATGCGGCCCGTGTGCACGTACACGGACTACTTCGTCGTCTGCACCGGCCAGAACCCCCGCCAGGCGAAGGCGATCTTCGACGAGGTGCACGACCGGCTGAAGCGCGAGCAGCGGGCGCTGCCGCGCTCGGTCGCGGGCGAGCGCGAGGCGACCTGGATCGTCGCCGACTACCTCGACGTCGTGCTGCACGTGTTCACGCCCGACACGCGGCGCTTCTACGGGCTGGAGGAGCTGTGGGGCGACGTGCCCGTCACGCGCCTCGAGGAGGACGGCTCCCCGGTCGACGCGGCCGCCGGCTGAGCGTCCTTGCCGGGTGGCTCTTCGCGGGAGACGGCTCTCAGCGGCGCGGCGAGGAGGCGGCTCCGCCTTCCCGCACGGGCCGGGAGCGCCGGCGGCGGTCGCCGCGCAGGCGGTGGAGCTCGGCGTCTGCCCGGGGCGGGTCGTGCGACAGCCGCTCGCGGGTCATGTGGTCGATCTCCTGCTTCAGCCACTCACGTTCCTGGAAGCTGAGCTGCCTCATCGTCGTACCCTCCCGCGCTCGTTCCGGCCCCACGCCGGGGAGAGTGCCGCGCCGGCCGCGACCGGCCATCGGAAGCTCGTACGGATCCTGCTCCGGGATTTCCCCTACCTCCCGGCCCGGGTACACTGGCCCGAGCACTCGGGGGCCGTAGCTCAGCTGGGAGAGCGTTTGGCTGGCAGCCAAAAGGTCACGGGTTCGAATCCCGTCGGCTCCACTGCATGACTCCGGGCGACCGCCGTGCCGCCTTCCGGGCGCTCCATGCACGCGACCGGCTGTTCGTGATGCCGAACCCGTGGGACGTCGGCTCGGCGCGGCTGCTCGAGTCGTGGGGGTTCGAGGCGCTCGCGACGACGAGCGCGGGCCTCGCCTGGTCGCTCGGGAAGCGCGACCAGCAGGTGACGAGGGACGAGCTCGTCTCGCACGTGGCCGCCCTGTGCGCGGCCACCTCGGTTCCGCTCAACGTCGACAGCGAGCGCTGCTACCCGGACGAGCCGGGCGGCGTCGCCGAGACGGTGGGGCTGCTCGCGGAGGCCGGCGCGGCCGGCTGCTCGATCGAGGACTACGACCCCGCCTCCGGCCGGATCGACGACGTCGGGGTCGCGGCCGAGCGCGTGGCGGTCGCGGCGCAGGCGGCGCACTCGCTCCCCGACCCGCTGGTGCTCACCGCCCGCGCCGAGAACCACATCCGCGGCGTCGACGACCTCGGCGACACGATCGCCCGGCTCGTCGCCTACCGCGACGCGGGTGCGGACGTCGTGTACGCGCCGGGCCTCGCAACGATCGAGCAGGTGCGCGCCGTGGTGCAGGCGGTCGGCGTCCCGGTGAACGTGCTCGCGCGGCCGGGCGGGCCGAGCACGGGCGAGCTCGCCGCGGCCGGCGTGCGCCGCGTGTCGACGGGCGGCGCGCTGGCACGGGCGGCCTACGGCGCGCTGCGGGCGGCCGCCGACGAGCTGCGCACGCGAGGCACCTCGGGCTACGCGGCGGTGGCCGTGTCGAGCGCCGAGCTCGAGTCTGCCCTCGGCTCGGGCTGGGCACGTCGTTCCTGAGCGCAGCGCGGAGGCGAGGACACGAGCCCTCGCCTCCGCGCTGAAACGACGGTCACTCCGTCACGCGTTACGGGCCCCAGCCCGCGCCGCCTGCGAGCGCGGCGGCGAGGACGAGAGCGGCGGCGACGAGCATCGCACCGATCCGGCCGGACATGGCACACCTCCCTTCGCCGTTTCGAGCCTGGCCCCACGGGGAAATGTGGGGCGTGCAACGCACGAAATCGGACCATCCGCCCGTGTCAAGAGGCAGCTGCCAATTGACGCCGTCGTCCGGAGTCGCCAAGATCGGTCTGCATGCAACCGGATGTGACCAGCCGGGCCCCCGAGCCGGAGTCGATCGGGGAGCGCTTGCTCCGGCTGCGGCGGGAGCGCGGCCTGTCGCAGCGGATGCTGGCCGGGGAGGGCATCTCCGCCTCGTACATCTCGCGTGTCGAGTCCGGCACGCGGCGGCCGTCGGTGCGCGCGCTGCGCCTGATCGCGCCGAAGCTGGGCGTCAGCGCCACCTACCTGGAGACCGGCAGCGACCTCGCGCAGGAGGAGGAGCGGAAGCTGCGGCTGTACGACGCGGAGCTCGAGCTGCGCCTCGCGCCCGACCCGTCGCAGGCCGAGCAGGCCCTGCTCGCGGTGCTCGAGGAGGCGACCGCCGCGCACGACGAGGAGTCGGCGTGGCGAGCCCGCGTGGGTCTCGGCCTCGTGGCCGCGCACCGTGGCGCCTACGCCGAGGCGATCGCGAAGCTCGAGCCGGCGGCCGAGGCGGGTGGCCTGCGGCCGGCGCTCCACCCGGACGTGTTCGCGGCGCTCGGACGCTCGTACGTCGGACGCGGCGAGCACGAGCGCGCGGTCGCGCTCTTCGAGCGCTGCCTGTCCGAGCTGGACGGCGCGGACGACCCCGCTGCCTCGATCCGCTTCGCCACCTACCTGAGCTATGCGCTGGCCGACCTCGGCCAGCTCGAGCGCGCCCGCCGGGTGCTGGGCGACGTGCTCGAGCGGGTGGGCGACGTCGCCGACCCCTACAGCCGCGTCCGGCTGTACTGGTCGCAGGCCAGGCTCGCGGCGGACGAGGGGCGGATGCGGCTGGCGCTCGCGACGATGCAGCGGGCGATCGCGCTGCTCGAGGCGAGCGAGGACACGATGCACCTGGCGCGCGCCCACCTGCTGTGCGCGGAGATCCTGTTCTCGGAGGGGCGGCTCGACGAGGAGGGCCAGCACCTCGAGCGGGCACAGGCGCTGCTCGGCGAGCACGCGCCCGCGCAGGACCGCGCGTGGCTGCTGAGCGAGCAGGCGAAGCGCGAGGCGAGGCTCGGCCGCGCGGCCGGGGCGCTCGCCCACGCTCGTGAGGCGCTCGCGCTGCTCGGCGACGACGACCCCGCGGAGCAGGGCCGCGCGCACTGGGCGCTCGCGGAAGCCCTGCTGGTGGAGGGCGGCGTGGACGCGGCGGACGCCGCCTTCCGGCGAGCGGACGAGCTCCTGCGCAGCGAAGGCCGCTACACGGCGCAGCTGTACCGCGCCTGGGCCCACGCGCTGCGCGCAGCGGGCCGCGACGGGGAGGCGCTGCGCCTGCTCGACCTGGCGGTGAAGGCGGCCGGCGGGCGCATGCCGCCGGCGGCGCGCCGTGCTGTCGCCGGCGTGGCCGCCGACCCCTCCCGCCACGAGCTGGGCGAAGCCGGCTAGCTCAGCTAGCCGCCGCGTCGCGGCTGGAGGAGAAGACGGGCTCCTGCGCGCCGCCCTCGATGCGCTCCGTCGGCGGCGAGCTGCTCGTCGTGTGCGCGGAGGAGGACATCCGCACGACGCGCGACGCGTCTGCGGCCGGCGGCCTGCGCGCGCTCTACACTCCGGCGGACGTGCGGCTCAGGCTCACGCTGACTCCTCGCAACCGGGCCTTCTTCGACCTGTTCACCCGGGCGTCGACGAACGCGGTCGAGATCGCGCGCCTGCTCGTCGAGCTGCTCGACCGTTTCCCGGAGGACGGCGGCGAGCTGATCCGCCGTATCAAGGACCGCGAGCACGAAGGCGACCGGCTGACGCACGACGTCGTCGACCTGCTCAACCGCACGTTCGTGACCCCGTTCGACCGTGACGACATGTACCGCCTGGCGACGGCGCTCGACGACGTCTGCGACCACGTCGACGAGGCGGCCGACAACATCGCCCTGTACGGCGTCAAGGTCGTGCCTCCCGAAGCGCGAGCGCAGGCCTCCGTCATCCTCCGCTCGGCGATCAAGCTCGACGAGGCGATCGGGCGCCTGGACGGGTTCCGGGACTCGCGACAGCAGCTGATCGACCTGCGCGAGCTGGAGGACGAGGGTGACCGGCTCGTCCGCGACGCGGTCGCCGGGCTCTTCCGCTCCGGCCAGGATCCCGTCTCGATCATCCGCTGGAAGGACATCCACGAGCAGCTGGAAGCTGCCGTCGACGCCTGCGAGAACGCCGCCGACGTGCTCGAGGCGATCCTCGTGAAGAACCGGTAGCGAGCGGGCGCGGTGGAGCTCGCGCTGCTCGTCCTCGTCGTCGCGGTCGCGCTCGGCTTCGACTTCACGAACGGCTTCCACGACACGGCGAACGCCGTCGCCACCTCCGTCTCGACGCGGGCGCTGTCCCCGCGCGTCGCCGTGCTGATCGCGTCCGTGGCCAACCTCGCCGGTGCCTTCGTGACGACCGCGGTCGCGAAGGCGGTCGGGAAGGGCATCATCGCCACCGATCTCGCGACGACGAAGACGGTGTTCGCAGCGCTCGTCGGGGCGATCTTCTGGAACCTGCTCACCTGGCGGCTCGGGCTGCCGTCGAGCTCGTCGCACGCGCTGATCGGCGGGCTCGTCGGCGGAGCGATGGCAAGAAGCGGCGCCTCCGGTGTCCAGTGGCACGGCCTCGCGCACAAGGTCGTGATCCCGGCCGTGGCTTCGCCGGCGATCGCCTTCGGCGGGGCGTTCGTGCTCGTCCTGGCCGTCTTCTGGGTCCTGCGCTGGTCGGCGCCGGGGCCGGTGAACCGGGGCTTCCGCCTCGGGCAGCTGGCCTCGGGGACGTTCATGGCCTTCACGCACGGGGCGAACGACGCGCAGAAGACGATGGGGGTGATCGCGCTCGCGCTCTTCTCCTACGGATCGATCCACACCTTCTACATCCCGACCTGGGTGAAGCTCGCGGCCGGCTTCGCGATCGCCTGCGGCACCTACGTCGGCGGCTGGCGGATCATGCGCACGCTCGGGCAGCGCCTGTACAAGATGGAGCCGGCGGCGGGCTTCTCGGCGCAGACGTGCGCGGGCCTGACGATCTACCTGGCGACGCACTACGGCTACCCCCTGTCGACGACGCACGTGATCTCGGGCGGCGTGCTCGGCGCCGGCTCGACGCGGCGGCTGTCGGCCGTGCGCTGGGGTGTGGCGGGCAACATCGTCGTCGCCTGGCTGCTCACGATCCCGGCCGCCGCCGTCGTCGCCGCGGCCTGCTACTGGCCGATCGAGGCGATCTTCTGAGGCCGAGGAGGTCCCGGCGCTCGAGCGCGCCTGCGGAGGGTGATCCGCCGACCAACCGACCAGGGTGCCGGCCGGGGCAGCTACGCTGAGGCGCGACCTTCAGCTCCGGGCCCCTCCCGAGCCGGCCGTCGCGTTCACGTTCCCATGACTCTTGACCATCTCTTCGTCCGCCACCGCATGGCGCTGATCGTCGCCGGAGCGGCGCTGCTCGCCTTCGGGGCGATGTTCGGCCTGTCATGGGCGGCCGGCTTCGCGAACATCGCGCACCGCTTCCTCGGCGTGCGCTGGACGTGGGTGCCGATCGCGCTCGGCGCGGAGGCGCTCAGCTACCTCGGCTACATCGTCGCCTACCGGGAGGTGACGCGGGCCGAGGGCGGCCACGAGCTCCGGCTCCTGCGCGCGGCGGCGCTCGTCGCCACGGGGTTCGGCGTCTTCGCCGCCGCCGGCGGGTTCGCCATGGACGAGGCGGCGCTCAAGGGCGCAGGCGTGCCCGCGCGCGAGGCGCGGGCACGCGTGCTCGGCCTGGGGGCGCTCGAGTACCTGATCCTCGCCCCCGCCGCCATGGGCGCGGCCCTGTTCATCGTCGTCGACGCCAAGCCGGACCTCGATGCCGCGCTCACCTTCCCCTGGATCGTCGGGGTGCCCGTCGGCTTCCTCTTCGCCGTGGCGCTCCTGCGCATCCGGCACCGGCTGCACCACGGGACGCGCTGGCTCGGCCACGTCGCGCACGCGCTCGAGGCGGTGCACCTCGTGCGCCGGATGGCCCTGCGTCCCGGGCGCTACGGCCTCGCCTTCGTCGGCGTCGCCGTCTACTGGACGGGGGACATCGTCTGCCTGTGGGCGGCCCTGCACGTGTTCTTCGCCGACCCGCCGCCCGTCGCGCAGCTCGTGCTCGGCTACGCGACGGGCTACGCGCTCACGCGGCGGACGCTGCCGCTCGGCGGCGCCGGCATCGTCGACGCGCTGCTGCCGCTCTCGCTCGTCTGGGTCGGGATCGCGTTCGCGCCGGCCGTGCTCGCCGTGCTCGTCTACCGCGTGATGAACCTGTGGCTGCCGGTGATCCCGGCGCTCGCGGGCCTGCCGACGCTGCGGCGGCTGACCCTCCGCCGCGCCCGCGCGGGCTCGCCCGCCTGACGCGCGGCCGGCGGAGCTCCCACCGCGGGCTCAGCAGATCCGCGGCAGGGGGTCGCCGACGAGCATGTCCACGAGCCGGCTGCCGCCCACCTCGGTCTCGAGGACGACGAGCCTCTCCGGCTCGGCGGCGATCTCGCCGACGACCGCGGCCTCCCGCCCGAGCGGCAGCGCGCGCAGCGCGGCGAGCGCCGCGTCGGCGGCCTCGGGCGCGACGACCGCGACGAGCTTCCCCTCGTTCGCGACGTACAGCGGGTCGATGCCGAGGATCTCGCAGGCAGCGGCCACCTCGGCGCGGACGGGCAGCGCCCGCTCGGCAAGCAGGACGGCGGCGCCGGCAGCCTCCGCCAGCTCGTTGAGGGCCGTCGCCAGGCCGCCGCGCGTCGGGTCGCGCAGCCAGCGCAGCGCGGGACCGAGCTCGGCCAGCGCGAGCGCGAGCTCGTGCAGCGGCGCGGTGTCCGAGGCGAGCTCGACCTCGAGCTGGAGCTCGCCGCGGGCGACCATCACGGCCATGCCGTGGTCGCCGATCGTGCCCGACAGGAGCACGCGGTCGCCGGGCTCGACGCGCGCCGGCCCGAGGTCGACGCCCGGCCCGACGAGGCCGATCCCGGTCGTCGTCACGTACACGCCGTCGCCCTTGCCGCGCTCGACGACCTTCGTGTCGCCCGTCACCACCTCCACCCCGGCGCGGCGGGCGGCGGCCGCCATCGACGCCGCCACGCGGCGCAGGTCGTCCGTGGGGAAGCCCTCCTCGACGATGAAGCCGGCGGCGAGGCAGAGGGGACGCGCGCCGGAGACGGCGAGGTCGTTGACGGTGCCGTTGACGGCGAGCGAGCCGATGTCGCCGCCCGGGAAGAAGAGGGGCCTGACGACGAAGGAGTCGGTCGTGAACGCCAGCCTCGACCCGGCGGCGTCGAGCACGGCCGCGTCGCCGAGCTCGCCGAGGAGCGGGTTCGCGAGCTCCTCGAAGAACAGCGCCTCGATCAGCGTCCGCGTCGCCTTGCCGCCCGCCCCGTGCGCGAGGGTGATGATCTCGTCGCGCAGACGCGGCTTGCGCTGCGCCGCCCGGCTCACCTCGCCGGCACCTTTGCGGGCGGCCCCGCGGCGCGGCGCCCGTACGCGTAGTAGGCGGCGCAGGCGCCCTCGGCCGACACCATGCACGTCCCGATCGGGTGCTCCGGCGTGCACGCGCTGCCGAAGACGCGGCACTGGAAGGGCTTGATCGCCCCGGTCAGCACCTCGCCGCACTGGCAGGCGCGCGGATCCTCGACGCGGTCCGCGGGAAGCTCGAAGCGCGCCTCGGCGTCCCAGGCCGCGAAGGCGGGGCGCAGCCGGAACGCGCTTGCGGGGAGCTGGCCGAGGCCGCGCCACTCGAACGTCTCGCGCAGCTCCATCGTCTCGTCGATCGCGGCCAGCGCGCGCCGGTTCCCCTCCGGGCGCACCACGCGCAGGTACTGGTTCTCCACCTGGCAGCGCCCGTCGGCGAGCTGTCGCACGAGCATCGCCGCCGCCTGCAGGACGTCGAGCGGCTCGAACCCTGCCACCACCACCGGCCGGCCGTACTCCTCGGCGATGAAGCGATACGGCTCGAGCCCGATCACGGTCGAGACGTGGCCGGGCCCGATCAGTCCGTCGAGGCGCACCCCGGGAGAGTCGAGGATGGCGCGCAGCGGCGGCGCGATCGCCACGTGGTTGCAGAAGACGCTGAAGTTCGGTGTCCCCTCGGCCCGCGCGCGCAGGAGCGTGAGCGCGGTGGCGGGCGCCGTCGTCTCGAAGCCGACGCCGAAGAAGACCACCTCCCGGTCGGGATTGCGGCGGGCGAGCGCGAGCGCGTCGAGCGGCGAGTAGACCATGCGCACGTCGGCCCCGCGCGCCTTCGCCTCGAGCAGCGAGCCCCGGCCGCCGGGCACGCGCAGCATGTCGCCGAAGGTGGCGAACAGGACGCCCGGCTGCTCGGCGAGCCAGATGGCGTCGTCGACCCTGCCCATCGGGATGACGCAGACGGGGCAGCCGGGGCCGTGCACGAGCTCGATCCCGGGCGGCAACAGGTCCTCGAGCCCGTGCTTGGCGATCGTGTGCGTGTGCCCGCCGCACACCTCCATCAGCACGACGTGCCGGCCGGGCGGGAGGGCACCGGCGATCTCGCGGGCGAGCGCCCGGGCGAGCGTGCCGTCGCGGAACTCGTCGACGAACCTCATGCGCGTTCCAGCCGCGCGAGCGCGATGCCGGCGTGGCAGAGGAGCGAGTCGCCGACCGCGACCGGCCGGACGAGCTCGACCGCCACCTGCTCGCGCCGGCCGTCCACCTCGACCGTGGCGGTGTCGCCGGGCCCGACCGCGACCACCCGCCCCTCGACGGCGACGTCACCGCAGGTGATGCAGGTCGCGCGCCGAGGCCGCGTCATTCGACCCCTGACCGCAGCTCGGCCAGCTCCTGCTCGTAGCGCTCCCCCATCTGCTCGAGCAGGGCGAGCGTCTCGCGCGCCTGCGCCTCGTCGATCGACGCGAGCGCGAAGCCGACGTGGACGAGCACCCAGCCGCCCACGGCGACGTCCGGGCAGAGCGCGACGGACACCTTCCGCCGCACGCCCGAGATCTCCGCCGTGGCCAGGCCCGGCTCGGGCCCGAGCTCGACCACCTGGGCGGGGATGCCTAGGCACACGGGCGGATCCTCCACGCCGCGACCGCCGCCTGCCCGTAGCTGATCCCGCCGTCGTTCGGCGGCACGAGCCTGTGCGTGAGGACGCGGAAGCCGAGCGCCTCGAGCCGGCGGCGCGTCGAGCCGGCGAGCCGGAGGTTCTGGAAGCTCCCGCCCGTCAGGCAGACGACGCGCGGCGCGCCCGCCTCGGCGCACGCCTGCGCCGCGGCGCAGGCCACCGACTCGTGGAACGCGGCCGCGATCTCGGCGCGCGGCCGGCCGGCGGCGAGGTCGTCGTGGCAGGCACCCACCAGCTCGGCGCCCGGGCCGAAGCGCCACGGGTAGGGCTCGGCGGCGACGTCGCCCGCCAGATGCTCGAGCTCGACCGCCGCCTGGCCCTCGTAGGAGACGCGCTCGCGCACGCCGAGGAGCGCGGCGACCGCGTCGAACAGGCGGCCCATGCCCGACGACAGCGGGGCGTTCGCCTTCAGGCTCTCGCGCACGAGCGGCCAGCGCGCGAACGGCACCGGGCGCCCGGCGCGCTCGAGGTGGCAGGCGGCGGTGCGCCACGGCTCGCGCACGGCCGCCTCGCCGCCCGGAAGGGGGACCGGCTCGAGCCAGGCGAGCCGCTCGAACGAGCCGAGGTCGCAGCGCAGGAGCTCGCCGCCCCAGAGCGTGCCGTCGGTGCCGAAGCCGGTGCCGTCGAAGACGAGGGCGAGGGCGGGGCCTGTCTCGCCGTGCTCGGCGAGGCAGGCGGCGGCGTGCGCGTGATGGTGCTGCACGCCCACGAGCTTCGCCTCCTGCTCGAGCGCCCACTTCGTCGACAGGTAGTCGGGATGGAGGTCGTGGGCGACCACGGCCGGGCGCACGGCGAGCATGCGCAGGTACAGCTCGAGGTCGGTGCGGAAGGCGCGGTAGGCCTCGAGCGAGTCGAGGTCGCCGAGGTGGGCGGAGAGGAACGCCTGACATCCGCGGGCGACGCAGAAGGTGCTCTTCAGCTCGGCGCCGACGGCGACGAGCGGCTCGGCTGCCGGCACCGGCAGCGGGAGCGCGTCCGGGACGTGGCCGCGGGAGCGGCGGACCGGGAAGGCGGCCCGGACGACGGAGTCCTCGCAGCGGCGGTGGATGGGGCGGTCGTGCGCGAGGAACGCGTCGGCGATGTCGCCGAGCCGCCGGCGCGCCTCCGCGTCGTCGAACGCGATCGGCTCGTCCGAGCGGTTCCCGCTCGTCAGCACGAGCGGCCGCCCGACGTCGGCCGCGAGCAGGTGGTGGAGCGGAGTGTAGGGGAGCATGACGCCGAGCCAGGGCGAGCCGGGGGCGACGGAGAGGGCGACCGGCGCGTCCTCCCGCCGGCGTGCGAGCACGATCGGGCGCACCGGCGAGCGCAGGAGGCGCCGCCCGCCCGGGTCGAGGTGGACGAGGCGCTCGGGCTCGGCGCTCAGCACGGCGAGCGGCTTCTCCTCGCGCTGCTTGCGCGCGCGCAGGCGCATGACCGCCTCCTCGCTCGTCGCGTCGCAGGCGAGGTGGTAGCCGCCGAGGCCCTTCACGGCCACGATCGCGCCCGCGCGCAGGAGCTCCGCCGCCTGCTCGAGCGGCATAGACAGGGACGGACCGCAGGCAGGGCAGCACGTCGGCTCGGCGTGGAAGCGGCGGTCGAGCGGATCCTCGTACTCCGCCCGGCACGCCTCGCACATGGGGAAGCCCGCCATCGTCGTCAGCGCTCGGTCGTAGGGAACGTCGCGGACGATCGTGAAGCGCGGCCCGCACTGGGTGCAGTTGACGAACGGGTACCGGTAGCGGCGGTCGCCCGGGTCGAACAGCTCGCGCAAGCAGTCCTCGCAGGTGGCGACGTCGGCGGGGACAAGAGCGCTGCCCGCGCGTGTCGCGTCGCTCGCGAGGATGGCGAACGAGCGCTCGCCCCGCGGCGCGAGCGGGCGCGTGCGCACCGTCTCGACGCGGGCAAGCCCGGGCGCGTCGGCGACGAGCGCCGCCGCGAAGCGGTCGAGCGCGGCACTCGGTCCCTCCGCCTCGATCACGACGCCGGCGCCGTCGTTGCGGACGAAGCCCGTGAGACCGTGCCTCCGCGCGAGGCCGTACACGAACGGCCGGAAGCCGACGCCCTGCACGACCCCGCGCGCCTCGAGCCGCCGCCGCTCGACGGTCTGGTCCATAGCGTGCATGCTAGGGGCGGCCCGCGCGGTCGCCATCCGCGCTCCGCCGCGCCTGCGTGCGGAAAAGCCGCACCGGCTTTCAGGCGGCCCACCGATGCTCCGGCCGGGCACGCGGACGAGGCTGCCGGCGATGGCTCCGTCCGTGATCGACCTGCCCGCGCTCGACGTCCTGATCGAGGCGCTTCGGGGCGGCGGGTACCGGGTCGTCGGCCCGACCGTGCGCGACGGGGCGATCGTCTACGCGGACATCGACTCGGCGGCGCAGCTGCCGGCCGGCTGGACCGACCGCCAGCAGGCCGGGTCGTACCGGCTCGAGCGCCGCGCGGACGAGGCCCGCTTCGGCTGGGCCGTCGGGCCGCACTCCTGGAAGCCGTTTTTGCTCGTGCCCGTCCTGCGCCTGTGGCGCGCACGCCGGAGCGGCGGCGGCGCGCTCGAGCTCGAGGAGGAGCCGGCGCCGGACGAGCGGCTCGCCCTCGTCGGCGTCCGCCCCTGCGACCTGGCGGCGATCGCCGTCCAGGACGGCGTCCTCCTCGGCGGCCGCTACGCCGACCGCGACTACGCCGCGCGCCGCGAGGGGGCGTTCGTCGTCGCCGTCAACTGCGGCGAGCCGGGCGGCACCTGCTTCTGCGCCTCGCTGGGAACGGGCCCGAAGGCAGGCGACGGCTACGACCTGGCGCTCACCGAGCTGCTCGAGGGAGAGCACCGGTTCCTGGCCGAGGCGGGCTCGGAGCGCGGCGAGGAGCTGCTCGCCGGCCTGCCGCGCCGGAAGGCCGGCGAGGCCGACGTCGCCGCCGCCCGACGCGTGACCGACGGGGCGGCGGAGCGCATGGGCCGCCGGCTCGAGGCGGAGGGGCTGCGCGACCTGCTCGCGCGCAACCGCGAGCACCCGCGCTTCGACGAGGTGGCCGCGCGCTGCCTGACCTGCGCCAACTGCACGCTCGTCTGCCCCACCTGCTTCTGCACCTCGGTCGAGGACACGACCGACCTCGCCCGCTCCGAGGCGGGGCGCGTCCGCAGCTGGGACACCTGCTTCTCGATCCAGTACTCCTTTCTCCACGGCGGCAGCATCCGAACGTCGCCGAAGGCCCGCTACCGGCAGTGGTTGACGCACAAGTTCGGGACGTGGCACGACCAGTTCGGCCGCTCGGGCTGCGTCGGCTGCGGGCGCTGCATCACCTGGTGCCCGGTCGGCATCGACGTGACCGAGGAGCTCGCCGCCATCCGATCGGGCGAGGAGGCCGCTCATGCGCACGATTGACACCCTGCTCGCCGGCGTCCCGATCTTCGAGGGCCTGCCGGCCGAGACGCTCGAGCTCCTGGCCGGATGCGCCTCCAACGTCCGCTACTCGGACGGCGAGGTCCTGTTCCGGCAGGGCGACGAGGCGAACCGCTTCTACGTCGTCCGCCACGGCCTCGTCGCGCTCGAGACCTTCGTCCCGCCGCGCGGCGCGATCACGATCGAGACGATCCAGCCGGGCGAGGTCGTCGGCTGGTCGTGGCTGTTCCCGCCGCACCGCTGGCGCTTCGACGCGCGGGCGCTCGGCCTCGTCCGCGCCACCGCCTTCGACGGCGACTGCCTGCGCGGCAAGTGCGACGCCGATCCGGCACTCGGCTACGACCTCATGTCCCGCTTCGCCCAGGTGCTCATCGACCGCCTGGAGTGGACGCGGCTCCGGCTGCTGGACATCTATGGCGAGCACCGTCCCCGCTGACGGGCGCGCCGCGGCCGCCGCCTCTCGGGAGTCCGGGCCGATGGCGCCGCGGCCCTACCGGGTCGTCGGGCGTCGGCGCGAGACGGGGGACACGTGGACGCTCGCGCTCGAGCCGCTGGCGGGCGCCGCGCCCGAGATCGCGCCCGGCCAGTTCATGATGGTGTACGCCTTCGGTATCGGCGAGGTGCCCATCTCGGTCAGCGGCCCGCCGTGGCGTCCGGGGCCCGTCGTGCACACCGTGCGCGCCGTCGGGCCCGTCTCCGGCGCCATTTGCGCCAGCCGGCCCGGCGCCGTGCTCGGGCTGCGCGGGCCGTTCGGCAACTGCTGGCCGGTCGCCGACGTGTGCGGCTGCGACCTGGTCGTCGTTGCGGGCGGGATCGGTCTCGCGCCGCTCCGCCCGGCCGTCTACCACGTGCTCGAGCACCGCGGCGAGTACGGCTCGGTGACGATCCTGTACGGGAGCCGGACGCCATCCGACCTGCTCTACCGGCGCGAGCTCGAGCGCTGGCGGAGCCGCTTCGACGTGGCCGTCGACGTGACCGTCGACGCGGCCGACTCGGCCTGGCACGGCAAGGTCGGGGTCGTCCCGAAGCTGATCGGCGGCGCCGCCTTCGACCCGGGCTCGGCGGTCGCGCTCGTGGTCGGGCCGGAGATCATGATGCGTTTCGCCGTCGAGGGCCTGCTCGAGCGCGGCCTGCCCGAGGAGCGCATCTACCTGTCGATGGAGCGGAACATGCGCTGCGGCATCGGCCTGTGCGGCCATTGCCAGCTCGGCCCGACGCTCGTCTGCCGCGACGGCCCCGTCTACGCATACGCGGAGCTCGAGCCGCTGCTCGGGGTGCGGGAGCTGTGACGCCGCGCCGCCGCCGGCCGAAGCTCGCCGTGTGGAAGTTCACGAGCTGCGACGGCTGCCAGCTGTCGCTGCTCGACTGCGAGGACGAGCTGCTCGAGCTCGCCGGCGAGCTCGAGATCGCCGAGTTCCTCGAGGCGACGAGCGCCCACGTCAGGGGCCCGTACGACCTCTCCCTCGTCGAGGGCTCGATCACGACGGCGCACGACGCGGAGCGGATCGTGCGCGTGCGTCGCGCCTCGAAGACGCTCGTCACGATCGGCGCCTGCGCGACCGCGGGCGGGATCCAGGCGCTCCGCAACTTCGCCGCTGTCGACGAGTTCACGCAGGCCGTGTACGCCTCCCCCGAGCTCATCTCCACGCTCGGCACATCGACGCCGATCTCCGCGCACGTCCCGGTCGACTTCGAGCTGCGCGGCTGCCCCGTCTCGAAGCGCCAGCTGCTCGAGCTGGTCGCCGCCTTCCTCGCCGGCCGCGCGCCCGCGATCCCCTCGACGAGCGTGTGCACGGAGTGCAAGCGGCGCGGCACCGTCTGCGTCACCGTCGCCCGCGGGACGCCGTGCCTCGGCCCGGTCACGCACGCCGGCTGCGGCGCCATCTGCCCGGCCTACGACCGCGGTTGCTACGGCTGCTTCGGACCGATGGAGAGCCCGAACACGGCGTCGCTCGCGCGGCGGCTCGCGGAGCTCGGACTCGGCGACGGCGCCATCGTCCGCGCCTTCCGCACCTTCAACGCGGGCGCGGAGCCGTTCCGCGCCGAGAGCGAGGCGCACGGTGGCGGCGCCTAGGACGAGGACGATCCGCACCCACTACCTCGCCCGGGTCGAGGGCGAGGGCGCCATGCTCGTGAGGCTGCGCGGGGACGAGGTCGCGGACGTCCAGCTGCAGATCTACGAGCCGCCCCGCTTGTTCGAGGCGTTCCTGCGCGGCCGCGAGTTCACGGAGGTGACCGACATCACCGCCCGCATCTGCGGCATCTGCCCCGTCGCCTACCAGATGTCGTCCGCGCACGCCATGGAGGCGATCTGCGGCGCCCCCGTCACCGGTCAGCTGCGGGCGCTGCGCCGGCTCCTGTACTGCGGCGAGTGGATCGAGAGCCACACGCTCCACGTGTACATGCTGCACGCGCCGGACTTCCTCGGCTACGCGAGCGCGGTCGAGCTGGCGCGCGACCGGCCCGAGGTGGTCGAGCGCGCGCTGCGCCTGAAGAAGATCGGCAACGAGGTGATGACCGTCGTCGGCGGGCGCGAGGTGCACCCCGTCAACGTGCGCGTCGGCGGCTTCTACCGGACGCCGACGCGGGCCGAGCTGGCCGCGCTCGTGCCGAAGCTGGAGTGGGCGCTCGAGGCCTCGCTCGAGACCGTGCGGCTCGTCGCCGGCCTCGACTTCCCCGAGCTCGAGCGCGACTACGAGTTCGTCTCGCTGCGCGCGCCGGGCGAGTACCCGATCGACCGGGGACGGATCGTGTCGAGCAGCGGCCTCGACATCCCCGTCTCCGCCTGGGAGGAGCACTTCGTCGAGCACCAGGTGGCGCGCTCGAACGCGCTCCACGCGACGCTCGCCGACGGCCGCCCGTACCTCGTCGGGCCGCTCGCCCGCTACGCGCTGAACGGCGCCGAGCTCTCACCTGCCGCCCGGCAGGTGGTGGCCGAGGTCGGCCTCGAGCCGGTCGTCCGCAACCCGTTCCGCAGCATCGTCGTCCGCGCCGTCGAGATCGTGGACGCCTGCGAGGAGGCGCTCCAGCTGATCGCGGCGTACGAGGAGCCGGATGCGCCGCACGTCGAGGTCGCGCCCCGGGCCGGGGTCGGCCACGGCGCCACCGAGGCGCCGCGCGGGATCCTCTACCACCGCTACCAGATCGCAGACGACGGCACCATCCTCGAGGCGCGCATCGTCCCGCCGACCTCCCAGAACCAGAAGACGATCGAGGACGACCTGTTCGCCTTCGTGCGGGCGCACCGGCGGCTGCCCGACGACGAGCTCCGGCACCGTTGCGAGCAGGCGATCCGCAACTACGATCCCTGCATCTCGTGCGCGACCCACTTCCTCAGGCTCGACGTCGAGCGCGGCTAACGGGGCGGGCGAGGGTCGTCGCCGTCGGCAACCGCTGGCGGCGGGACGACGGCGCCGGGCTCGAGGTCGCCCGGCGGCTGCGGGGCGTCCTGCCGGCGGGGGTCGAGCTGCTCGAGCAGGAGGGCGAGCCGGCCGACCTCGTCGACACGCTCACGGGCGCCGGGGCGGCCTGGGTGGTCGACGCCGTCTGCTCCGGCGCCCGGCCCGGGACGGTGCACCGGGTGGACGCGGGCCTGACGGAGCTCCCGGCCGAGGTCTTCCACGCCTCCACGCACGCGATGGGGCTCGCCGAGGCGGTCGAGCTGGCGCGCGCGCTGCGGCGGCTGCCCCCGCGCGTGGTCGTGTACGGGATCGAGGGGGGGACGTTCGCGGCGGGCGAGGGCCTGTCGCCGGCGGTCGAGGCGGCCGCCGCGCGCGTGGCCGCAGCCATCCGGGAGGAGGTGGAGGCGTGCACGAGCGGGCGCTGATGGAGGACGTGCTGCGCGAGCTGGAGCGGGTCGCCCGCGCGGAGGGGGCAGGTCGCGTCGTCAGCATCCGCGTCCGGCTCGGCGCGCTGTCGCACTTCACGCCGGCGCACTTCCGCGACCACTTCGCGCAGGCCTCGCGCGGCACGCTCGCCGAGGGGGCCGAGGTCGAGGCGGAGCTTCGCACCGACCCGGCCGAGCCGGACGCGCAGGGGGTCGTCGTCGAGAGCGTGGAGGTCGAGCGACCCGGCTGAGCCAGCCCCGCTTCCCGGCCCGTTCCAGGCGCTCGGGACCGCTGCTGCCACCAGTCAAGGAGGCCTGGGCACGTGCCGATACGGGTCGTGTGCCACTCACGCGCAGCATCGGGCGGTGGCTGCGCTTGCCGCCGGCGGGCGGGGGCACAGTGCGTCTGGCTCGCGGGACGAGCTCGCCGCCCTGCACGAGACGGCGCTCGTTCTCATCGACCAGGTCGAGCCGGACGCCGTCCTGCGCGCGATCGTCGAGCGGGCCGGACGGCTGGTCGGCACGGAGCACGGCTACCTCTGCCTCCCCGAGCCGGATGGGAAGACGTTGACGGTGCGGGTTGCGACCGGCCTGCTCGAGCAGAACCTCGGCTGCCGGATCGCCGCAGGCGAAGGTCTCGCGGGGCGCGTCTGGGGAAGCGGCGAGCCGCTCGTCGTCTCCGACTATGCCGCCTGGCCGGGTCGCAGCCGCGCCTTCGACGGCCAGCCGCTGCACGCCCTGGTCGGCGTGCCACTGCGCAGCGGCGGCCGCGTCGAGGGCGTGCTCGGCCTCGTACACGTGCAGCGGGGACGGCGGTTCTGCGCCGACGAGGTGGCGCTCCTGGAGCGCTTCGGCCGGCTCGCGTCGCTCGCGCTCGAGCGCGCCAGCCTGTACGCGGCTGCGCGGGCGGAGGTGCTCGAGCGGCGGCGCGCCGAGGAGGAGCTGCTCGACGTGGTCGCGCGCCTGCGGCGGTCGGAGAGCGAGGTCGAGCGGGCGCACCGGGAGATGATCCGCCGGTTGGCGCACGCGGCGGAGTTCCGCAGCGCCGAGACCAGCCTGCACGTCGACCGGATGAGCCGGTACTGCCTGCTCCTCGCCGAGCGCCTCGGCCTCGAGCCCGAGCGGTGCGAGCTGATCCGAGCGGCGAGCGCGCTGCACGACGTCGGCAAGATCGCCATCCCCGACCGGATCCTGCTCAAGCCGGGGCCGCTGACCGCGGCTGAGCGCCGGGACATGGAGCGCCACGCCGGCATCGGCCACGCCCTCCTGTCCGGCTCGAGCTCGGAGCTGCTCGAGGTGGCGGCCGTGATCGCGCTCACCCACCACGAGCGCTACGACGGCCGCGGCTACCCGCGCGGGCTGGCCGGCACCGAGATCCCCCTGGAAGGGCGGATCGCCAGCATCGCCGACGTCTACGACGCGCTCACGAGCGCCCGCGTGTACCGGGCCGCGCTTCCGGCGGAGCAAGCGATCGCCCTGCTTCGGGCCGGCCGCGGCACCCAGTTCGACCCCCTCGTCCTCGACCTCTTCCTCGACCTCGTGCACGCGGGGGAGGGCGCCGTCGCGAGCGGCGGGCGCTGCCGGGCGCGAGCGAGCGGTCTGGAGGGCGGCGCGCGCATGCCGTCCTGTCCGGCGCGCGGCGGCGAGAGGATGTCCGCGGCCCTCGTCGACGCGGCCTGCGCGTGCGCCGCCGAGGCTCTCGACGAGACCGCCGACGACCGGCAGGCGATCGATCGCGCGCTCGAGCGGCTGCGCGAGGTGGGCGGGGAGCTGCTGCTCCCGAGCGTCTACCTCGTCGACCACGACCGGCTGTGGCTGGTCGCCCAGCGCGGCTACGACGAGGTGCGCGACGGCTTCTCGCTCGAACAGGGGATCCTCGCCCGGGCGCTTCGCACCGGGCAGCCGCAGTTCGTGGCGGACGTGCGCGCCGACGGCGATTTCATCGCCGCCACCTCCTCCGTCCGCTCGGAGCTCGCCGTGCCGTTCGACGCCGGCGTCGCCGGGGTCGTCAACCTGGAGACGAAGCTCGTCGAGCTGCCGCCGCAGGCGCTCGCGCCGGTCTCGCGGCTGACGGAGCGCATCGCGCCGCGCGTGGCGGCGATCGGCTCGGACGCGAGCTTCGACCTCGCGCGCCTCGCACGCCTGTGCGTGTTCGCGAGCTCCCTGCGCGGCGTGGGGCCGATCGCCGAGTTCGCCGCCCGAATCCTTGGTCGTCTGCTCGACCTCGAGTCGGCGCAGATCAGCCTCGCCGCCGGCGACGGCCGCCGGCTCGCGAGCTTCTGGCGCCTGCCGGGGTCGGACCACCAGCCGCTCGGCCCGGACGAGCTCGAGCGCCTCGGCGGCCTCGCGACCCCGGGCGGGGCCGCGTTCGGGATCGTCGAGGCGGGACGGGTCGGGATCGGCGACGGCGATCTCGGCTGGTTCGTGCGGCTTCCGCTGCAGGCGGCCGGGACGGAGATCGGGGCGCTGGTCGGCCGTGCCGGCTCGCCGCCGGCGCTGGCGCGCGAGCAGGCGGAGGCCGCGACGCTCTTCGCCCAGCACGCGGCGGCGCTGATCGACGTGGCGGCGGCGCTCCGCCGCGAGCAGCGCGCGGCCGTCGCCGACCCGCTCACGGGGCTTCTCAACCGGCGGGGCTTCGAGACGAGGCTCGACGAGGAGATCGAGCGGTCGCGCCGCAGCGGATGCCCGTTCGCCGTCGTGCTCTTCGACTGCGACGACCTGAAGCGGCTGAACGACGAGGGCGGCCACGAGCGCGGCGACGCGGCCCTTCGCCGGGTGGCCGAGAGCATCCGCGCGCACAAGCGCTCGAGCGACCTCGCCGCGCGCTTCGGGGGCGACGAGTTCGCGCTCCTCCTGTCGGAGACGGAGCCGGAGGGCGCCGGCGACGCGGCGGAGCGGATCTGCGCGGGCATCCGCGACGAGTCGCGCAGGGCGGGCGTGCCCGTGACGGCGACGTACGGGGTCGCGAGCTTCCCCGGCGACGCCGTCACGGCCGGGGGGCTCGTGCACGCCGCCGACCGACGCCTGCACGCGGCGAAGCGCCGGTCGGCGCAGGGCCTCCCGGTGCGGCTCGCCTCGACCGCGTGAAGCCCGCCGGCCGGGGCGGCTCGGACGCGGCTACGAGGCGAGCGCGCTGCGGATCGCGCCCTGCGGATCCTCGGTCACGGGCACGCCGTGCCCGGTGCACAGGACCGAGAAGTCGAGCTCGAGCAGCCGCTCGGCGCTCGCCCGCGCCTGCGCCGGGTCGT
>Ga0070741_10007927_pt1 | contig 21627 bp, 20 predicted proteins | sample Coa_R1_4_FD_66440 | JGI IMG/M metagenome (GOLD analysis project Ga0070741, IMG submission 66440) | Surface soil microbial communities from Centralia Pennsylvania, which are recovering from an underground coalmine fire - Coalmine... | ecosystem: Environmental > Terrestrial > Soil > Unclassified ... | reverse complement strand
TACTGGTCGTTGGCACGGCTCGCGGAAGCGGAGGGCCGCCCGTCCCTGGCGCTCTCGAACATCCGCAAGGCGATCGCGCTGCTCGAGACGACGGAGGACGCGCTCAACCTCGGACGCGCACACGTCCTTGCCTCACGTCTTCTCATCGAGCGCGAGAAGGCCGAAGAGGCGTCGACGCATCTCGACCGGGCAGAGAAGCTCCTCGGAGTCGCGCCCGCGACCGGCGACCTCATCGAGGTGACGATCCAGCGGTCCCGCATCGCGGGCATCCGACGCGACGCCGATGCCGCAGCTGCATTTGCGCGCGAGGCTCTCGCAATCGAGTCGTCCCCGGTCGACCGTGGATTTGCCCTCGCCGCACTCGCCGACGCCCTCACGCTCAAAGGCGAGAACGACGAGGCAAGCGCGGCGTACATGGAGGCCGTGGACATCCTCGAGGCCGAGAATCGCTGGCACGCGGCGGCGAATACCGGGCGGGCCTTGGGCAATCTGCTTCGCAGCATGGGCCGCGAAGCCGAGGCAATGGACGCCCTCGACCGCGCAGCCGAGCTCGGCATGCGCGCAGCGCCGCAGCACGCGAACGCAGACCGGTGAGCCTCGAGCTCGCGGTCACGCCGCGCGGCCCGTACTCGCTCGCACTCTCCGCCCGTCTGGCGAGCGACGCGACGCGCACGTTTCGCGACGGCCTGCTCACGCAGGCGCTCGCGGTCGACGGGCGCGTCGAGCTGGCGCGCGCGTGGCAGTCGCCCTCGGGAACGGTGACGATTCGTTCCGAGTCGGCGACGGCGGCAGAGCGTCTCCGCTGGCTGCTCGCGCTGGACGACGACCACTCGCCGTTTCTCGTGCGTGTGCGCGACGACCGCATGCTCGGGCGCGCGTCGCGCGACCTGCGCGGCCTCCGTCCCGTACGCGTCCCCACCGTTGCGCAGTCGCTTCTGCGCGCCTTCTGCGGGCAATTGATCGAGGCGAAGCGCGCGCGCCGAATGGAGCAGACGATCATCCGCACGATCTGCGCCGGCGGGCCCGAGAGCCTGCACGCCGCCCCGACGACGCGCGACCTCGGTGCGCTGGCGCCGTCGCAGCTGCGACAGCTGGGTCTCCACGCGCGCCGCTCCGCAGCACTCGTCCGCCTCTGCCGCTCGGTCGAGCTCGAGCGACTGCACGACCGGCCGACGGACGCGATCGTGCGACGGCTCGAGCGGGAGCGGGGGCTCGGGCCGTGGTCGATCGGCGTCGTCTGCCTCCAGGGCCTCGGCCGCTGGGATCACGGCCTCGTCGGCGACCTCGGTCTCGTCAAGCTCCTGCGCGCGATCCGCGGGCGCGCGGTCGAGGGCCGGGAGACGGCGGAGCTGCTCGAGCCGTACGGCGAGTTCGCCGGTATCGCGAGCGTCTACCTTCTCGCCGGCTTCGGCCGCGGGCTGCTCTCCTTCGACGCGGCCGCTGCCGCCTAGGCACACTCCAGGGCCATGATCGCGATCCTTGGATGCGGGCGCATCGGGGAGGCCCTGCTCGTGGGCCTCCTCGGCGCAGGGTGGACCGACATCGTCGTCACCACGCGCTCGCCGGAGCACGCGTCCCAGCTGCGCGAGCGGCACGGCGTCGACGCGTCGACCGACAACGCCGCCGCGGTTGCGCGCGCGAATCTCGTCGTGATCGCGGTGAAGCCGCAGGACATCGACACGCTGCTCGCCGAGATCGGGCAGCAGCTGACGCCGGAGCAGACGGTGCTCTCGATCGCTGCCGCCATACCGACGGCACAGGTCGAGACGCGCGTCGCGCCGGGCGTGCCTGTCGTTCGCGCTATGCCGAACGCGCCGTCGACGGTGCACGAAGGCATGGCCGGCATCTGCGCAGGTGCCCACGCGCGCGAGGAGAATCTCGCCCTCGCGGAGGACGCCCTCGCCCATCTCGGCCGCGTCGTGCGCGTTCCGGAGTCGGCGATGGACGCCGTGACCGCGCTCTCGGGATCCGGTCCCGCGTACTTCGCGCTACTTGCAGAGGCGATGATCGAGGCGGGCATCCTGCTCGGCGTCTCGCGCGAGATCTCGACGACGCTCGTCGTGCAGACGATGCTCGGGACGGCGAAGCAGCTGCGCGACCGCGGCATGCACCCCGTCGAGCTCCGCGAGTCGGTCACGTCGCCCGGCGGCACGACGATCGCGGCGATCCGCGAGCTCGAACAGGCCGGCGTGCGCGCCGCAATGCTCAACGCCGTGCAGGCCGCGATGACGCGTGCACAGGAGCTCGCGAGCGCGCATGAGTGAGATCGAGCTCATCGTCGACGAAGATCCGGCGAGCGTCGTCGCGGACATGCTCGCGGCCAAGGCCCGCGAGGGCGGGCACGTCGTGTTGACGGGCGGATCGACACCGGCCGACGCGTACGAGCTCGCGGCCGCGCGCGAGCCGGACTGGAGCCGCACCGAGGTGTGGTGGGGCGACGAGCGCTGTGTTCCGCCGGACGACGACCGCTCGAACTACGGAATGGCGAAACGGACGCTGCTCGACAATCTCGCTGAGCAACCGGCGGCCGTGCACCGCATGCGCGGAGAGCTCGGCCGCGAGGCCGGAGCCGAGGACTACGACCGTGAGCTCGGGGAGCTCGCGCGCTTCGATCTCGTGCTCCTCGGCCTCGGGCCAGACGGCCACGTCGCATCGCTCTACCCGGACCAGCCGACGCTCGACGAGACCGAGCGGCGCGTGCTCGGGGCGGAGGCGCACCTCGAGCCGTACGTCGACCGCATCACCCTGACGCTGCCGATGTTGCGCGCGGCGCACGTGATCGTGTTCCTCGTCGCGGGCGCCGACAAGGCCGACGCGTGCGCGCGCGCATTCGCGGGAGAGCCGTCGCGTTCGACGCCGGGCAGCCTCGTGCGCGCGATCAGCGGCCCGACCGCAGCCGTGCTCGATCCGGCCGCGGCCCGACTCTTGTAAGGCCTAGGGGAGAAGCTCGGACGGCGGCAGCTCGATCGCCAGATCGCGGGGCGCGGCGAGCGCCTGCAGGACGAGCACCGTGTCGGCGACACGGACGTCCTCGAGGAAGTCGGTGCGCAGCTCGAACGACTCGAGCACGCTGAGGACGTCGGCGGCGTACTCGTTGCGGTCGAGCCCGGCGATCATCAGCAGCGCGTCGGCGACGTCCCGGGGAAAGTCGTCGCGCTCGACCAAGGTCTCGGCAACCATCCGCGCCTCGACGTCACGGTGGAGGACGAGGTATGCGAGCACGGCCGCGTAGCGCCCGATGGGCGAGTCCGACTCGGCGGCGCCGACGTCGAGCGCCCACTGTGCAGGCTCGGATGCATCGTCGCCGGCGATGAGAAGCGCCTTCATCGCCGCGATCGGCCGCCCCCACGCGTCCGGCGGCGCTCCTGCGTCCCAGCTCTCGCGGTAGCGCCGCGCGGCGCGGCGGAGCCAGTCGGCCGCCTCGTCGCGCCGTCCCGCCATGAGCAGGCAGAGCCCCGCGGCCCAGGCGGCGTTCGCCAGCTGCGTCAGCTGACGCTGGTCGAGCCCGCGCGTCTCCCCCGCTTCGTACCGGGCGATCGCCGTCGCGACTCCCTCATTCCACGTCATCCCGGGAGTCTACGAGCGTGTGATTGACTGGTCAGTCATGCGCGAGGCCCGCGAGGTGTACTTCGTCGACGGCGTTCGAACGGCGTTCGGGAAGGCGGGCCCGAAGGGCCAGTTCTGGCGCACGCGCGCCGACGACATGGCCGTCAAGGCCGTCCGGGAGCTCCTCCGCCGCAACCCGAGCCTCCCGCCGGAGCGCATCGGCGACGTCGTCATGGCCGCGACGGCGCAGGTCGGCGACCAGGGCCTGACGCTCGGCCGCGACGTCGCGCTCCTCGCCGGCATCCCGGAGACGGTCCCCGGCTTCGCCGTAGACCGAATGTGCGCGGGCGCGCTCACGGCGATCACCGCCGCAGCGGGCGAGATCGCGCTCGGCGCCGCCGACGTCGCGGTCGCGGGCGGCGTCGAGCACATGGGGCACCATCCGATGGGCGAGGACGTCGACTTCAACCCGCGCTTCGTCTCCGAGCGGCTGATCGACGAGTCGGCGGCCGTCATGGGCAAGACGGCGGAGAACCTCCACGACCGCTTCCCCGCGATCACCCGCGAGCGGGCGGACGCGTTCGCGCTCGCCTCGCAGCAGAAGGCAGTCGCGGCATGGTCGAACGGCGTCATGCGCGAGACGGTCGTGCCGATGGCCGTCTTCACCGACGACGGCTGGAAGCTCGCCGAGCGGGACGAGTTCCTGCGCCCCGAGACGACCATGGAGGGACTCGCCGGGCTGAAGCCCGCCTTCCGTCCCGGCGGCCGCGTCACCGCCGGCAACTCGGCCGGGCTCACGGACGGCGCGACGGCGGCGCTCCTCGCCGCCGAGGAAGCGCTCGACGAGGTCGGGCTCGAGCCGCGGCTCCGCCTCGTCGGCTACGCATACGCCGGCGTCGAGCCGCACCTGATGGGCATCGGCCCCGTCCCTGCCACCCGCCGTGTGCTCGAGCAGGCGGGGATCACGCTCGACGAGATCGACGTCCTCGAGCTGAACGAGCCGTTCGCCGTCCAGGTGCTGACGTGGTGCGACGAGCTCGGCGTCGACGCGGACGACCCCCGGCTCAATCCGTACGGCGGTGCGATCGCCTGCGGGCACCCGCTCGCGGCGACAGGGGTGCGCCTCGTCGCCCAGCTCGCCTACGGGCTCCGTGAGCGCAAGGGCCGCTACGGGCTCACCGCGCTCTGCATCGGCATGGGAATGGGCGCCGCGATCCTCTGGGAGCGCGTTGGCTGAGACCGTCTTCAAGCTCCGGCGGGCGGGGACGGTCGCGCTCGTGACGATCGACAACGGCGAGGACCACCGCGTGCCGACGACGCTCGGCCGATCCGCCTTCGAGTCGGCGATCTCGGTCATCGACGAGCTCGAGCGCGGTGACTGGACCGCAGCCGTCATCACGGGCAAGCCGTTCGTGTTCTGCGTCGGCGCCGACATCGACGAGCTCGGCCGCGTCGAGGACCCCCGCGAGGGAATCCGCGCCGGCCACGGGCTGTTCTCGCGCATCCACGCACTGCCGTTCCCGACCGTCGCCGCGATCAACGGCGCCTGCCTCGGCGGCGGGCTCGAGCTCGCGCTCCACTGCACCGCACGCACGATCTCGTCGGACGTGCGCCACGTCGGCTTCCCCGAGGTCGCGCTGTCGATCATTCCCGGCTGGGGCGGCACGCAGCTGCTCCCGCGACTGATCGGCCCCGAGGCGGCCGCGCGCGTCATCGTCCTCAATCCGCTGCGGCAGAACCGGCTGCTCAGAGCGAAGGAGGCCTTCGAGCTCGGCATCGCGGACCGACTCCTCTCGCCGGTCGAGTTCGTGGACGAGTCGCTCGCGTTCGCGCGGACGCTCGCGATCGAGCGGAGCGACCCGGACTGGTCGGATCTCGAGACCGTCGTCCGCAAGACGCGCGCGAAGGTCGACGACGCGGTGCACGGCGCGACGCGCGCTCCGTACGTCGCGCTCGACCTCATCGCCGGCGCCCGCGACTGGACGATCGACGAGGGCTACGCAGCCGAGGAGGACGCCATGACGGAGCTGCTAGTCAGCCCGCAGGCCCGGGCCGCAGCCTATGCGTTCACCGTCGTGGAACGCCGCTCGAAGCGGCCGCCGAACCTCCCGGAGGCGAGGCCGCGCGCCGTCACCAAGGTCGGGATCGTCGGCGCCGGCCTGATGGCGACGCAGCTGGCGACGCTCTTCCTCGAGCGGCTCCAGGTCCCCCTCGTGCTGCGCGACATCGAGCAGTCGCGGGTCGATGCCGCGCTCGAGTCGATCCGCAGCGAGGTGAAGCCTTTCCTCGCGACGATCGTCGACGGCGGCACCGGGTGGGAGCAATTCGAAGGGTGCGACCTCGTGCTCGAGGCCGTGTTCGAGGACATGGACGTGAAGCGGGAGGTCCTCGCCGACGTGCGGCGGATCGCACCCGATGCGATTCTCGCCACGAACACGTCGTCGCTCTCGGTGGAGGGAATGGGCGCCGACGTCGGCCTGCACTTCTTCAATCCGGTTGCGGTGATGCCGCTCGTCGAGATCGCGCGGACAGCGACGACGACCGATGAGCAGCTCGCGACCGCCTGGGAGGTGGTCAGGCAGCTCCGCAAGCGCGGCGTGCTCGTCGGCGACGCGCCGGGCTTCGTCGTCAACCGGCTCCTCACCCGGATGACGGTCGTGCTCATGGACGCGATCGAGAGCGGGAACACGGTCGAAGAGGTGGACGAGGCGATCCTGTCGCTCGGAATGCCGATGGCCCCGTCCGTCCTCCGCGAGATGGTCGGGCCGGCGGTGGCGCAGCACGTCCTCGAGACGATGCACGCATCCTGGCCGGAGCGCTTCCCGGTCGCCCCGGCAACCGGCGGAGGTCGACGAACGCAGGAGCAGATCCGCGACGCGGCGCTCGAGGCCGTCGCCGACGAGGTGCAGCACGTGCTCGCCGACGGCGTCGTCGACGACCCGGCCGACGTCGACGCCTGCCTCATCCTGGGAGCCGGCTGGCCGCTCTTCCTCGGCGGCGCCGTGACAGGCGGCGTGGTCCGGACCTAGACTGGTGCCATGCCCGCGGCGTGGCGCAAAGCGCTCGACTGGCTCGGGACGATCGTGCTCGCGATCGTGTTCGTGCTCGTCTTCGAGGCGGAGATCGCGAAGCCGTACCGCATTCCCTCCTCCTCGATGGAGCCGACGCTGCACTGTGCGAAGCCCGGAGCATGGTGCGAAGCCGGCTTCAACGACCGCATACTCGTCAACCGGCTCGCGTACGACTTCGGGAGCCCGGAGCGCGGACAGATCGTCGTCTTCAAGGCGCCGCCCGCGACGGCGAAGTGCGGGCCGGACGACAGCGGCTCGACCTTCGTGAAGCGCCTCATCGGTCTTCCCGGCGACGTCGTCTCGGAGCGGAGCGGCATCGTCTTCGTCAACGGCAAGAGATTGGACGATTCGTACGTCGACCCGAGCCTCCGCGACCACGAGTCCGGGACGTGGCGCGTGCCTGCCGGCCGCTACTTCTTCCTCGGCGACGACCGCATCCACTCCTGCGACTCGCGCGTCTGGGGGTCGGTCCCGCGCAAGAACCTCATCGGCCCGGTGCTCCTGACCTACTGGCCGCCGAGCCGAATCTCGCTGCACTGAGCGGCTCTTGAGGGCCGGCGGCCTGCGGCCGATAGTGGAGGCGTGGGGTCGATTCGCCGCGACGTCGCCACAGCGGCGGCGGTAGCCGCCTCTCTCGCCGTGCTCGCCATCGCAGGACCGGCCGCGATGGTCCAGGACTCCTGGCTCACGCTCGTCGGCGGCCGGCTCGTCGCGCACGCCGGCATTCCGCACCGCGAGCTGCTGACGGTGTGGGCACACGGCCGAACCTGGGTCGACCAGCAATGGCTTGCGCAGCTGATCTTCTACAAGACGGACTCGCTCGGCGGCGTGCGCGCAGTGCTCGCCCTCAGCGCGCTCCTGAGCGGCATTGCCTGGACCGCCGCGATCGTGCTCGCCCGAATGCGCGGCGCGTCGGGGCTCGCGCTGCTCGTATGGGCGCCGCTGACGATCGTCGCCGCACCGTGGGCGTGGCAGGCGCGGGCACAGACGTTCGCGCTGCCGCTGTTCGTTGCGCTGCTCGCACTCGTCTTCTCGGACAGCCGCGCGCCGTCACGCCGCGTCATCCTCTCGCTGCCGCTGCTCGCGCTGTGGGGCAATCTGCACGGCACGGCGATCCTCGGCGCCGGAATCCTCGTCCTCCACGCCCTCGTGACCGCGCGCCGTAGTGTCGTGCGCTCCATGGCTCTCGCCGGCGGTGGGGTGCTCGCGCTCGCCGCCAACCCGTACGGCTTCGGCATCGCCTCGTACTACAGGACGATGACCCTGAACCCGCCGTTCGCGTCGCTCGTCGCGGAATGGAAGCCGTCGACGCCGTCTCTCGCCGTCGTCCCCTTCTACGCGATCGCGCTCGTGTCGGCGATCGCGGTCTATCGCCGTCGCAAGGCCCTGACGACGAGCGAGATCGTCATCGCCCTCGCGCTGCTCGCGGTCGCGGCGGACGCGATGCGCAGCATCGCGTGGTTCGTGCTCGCGGCGCTGATCCTCGTCCCGCCGCTCGTGCACGTTCGGCGCATGCCGGGCATGCGCTTCGCCGCCCCGGCGCGGGCCGGCGTCCTCGTCGGCGCGGTCGTCGTTCTGATCGCAAGCGTGGCCGCATTCCCCGGGGCCGTCTCGGCACGGCAGTCGAGCGCATGGCCGGCGCAGGGAGCGAAGGCGCTCCGCATCGCAGCCGAGCGCAATCCCCACGCGCGCGTTCTCGCGGACGACCGCCACAGCGACTTCGTGCTCTGGGCTGCACCTGGGCTTTCGGGCCGGGTGATCAACGACGTGCGCTTCGAGCTCCTCGACCGCGCCGAGCTCGACCGGCTCGTCCGCTTCGAGCGCGACCGCGGTCCGCAGGACCCCGGTGGCGCCGAGATCGTCGTCGTCGACCCGAAGCGGCAGGCGACCGCACCGTGGCTCGCACACGGATGGCGCTCCGTCTACGACGGCGCGTCGATGGCGGTCCTCGAGCGGTAAGCTCGCGGCTCGTGGCCGACGACTGGCGCATTCGAATCGAGGTGGAGGAGACGCACGCGGGCGGGCTCCTCGATCGGCTCGGCGCCGAGCTCGACCAGGAGGCGCGCGAGCTCGCGCGCGATCTCGAGCGGAAGCGCCTGGCCGTCTCGCGGGACGGCGACGAGATCTTCGTCTACGCGTCCTCGCGGGCGGAGGCCGAGCGCGCGCACGCCGTGATCGATGCCCAGCTTCGCAGCCTCGGCAGCGAGGCCAAGGCGAGCCGGATCGAGCACTGGCTCGAGGCAGAGGAGCGCTGGGACGACGAGCCGAAGGCGGAGTCGTGGGAAGAGGAGGAGCTCGATCGGGGCTCCGCGCCGTGGGAGGTCCGCGTCACCCTTCCGTCCCGCGCCGAGGCGCACGCGCTCGCGCAGCAGCTCGAGGCGGAGGGCTACCACCCCCTCCGCCGCTTCCAGTACCTGATCGTGGGCGCGGCCTCCGAGGAGGACGCCGAGGCCCTGGCCCGGCGCCTGCACGGCCAGGTGGAGGGGGGCGGCGAGGTCGCCTGGGAGACGGCTCCCCCGAATCCCTTCGCCGTCTTCGGCGGCCTCGGATCCTGACTCAGGTTGACGCTCCCGGCACTCCGGGTATGCTTTCCGGAAGCGCGGCTCGCCCAGGGGACTCGTCGAGCGGCGCCACCTTTGGAAGGTCAGCAGCACGAGTCGTGCTGCGCATATGCAAGAAGCCATTCAGCAGACGACGACCTTTGCGGAGGCGACCGACCCGCTCGCCGCCGCGGCATACCGCGCAGAGGCGTGGGCGGGCGAGCCGTTCCTTCGCGACGGCGAGGATCCCGCCCAGGTGCTGGCGGTGGACACCGCGCGCCGCCGGGCCCTCGACGAGGCGGTCGCCGAGATCGAGGCCGGCAAACGCGCGCCGAGCATGCAGTGGAAGGTCAAGTTCGGCCTCATGCTCGGCCTCGAGCGAGTCCTCGCCGAGCCCGAGCCGCACACGAAGGCCGGCACGGCGCTCCGCCGCCATCAGGTGGATGCCCTCGCCGGGATGCTGACCGAGCTGATCGCCGCCGCCCAGCGCGAGGAGGAGAACGGCAACGGCAACGGCGCCGCGTCCGCCGCCGAGGCGGAGGACGACGACGACGAAGAGGAGACGATCGTCGACGACGAGGAGGTCGAGCCGGAGCTGACACCCGAGCAGGACCCGGGCGCGATCCGACGCTACCGCTTCCGCCACCCGACCGCATCCGGCAAGACGATCGCGGCCGCCGGCTTCGTCGAGGCCGCGCGCACGCTCGGCGTCCTCATCCTCACGCACCGCCGTCTGCTCGTCTCGCAGTTCGAGCGCGACCTGAAGACCGAGGGCTACGGCGATCGCTACGCCGACGCCGTCGAACGCGGCCACGAGGACCGCCGCACGAACCCGCTCACGATCCAGACGTACGCCTGGTTCGCGCGTCACGTCGACTCCATCAGCCGCGACGCGTACCAGCTCGTCATCTGCGACGAGGCGCACACCGCGCTCGGCGACAAGACGTCGGCCGCAATACGGTCGTTCCCCGAGCCCCTCTACATCGGCATGACGGCGACCGAGCACTTGATCGCGAAGCAGGTCTCCGACGTCTTTCCCGCCTCTGTCGACGACCTGCCGCTGCAGGACGCGGCGCGCCGCGGTCTCATCGCGCCGCTGCGCTGCCTGCGCGTCCCGCCGGTCGCCGCTATCAACTCCGTGCCGATCGTCGGCGGCGACTTCGACCAGGAGATCCTTGCCAAGACCCTCGACCACCAGGCCCTGAACCAGGCGGCGGCGAGCCTCTACCGCGATCGCTTCGACAACACGCCCGGCATCGTCTATGCCGCCGGCGTCGACCACGCCTACAACCTCGCGCAGGAGTTTCGCGCCGCCGGACTGAAGGCGGAGGCGGTATCGGGGCGCACCCCGCCGGTCCGGCTCGCCGAGACGCTCGCTGCGTACGAGCGCGGCGAGATCAACGTGCTCATCAACGCGCAGCTGCTCGCGGAGGGTTGGAACTCGCCGCGCGCGACCGTGTGCATGCACCTCGCGCCGACGGCGTCGAGGCGCGTCTACCAGCAGCGCATCGGGCGCATCATGCGCATGCACCCGCGCAAGGAAGCCGGCATCGTCGTCGACTTCGTCCCGAAGGGCGCCACTCACAGCGAGCGCGTCATCTCGCTGCACTCGCTGCTCGACGCAGACTTCTACCGCGAGGGTGCACGCGTCACGCCGGCGCCGCGCCGTCGCGCGCAGCGACGGACGCGCAGGCGCCTGACGCCGGCGCCATGGCTCGTCCCGGTGACCCCCGACGTGCGCCGCCGCATCGGCGTCATCCAGCGCGAGTGGCAGCGTGTGGATCCGCGCTTCCTCGACGACGACGAGCAGCGGTATTGGGCGACGATCGCAGGCCGCCAGATCCGCTTCGACGAGCGCGGAGCGTTCGTGCAGAAGCTGACCGAGGGCCGCGCGAGCAAGGGCGCGCTCGAGCAGTTCCTGACGACGTGTGCCGCCGAGAACCCGAACAGACGGCTGCGCCTGATGGCGCTGCAGGACCGCGTGTCGATGCGCGTCGACCGCGCCGACTTCGACGACCTGGTTACGCTCGTGACGCAGGCCCCGACGTGGGAGAAGGAGCGGCTCGCGGGCATTCGCGTGCTTCTGCGTGCCGTCGCGGAAGGTAAGCCGGATGCGCCGGACCAGATCCTCGCGCGCTGGACCTGGCGGCTCGCGCGCGCGACGCGCAAGGTGCAGGACCGCCGCGCGTCCACCGAGTACCCGGAGGCGAAGCGACTGCTCGGCGCGCTCGCCAACTCGCGCGGCCACCGGCATGAGGAGAACGCGGCCAAGCTCGTCCAGACAGCGCTCGAGCAGCCGGTGCAGGTCGGCGCCGCGCTGCTCGCGTCGGCGGAGGGCTACACCCCCCGCGCGACGAAGCTGCTGGAGGAGGCACGTGAGGGGCTCGGCTCGATCAACGAGGTCGCGCTCGCGCTGTCGGAGAACCTGCCGGCGCCGAAGCAGCCGTCGAGCTCGCGGCGGCGGCGGAGGCGGCGCAAGAAGAAGACGGGCGTCGAGGGCGCGGCTCCCGCACCGGACGGGGCCACGACGGCGACGAAGCAGCAGCCACCCGCGGATGCGGAGGCTGCCCCGAAGCGGCGGCGCCGCCGGCGCAGGCCGTCAGCGGCCGAGGGCGACGAGGAGAACGTTGTCGGCGAGGACGGCCAGGCCGAGGGCGACGCCCCAACCGGGGTGGCCGGCAGCGGCGAGCGCGGCGGCGGAGAGCAGCAGGACCCCGACGCGCAGGCCGAGCTTCGGCCACCGTCGGATGTGCAGCCGCGCACGCGGCGACAGCGCATAGCCCCAGACGGCGGCGACGAGAAGCGGCAGCGCGACGCCGAGGCCGAGGCCGCCGACGTGGTCGCCCCAGATCCCGTAGGCGGCGAGCGCGGCGAGCTCGAGCAGGAACGCGACGGCCTCGAGCAGGCCGACCACTGATCAGCTAGACGGCAGGGCCGCCGGGGCCGTCGTCGTCCTGCTCCTCGCGCTCGCGCAGGAAGCGCGTCAGCTCGGCGGCGAGCGTGTCGCCCGACGGGATGTCGCCCTCGGGCGCGAGCGCGTCGACGCGCTGCTCGAGCTCCTCGACGTATGCGGCCGTCTCCGCGTCGGTCGAGACGGCTTCGCTTACGTGCTCGGCGTATTCCTCGGCCGCCTGCTCGAGCTCGCGCAGGTCGACGTCGGTGCGCATGAGCTCGCCGAACCTGCGCACGAGCGCGAGCGCCGCACGCGGGCTCGGTGCGAGCGACACGTAGTGCGGCACGGCCGCCCACAGGCTGACCGACGCGATGCCGAGCTCGCGGGCGCCGTCGTGCAGGATGCCGACGATCCCCGTCGGACCCTCGTACCGCGACGCCTCGAGGCCGAGCTCGGCGATGAGCGCGGGATCGGTCGCGGACGCAGTCACGGGAGCCGGCCGCGTGTGCGGCACGTCGGCGAGCAGCGAACCGAAGGTGACGAGCATCTCGACGCCGTGTTCCTTTGCCAGGTCGAGGACGAGCCCCGTGAACGTGCGCCAGCGCAGGTTCGGCTCGATGCCGAGCAGGAGGATCGCGTCACGGTTCGCGCCGGGAATCGAGGCGTGGAAGAAGCCGTTGTCCGGCCAGTCGATCTTCCGAGTCTCGCCGTCGACGAGCGACACGTGCGGGCGCACCGCCTGGAAGTCGAAGAACCCCTCCGGCTCGATCTCAGCGAAGCGCGCAGCGCCCCACTGCTTCGCGAGATACGCAGCGCCGAGCGACGCACCCTGGCCTCCGTCGTTCCAGCCGCGAAACGCTGCGACGAGCACCGGCCGCCGGAGGGTCGGCGCGAACGAGACGTTCAGCTCGGACATTCCCGGAGTCTAGTGACGGACCGGACGCCAAAGACGCGCGACCAGGCCCACGGTCAATGCGAAGAGAACTGCAGCCGTCACCACATGCGCGACGACGAGCCACCACGGGACGGTCGCGTAGTTGCGGTACTGGTACTCGCCGATCCCCATCTGTGCGAGAAGGATCACGAGGAGCGCAGCGCATCCACGCAGGAGCCACGGCCACCGAGCGCGCTTCGTCCACGCCCACACCGCGAGGACGAGGTACACGATGCCGAACGCTGCGACCGCCCGCACGTGCAGCCACACCGCCGAGTGGAAGATCCAGATCCGCTCGACCACTTTCGTCCCCGAGCTTCCGGGGAACCTCCCGGACGCGGTCGAGAGCGTGCCGGTGACGACGAGCACGGCGATCGCGACGAGAAGCACGGCGCCGCCGAGCCGTGCGATCGACGGAAGCGGCGGCGAGCCGCCCCGCACAAGCCGAGACGCCTCGAGCAGCGTCAGCACACCGACCCCGAGCACGGTCAGCGACAGCAGCAGGTGGGAGATGACGAGGTACGGATTGAGGTCGTAGTAGACGGTGATCGCGCCGAGCGGCGCCTGCGCGAGCGTTCCGAGGAAGGCGCCGGTCGCGAGCCATCTCCCTCGCGCGCCCAGCCCGAGCGTCCTCCACGCTGCGAGCGCGACCGCGAGCGTCGACAGCACAGTCACCGCCGAGACGACGCGATTCGAGAACTCGATGTCGGAGTGGTAGCCCTTCGGCAAGGCGTGGGCCGCGTTGCAGGTCGGCCAATGCGGGCACCCGAGCCCGGAGCCCGTCAGGCGGACGGTCGCGCCCGTTCCGACGATCACGACGAGGCAGACCACTCCCCACCAGGCCACACGGCGGAACGCCGCCGGCGTGAGGACGATCCGGTCCGCTAAACTGACGTTAACGTAAGAATGAAGTTTCTTCGGAGTCGCAGACACAGTGATCGCTTCAAGTGGTGGGTGCTCTCCTGCACGAGCCTGGGGATGCTCCTCGCCACGATCAACTCGGGCACGCTCATCATCGCGCTTCCCGACCTCGAGCGCAGCCTGCACACGACGCTGCTGCAGCTCGTCTGGGTGATCCTCGTCTACATGATCGTCTCGACCGTCCTCGTGCTGACGGCGGGACGGCTCTCAGACCTGTTCGGCCGCAAGCACGCGTACGTGCTCGGCTTCCTCCTCTTCTCGGCCGCCTCGCTCGGCGCCGGCTTCGCCGGCAGCGGGACGACGCTCATCCTCTGGCGCGTCCTGCAGGGCGTCGGCGGCGCGTTCCTGTTCGCGAACGCCGCCGCGCTCGTCACCGACGCGTTCCCGAAGCAGGAGCTCGGCCTCGCGATGGGGACGAACACGATGGTCGCCGCCGTCGGGCTCGTGATCGGCCCGGTTCTCGGCGGGGCGCTCGTCGCGATCAACTGGCCGTGGGTCTTCTGGTTCAACGTCCCGCTCGGCCTCCTCGGATCGGCGTGGGCGTACCTCGTGCTGCACGAGATCTCCGGGCGGAACGAGGAACGGGGACTCGACCTCGCCGGAACGACGGCGTACGTCGTCGGCCTGACCGGCCTCGTCCTCGCGCTGTCGAAAGGCGGACTGTCGGGTTGGAACAACGCGATGGTCATCGGCGGGCTCGCCGCGGCCGTCGTCCTCCTGCCGCTCTTCGTCCTCATCGAGCGCCACGGCCGCTCGCCGATGCTCGACCTGTCGCTCTTCGAGAACAAGCTGTTCGCCGCGGCGTCGGGCGCTGCGTTCATCAACGGCCTGTCGCGCTTTGCGCTGATGTTCCTCTTCGTCTTCTACTTCCAGGGGCCGCAGGGGAAGTCGCCGATCGTCGCAGGGCTCGAGCTCGCGCCGATGGCGATCGGGATGCTCGTCTCGTCGCCGCTTGCCGGTATCGTCGCCGACCGTCGCGGCTCACGCGGCCTGGCCGCGCTCGGCATGCTCGTCTCCGCCGCCGGGCTCGCCGGGATGACCTCGCTGCAGGCGCACACCGCATACGTATGGAGCGCGCTGTGGCTGCTGCTCGTGGGCATCGGCTCGGGCATGTTCAACAGCCCGAACACCTCGGCGATGATGGGCGTCGTCCCCGTGCACCGGCGCGGCATCGCCGCCGGGGCACGCGTCATGCTGCAGAACACCGGCGCCGTCATCTCGATCGCGTTCGTGATGGCGATCGTCACGTCGGCCGTGCCGACGACGGTGCTCTTCAAGATCTTCTCCGGCATCACGTCCGGGCTCTCGACGAAGCAGCTCGACCCGTTCATCGCCAACATGCACGCAGCGCTGTGGGTGCTCACCGGCATCTCGCTGCTCGGCGCGGCGGTGTCGCTCATGCGGCCCGCACACGCGGCGCACGCGAGCCCCGAGGAGCTCTACGAGGCGGAGGCGGCGTGATCCGTATCGGTGAGGTTGCGGAACGCACGGGCCTGACGCCGCGCACGATCCGCTACTACGAGGAGATCGGTCTGCTCCCCGGCCCCCCGGAGCGGAAGAAGGGCGAGCATCGCGCCTACGGCGACGGCGACGTCGAGAGGCTGACCGAGCTCACCCGGCTGCGCGACCTGCTCAACCTCTCGCTCGACGACCTGAAGCAGCTCATCGAGGCGGAGGAGGCGCGGGCCGCGATTCGCAGGCAGTTCCACGAGACGCAGTCGACGCCGGAGCGGCTGCGCTTGCTCGACGCGGCGCTGCCGCACGTCGAGACGCAGCTCGAGCTCGTACGCCATCGCATCGACGAGCTGCGCAAGCTCGAGCACGAGCTCGCCGAGAAGCGCACGGCGATCCTCGCGCGCCGACGCGAGCTAGCGAACTAGGACGCCCGTCCCCTCTTCTACCCGGCCGATGCGCCGGATGAAGAGGTCTCGCGCACGGAACTCCGATTCGAGCGACAGCGCCTTGTCGGCCGGCAGCGAGATCAAGAGACCGCCCGCCGTCTGGGCGTCGTAGCCGAGCGCGAGCACCGCATCGTCGACGCCCTCCGCGTCGACCGGCGCGTACTCGCGGTTGCGACGGTCGCCGCCCGTGCGAACCCCGGTCCGCGCAGCCTCGAGCGCACCCGCGAGCGCAGGCAGGGACCCGGCATCGAGCACGACGCGCACGTCGCTTCGCGTCGCCATCTCGCGTGCGTGCCCGAAGAGCCCGAAGCCGGTGACGTCGGTGACCGCATTGGGCGAGAACGGACGCAGCACGTCTGCGGCTGCCGCGTTGAGCGTCGTCATCCAGCGGATCGCCTCTTCCGCGTCGCCCTTCGACGCCAGCACGAGGCCCGTGCCGAGCGGCTTCGTCAGCAAGAGCGCGTCACCCGGCTTCGCGCCCGCCTTGGGCCAGATCCCGTCCGGATGCACGGTGCCGACGACCGCCAGCCCGTACTTCGGCTCCGCGTCGCGGATCGTGTGCCCGCCGGCGAGCACGGCGCCGGCCGCGCGGACGGTCTCGTCCGCGGCCGCGAACACTCGCGCAGGGACGTCCATCGGCAGCTCCTCCGGGAACGCGGCGATCGAGAGGGCGAGCAGGGGCGTCCCGCCCATGGCGAAGACGTCGTTCAGCGCGTTCGTCGCCGCGATGCGGCCGAAGATCGATGGGTCGTCGACGAGCGGCGGAAAGAAGTCGACGGTGAAGACGAGCGCGCGCTCGTCGTCGAGCTTGTACACGGCGGCGTCGTCGGCCGGGTCGAGCCCGACGAGGAGGTTCTCCGCCTCCGCGGGGACGAAGCCGCGGAGCAGCTCCTCGAGCCGCGCGGCCGAGTACTTCGCGGCGCAGCCGCCGCCCACCGTGAGACCCGTGAGCGCGGGGGCTTCCACGCGGTCTACTGTACGCGCGGTGGAGCGGGCAGCGCTCATCACGGGCGGCTCGTCGGGCATCGGCCTCGCGATCGGGCGCATGCTGCGCGACGAGGGCTACGGGCTGACGCTCGTCTCCCGGCGCGCGGAGAAGGTGCGGGCGGCGGCCGAGGAGCTCGGCGCCGCGGCGGTCGCCGCCGACGTCTCCGACGCGGACGCATGCACGCGCCTCGTCGCCGAGCACCGCGAGCGGTTCGGCCGCCTCGACGTGCTCGTCAACTCGGCGGGCATCGGCATCGGCGGCACCGTCGAGCAGCTCCCGGCGAAGCACCTCGACCTGCAGCTGGGTGTCAACCTGCGCGGGCTCTTCCTCGTCACGCAGGCTGCCATCCCGCTCCTCCGCGAGTCTCGCGGCTGGATCGTCAACCTCGCCTCGATCGCAGGGACGATCCCGACACCGGGCCTTGCGACCTACGGTGCGACGAAGGCGGCGGTTATCTCGCTCACGCGCTCGCTCAACGGCGAGCTGGACGGCGCGGGCGTCCGCGCGATCGCGATCTGCCCCGGCTTCGTCGACACCCCGATGGCGGAGTGGTCCGGCATCCCGAGCGAGGAGATGATCCGGCCGGAGGACTGCGCCGAGGTCGTGCGCATGGCGTTGCGGCTGAGCCCGTACGCGCGGATCCCTCAGGTCGTGATCGAGCGCATGGGCTCGTCGAACGGCGACGCCCCGGGCTAGCAGTGCTCGACGACTTCCGGCGCGTTCCGCTGCTCTTCGGCCCGTCGCCCGTGCACCCGCTCGAGCGGCTGAGCGAGCATCTCGGCGGACGCGTCGAGATCTGGGCGAAGCGTGAGGATTGCAACTCGGGGCTCGCGTACGGCGGCAACAAGGTGCGCAAGCTCGAGTACCTGGCTGCGGATGCAGTCGCGAAAGGATGCGACACGTTCGTCTCCATCGGCGGCGTGCAGTCGAACCACACGCGGCAGGTCGCCGCGGTCGCCGCCCATCTCGGCATGAAGTGCGTGCTCGTCCAAGAGCACTGGGTCGACTGGCCCGATGTCGTCTACGACAAGGTCGGGAACATTCTCCTGTCGCGGATCATGGGCGCCGACGTGCGCCTCGTCGATGCGGGGTTCGACATCGCGTTCCGCCCGAGCTGGGAAGAAGCCCTGCGATCGGTCGAAAACGCGGGCGGCATCCCGTACGCGATCCCGGCAGGCGCGTCCGACCACCCGCTCGGCGGCCTCGGCTTCGCCCGCTGGGCACAGGAGGTGGCCGAACAGGAGGCGGAGCTCGACGTCGTGTTCGACACCGTCGTCGTCTGCTCGGTGACGGGCTCCACGCAGGCGGGGATGGTTGCGGGGTTCGCGCTGCAGGCACGCGAACGGGCGGTTCTCGGAATCGACGGCTCCGCGACGGTCGAGCAGACGCGCGGGCAGATCACACGCATCGCACGCGCGACCGCCGACGCGATCGGCGTCGAGCGCGACCTCGACGTGGTGCTGCTCGACGAGTGGCATGCCGGGACGTACGGCATCCCGGACGCGAAGACGGTCGATGCGATCCGCTTGTGCGCCCGGCTCGAGGGCGTCCTGACCGATCCGGTCTACGAAGGGAAGTCGATGGCGGCGCTGATCGACCTCGTCCGCGACGGACGCATCGAGCCGGGCTCACGCGTGCTCTACGCCCACCTAGGCGGGCAACCCGCACTGAACGCCTACGCGGGAGTCTTCTGAGCCTCCCGAGGCTGAGGAACGATCCGGATGTACGGCCTCGGCTCGTCCCACTCGCCGAAGATCTGCTTCGCCTCGTCGTTCGAGACGGAGCCCGCGATGATGACGTCGTCGCCCAACTGCCACTGCGCCGGCGTCGACACCTTGTGATTCGCCGTCAGCTGCAGCGAATCGATGACGCGGAGGACCTCGTCGAAGTTGCGCCCCGTCGTCATCGGATAGACGAGGATGAGCTTGACCTTCTTGTCCGGGCCGATCACGAAGACGTTGCGGACCGTCTGGTTGTCGGCGGGGGTCCGCTGCAGCGGATCGCCGGAGGTCGAGGCCGGCAGCATCCCGTAGAGCTTCGACACGTTGAAATCGGCGTCGCTGATGATCGGGTAGTTGGGCGCCGTGCCCTGCGTCTCCTCGATGTCCTTCGCCCACTCGCCGTGACGGTCGACGGGGTCGACCGAAAGACCGATGATCTTGACCCCGCGGGCGTCGAACTCGGGCTTGATCTTCGCCATGTAGCCGAGCTCGGTCGTGCAGACCGGCGTGAAGTCCTTCGGATGCGAGAACAGCACCGCCCACGAATCGCCGATCCAGTCGTGGAAGTTGATGCGCCCCTCCGTCGTCTCTGCCTCGAAGTCGGGCGCGGTATCGCCGATCGACAAGCCCATTCGCGACTCCCTTCACTATCCCTTTTGAAGTAATGCCGGTCCTAGCTTACAGCCCGGCGTGGGGCGCGAGTAGCAGGGGAAACTGACCACGGCGGCGCCGGCGCGAGCGCCTGCCTACCGCCGCTGTGCCGGACAACGCGTTTGAGGTGGAGGGCGGGACGAGTCCGCTCGAGGCGGATGCCACGCGTCTCCAGGCCGCGTTGGCCGGCTCGGAACCTGGATTCGGCTGCCGTAAAGCCGAAACGACAAGAGGACGCTGAGAAGCCGCAGAGCTTCCGGGGGCGCTCAGCGATCAGCGCCTGCCCCGTGCCTGAGGCTTACCAGTACCCGCCGTCGCTCATGCCGATGCCGTGCTTTACCCCAGCGAGGAGCGCAGCCAGCATGACGGCCGCGATGAGAAGCGTGAGAAGCCGTGCTTTGGACATCGATTTCACCCCCCTTCCGTCAGTTAGAACCGGACGTCCTGCAGCGCCTCCGCCGCGGTGCGGTAGAGGTGGGCTGCAAGCCTGTCGTCGCCGCGCCGCGTCGCGAGGTCGCCCCGGGCGACCCAGGCGGAGGCGCGATGGCTGGCCGAGCCGAGCTGCGAGAAGCTCTTCTCGGCGGCCGTGAAGGCCTGCTCCGCGTCGTCGAGGCGGTCCTGCTCGAGCAACGCGCGACCCAGCACGAGCTGCGCGCTGCCGACTTCGTCGAGATAGTCCTCTCGGTCGGCGAGGAGCTGCAGCGCGTGGCGCGCCTGCTCCTCGGCCTGCGCGACCTCGCCGGTGCGCAGATGGATCTGCGCGAGCGACGACACCGCCTGCGCCGCATCGGCTTCCCGCCCGGTCTCGAGGGCGATGCCGAATGCCTCCTTCAGCAGCGACACCGCCTCGTCGGTCTTGCCGAGGAGGAAGTTGAGTCCGCCGAGGTTGTTCGTCAGCTGCCCGACGTGCACACGATCGGCGAGCGTCTCGTAAGCCGCCCGCGCACGCTCCGCATACGTGCGGGCGAGGACCCAATGGCCCTCGCGGTCGGCGACGAGCGAAGCCTGGAAGAACGCGTCGCCGATCGTGCGCGGGTCGTCCGCGTCCTCGGCGAGCTGAAGCGCACGCTCGATGTCCTCGCGCGCGGCCTCGTAGTCGCGCATCCGACGCCAGCAACGCGAGCGCCACGAGAGGATGTTCGAGCGGAGCGAGTCGGACGGCATGCCCGAGCGCTCGGCGAGCCCGAGTGCCTCGTTCAGCAGCCCGAGCGACGTCTGCACGCTGTTGAGCTGGTACCGGCAGATGCCGAGCGCGTAGAAGACCTCGGCGCGCTCGAGATCGGAGAAGTTTCCGGACTCGACGATCCCGCGGGCGTCGTTCAGCAGCTCGAGCGACGTGCGGAGCGAGCCCAGCCGCATCTGCGTCCGGCCCGCACCGAGGAGTGCGCGAACCTCGATCTCCGGGATGCCGGTCGCGCGCGACGCGGGCACGAGCGTCTCGTACTCGGCGGCCGCGTCCTCGTTTCGGTGCGCTTCGATCAGGGTCTCGGCGCGCGCGAGAGCAGCCTCGAGCCGGCCGCGCTCGTCGGTGGCGACGCCGTTCGCGAGGAATCCCGCATCACACCCGAGCCGCGCGGCGAGCCAGTCGATCGTCTCCGTCGTCGGGCGGGTCCTCCCCCGCTCGATCTGCGAGACGTACTCCTTCGAGAAGCGGTCGCCGGCGAGCTCGCTCTGAGTCAGCCCGGCGGCAACGCGAAGCTGGCGAAGCCGCTCCCCGAGTCGGAGGGCGGACGTCGTGGCGTGGCTGCGGAGTCCGGTATCTCTGGCCATGCGGCTGGGCGCAGTGAAGCGTACGCTTCACTCAAACGCAAGTTGTCCCCTCGGGCCATCCCCCAAAAAGGGCATAAGCAAGCGGTAGAGCCGGTGAACTAACCAACATGCAAAATCACTTGACCAGGGTACTTGACTCGGCGGCGGACGGGGCCTATAGTGCGGATCACCTTGCAACCAAGCCGGACGCCAGGCGGGTTTGCAGGGGGCGCGTCGCCGCAGCCCAGCGACACCGGACAGCCCGGGTGGGCCGCAGACCCGGGGCCCGGGAGCGCAGGGAGAACGCGCCTCTGAACCAGAAAAAGGCCCCCGAGCCGCAGCGGGGGCCTTCTTCTTCGAGCGAAAGCAAGAGTCTCGGCAGCTTTCAGCCGGACGAGGCGCGCATCCAGTCGAGGCGGGCCTTGCGGATGCGAGCCACGTCGTCGTCGCCGAGCAGGCCTACCCGTCGGCCGACCATCCCGAAGAGGCCGCCGGCCATGAAGACCCAGGCCTCCGCCTCCGCGTCCCGGTTGGGATGGAGCGAGCCCTCCGCTTGGCCGCGGCGGATGGTGTCCGCCACGAAGTCGTGCACCTCGCGCATGTGCTTGCGCAGGTGCTTCCGCAGCTCCTCGTCCTCGGCCGCCTCCCCCAGCGCCTGTACCCACAGCTCCGCGAGCTGGAACTTGCAGTCGCGCACCGAGAAGTGGGTGCG